>OFGA01000531.1_pt1 | contig 30887 bp, 31 predicted proteins | sample 1521471 | NCBI WGS metagenome assembly OFGA01 (sample SAMEA3504086, study PRJEB24116) | mouse gut metagenome | biome: mouse gut; feature: mouse-associated habitat; material: faeces | place: Denmark | collected 2011 | reverse complement strand
AATATTTTCAAACTTTTTCATAAAAATTACTTGATTTTTATATAGTTAGCTCCAATTTATTATTATACCATAGTTTATATTTATGTTATAATGACTTTGAGGTGAAATTATGCATAAATTAGCTTGTCCTAAATGTCATGAACCACTTATACAAATAGGAAATTCATACAAATGTGTTAAAGGTCATTGTTATGATATTGCCAAGAGTAAATATTTAAATCTATTATTAAATCCTGATAAAGCAACCAATAATCCAGGAGATAGTAAAGAAAGTCTTATTGCAAGAAAAGCATATCTAACTAATGGGTATTATGATATTATTTTAAATAATGTTATTGATTGTATTAAAAGATATCGTAAGGGTAATAAATTAAATATTTTAGATTTAGGATGTGGTGAAGGTTACTATACTTGTGGGCTTAATAAAGTTTTTAACCAGGATACCATATATGGTTTAGATATTTCTAAAGAAGCCATTAATATGGCAACAAAATATACTAAAGATGTATATTGGTTAGTTGGTAATAGTAAAAACCTTCCTTTTCTCGATCATTCATTAGATTTCATTACAGCCTTATTTACTGTTGTTAATCAAGATGAATTAAAACGAACACTTAAAAACGAAGGATACATTATTCATGTAACAGCTAACCCTAATCACTTAATTGAGATAAAAGAATTGATTTATGATAAAATTAAAGTTAAAAGTGATAAATATATTCGTTTAGACTTTGAAACAATTGAAAGTTATGATCTTGTACACTTAATACATATTGATAATCGTGAAGATGCTCTAAACTTATTAAAGATGACACCTCATTATTATCATATCAAAAAAGAACGTCGTAATGTTCTTGACACATTAGAAAAATTATCTGTTACTATAGATATTAAAATCACTATTTATCACATATAGACATGTTTTCATGTCTTTTTTCATCTATTAAATGCCATTTTTTACTTGTAAAAAAATCTAACCATTTTAACTATATTAAAACGATTGTTTTCAAACACTATTCCTGCTGATATCCGCTTTATTTCACCACAATCTAAAAAAATTATATCTATACCTTTTTTACCCTCTTCATAACCAACTATTGTAACCCAATGCCATAAATCATCATCCATCTCATGGCGACGGTGTGTCAAAATCAACAAGCCTAATGGCTCACTATTATTAATACTCTCTTTAATTATATTACTAGCCACTTCTATACTTGGTCTTCTAAAAATAATATATTTACAATTATTTAATAATTTACTCAATCTACGAGCATATAGATACACATATGGAAATCCTCTTTCTTGAGGCTTCATCAATCTATACATTTCTATCATGTGATTTAAATATACATCTTTATTAATTTTGTGTTCTTTTTTAGTATAATAAATAAAAATATCTGTAGCACTTACACTAGCACATCCTGCTTTTTTTGCCCAAGAATCTAAAAACCATTCTTGATTACCACCATGACCTACACACTTATTTTTTTCGTATACTTTTGGATAATCCAAAATCATTACCATCACCTCTTCTATATTTTATTATACGACATTTTACTTAAATTAATCACCGCATAGTATTATAATAAATTATGTAAATGTGTAATCATAAAAAAACAATGTCTCTTAGCTGTATTAACTAAAACATTGTCTTTTTTGCTTATAGGAGTAACTAGTTTATTTCGTTACAGTCCTTTTTATCTAGCTTTTTGTAACGCTTTCTTTAACTTAAAATCATCTATAAAACGTAAAGATGTCTCAAATGTTTTTTGACCATAAACAAATCTAAGCTTTTTAGTTCTTGGATAAGTAACACGTTTTATTTTACGATAATCTAACTTAATTTTACCTATCATCATTTGTCGATGACCAACATAAATAATTTGTTGTAATAAAATACTTACACCTAAAGTAATAATAGTAAGAATATTGAGTGGCGTATATATACTATTTAAATTATTATTAACAGCACTTAAAACCATAACCAAAGAACATATTATGAAAATTCCAATATATAGAATTAATAAAATAACATAAAAATATTTACCAGAATCACTAAGACATGATGTTAAAGTATGATCTTCTTTAGTTGCTAAATACATTGTAACACCATAAGAAATGTTTATGTATGTAAACCATAATAAGGCTAAGAATACCAAAAAAGGTAAAATATTAACAATAGCATTCATAAGATATACTCCTTCTTTCAATAAAATTATTATACAAGAAATTCTCCAATTATCCTATATAAAAATTAATAAAATTTAATAATAATTAATAAATATAACAAAAACCTGCTCAATAAAACAGGTTATTGTGTAAAATTACGTGCATAATACTCATCATAAGTAAGATTACTATTATAAACTTTTTTTGCTAAATCTTTTCCTAAATAACGAAGATGCCAAGGTTCATAACTATAACCAGTTAATGAATCTTTTCCTTCAGGATAACGAACAATAAATCCATAATCAACTAATATTTCAGCAAACCACTTATATTCAGGGTGATTAACAATATTTTCAAAAGAATATGTATCTAAAGCTACATCACAAGCCAATCCTAAAGTATGCTCACTATGCCCAGGACGACTACAAGTTTTATCAGCTTCTTCAACACTAAATGTATTTGCCATATGACGATAACTTTTTTCCTGAGCTGGAGTTGAACGATAACCACTTACAACATAAAAACTAATTCCTTTTTCACGACATTTATTTCTTAAAGCAACAAAATCATCATAAACCTCTCGTGACATTTGATGCTTTCGATATTTATATGCTGGATCACTAGAATTAGTATAACCATCATTGATATAAACAAGGTCATCAGGAACAAAATTATTATCTAATCTATAGTACTTATTTACAATAGTATTTAATTTAGAATTAGGTTGAATAATTATATGTTCATAAAAATTATGATCCAAACTCATATTCACATATGTAACTATATCTTCATCAGATAAATCAGGATGTTTCTTTTTATAATTCTTATAACGTTCTTTATTTGATGGTAAATAATAATTTAGTAACGTAATTGGATCTTTTGAAGAAGCTTTTTTTATTTTTACTTCATCAGGTGTATTTATTAAAGTTATTATATTACTAACTAAATATACGATTACCAAAATAATTATAATAAAAATGAATATTACTAAAGCAACTTTCTTTTTATTTATTCTTCTTCGTTTCATCTTTCTACCTCAAAAACAATAAATAATAAACTACTTAGATAATCATATCATAAAAATATTAAAATTTTTATGAATATTTGCTATACAATGAAATTTTTTTAAATTATTATAATGTTATTGACATATTAAATAAAAAAATACCAACTAAAGGAGTTAACTATGAAAAACACAATTTCATCATTAAAAATACTAGTACAATGTCAAGAAGCAGATTACCAAGGAAATTATAAAATTTCTAATCTAATGTCAAATCTATCAGATTTAGCTACTACAAATGCTATACATTTAGGAATGTGGCATAATGATTTATCAGAAAAATACGGTTTTGTCTTAGCTAAAGAAACAATTATTTTAAAACGGCCAATTAAAATAAATGAATTAATTAAATTATCTACACGTGCAAGCGGATATAAAAGAATCCAATTTATGCGCAATTATTGGGTAGAAGATGAAAACGGAGAAGAGATTGCAGCTATATATTCTTTATGGACTTTAATTGATTTAAAAAAAAGAAGAATTATCAAACCCGAAAAAGCAGGAATAATTTTACCTGAAATTGTTCCCTATAAATACACAATTAATAACTATAATGAAATATTTAATGATGTGGAATTATCTTATGTAATGAATAGAACAGTCTTATATAGTGATATTGATGTAAACCAACACTTAAATAATAGTCGTTACTTCGAATGGGCATTTGATGCTATACCCGTTGAATTCTTTAAAGATATTTACTTTAAAGAAATAAGTGTAGTGTTTAAAAAAGAGATGACTCCTAATACAACTGCTAAAATATATCGATATATAAACAAGAATTACGTCAAAATAGTTTTTAAATCTATTGATGATGAAATTACATATTTTGAGTTCGGTGGCCATATAGAAACCATATAAAAATATATTATTTAATCATAACAGATACAAAAAATCTAAATCTAAAAATATTGAATTTATCGCTTATTTAATCCCTTGAATAATCTAAAAATTTTCTTCTTATCAATACATTACACATTATTTTCATATATTGAAAATCAATTTTCAACATATGAAAACTATTTTTGAAATTATATGATATTATAATTGTGTCCCAAATATCTATAATAGTATTCGTTTTCCCGTATAGAATACAGATATTAAAAGCCCTTTGTCCCAAAAGGGTTTTTTCCTTTTATAAAAATTGTTAAAAATAATTATGAGTGAGTTTATGAATATAAAAAGAAACAAAATTAGAAAATGAGTTAAGAGTATTACCAGCAAAGATCAATAGCGTATCGTAAACTGTAAACACTATATACAGAAAACAAAGCAGATACTGCAGAATTAAAATATTATATTACTTGACCTTTATACCTCATATTGGTACTTTAACAACAGAAAGCGCTTTCTTTATTGCTGTAATTTATTTTACAAAATAATAAAAAGCGAGAGCTATAGGATGGAGAAAAAATGAATAGAAAAATTATATTGTATTTACTCTGTATATCGATTTTATATATAGTTTTTTTCAAAGTTTCTGACAAACAAATTTATACTGACAATTCTAATGTTATGACTTTAGAAGAAGCTATTAAATTGATAAACGATAGGGTAAACTCAAAAAAGAAAACTAAATTTTTAACTATAAACGAACCATATGTATACCCAATATTACCAGGAACAAAAGAGTGGGAGAATTTTAAATCTAAAAGTGAAATGATGGACGCTTGTCAAATACCATCTGAAATAGTTAGCGCTATGTCAACAGAAGCCTTAACTCTTTCAGTTATCAATCACCCATTACTTAATACTGAGGTTCTTTCTTATGATAATTATACACAAGGCTTTGATTCTTTTGTATTTGATTTTGATGCAGCAAAAGTATTATTAGAAAGGGAAGATTTTGCAATTAATTTAGCAAAAATATATTTAGATACACCCGTTTTAAATAAAGAAGAATATAAAGAACAAAGTTCTAACTTACAAGATACTATGTTAGATTTCATTGTAAAAGAAACAGTTTTAGCAGTTCCACAAGTATTTAACTTATTAAAGGAAGACGAAGCTGAAGCATTAATTGTAATAGCAGAAAATAAAATGAAAGAAAAATCAGAAAATGAAGAGACGTATGGTACCTCAGTTAACACCTTTTTTACAGTAAGTGCTGCCGTTTCTGGAAAAAGTAATAGAAATGATTGACAACTGTTTTGACTCTTATGGATTCTTATGTTGTTATTACTATTTCTGATGCAGAATTTACCGCTCAACAAAAAGAATACCCTCAAGCAACAATAGTAGCATCAGCAAGTAAAAAATGTATAGTACAATCAAAATAGGGACAAGAGCCTATAATGAAACATAATGAAAGTTATTCTCCATACAATAATTCTAGAACTGTGTGGAGCAAGATAAATTAATATAATAAAAAAGGTTAAGACAATTAATGGTTCTCTATATTTCCAAAAAGTTTTCAAAAATGAGACTTTAAGATAGAATAACCCTATTTTTCTGTAAAGTGTAAAAAGTATCATTCAAAGCCATAGGGTAGAGAATGATATTTTTACTTTACAAAAACAACTATCTTTGATGATTAATTGTGCCAATGATTATTTTATCAATTTGGGTATAGTTGATCATCTAGTGTGATCCTATAGCATAAAATTATAAAAAATCAGAATATTTTAAAATCAAAACTGTTATAAAATATGGATTTTACAAACAAAATAACTACTATAAATTACTTCTAGTATAGAATATAGATATTAATATCCCTTCCCCCTAAAAGTTTTTTCCTTTTATAAAAACTGTTAAAAATAATTATGGATGAATTTATGAATCCAAAATATAAAAAGAAACAAAATTACGAACATTAGAGAATAAATTAAAAATACTTTGGTAAATACCAAAGATCAATAACGTATTGTAAACTGCAAACATGAAATACATAAGCAAAGACAAATACTACTAAATATTAATAACTATTAAAATATTGCATTATTTAACTCTTAAACCACATATTAGTATTTTATAAAACTATTTTCTTTATCATTATTACAAATGGTAAATGATAGTTATGGGATGTAAAATGAAAACTAAAAAAAGGCACTTTCGTGCCAATACGTGCCAATATATATCTATAATATTATCTAATTCCTCATCTAAAATATCTTCATCCATATTATACTATAACTTTTTTTAATTTCTTTTCAAATTCTCTACGAGGAAACATCACTACTGCACCACAGCCTAAGCATTTAATTTTAATATCTGCACCCATCCTGATTATCTGCCATTGATTTGATTTTTTACATGGATGAGTTTTTTTCATTTCTACTATATCATTTAACTTATAATCCATATTATCCACCATTCCGTTTATAAAAAGCTTCAATAGTATTTTGCATTAACATTGTTATTGTCATTGGTCCAATCCCACCAGGAACAGGAGTAATTGCTTTTACTTTATCTTTTACATCCTCAAAATCTACATCTCCACATAATTTATTATTTTCATCTCGATTAATTCCCACATCTAAAACAATAGCATCATCTTTTATATATTCGTGATTAAAAAACTTTGGTTTACCAATTGCTGTAATCAAAACATCGGCACGTGAGCATATTTTTTTTAAATCTTTAGTTTTACTATGTGCTATTGTTACAGTAGCATTTTTTTGTAAACATAATAACGCTACTGGCTTACCAACAATATTACTTCTACCTACAACAACAACCTCTTTACCATCTAAATCATAATTAATTTTCTCTAATAAAACCAACATTCCCTTTGGTGTACATGGTACTAAAGAATTTTGTCCTAAAAAAAGATTTGCTACATTATGTGGATGAAAACCATCAACATCCTTATCAAAGGCAATTGCATTAAGTACCTTTTCTTCACTAATATGTTTAGGTAAAGGTAACTGTACTAAAATACCATCAACAGTTTCATCATTATTTAAAATTTCTATTTCTTCTAATAACTGACTTTCACTAAATGATGAATCATGTTTTATAATTTCTGATTCTATCCCTATATAATCGCACCCTCGCTCCTTATTACGTACATAAGTTAAGCTAGCTGGATTATCTCCTATTAGAATAACAACTAATTTAGGCATACGTGAATAATTTTTTCTTATCGTTTCAACATCATTTTTTAATTGATCTTTAATTTTTAAAGCAATTTCCTTACCATTTATAATCATTGATAAATCCCCCTTAAACTATTAAATTCAATTATACCAAAATATCACTCACATGCAACTACTATATGATTTCTTTAAGATATTCCTGATACTCCATTAAAATCATCTCTAACTGTTCATAAGTATCTATTTTTGATAATTCATTTTTTACCCTTGCAGAAGATTTTAAACCTTTTATATACCAAGGAGCATGTCCTCGCATTTGAAACATTGCTACTTTTTCAGGTTCAATTTCCATTAACCTTTTAGCATGTGCTAAACACTGTGCGATTTTTTCTTGATAAGTTGGTTCACCTATTATTTGACCAGTTTGCAATGATTCTACCACTTGTTTAATCAACCAGGGATTACCTAAAGCTGCACGACCAATCATCACAGCATCTACATTTGTTTCAGCAAACATTTTATGAGCATCTTCAACAGTTTTTATATCTCCATTACCAATTACAGGAATCTTTAAAGCTTCCTTAACTTGACGAATAATTTGCCAATCAGCATGCCCCTCATACATTTGTGAACGAGTTCTACCATGAATTGCAATTGCACTAGCACCTGCTTTTTCAATCAACTTAGCAACTTCAACAGCATTAATATGATCTTTATCAAAACCACTACGAATTTTTACTGTAACAGGCTTTGATACATTTTCAACAATTCCTTTTACAATCTCATAAATTTTATCAGGATACAATAATAATTTACTACCAGCATCAGCCTTTAACACCTTATTTACAGGACAGCCCATATTAATATCAATAATATCACAATTAGAATGTTCATCAATATATTTAGCAGCTTTAACCATAGTTTCTACTTCACCACCAAATAATTGAATACTAACAGGATGTTCTCCTTCATCAACTTGAAGCATATCAATAGTCTTATTATTTCCATAACATAGAGCTTTATCACTAACCATCTCTGAATAGACTAATCCAGCACCAAAATCTTTTATTATTTTTCGAAAAGCCATATTAGTAATACCTGCCATAGGTGCCATTACAACTGGATTTTTAATTTCTATATCTCCTATTTTAAACATTAACTCACTCCTCATTGGTATCTTATCAATTATTTTAAAAAAAATAAATATAAATGTTTAAAAATATTTAACCTGTTCATAATAATTACAGATAACTTACACTTCCCCGCTATTTTCCTCCCCGAAATAGACGTAAGTTATCGAGTTAGTTATATTCCTAAATATGTTGGTAAACCAAATAAAAGAAAGGCTTCCCCCGCCTTTCTTTTATTTTATATAGTCACTATAAAAAAAGAAGAAAACATAACATTTTCTCCTCTATATATCATTAATAATCTCTTTTAATTCCTCTTCACTAAAATTATATTCTGCATTACAAAATTGACAATGAAGCTGACAACCATGATCTTTTTCAATCATTGAATTTAGCTCATCTTTACCAATAGTAATTAATGCTTTAGAAAGTTTATCTTTAGAACAATCACATTTAAAATATAAATCTTGTTTTTCTGTAATCTCAACATCACTAAATAAAAGTTCTAAAATCTCTTCAGGCGTTTTTCCATCATTAATCAACTGAGAAACAGGAGGACAATTTTTAACCGCATTTTCTATATAAGTTATATCCTCCTCAGTAGCCTCTGGTAATAACTGAATAATAAATCCTCCTGAAGCTAAAATCTCATTAGTATCATTAACTAGTACCCCAACGGAAACTACAGATGGTGTTTGCTCACTAACTGCAAAATAATAACTAAAGTCATCACCAATTTCCCCAGTTTGTAAAGGTACAGAACCTGTAAAGGGTTCTTTCAAGCCCATATCTTTGATAACCTGTAAAGTCCCTTCATGGCCTACTGCTACTCCCACAGCTAATTTACCAGTATCATTATAAGTATAATGAACCTCAGGATTAGCAACAAACCCCTTAATATTACCATCACCATTAGTAACACAAATCATTGTTCCAATTGGTCCACCACCATTTATAACAACGGTCATTTTTTCATTATTTTTATTCATTTTTGCCATCATTAAAGTAGCAGACATCATTCTTCCTAAAGCAGCTGATGCAGTTGGCCATAAATTATGATCCTTTCTAGCAACTTCAAGTAATTTTGTAGTACTACAAGCAAAAACTCGACAGTTCTTGCTATTAATTAAACCTCTAACTAAATAATCTTTCATATTCCCTTCTCCTTATAAAAACACTATAACCGATGATAAAATCATTGGTATAATCATACATAAAACAATAAACAGTATAAATAATTTCTTTCCTTGTTCCTTCATTTTCTCACCTCTAAATATGAAAAAAAGCGGTAACCGCTTTATTTCATATCATCTAATAAATCATCAGCATCATCAAATGAAGGTGTATTGTCATCAATAGAACTATTTTCATCCAAACTATGATCTGCAGTCCCATCATGACGGTCTAACATTTGACCTGTATTAAATAACGCTTCAATTTGTTCACCTGCTAAAGTTTCATGTTCTAATAAAGCATCAGCAATAGTTACTAATCTATCTTTATTAGCTTCAATTATTTCTTTTGCCTTAGCATAACATTCATCAATAATCTTACGAACCTGAACATCAATTTCATATGCGATTTGACCAGAATGAGAATTACTATGTTGTGTATAATCACGACCTAAAAATACATTTCCTTGTTCAGAATCATACTTAATTGGTCCTAACTCAGACATTCCTAATTCTGTAACCATCATTCTTGCAATTCTTGTTGCTTGTTCAATATCATTATGAGCTCCAGAGCTTACATCTCCAAAGAAAATTTCTTCAGCCACACGTCCACCCATAAATCCTGCTATATTAGCTTCTAATTGTGCTTTAGTTTGGAAATAAGTTTCCTCTTTAGGCGTCATCAAATTATAACCACCTGCCTGTCCACGAGGTACAATAGTAACTTTTTGTACCTTATTAGCATCTTCTAAAGTTAAACCTAATACCGCATGTCCAGCTTCATGATAAGCAACTAAACGACGTTCTTTTTCACTATATTTACGAGATTTCTTCGCTGGTCCACCCATTACACGATCAACCGCTTCATCAATATCTGCCATTGATATAACTTTATGATCTTCACGAACAGCTAATAAAGCTGCCTCATTTAATACATTTTCAAGCTCTGCCCCTGAAAAACCTGGTGTTCTTTGAGCAATATTACTAAAATCAACATCTGGTGCAAACTTTTTATTACGTGCATGTACTTTTAAAATTTCTGTACGTGCATTTTTATCAGGATTAGCCACCTGAATTTGGCGGTCAAAACGTCCTGGACGTAATAATGCAGGATCCAAAACATCAGCACGGTTAGTTGCTGCCAAAATAATAATTCCTTCATTACCACTAAATCCATCCATCTCAACTAATAATTGGTTTAATGTTTGTTCACGTTCATCGTGTCCACCGCCCATACCAGTTCCTCTTTGACGACCTACAGCATCAATTTCATCAATAAAAATAATACATGGAGCAGTTTGTTTAGCTTTTTTAAACATATCACGTACACGTCCAGCACCAACTCCGACAAACATTTCCACAAACTCAGAACCAGATATTGAATAATATGGTACACTAGCTTCACCAGAAACCGCTCTTGCAAGTAATGTCTTTCCTGTACCTGGTGGACCAACTAATAATACCCCTTTTGGTATACGAGCTCCCATCTGGGCAAATTTCTTAGGATTTTTCAAAAAAGCTACTAATTCTTTTAGTTCTTCTTTTTCCTCATCTGCACCAGCAACATCGGAAAATCTTGTTTTTTGATTTTTTTCTAATTTAGCTCTTGAATTACCAAAATCAAAAGCTTTAGCATTTCCACCACCTTGAGACATCATTCTAAAAATAAAGAACATACCTCCAAGTAATAATACATATGGTAAAATATTAGCTATGATTCGCATAAACATACCACGATCATTAGCATCTACAATTGTAGTTTCAATTCCTTTTTCATTTAAAAGACCTGTTAGCGATTGCATCTCTGCTTCAGTATTAGGAATAGTTGTCGTAAACTCAACTTCTATTGATTTACCATCAGCTTTCTTCGTATACTTACCCGAAACATCAACGACTAACGAAGAAGGAACTATCTCAACTTCCTTAATCTTTTCATCTTGTACTACTTCCACAAATTCACTGTACTTAATTTCTTTACTGTTACTTTGATTCATAAAAGTAACAAGTCCTCCAATTAAGACTAGTACTAATAACCAGGGAAGAATTGACTTTAATAATCCATTCTTATTGTTCATAAACTCTCCTTACTTATAACATTCTTCTTTTAAAATACCAACATATGGTAGTTGGCGATACCTTTCATTAAAATCCAATCCATAACCAACAACAAAAGCATTAGGAATCGTAAACCCAATATAATCAGCTTTCATATCAATAACTCGTCCTTCTGCTTTATCTAACATTGTAACAATTTTCACACTATTAGCTCTACGTTTTAAGAGCATTTCTTTAACATTATATAATGTCTTTCCTGTATCAAGAATATCTTCAACAATTAAAATATTTTTACCTGTTACATCTTCTTTTAAATCCTGTTTAACTACAAGTGTTTTTGACTCAACACCATCATAACTGCTAACATTCATATAATCAAATGTTACATCACTATTCAAATGTTTTGAAAGTTCTGCCATAAAAGGAACAGATCCTTTTAATAATCCTACTAATAAAACTTCTTTACCCTCATAGTCTTTATCAATAATCTTTCCTAACTCTTTACATTTTGCACTGATTTGTTCTTCAGTAATTAAGATTTCCTTTATATTCTTATGCATCCTGCTCACTCCTAATCATATATGCCTATAATTTTACCACATATAAATTAGGTTTTGAATATAAATACCTAATATTTTTTGCAAGATGTGGTACAAGAATAATCATTCCCTGACTATTTTCTACAACTGGCCAAGTTTCTCTTTTACTTTTAGGGATTTTATTATCAATATATAGACGTGATACTTTTTTAGTCCCACCTGCAGTATCAATTACATCCCCAGGTCGAAATGGTCTTATCGTAATAGGAAAATCCTCTTTTGTCAAATAAATACCTTCATTTAGATGACCTTCTTTACTTAAATAAAAGTACTCATTTTTATCATAAACTAATTGATCATATTTTAAACAGTAGCTTATACTATTTTTTAATTTTGAAACATGTATATTATTATATTCTTTTATGAACCTAATATTAACAGGTAAATTCATTTTAATATTTGGTTTATTACTTTTAATTTGTTTAATAACTTCTTTAATTAAAGTATCACTAATTAAAGGTGGATAAACGATTTCTTTAATTATTTCATAGATAAATTCCTCTAAAAGATCATTAGGAATTATCTGATAATCAATTTTATTTTGATTATGATACATATCAAGATATTTCTTTAATTTTTTTAGATTACTTAAATATCTTTGATTATGCTGTTTTGCATTATATAATAAATCACTTATCTGCTGCTCAGTATAATTCTTTAACGTTATATTACGAATATAATCACGAGTAAACTCAGTTTCAAAGTTTGTATAATCATCACGATATCTTACATTATTATCATGACAATAATCTCGTAATACTTGTTTTTTAATATTTAAAAACGGTCTCAAAATAGTTAATCCCCACACCTCACTAATATCTTTGATCCCTAAATACCCCTTAGTATTATGACGTTGTATCTGCATAATTATATTTTCAATTACATCATCTAAATGATGAGCTAAAACAACTTTCTTAACCCCATATTTACAAGCTATTTGATAATAAAATTCATAACGAAGTTTTCTTGCCTGACTTTGAAAGTTATCTTTTCCATATTCTTCTTTATTTATTTCACGAACATACAATGGTATTTGATATTTACTACAATATTTAAAAACCGTTTCTTGATCAAGATCACTATCATCTCTTAAATGATAATTAACATGGCAAACAACGACTTTAATTCCTTTATTATACATAGCATCTAATAATGCCATTGAATCACAGCCCCCAGATACCCCTACTATATATAACTGATTTAAATCTAATAGTTTTTCTAAATCCATCATTTCATCACCTCAAATATCTTCACTATTATAACAAATAATCCTTTTAATAACATATTAATTTTAAACTTTCAAAGAAAAAGATCGTTAATAAACGACCTAATTTAAATCTTCCACTGCTTTAACTATTTTAATTACAACAATACTTATATCATCCAGATTATTCTCTTCCAAAACTTGATTCATTAATAGAGTAGATATCTCTTGAGGATGCAATCGATTAAATAATTTAATATTTTTATTAATTATTTGTTCAAATCTTTCCCCAGTTCCATCACTAGACATAATAATAAGATCATTATTATTTAATAACATTTCATAACTTGACATCTTTAATTTAGAAACAATTCCTACTGGTAAAGAATTAGTAGCAATTTTTTCAACAATTCCATTTCTAATATGATAACTTGGATTAGCTCCATATTTAATTAATTTCATTTTTGCATTAGCAAGATTAATATTGCATAAATCTAATGTTGTAAACATATCATTTCTATTTTTTATTTTTAATAACGCATTAATAGAGTCAATTGTGTCTTTTAAACTAATTCCATTTAAAATCAATTTAGATAATACTTCTAAAGTTAATTTACTTTCAGCAGCTGCCATTTTCCCTTGACCCATTCCATCGCTTAAAGCTAAATAATGAAGATTATCCTGATGAAAAGCACTAAATGAATCTCCACAATTTAATGGTTCTAAAGAATATTGTTGAATCCCAAATTGTAAAGAATAGTTTTGTTGGTGTTTTAAAACTATTGATGTATATCCTAAATGATGCATAGAATCTTGTATTGAAATAACTTCTAGTGACTCATTTAAATAATTTTCAATAATTGGAACAAGTTCATTAACTACCTCATTACCACTTATATCCATTAATCCTATTTCTAATGTATAAACATCTAATGATATTTGATGTTTATACAAATATGTAATATTAAATTGATATCCTAATAAATGTTCCTTTAATTGATCATCACCAAATGGTGTCTCTTCTAAAGAATTACTAAAATTATCAAAAACTTCACTTAATAATGAAAACTCATAAAATAAATCCTTCTTCAAATGCGAATTCTCTTGATTAACTCTTTTTATTTTTTCATAACTTTCCTTATATTCATTAATTCCATTTAAAAACTTATCTGGACTAATACAATTACTTTTTATATATTTTAGATCCTCATCATTGTATTTTGATTTAAACCCTTTATTTATCAACTTACCCAATCGACTCACACTACCATCCTGGTAGAAACATAAATCACGACTAGGACAATGTAAACACACATCCTCATAGACATACCCAACAAATTCTCCTACATTAACATCTCGATTTGCTTCTTGAAATATATTTGTCAATTGTTTAAATAAAGAGGCGAATGTATTAGCACGTTGAATTAATTTATTACGACTTGTAATATTTTTATAATCATCGCTAAGTAACTTTGGTTTTCGTTTGAAAGTAGGAACGAATAAAAATAAAGCTGCGCTTACTACTATAATAAAATTATGATAGTAATAATCATATTCTATAAAAAATGGAAGAATTAAATGACTTAAAATATACAATGTTGAACAAATTAATTTGTTTTGGGGTTTATACATAAAGAAAATACTAAACGGAAGGATTAGTGATAGTATTTCATCTTTAAGTAAAGGATTAATAAACATTAATATGATAGATACATATAAAATTGTGGGCATAGTCCTATTTATATTTAAATAATATACACTTAATAATAAATAGAATCTAAGTAATATCATCATATACAGCTGATTTACTTCCAATAAAGAAATGATGGCTAACATTATCATTACTGAAAGAATCATCATTCGTTTATTTGTATATACTTCAATTGTGTTATGAATAAAGAGAGGGACCACTTCTAAGCATAATAAACTATGTATTAATGTAAAGGATAGGATTACTAATACTTCTATATAGTTATATTTATATATGTATAAAAAAATCAAACTTACTAAAGTAATTATCAGGGCAATATATTTACTTTTAACAAATTTAAAATGCATCACTATTTGCATAAGTATTATACTAGTAAGAGAAATTAGTAATAACATATAGTTTTCGTAGGACAGGTATGTTGTTAAAACTAATGCACTCAAATATACAATTATATGTCGGTATCCACATATAAATGATATTACTAGCATAGGGAGTACAAAACATAATGATGTATCATATATTTGTATTAAGCTTAGAAAGAGGGTTAATACAAAAATTGAAATATAAGTCATTCTAATATTCTTTATTTTTATTTTCGTCTTTTCTACTGACAAATCCATTTCATTCACCTCGTACTATTGATTATATGGATTTATCAATAAATAATTTGTCGTTTTTTAACCTTAATTACAAACATCTAAATAATTATTAATATTAACATATAAATTAAGCTACTTTTTTAAATAATAGTAAAAAAATTAGAAAAATAATTAGCCTGACACTTCTAAACATTAAACTCTCATAAAACATCTTTCTAACAGACATCTACTAATAATAGAAAAAAATATCCAAAATAATAAACTATATAAAATGTTTATAAATTGATATAATTATTCATGATGAAATCGAAATTAGAATTAAAGGAGATAAATATGAAATCAGTTTTACTTATAGGACAATCAAATATGGCAGGGCGTGGATTTTTACATGAAGTCACACCTCTCTATAATGAAAACATTTTTATGTTAAGAAATGGAAGATGGCAGATGATGTCTGAACCAATTCATTTTGACAGAGCAGTTGCTGGTGTTGGATTGGCAGCATCATTTGCACAAGAATGGTGTAATGCAAACAAAAATGAGAAAATTGGATTAATCCCCTGTGCAGAAGGAGGAAGTTCTATTGACGAATGGAATGTTGAGGGGGCTTTATTTCGTCATGCAATCAGCGAAACAAAATATGCTATGGAAAATAGTGAATTAATTGCAATATTATGGCATCAGGGAGAAAGCGACAGCCATAGTGAACAATATAAAAACTATTATCAAAAACTAAATGTAATAATAAATTCATTTAGAAAAGAATTAGGAGCTTTGGAAGTTCCATTTATTGTTGGAGGGTTAGGGGATTATTTAGGGAAATCTGCATTTGGTTTAAGTTGTACTGAATATAAGCTGGTTAATCAGGAATTACTTCGATATGCCAAAAATAATGATAATTGTTATTTTGTAACTGGAGAAAAATTATATCCAAACCCAGATGGTATACATATTAATGCAGAATCTCAAAGAAGATTTGGTATAAGATATTTTAAAGCCTATCAAACAAAATCAAATATAAACACCCCATTAAAAGATGAAGCAGAAATTGTAGCAGCATATTATGAAAAAGAACACACCACTACTGAAAAAAGATATATGGCATTAGAGCAATTTACATTAGGAAAACTATCTTTAGAAGAAGTAATGAAATTTTTAAAGTAAACATATGACAAGTGATAGTAAACCTCATTCTTTAAAAAGAAAGACAATTCATTTATTCCAAAAATAATTGTCTTTTTCTTTAAAAAAATTTAAGTATAGACAATTACCATTATATAATAGATAACTTCTAATAGGATATATATTATATCTAATAAATGTAGTAGAGTTGCATTCCAAAAAAACATACTAACAAAATAACCTAGTATTAAGACAGCAAAAGAATATTACATAGCTGCTAATTATTCATGTAAACAGCAACATACAATTTACTAATAAAAAAACGTTAAACTAAAATAATTAACGTTTTTATAACCTAATCTTATATTATAAATCTAATTTAAATCCTATATCCCCCATTACAATAGATTTTTCATATTGGATAAATCCCATTCTTTCTAATAATCTAATTGAACGAAAATTATCACTATAAACATGAGCAAAAACTCTTTTAAATTTATATTCATTTTTAAGTATATCAAGCAATACTTTAAATGATTCTGTTGCATACCCAAAATGCCAAAAGTCACTATCAAAAGTATAACCAACTGTTACAGAAGCTGGTTCAATTACCTCTAAAAAATAATCACCTATCAAATAATTATTTTTCTTTAAAACTACTCCTAGTTGATAACTTCCTTTTGTACCATCAAAAGGATGTGCTAAACAATATTCGATTCTTTTAACAGCTTTATTATATGAATATCGCCACCATGATTGATAATACGCCACTTCTCTTTTATTACGATACTCACTTAAACGTTTAGCATCAGACATATCTAATTCTCTAATTATTAAACGTTGGGTTTCAATACTCTTCATTTAGCCACCTCTCTGTTAATTATCATAACACAAACTAAATAATTATTTTAGTTTTTTATAGCATATTTAATTGTATTTATTAAATGTTTTATAGTTATGATAGGGTGTTTAAATAACATTCTCTTTCCTGAGTACTTCATTACCTCTCTTATCTGCTCACGATATATTTTTTTATAACAATGGATTGGACAAGAAGAACAAAAAGTTTTTTCTTTTTTACGAGGACAACAGTCAATCCTTTTAAATGCATATTCTTTTAATTTACTTAAATCTTGATGATGATCATTTTCATATATTGAAATCATCAATTCTAATAGTTCTTTTTCAGTTGTCATTAACTTTGCCTGCCCTGTTCAATTCTAATTATTCTATCACAAATTTTTAACGATGATGGTCGATGACTAACTAAAATAATTGTCTTACCATCACGATTATCATTCAACGACTTTAAAACTAGTGCTTCATTTAAACTATCCAAATTACTAGTTGGCTCATCTAATAAAATTAATGGTGAATCATGCAAAAATGCTCGTGCTAATGATAGCCTTTGCAGCTGTCCTCCTGATAATGACTGATAAAGGCTACCAATCATTGTTTCATAACCCTCTTTTAAACTAATAATAAATTCATGTAAATTAGCCTTTTTACAAGCTTCCATCACTTCTTTATCACTAGCCTCCATTCCCAATTTAATATTATTAATAATAGTATCATTAAAAATATAAGTATCTTGGGTAACATAGCTAATAAGTTTAGCCAATGAATCACTTTGCCAGGACTTTAAATTATGACCATCTATCAAAATTTCACCACTACTTGAATCATAAAAACGCATTAACAGCTTCAATAATGTCGTTTTACCACTGCCACTACGCCCCTCAATTCCAATAATTTCTCCAGGCCTAATTACTAAATCAATATTATCCAGGATTATTTCTTCTTCATATTTAAATGATAAATTTTTTAATTCAATTATTCCTAAATCACCTTGATATCCATTAACAACTTCTTCAACCTGAGGTTTTTCATCTAATAAATCAAGTACCCGATTCCCACTAGCAAAAGTAATTACTAGATTGTGAGCTAATGATGATAAAGCTAATACTGGTCCAAATGAAGACATCAAAGCAATCGTACTAATCAAAACTCCTTTAAAATCAATTAACTGGTAAAGATATAAATAATAACCCAAAATAAACATTGCTAATGAAAAAAAACTAACACAAATATCCCCCATCATTCGATACTGTCCTTCTAAATCTTTTAATTCTTCATTTTGGCTATTTAATAATTCACTCTTTCTTTCAATCTCATTTAAACGTTTATCGCCACATAAAAATTGATCAATGATTCTCAATCCATGAATTGACTCCAAAATATAACTAGTATATTTACCATAAGTATTTCGATAATCCAATCCTTTGTTACCAGAAACCTTACCAACAACAAATGGAATAAATATCCCAATGAATAAATATGCTGCAGTAGCTAATAATGCTAAAACTATATGAAATTGCCCTAAATAAATAATCATAATAATTGAAACAATCAAAGCAATTATAACTGGTGAAATTGTATGAGCATAAAACACCTCTAATAATTCCACATCGCTAGTAATCATTGTAACTAAATTTCCTTGATCTTTACCATCTAGTTTAGCTGGTGCCAGCTTCCTTAATTTTCCAAATACAATATCTCTTATCATCGCTAGTAATTTAAATGCGATAAAATGGTTACACCATTGTTCCCCATACCGCAAAAATCCACGCAAAATACCACATGCAATTAAAATATACAATAAACTAGTAAAAGTTTCTTTATTTATTATTTTAATTACTATTTCACCAGCAATAATTGTTAAAAATATCGCTGCTAGATATCCAATTACCCCAAGAAAAATAGCTAATATCATAATTAATATCATTGATTTCACTAGAGCAATCAAGCTAATTACAACCTTTAAATTACTACGTTTTTTCACTTGTATTACCTCCATAATTTTCAATTTCTTTTTGAGTATTAACTAAATTTCGATATTCCTTATTATCTTTCATCAATTTATCATGACTATCAAAACCAATTAGCTTTCCATGACTAAAAACATAATTACATTTAGAATTTTCAACACTTGCTAGACGATGACTAATTAAGATAACAATTTTTTCATCCTGCATCTGATAAATTAGCCTCATGATAATTTCTTCACTTTCAATATCAATATTTGATGTTGCTTCATCAAAAATATACACCTTTGTATCATGTAATAATGCTCTGGCAATACTTAGTCGCTGTTTTTGACCACCTGATAAATTATTGCCACGTTCTTCAATTTCACTATCTAACCCATTTATTCCTTCAAAATAATTCCATAAATTTACTTTTTTTAATACATCTATCATCATTGTATCATCACTATTACAATTACCATCTAATAAATTTGAACGTACAGTTCCTACAAAGATATATGGATCATGTTCAACCATCGTTATTTGTTTCATTAAGCTAGTATGTTTAATTTCATTTATTTGTTTATTATTATAAGCTAATTTCCCCTGATAATTATCATAATAACCCATTAACAGTTTTGCAATCGTACTCTTTCCACTACCAGAGCTTCCAACTATACCATAAATTCCAGGCTGGTTAATTTTTAAACTAACATCTTTTAAAACAATCTTTTCATCATACCCAAATGACAAGTCTCTAATTTCAATTTTATTAATATCACCAATCTCTAGTTCCTTATCATCCGTAATTGATACATCTAACAATCTAAAAATTTTTTCACTTGCAGCATTACCATTCATCGCAATATGAAAAAAAGATCCTAACAGTCTAAGTGGAATGAAATATTCAGCCGATAATATAATCATCATAAATGTTTGACCTAGATTAATTGAACCTACCTGATAGTTATACAATGAAATTATAATTCCAAGTGCTGCCCCACCATAAGCCACCAAATCCATAATACTAATTGAATTCAACTGCATTACTAAAACTTTCATTGTAACATTTCTAAACCGTTGAGCTTCCTCATTCATTTCAACATGTTTAAATGAATCACCTCGATACCCCTTTAAAGTTGTCAAACCCCGAACATTATCTAAAAAACGTTCTGCTAAATTCCCATATAACCCCCAATATTTACTTAATAGTCTTTTAGCAAACTTCTGTACTAACACAATTGACATAGGAATCAAAGGAACACAAATAAAAAGCACTAATGCCCCTTTAAATTCCACTTGTCCTAATACAATAAACAATGTTACTGGTGCTATCATACTATAAAAGAACTGTGGTAAATATTTACCAAAATAAATTTCTAACTGTTCTACTCCTTCACTCATTAACTGCGTAAGTGAAGCCGTGCTAATTATTTTATTGTAATGATTATTTAATAATAAAACCTTTTTATAAATATCACATCTAAGCTTTACTTTTATATTTTTACCTGCTTTAAAAGAATACACTGAAACTAATTTCCCAAAATATCCTTTTATTAAAATTAAAACTACAATTATGACAATCTTTATAAAAAAGTAATTTATCTTACCCTTACTATAAAGTTCATTTACCATACCAGCTATAATTACAATAATAATAATTTGAGCTATAAGTCCCAACCACTGCATTAATACTTGTAAATATACATACTTTTTATCTTCTTTTAAATAGCTAACCAGCCTTTTATTAATCATTATCTACTTCTCTAATTGTTTTAATATGAAATATAAAATAATAATATTTAAATATCACTAATAAAACAATCATTATCCTTCCATAAATATTATTCATCATTAAAAATGCAATTAATAACATTGTACTTGCAAAAGATAATAACATTACCTTAGTCTGTAATGTCATCGCTCTTCTAGTAACAAAATCATTTAAATGATTTTGATATAACTTAGTTCCTTCAAACCAAATCTTAGCACGTGAAGAACTCTTAGTAAAAAAGAACAGTGCTGTTAAAAGAAAAGGGGTTGTAGGTAAAATGGGTAATACAACACCAATCATTCCAATCAACATAAATACTATTCCCAAAGCAAAATATAAATATTTCATCTTAACCTCCTTTGTTATAAGCGTCTAACTTACTTTAACATTATCAAAAGATATTCTCAATAAAAAAGTTAGTCTTTTATAACAAACTCATAATATAAAACACAAAATCTGTATATAAAATATTCATTTTAAAATGTTATAACATGTAGTTTGCAAGAACATAAAACCAATTGCAGCTATACGTTTTTATTATTGTGGAGATCAAATATATATATTTAGTGAAAATGTTAATCTGACAGCAAAGGAATATGTAAGACAACAGATATTATTACAAGAACGATAAGTAATCAAGAAAAAGATTTTCATCTTCTAATATCTTCAAGCAATAAAATGAATATTCTCGTTCCCCTGAACAGTGAATTATCGTTAGCAAAAATGCGTAAAATCTTAACAGAAAACGAAATTTATAAATCAATTAAAACATTTTATTTAAACAGGTAGGAAAAAATAAAAAAGGGAAAGAAATTTCATGCTCAAGATATGTATTTACTTGAAACAGCAGAAAAATGCTTCCACTTATTATTAAAAATATTAAAGTAAAAAAAGGACAAAATAATATGTAATATAAATGATTATGTAATCAAGCCAATCATATTTATCAAATCATAGCAATAGACGACCACTATACTTTAAAATCTCCTTTAACAAACAATAATATTTTAACTAATCATAAAGAAATTATTCGTAAAACAATAAACAAAGATGAGTTTGAAGAAATAATTGATCATTGATGCTAGAACAAAAACTGTACCAGGTAAATATGAGAATTAGCAATCCTGTGGTACAATGTCATAGGTTGATTATAAGAAATGTAAGAGGTATATGATTATGAATAAACCAGCATTTACAGATGAATTTAAACAGGGATTGTTGACTATGTACTCCAGCACCCTGATGCTTCCAAGGTCGCTGTTGCCAAACAGGTTGGGGTGGCTGACAGTACTTGTCCATAAGTGGCTTAAAGATGCTAAAAATAATAACGGTACAATTAATTCCAGAGGCAGTGGCAATTATTCAAGTGATAAAGCTAAAGAAATTGCCAGACTGAAAAAAGAACTTAAAGATACAAAGGATGCTTTGGATGTCCTAAAAAAGGCTATTGGCATACTAGGGAATTAACCTGGCATGAACTGTATAATCAGGTTAAGAAAAAATCTGAAACTGATCCTGCAGCTTCAGTTATCAGTATGCTTGAAAAACTGTATATCAGTAAATCAGGATATTATGACTATCTTAAAAGAAAACTATGTAACCAAAAGATAAGAAAAGCCAAACTAGCTGTTAGAATCAGGGAAATCCACAAAGAATCAAAAGAAATATATAGAGCACCTAAAATAACCAGGATACTTCAAAGAGAAGGACATAAGGTTAGTAAAAGATTTGTAGGGAAACTAATAAAAAAAAACAATATTAAAGCTCATTATATCAAGCCATATACTAAAACAACAAAAGACTATGACTTTTCCAGCAGATTACATAATATTCTTTATCACTCCACCCATATAGTTAGGAGATTTTTTTATTTCGCATACTTTATATGCTCAACTGACTAATATCTATATATTCTTACTTGTATGAATATTAAATTAAAAAAACTACTTAATCTAAGTAGCTTTTTAACGACTATTTCAAATTATGGTAAATAAATAACATTCTATCCTTACCGTTAATATCCTTAATAATTTCATAAGAATCATCAGGAAAATACTTTTGTAAAGCTTCCTCCATTAATTCCCGTTGGTCAAAACCCATCTCAAATGCTAATAATGCACGATCATTTAACAAACTTCTTACTCCTTGAAAAATCTTACGATAAAAATATAACCCATCATCTCCACCAAATAAAGCAATATGAGGCTCATTATCTTTTACCATTGCCTCAATTTTTTGTTCTTGAGGAATATATGGCGGATTAGAAACAAAAATATCAACTTTAATTTCTCTTTCTAAGAGTGGTTGCAACATATCACCAATCATAAACTCCACATTAGCCCCTAGATTCATTGCATTATCTTTAGCTACCTCAACTGCTTCACTAGAAATATCAGTTGCATAAACTTTTAAACGTGACTCTTCTAATGCTAAACTTGTAGCAATTGCTCCACTACCTGTTCCCACATCACAAAGAGTAATGTTCTCATAGTCTACAAAGTAATCATCAATACGATATAAAATATTTTCAACCAATTCTTCTGTTTCATATCGAGGAATCAAAACATTCTCATTAACCTTAAAATCACGACCAAAAAATGTTTCAACCCCTTTAATATATTGAATTGGTCTCCCCCGATAATATTCTTCCATACCAGCTAAAAATTTAGTTTCTAATTCTTGATCTACTTCTTCATCATACATTAAATATAATTCATGAGGTTGTTTATTAGCTAAATGATAAAATAATACTTTTGCAACATTAACATCTTGATTAAAATCATCTAATTTACTTTCAGCTAATTTAATTAGTTCCTTTACTGTTGACATTAATGTTGTCCTTCCATTTTTAAGCGTTGATCCTCATTTATTAAAGCAGTGATAATATCATCAAGTTTACCTTCAATAATTCGATCTAGTTGTTGAATCGTTAAACCAATTCGATGATCTGTCACACGATTTTGTGGATAATTATAAGTTCTAATTTTTTCTGCTCGATCACCTGAACCAACTTTACTTTTTCTTTCATTTCCAACCTGCTCATCTTGCTGCTGTTGATAGTAGTCATAGATTCTAGCAATTAATGCTTTCATTGCCTTATCTTTATTATCATGTTGTGAACGTCCATCTTGACTAGCTGCAACAATACCAGTTGGAATATGTGTAATTCTTACAGCTGAATCTGTTTTATTAATATGTTGACCACCTGCTCCACTAGCACGATAAGTATCAATTCTCAAATCATTTTTATTGATTTCAACATCCACTTCTTCAACCTCTGGCATAACTAAAACAGTTGCTGTAGAAGTATGAACACGCCCCTGAGTTTCTGTTTTAGGAACACGTTGAACACGATGAGAGCCAGATTCAAATTTTAATTTACCATATACACCTTCACCTTTAACCATAAAAGAAATTAATGAATAACCACCAGCTTCAGCATCTATTGCTTCCATCACTTCAACTTTCCAACCCTGTGATTCAGCATATTTAACATACATGCGATATAAGTCTCCTGCAAAAATATTACCTTCATCACCACCAGCTGCACCACGAATCTCCATAATTACATCTTTATTATCATTTGGATCTTTTGGGACTAACTCAATTTCCAACTTCTTAATAATTTCTGGAAATTTTTCTTCTAGTTCTGCTAATTCAAGTTTTGCCATTTCTTTTATTTCTGGATCAGATTCTTTAGCTAACTCCTTAGCATCTTCAATTCCAGCTTCAATTTCTTTATACTCCTGATATAAATCATATGCTGCTTGCAATGACGCCTGTTCTTTTGTAACTTCTGTCATTTTTTTAATATCACTTCCAATATCAGGATCCATCAGCATATGTCCTAATTCTTCATATCTGTTTTCCATTGTTTTCAAACGATCTAACATGCTTTCATTCATGATTTATACCTCCAAACTTATCATATTATATAATAAAGATCGAAAATAAGCAAAATATATTTTATTTGATTCAATCTTAGTTTTTTATAAATAAAATATTTAAAAATATATATTATAGTTCACATTGAGTTCACCTAATCGTTTTATTATATAAGTGTAGTAAGAAAACTACCCCTCCCTTTAATCATAAAATAACAAAGACAAGTTACTTAAAAGTAACTTGTCTTTATTTTATCTAAAAATTTATTATTAAACCTCTAATTAAATAATATAAAAAACCTTTAATAGCAAACAAAAAAACAAGCTGAATGAATGATATGGATTAACCATAACATTCATTCTTCATATTTTATTAAATACTTTCCCTTTTTCTTTTACTATAGACTAAACCTAATACACTTAATCCTACTAGACTCATTAACATTCCTAATGATGTTTCATCCCCAGTCTTTACACTTACTGTTGTATCTCCTGGTTTTACTAGTGTACTAGTATCTACTTTACTTCCTGAATTTACTTCCAATCCTTCAAGTGCTTTTGTTAAAACTGTATTTGCTTTCTCTAATGCATCCACTAATGTCTGCCATGATTCAAGTGTATAGTTTCCTTCTACTAAATCATTTGTTGAAGTGATCAAACTTTCTAATTCAGCTTTATCACCCTTATAGAACTGTAACATATGCATAGCTGCTGCTAATCTTGCAAATGATGCATCTACCTGTTCTTGAGTTGCCTTATCATTAGCTATGATATCTTGAGCCTCATTTAATGTTACATTAAATTCAGTTACTACTGTAAATACTACTTTATCCAACTGTTCTTCAGTTACATTATTTGCCATTTCAACAGTTATTTGTAAGGCTGTTTTGCTTATGTTACTTCTTCAGCTTTTACTAAAATTCTTTAGCATTTTGTAATGCTGTTACTGCATTATCTACTTCTTCTTGAATTGCACTAACATTATCTAATGCAATTTTAAATTCTACCTAGCTTTCTTGAGTATATTCTATTTCATTAAAAGTTAAACATTTATCATATAATGCTTGTAATTTTGTTTTGTAAACTTTATCATCGTTTTTATTAGTCAATTCCATTGTATCAATGTATCGGTTTTTAGCACGATAGAACTGATTTCTTATTATTGAATACCAGTTTACTTTGATTTCATCAGAGTTTTTTTTAAATGATAAAATCATTACCATACCAACTCCTTGACTAGACCCATTATTATAATCATCACTATCCATAAATTGAGTATCACAAAGAATTTGTGTTACAACATTACCATTATCTCCAACTTTTTTTGTATATACAAGATCTGGAAAGCCTATATATCCAGCAATTACAACAGCGATATTTTCATATTTTCTTACATATAAGTCCCACATTTCTTCACCATTAGTTGAACCGCCTATAAAAGGTAAATGATCTTGAATTTCATAATTAATTAAATTTCCATCAAAATTTAGATATTCATAAGTTGTTACAATCACTTTGTTACCTTTGTTTTCTACAGTTATTTTATCTGCCCATTCTAGAACTTCTAACCGTGGAGATTCTTCTAATGAAATTACCATAAATTCTACATTGTTAATTGTAAAATAACTATAAGTATTATCAATTTCACCTTCTTTATATGTTCCACCAAACGATGGTTGATTTGATACTTCACTATATGAGAAATATTGATTCATTAACGGTGTACGTAGCACACCCATGCCATACGCCATCAACTTTTTGAATTATAACATCATGATTTCCAGCTGAAAAAACATATGGAACTACTCCATCTAATAACTTCATACTATTTTTAGCAGTTGTTCATTGACTATGACTATCCCTTTCATTAACAATATCATCTATGTGAATAGCTAATTCAATTCCCAATTCTTCCTGATCCAGCTAGTTAGTTTAAGGAAACTTGCAGGTGCATATAATGCTAAAGTTTGAATATCTAGAATAACTGCAATACTCTTATATTCATCTGCACTTTTTGCAAATAGATCACCATCGCTCCAGTAATTTTCAGCATGATTTTTATTTAGAGAACTATATACATAGTTACTGAAGATCAATTGCCGTTTATTTGGATTTTTATCAAATTCAGCTTAAAATTATATTGTTTTTGGTTCCTTTTCTAAATTCTCAGTAATTTCTACATAATTTCTTTTTGTACTATCAAATTCTAAGAATGTTTTTGATTTCAATAAATCAAAATTAATAGCTGTTAATCCTGGCTGATCTTTAACCTTATTTAAAACAATATTATTTTCTGTATCTAAATCATTTATATCTAATATCCAATTATTCATTAAACCAGCCTCTTGGCCAGTAAGTTCTACTTCACCGCCAATTTCTTCTGCTGTCTTAACAACATTCCACATTATAATTTCATGAATATCAACATCTAAATAGAACGATTTTCTAGCATCAGTTACAACATAATGAATTTAATGGTACATTATCCTTTAATACATTAGTTCCAGCATCATTTAATACTAATGTATCTTTTAATGTTGTATCTTCGTACAATAATACTTTATTATTTTCCACATCATAAACGATTGCTATATTATGCCAGCTTTCATCAAATAATTCCAGCACATTTATTTTATAATCAATTGCACTAATCATATTATCATTTTCATACACATATTCTACATAACGCAACTGATTATTAGCAGCTAACTCTAACGAAGTTTTTACCATAAACATAGTTTCCCATTATCACTTTTCTTTTATTATCTGGTTTATCAAATTTAATTGAAACTTCTAATGTTTTTTCAACTTCTAAATAATTCTTTTTACTGCTTTCAAATGACAAACCCGTTTTTTCAACAACCGCCAAAACATTATTCTAACTTATTTATCCCATTACCCCAGAAATAACAAGACCTAAAACAAGCATTAACCGCAAACGTTTCTTGGCTATTCCTCTCATTTTCTTCTCCTTTCAATTTATTTCCCCATAAAGATAACTTAATTTACATCCAATCAAATAAAATTATCCCCCATTAATAAATATAAAAATAAAGGTAGTATTTTACGTAATCTGCTACTCAAAATACATCATAAAAATTAAAATAACATTTAATCTAACATTTTTAATAAAAAGGGGCTAGATATTTTAATTTTATATGTATTTATATTACCCAACATTAAAACTACTACCTTGTTTATATAATAACATTTGACAAATTCTATTAACATTACCAGTTGTTTTTGAATGTATTAAAAAAAGTAATATTTTAATCTAAATGTTACCTTTAAATCAGTATCCACATTACTTACAATAAAAATAATTATTCGCTAGAGCTGATACAGCCCAATTTTGATAATACTCAGCTATCTGTTTTGGTGTTAAAACATAGCCATCAAGAATCCATTTTTTAATTAACATTACACTTGATGATGAATAGAAATATGTCAAATAATCCATCTCAACTGCATTATCAACTTTTACATCAGCCAATATTTTATAATAGCATTTAATAAAATAATATAATAAATAAGATTCTAACGAATTTTCTCCCTTAGTATTAATTATCTTACTATAAAACTTTTTATTAGCATATATATTTTGGTACATCTGTTCTAAAATAATTGGTCGATTAAGTTCCATTTTTCCAAATTTATCTATTAGATCATTAAGTTCATTTATTATGTCTTTAATTAAAATATGTTCTAAAATATCATATTTATCTTGATAAAAACTATAAAAAGTTTTTCTCGATATATTTGTTTTTTCACAAATCATCTTCACTGTCACTTTATCAAAACCATTATTACAGACCAACTCTTTAGTATTCTCTAATATTACATCCTTATTTTCCATTTTGCTTCCTCTGTCAATCTTTCTTGCAAATATACAATATCTCTATTTATATCTTAGGTAGTGTCAAAAAACAGTTAGTTTTTTATATGTCTTTTTCACTGTAAAACCTCATTCTACCTTGGTTTTTTATATATCCTGATCAATTTCCCCTGAAATTAATCTATAAACTTAACCCTTTTTCTCTATACAAAAAAGGTAACTACATCCTATAATGAAGTCACCACAACAATCACAAAGGAGTGTAATTACCATGGTTATGATTATATCATTTATTGTTTCTTTATTAAATATCTTTAGAAAACTTTTATATAAATTTGAATGCTTTCTTCTTAGTTTCCTTCCTAACGACCCTATTTCCAATCCAGTTAGCGATGCCTACAGAAGTTTCAAGGTTCATCTTTTACCTGTCATCGAACCTGATCATCTCCCTGTCTCTTTTGATAAAGCCAAGGCTGCTTATGAAGCTAAGCACAACAAGCCTTTAAAACCTGTTTTTAGACATAAAGGTAAAGTTTATCCTGCTAAAGGTACTGTCTGCCCTCATTGCGGTGCAACTCATGAATACCTTTCCTTTAATAACGGTCAAAAGAAATCTCAAATCAAATGCAAAGTATGTGAAAAGACTTTCTCTACTGTAAAATCCTATTCTCAACAGGTTGTTAGAAAATGCCCTTTCTGTAGTAAAAAACTTACTCTTATCAAATCCAGAAGCAGTTTTGACATTTATAAATGCATGAATCCCAAATGTTCCCACTATAAAGCTGAACTGAAAAAACTTTCTAAAGAGGACAGGAAGAAATACAAACAAAATCCTTCTGCATTCTCTCTTCATTACATCACTCGTGTTTTCAACGCTTCTTTAGACAAACTTGAAAGCATTCAGCTTAAAATAATCGAACCTTCAAACGTCGATTTAGCCCGTATACGCAATTCTAAGTATGTTTTAGGGCTTGCTTTGACTTATTATGTCAACTATGGTCTTTCATTAAGAAAAACTGCACTTATCCTTTATGAAGTCCATGATATTAAAATATCTCATCAGACAATTGCCAATTATGCTCAGGCTGCAAGTCATCTTCTTTTTCCCTGGATGGATAACTTTAAGCATGACCTCAATCCTTATCAATGCGGTGATGAAACCTATGTGAAAGTTCTAGGCAAAAAAGCCTATGTTTTCTTCATGTGTGATGTCAAGAAGAAAATCATCACTTCATACAGGATATACATGAAACGTGATACTTTCAGTGCGATTGATGCCTTCTATTCTGTTTTAAGAAAATTCAGGGAAGTTCCTGAAAATCTTAAATTCGTTGTAGACGGTAATCCAATATATAAAGCAGCACAGCAGTATTTTCAGCTTAAACGTGTTTTCTTTAAAGTTACACAGGTTATTGGTCTTACGAATGATGATCCAGTATCAAAGAAACATCGTCCTGCCAAACAAATTATTGAACGTTTAAATCGAACATTTCAGTATTCATATGCTGTAAAAAATGGTTTCAACACGCTTGCAGGTGCCAATGACTTTATGTGTCTGTTTACAACATACTTTAACTTTTTAAGAAACCATACAACTTTAGGATATAAACCGCCCGTACAGCTTGACTGTTTAAAAAAGACACATAATATGCCAAATAAATGGAATATCCTGCTTGATGAAGCTCTTGATTACTACATAGAATCAACTATGGAATTCTAGTTA
>OFGA01000528.1_pt1 | contig 30919 bp, 33 predicted proteins | sample 1521471 | NCBI WGS metagenome assembly OFGA01 (sample SAMEA3504086, study PRJEB24116) | mouse gut metagenome | biome: mouse gut; feature: mouse-associated habitat; material: faeces | place: Denmark | collected 2011 | reverse complement strand
GTATCGTCACATTCTTTCCTCTGCACGTTTCCACCGTCTGCATGTCCCTGTCCTTTCCGCCGAAACACTCCTGGCATAACTCATAACGGCCCCAAATGTGAGGGTACTGCAGACGACAGATAAATTTCCCGTCCACCATAGCCCCAGGGGATGCCCGCACCGTTTTCTACTAAATAATGCGGCATCGCGTCTGAATCCGCCATACCGCATCAAAACTCTCTCCTGAAAAACAATACCAGAACCGCCGGCTCCGGATTGCCCCGCTTACTCGTTCACCAGATCCCATCCCATGATCTTCCAGTGCCCCGCCTCATCCTCACGCAGAACAAACTGCTCCAGGGAAGGCACATTGCCGGCCCCCTGCTTTACATAGAAATTGCAGTACAGTCTGGCACAGGAATCTTCCTTTTCCGTAAAATATTCCACATCCGTACTGGGCGAAACATCATAACCGACTATCGTATATTTATTATCCTTCATGCTGACGATCTCAGAACGCAGATCTTCCAGATAATCTTCCTGAGACTTATTGGCAATCAATTCTTCATCGTACAGCAGCTGAATCTGTTCCGCCAGATCCTCCAGATCTTCCTCAGAATATTCTTCATTGTAGAAGCACTTTGTGATCTCGGCAAAATATTTCACCACTTCCTTCGGCGTGGGCGGATAATTCCGCTCCAGGTCTTTCTGCAAAACTTTCTGCACCGCCGTCGATTCCACCACTTCTTCCCCTTTCGATTTGGACTTATGGGTCAGAAAAAAGGCAAATCCTCCAATAACTGCAGCAAGAATCACACAGGTTATGACTATACTGATTACTCCGGAACGCTTCATGTTATCCTCCTTCCTGAACGTACTTTCGACAGCAGCCTCGATTCTTTCGCTGCCGCCTGCATTCAATCGTGAACAACCTCACAGCCTGTCGAATGCCTACGCTTCCTCAAACATGAGATCTATGCTTCTGCCGTCTTTGGCGGCAACCGCATTAGGAAATATACTGCGTACATCGTGCATATATTCCTCCGGCCGGGTCAGTGACGGACTGTAGTGCGTCAGCCACATCTCCTTCACTGCCGCCCTCTTCGCCAGCTCTGCCGCTTCATAGAAAGTCATGTGCTTGTATTCTCTCGCCTTCTGCTGTTTCTCAGGCTCTCCGTACATGCCCTCACAGATAAAAAGATCGGCTTCTGCCGCGGCGCGCACAATGCTTTCCGTCGGCCTGGTATCCGTGCAGTACGTTACTTTCAATCCTTTGCGCGGCTTCCCCAGCACCATTTCCGGCGTGAAGGTTCCCTCCTCTGTCTCTATTATCTCACCTTTTTGCAGCCGATTCCAGTAGTTTTTCGGAATATTTCGTTCCATTGCCCTGTTAACGTCAAATCGTCCGATACGATCCACCACTATATTATAACCATAGCAAAGCACATTGTGATTGACTCTGTATGCCTCAATACGAAAACCGTCAAAAACAACGGTCTGTTCAGTCTCCGTCAGTTCCATGCAGTTCACTTCAAAAGGAAGCTCCGGCGCGATCACGCGCAGAGAGCTGACCACCTTGGTCAATCCCTTTGGTCCTATGAGCAGCAGGGGTTCGGTGCGTTCCGCATTACCCATCGTGAGCAGCATTCCCGGCAGACCACTGATATGATCCGCATGATAATGGGTGAAACAGATGATATCGATGGGCTTCGGACTCCACCCCTTCTCCTTCAAGGCGATCTGCGTCCCTTCGCCGCAATCGATCAATATGCCTGTCCCGTTATACCGCGCCATCATCGATGTGAGCCACCGATACGGCAGAGGCATCATGCCTCCTGTACCTAATAAGCAGATATCTAACATGTGTGCTCCTGTTCTGTAGAATTCTCAGGAAGGCCGGAAAATTATGGTAAACAATGCACGTATTTGCTGTTTACCGTTCCTGCCGCGATAAGACCGCAATAGAAAAGACCACTGTCACAACAGCTCTTCCCTCTCTCTTGCCTCCACAGGAACTGCAAATCCGGCAGTGATCTTCTCATAACATTCCTCACACAGATCAAATGTATGGCTTGTGCCGTCTTTTTTCCCGAAAAAGCCAAAATCATGCGTTACATGAACGCATTCTTCCTTCAAAATTCCATTTTCTACCAATAATTTTCTGCCGCAGCAGTTGCAGACTGCCCCGGTTAACTGCTTTGCTTTCTGTTCTGTATAAACGCGCATGAAAAACCTCCTCCATCGTGTTACACTTCTTCTATCGTTCCATCTCATTTTATCAGACAAAACGCGTCACAACAGTGGTAATTGTTCCATGCCGTTCCTATCTCTTCCAGAAGATCTCCGCATCCTCCGCCGGCTTCTCATAAAATCCGGGACGAATGCCCGCCGACTCGAATCCAAGCTTCTCATACACATGAATGGCCGCCGCGTTGCTGACCCGCACTTCCAGCGTATAGGCCGTCAGCCCCTCCTGGTTACCTTCCGCCATCAGGTGCTGCAGCATGGCCGTTCCGATCCCCCGGTTTCTTGCCTCGGGGGCGATGGCCACATTGGTGATATTTCCTTCTCCCGCGATCATCAACACGCCGCAGCCGCCCAGAAGCCTGCCGTCCTCCTCCGCCACATAGTATCGGGCGTCCTCCTTACTGATCATCTCCAGAAAGGAATCCGCAGACCAGGGCATGGAGAAAGTTTCTTCCTCCAGCCTGCTGATAAAAGGGACATCCTCCGGAGTCATTCTTCTATAAATAACCATGGGAATCCTCCTGCCACCCTGTCATCTTCCTGCGCTGCTGCACAGCCTATGCGGATCCGGCATCCGATTTCTGCCCGCCGCTGCCAAATCCGCGCTCCCGCTCTGCCTGAGAGAGCCGCAGATACTCCGGCACATGTTCCGCACCGTTCACGGCCTTTCCCTGCTCGAAATAAATCCTGCCAAGCGCGGCAATACACGCGGCGGACTGCCTGTTGCGGTGTGCCGGCGCCAACATATAGGAAACCCGCAGAACCTCCGGCATCCTTTCCCGGAAAACAGGAATGCCATCCCCCACAAAGATAACTTTCCGGCCGATCCGGTTGATCTCCTGCGCAATCTCATCAAAAGCGACAGCACATTGTTCTTTCACGACACGCATGTCATATCTATTCTCCGACGTTTCCCCTTCCGACATCACAGTCTCTTTCCCATCCGGAAACGCCGAAGAATCTGCTGCTTCCTTGTGAGACCGATCGACAAATTCATAGAGTCCCGTATAGACCTGGCTCCTTCTTGCATCCATAATGGGACACACCAGCGCATCCGTACCATACATCTGCCAGGCCAGCCCTTCCAAAGTCGGTACCGGAATGACAGGCTTCTCCATGGCAAAAGCAAGTCCCTTGGCCGTCGCAGAACCAATCCGCAGTCCGGTAAAAGAACCTGGCCCTGCCGCCACCGCGACGGCATCCACCGTATCCATATCCAGCTCCACCATCCGCCTGATCTCTTCCAGCATGGGCAGCAGCGTCTGGGAATGGGTTTTCTTATATTGTATCGTATATTCCGCGATCAGAGCGTCCTCTTCCGTAAGTGCCACGGAAGCCACCAGCCCAGAACTGTCCAATGCCAGTATCTTCATACACAGTCTCCATTCCGCCGCTTTACCACCGGCGGCACAAACAGTTATAGGTCCTCTCGTCTAATTCCTTCGTTCTTCTATCGTGATCCTGCGATAATCGAACCCCCTGCCGGGATCCTTCTCGATGGTGATCTGCCGATACTCTCCAGGCAGGATTTCTTCGATCAGATTCGCCCATTCGATCAGGCATACGCCCTCGCCGTAAAAGCAGTCCTCATAACCGATCTCCTCCATCTCCTCCACATCACCGATGCGGTACACATCGAAATGGTAAAAAGGCAGGCGGCCCTCTTCATAGATCTGTACGATCGTAAATGTCGGGCTGCTGACCGGCTCATGGATCTCCAGGCCGCAGGCAACGCCCTTGGTGAATACGGTCTTTCCAACCCCCAGATCCCCGATCAGAGTGTACACCTGCCCTGCCCGTGCCTCTCTTCCCATCCGAACGCCCAGTTCATAGGTCTCTTGTTCCGAATTCGTTTCTATCGTCATAGGAAACATCCTCTCTGTCTCTCTGTAAATATGTCAGCATCATGAACTGCCGCCGATATCCAGGCGATCGGCGACAAATTCCCGTTCCGTCATTATAACACATCTTTCTTTTCGGCGCTACTCATGATATACTTATTTTATAATTCCGGATATCTATAGTTGCATTTCACATCTTATAACATAAAAGTGTTGCTGTGAACTGCAGCTATCTTTTATCATATTATCATCTATAAGGAGGATTTTTTATGAAATTTACATTCTATCACAACAACATCAACGTACTGGATCTTGAAAAATCAGTGGAATTCTACAAGAAAGCGCTTGGGCTTACGATCACAAAAGAACACGAAGCCGAGGACGGAAGCTTTAAGCTGGTATTCATGGGAGACGGCGCGACGCCGCATCTTCTGGAGCTCACCTGGCTGCGCGATATGGACAGGCCTTATGAATTAGGCGACAACGAATTTCACCTCGCCATGCAGGTAGACGATCTGGACGCTGCGCTGGCTCTTCATAAAGAGATGGATTGTGTGTGCTTTGAAAATCCGGATATGGGCATCTACTTTATCAACGATCCCGACGGATACTGGATCGAGATCTGCCCTGCTGCCTGATCACTGTACAAGCTGCATTCTATCTGTTCAACCGATACCGCTTCGCCTGCACTGCCGAAAGCATCGTTTGAACGGATAGGATGCAGATCCCAAACCAGCTTATGAACTCCCCATCTTGAGGATCGGACTGATCTTCTTATAGATCAAAAGCACGATCACCGATACCAGAAATCCTTTCAACAGATTGAATGGCACCACAACAAATAGTGCGAAAGTCGTAAGGCTTGTAATAGACGGATTCACGGCTGAACCCATACCGATCAGCGCATCCATCGGCATTCCAAATGCCTTGGCATAAGTTGGCAATAACACAAAGGCATTCAGAAAGCCTCCCACCACCGTCATAAATGACGTCCCGATCACCATTCCCGCGATCGCTCCTGCCTTGGTCCGCTTCTTCTTGTAAACCATCGCCGCAGGTACTACAAGCGAACAGCCGATCAGAAAATTCGCGAATTCTCCCACACCTGCCGTATCGGTCCCGTTAACAGCAAAGTTCAGCAGGATCTTCAGAAATTCGATCACCGCGCCTGCAATCGGTCCCATCGTAAAGCATCCCACCATGACCGGCACCTCACTAAAATCAATCTCATAGAATGCCGGTGCAAAAGGCAATGGAATCTCAAACAACATCAATACCACCGATATGGCGGCAAGCATCCCCATCTGTGCCATCCGTCTCACATTTGCCTTCGGTTTCCTACCGGTCTTCGTAACTGTATCCGTATTCATCGTCTATCTCTCCTTCTCTCTTCAGAACCCCGTTCTTCCTTCGGAAGTCCTACCATTATAATCTATCATCACAGCAATTTCAATATAAACCAGAATAAACCAGAAATTTCATTTCCTTTTCCCAGTTGTCATGCTATAATCTCATAAGAATTCCATCCAACTGCCTTCTTTTGACAAAGGCAGGGCAAAAAAACAATAAGCAACAACCGAAAGAAAGGAACGATTACAGATCATGTGGATTGCAGATAACTGGAACGATTACGAAGTCATAGACTGCAGCAAAGGCGAGAAGCTGGAGCGGTGGGGAGACTATATTATGGTCCGGCCGGATCCCCAGGTTATATGGGATACGCCCAGAACCGACAAGGGCTGGACGCACATGAACGGTCACTATCACCGCAGTAAGAAGGGCGGCGGCGACTGGGAATTCTTTGATCTGCCCAAGCAGTGGCAGATCCGCTATGGGGAGCTGACCTTTAACCTGAAGCCGTTCAGCTTCAAGCATACCGGCCTGTTCCCGGAACAGGCGGCAAACTGGGACTGGTTTTCCGAGAAGATACGAAGCGCCGGGCGTCCGGTCAAGGTGCTGAATCTGTTCGCTTATACGGGGGGCGCCACCTTGTCCGCCGCAGCTGCCGGAGCCAGCGTCACCCATGTGGACGCATCCAAGGGGATGGTTGCCTGGGCGAAGGAGAACGCCGTTTCTTCCGGGTTGTCCGACAGGCCCGTCCGCTGGCTGGTTGACGACTGCGTCAAATTCGTAGAACGGGAGATCCGGCGGGGGAATCATTATGACGCCGTTATAATGGACCCGCCCTCTTACGGACGGGGGCCAAAAGGCGAGATCTGGAAGATCGAGGATGCGATCCATCCGCTGATCAGGCTGTGTGCGAAGCTTCTGTCAGATACGCCGCTGTTCTTCCTGGTCAATTCATATACGACCGGACTTGCGCCGGCCGTGCTGACGTATATGCTGAGCGTCGAGCTTAAGAGATACCAGGGTAGAGTAACTTCCCAGGAGATCGGCCTGCCGGTCAGCCGTACAGGCCTGTATCTTCCGTGCGGGGCATCCGGGCGGTGGGAAGCTTAATCAATTGAGGACGCAGTAAAATCCGCCATGTATTCATATAGTGTCTTTTGAACCTCATCCATCTGCAGCCTGGCCTGGGGATCGGAATAAGGGATACGGCCGATCAGCCGTGTCACATAATCATGCTCACGGATGATATCCCAGGACACCTTGTAGTTAATATCGAAGAAATAAGCAAGATAAGACAGCCAGTAATCCATCTTTGTTCTTCTTATAGAAGACAGAATGGATTCTTTTCTGCGGAATTGTTCCATAACTTCTGGGCTGACGGAGGTCATTCCTACCTCCCGGGCAGAGACTCCGAGTATGGTTTCAATGGTATCTTCAAGCTTCACCCGGCAGTTATCGAGCTTGTCGGCGTCGCGGATGATGCGGGCATGCATCAGTGTACGGTTGTCTGCGATGCCATCCAATCGGAAATCGCTGTGCTTGGCGATTGCCGTCTGTATGATATCGTCCCACTCGTCTGTTTCTATGAAGTCCCGGATCTTTCCTTCCGGGAATAAGATACGGACTCCGAAGCTTGCATGGTCCATGGTGTCCGGCTCGAAACTGTCAAAACGCTTCAACTGTTCAAACCTGCCGATATCATGGAGAAGACCGATCAGCTGTGCCAGTTTCCGGTCTTCTTTTGACAGTTTTAACCGTTCTGCTATCTGTCTGCTGTACTCGGTAACTCCGTAGGTGTGTACGATTTTCAGATGTACCTTGTCGTCGTTCCTGTCATAGCCGTCCAGGTAACGTTCAAATTCTTTTTTTGCATGCTGCAGATTCATAAGGCGGTCTCCTCTTAATTTTTTTAACTATTTTTGTGAAGTTCAGTATCATAATATGGGAGGTATCTTATCATGAATATGAATTTTAATCAAATTGCTATGATCCAGAAACTAAAAGGAGGGATGGAGCGTTTCCGCATGAACCATCCCAAATTCCCGCTGTTTCTCAATGCCGTATCTCAGGACGCGCTTAGAGAGGGCGCGGTCGTTGAGATTACCGTAACGACCCCGGAGGGCAAGAATTACTGTTCCAACTTAAAGCTTATGCAGGAGGATCTGGAACTCATAGAATGCCTGAAGGCGCTCAGGCAGGGCTGAATCACTGCAGGCTTATTCTACTCCGTTTTTCGCGCAGATATCCCGCAGGCAGCAGCTATCGCAGTATGGCTTCGTCCTTGCGGTACAGACGTCCCGTCCGTGATAGACCAGGCGGTGGCAGAAGTCACTGCCTTCCTTGGGCGGAATGATCTTCCACAGCGCCATCTCTACTTTTTTAGGTTCTTTGATACCGTCCACAAGGCCCATGCGGTTTACCAGGCGGATACAGTGGGTATCCGTTACGATGGCCGGTTCGCCGAACACGTCGCCCATGATGAGATTCGCGCTTTTTCGGCCAACGCCCGGCAGCTTCAGGAGAGCGTTAAAATCCCTGGGAACCTTGCCGCCGTATTCTTCCTTCAGCATCTTCATGCAGGCGCTAATGTCTCTTGCCTTGCTTTTCCCAAGTCCGCAAGGTTTGACGATCTCTTCTATATCTTCAGCATCAGCCTCGGCCAATGCGTCTATATCAGGATATTTCTCATACAAGCCTTCGACCACAACGTTCACTCTGGCGTCCGTACACTGGGCTGCCAACCGCACGCTGACCAGTAATTTCCATGCCTGGTCATAATCCAGAGTACATCCGGCGTCTGGATACTCCTTTTTCAGGCGTTCAATGATCTCCAGGGCTAATTTTTCTTTTGTCATGTGTTCCTCCTGTCTTTTGTATCGGGTTTCTGAAGTTATCTTCATAGGGCTTCTTTTGTAAATATACACTAAATCCGGCCCGATGTAAACAGCATCACAACGAAACCCCTTCAATCCTCGCGGAATGAAGGGGTTCGCCGTTGTTATAGTTATCTAAAAGGAATGAGAGTAAAGTGCTGCATCGTCAGTCCCTTCCTGCGATGCATTACTTTATTGAGGGGGAGATAGTGAGTGTTAATCAACTATCTGGGTTTTAGTATAAAAGAAAATTATGTCCAAAGTATGTTAAAACCATAAAAGAAAAAGAAAAATTCTTAAGAAGGACTTAAGAACTTAATAAGAAAACCTAAATCACCGGAATAGACTTTTGTCTCAAGTGTGCGGTCAATATGTCGAAAAACTCGCCGGATGGGGGCTTCGCGGGTAACGGTCTTAAAGCGATTTTTTGTAGTAAGGTTTTATCACCTCTGTCCCAACATACTTTTATAACTGTACGGATATCCCTTTCAACACTATAACTTGTAGTGCAGTAATGTTCTGCAATCTGAGGATATAACAATTTACTTACGGACAGGAGATAATCTTCATCTTTCAGGCATAATTGAATGCCATAGCTTAAATAGCGGTAACCACGGTATGTAGCCCCAATGCCGAGGGAACGTATCAAGTATTCAATCTGTCTTTCGTCCATTGTAATATCCTTCCGGACCTTATCGTTTGAGAAACGACGTGCATGCTACATCTGTATTATAGCTGAAAAAAGCTTGCTGAAATTAAAAGGGACATAATCCGTAAAAATTCGACATACTAAGACATTATTCGACATTTCAATATTTTAGGGCCCGGTTTATGACGATACATTTCGATTTCATAATATCTTAAGATTTTCCCTAAATGGCTCTTAAAAAATTACTGATATTCTTGTATAGTATAAGGGAGGTGATAAAAATGGCGAAAATATTAGTATGTGACGACGATAAAGAGATCGTAGAAGCGATAGATATCTATCTTACGCAGGAAGGATATCAGGTATTGAAGGCTTATGACGGAGAGGAAGCGCTTAAGATGCTGAAGGCAGGGAAGGTGGATCTTCTGGTGATAGACGTTATGATGCCGAAGCTTGACGGAATACGGGCGACCCTTAAGATACGGGAAGAGAATAACATGCCGATCATCATTCTGTCAGCCAAATCAGAAGACGCGGACAAGATACTTGGGCTTAACGTGGGAGCTGACGATTATGTTACGAAGCCTTTCAATCCGTTGGAACTGGTGGCGAGGGTCAAGTCGCAGCTTCGCAGATATACCCAGCTTGGAAGCACGGTGGAGCATTTGAACCAGGCAGTATATGAAACAGGCGGGCTGGCGATCAATGATGATCTGAAAGAAGTAACGGTTGACGGTGAGCCGGTGAAGCTGACTCCGATCGAGTATAATATTCTGTTATTATTAATGAAGAATCAGGGGAAAGTATTCTCTATCGACCAGATCTATGAGAATATCTGGAACGAGGACGCTATCGGCGTGGATAATACTGTGGCAGTGCATATAAGGCATATCCGCGAGAAGATAGAGATTAATCCTAAGGAGCCGAGATATCTTAAGGTAGTCTGGGGAGTGGGATATAAGATAGAGAAGCTTTAGAAGGGAGTTTATATGAACCATCAATGGTATAAATCTGCGCCTGCAAAAGGGATCCTGATCGTGTTGGCGCATGTTCTGGTGGTCGCCATTGCGGCGGGGTTCGTATGGATCATGTCATATCCGATGCTGAGGACTGAGGTGCTGGCGGGAAGGGCGGCAGAGAAGTACGAGGATACGGTGAGTTTTGAGAGGGATCTGAGGAATGTCAGCAGCAATGTATTTGAAGGAATAAGATCGAAGAAGCTGCTGGAAGTGGATGGCGGCTATACGCTGGACCGGGTCGTGGATATACAGGAATTCTACGATAATGCGAGCATTTCCGATGAGGATATCAATGGTCTGGCGTATACGCTTAAGGATCTGAAAGAATGGGGGGATGCGTGGGACGACAGCTGGTCCGTCTACGGAACTGATATGAGCGCGGGCAAAGAGGAGTTTAACGATAAGATTATCGTGTGCAAACGGTCTGACAGTTCTTACCATTACTATTATTACAGTGAATTCAAGAAGCTGATCGACAGCAGGGAGCTTCGGTTTGTGATCGTGAATGATGAATCGGGAGTTTCGGAAGAAGATATTCTTGCAGATCTGAGAGAGGGAAGCTTTCACAGCAATGCATCGGAGACAGCGTTTAAGGGGCTGCAGGATGCGGAAGGCAAGGTAGTCTATATTGACTGCTGGAGCTATGACGGGTACTGGTTTAAAGAGATGTATCTTCCGCTCGGCTCAAAGAGCATTATGGAGACAGCCAATGAAGATCCGTTGTGGAACGGGCGTCTGAGCGACGCTTACAACATGCTTCGTGAAGTGATCGTCCAGCTTCGTGATGAGATCAGCAAATACATGAATATGAAGAGCATGTACCAGGAAGGGGACACGAATGCGGCGTTCATGTATGTGGATACGGCTGCCAGACAGGTATACACCAACCGCGGCGAGTACGGAGAGTATTCTAAGGCGGAGCAGAATCTTAAGAAATTGAAGGAGCTTGGGAAATATGTGATCATCAGGCCGGAGCTTAATGACTTTGATACGAACCTCAAAGATATCAATGCGCTTAGCTGGCGGGAATCGGTCAAATATTCAGTTCAATATGCAGGAGGGAAAGAAGAGGATTTTGTCTTTGCCATCGGCATAGACACTTCTTATCCGATCAAGGATGGATTCTATTCGGGAGCATATCTGTATGAAAGATATGGTTCGAATATCCGGCAGACAGCGGTTGCAGGGATTATAATGGCGTTGGCCCTGATAGGGATTATGGTCTGGCTGACGGTTACCGCGGGCAGAAGCGGCAAGGATGAAGAGCTGCATCTGAATGCATTTGACAGGTGGCTGACGGAGCCCGCGGCGGCGCTTGTGGTGATTCTCTGGGCAGTTCCGCTGTTCCTTGCGGCAATCAGCATGAATGACGGAGTGACCGGCGCGTCTGTTGAGGGAGCTTATGATTACAGCGGGGGCGTGATGCCAAAGACTGTTATATGTACGGCGGCGGTGACAGCCTATACCTGTATGATGTTTTTGATCGGGTATCTGAGCCTGGTGAGAAGGATCAAGGCGAAGATCGTGTGGGAGAACAGCGTGCTGAGGAGAATTGATCAGTTTACCGTACAGTTGATGTCTAATCTTCATGCGGTCTGGAAGGCTGTACTGATCTTCGGAGTCTTTGCGGCGGTTCACTGGATGGGATTCATAATCGGGCGGAATGCATTGGTGCTGTTTCTGATGCTGATGGTAGAACTGGTCGTATTCATATATATGGTGAAGCAGGCGATCGGAAGACGGCGGATCGATATAGGGGTCGAGAAGATTGCCGGAGGAGAGGTAGATTATAAGATCCCGACAGACGGTATGGGAGAGGAACAGAGAAGTATTGCGGAGAAGATCAATTCTATCGGACAGGGGCTTGATGCGGCGCTGGCCGAGAGTATCAAGAGCGAGCGGCTTAAGACGGATCTGATCACGAATGTATCCCATGATATTAAGACGCCTCTTACTTCTATTATTAATTATGTAAATCTTCTGAAGCAGGAGAATTTTGAAGAGCCGAGACTTAAGAGATACCTGGAGGTATTGGATCAGAAGTCCCAGAGGCTTAAGACGCTCACGGAAGACGTGGTGGAGGCGTCTAAGGTAAGTTCTGGAAATATCACGCTGGAACTTATGAATATCAACCTTGTGGAGATGATACAGCAGACCAGCGGTGAATTCGAAGAGAAATTCGGGGAACGGAACCTTAAGGAAGTGATGTCGCTGCCGGAGCGCGAGGTGGTCATCCGGGTAGACGGAAGGCGCCTGTGGCGGGTTCTGGCGAATATCTATAACAATGCGGCCAAATATGCAATGGAAGGAACCCGTGTATATGCAGACTTATATACATCCGGCAATACTGTGATATTCAGTCTTAAGAATGTGTCGGAGCAGCCGCTTAATATCTCGGCCGATGAGCTGACAGAGCGTTTTATCCGGGGAGATATATCACGGAGTACGGAAGGGAGCGGATTGGGACTTTCGATTGCCAAGACACTTACGGAAATGCAGGGAGGAAGGTTCGAACTGTATCTGGACGGAGACTTGTTTCGGGTTACAATAACATTTCCGCTTGCGCTTCCATAGAAAAAACATTACAATAGTAATGCTATGAGTGAATTAAGAGATTTATTACAGGATAATCTGAATATAGAATTTAGAGCGGCAGTGCTCAGCAATCCAAGGAAGAAGGACGGTCCGGTCAAAGTAAAGGTACGCCCCCTGCTTAAGAAGCAGCAGTTGATGTTCCAGTTTGAAATGTTTCAGAACTGCCAGGCATTCCACCGGAATGTGGATGCCAGGGAGGCGTGTCGCCTGCTTGAGGAGCATATGGAGAATATGCGGCAGATGCATATGGAGACGGCAGGAACGGTATATACGGTGCTGGTGAGTAAGAAGGGCAGAGTGACGGTGAAGAAAAAGGCTCAGGAGAATCGGGAGAAGGAGGTAGATATGAGCCACAACCGCAAGAAGAGATACATTCTTGAAGAAGGCGTACCGGTTCCGTTTCTAAAGGATCTGGGAGTCATGACAACAGAAGGAAGAGTCGTGAACTCCAAATTCGACAAATTTCGACAGATAAATCGTTTTCTGGAATTTATCGAAGATATCCTGCCGGAGCTTGACAGAGACAGGGAGCTTACGATCCTGGACTTTGGATGCGGCAAATCTTATCTGACATTCGCTATGTATTACTATCTGCATGAGCTGAAGGGATATGACATTCGTGTCATCGGCCTTGATCTGAAGAAGGATGTGATCGGACACTGCAACGAACTTGGGCAGAAGTACGGTTATGAGAAGCTTAGATTCCTGGAAGGGAATATTGCGGATTATAAGGGAGCTGACCGGGTAGATATGGTGGTGACCCTGCATGCCTGTGATACGGCGACGGATTTTGCGTTGGCGAAGGCGGTCTCCTGGAAGGCGAAGGTCATCTTGTCGGTGCCCTGCTGCCAGCATGAGCTGAACGGGCAGATGGAGAACGAGGTGCTTGGGCCGGTATTCAAGTACGGACTGATCCGGGAGCGTATGGCGGCGCTTGTGACAGACGCTTTGCGTGCGCAGCACCTGGAGCGCGAGGGGTACGCAGTACAGATCTTGGAATTTATTGATATGGAGCATACCCCGAAGAACATCCTGATCCGGGCGGTCAGGAACGGAAGAGAAGGGGAGAACCGGGAAGCGATCCGGCGGTGCGAGGAATTTCTGCATGTATCGCCGACCCTGGGACGGCTGTTAGGGCATGAAGGGAAGCAGTAGATGGATTGGAAGAAGAGGTTAAAGGATGCGGGAATTCTTGCCCTGATCTTCATTGCTGCAGTCATAGGGTTCAGCCTGTATACGAATAAGGGCAATGACAATATGACGGCAGATATGGGATCGGCAACATTTCCGCAGATTTCATTTACATATAATGGGTTTGTGATCAATACTCTCAGCGGTTATGCGAAAGAGATGGACATCCCGGCTATGCGCGATACACTGACTCCGGTATCGGGCCAGACGTTGGACGGTACGATAGAAGCCTATGATAACAAGATCAGCGATGCAAGCTATACGGTATATTCTCTGGACGGCAGGGAGAAGCTGAAGGAAGGGAAGCTTGCGAGATCAGGGGGAGAATTTACAGCGGATCTGGAAGGCGTAGGCATGGCGGAGGAGAGAGTCCTGGAGTTGGTCCTGAACACAGGAAAGGATCGGTCTGTGCGTTTTTACACCCGGATTGCGGACGTATCGAACATGAGTCTGGCGGAAAGTCTGGATTATATACGGAACTTCCATGAAAAGGCGATGGGCAAGGTAGAAGGCGCCGGTGTGGGTATGGCGATCGAACCGGACGAGACGATGGATAATACAGATTTTCAGCATGTTACGATCCACTCGAACTATGACCATGTATCCTGGGGGGCGTTAGAGCCGATGGTCGAGAAGGGAGAACGCTGGAATATCAAGGAAGTTAACAGTAATTCGGTTTCGGTGCAGCTAGAGTACCGGGTGCGGTGCAAGGGTGAGGAAAATGACTCAGATGTATATCATGTGAAGGAATTTTTCCGTGTGAACCATATTGCGGAGGCGCAGAAGACGTATCTGCTGGATTATGACCGGACGATGGAGCAGATATTTGACGCGTCAAAGAATGCGCTGAACGAGCGCGGCGTGGTGCTTGGAATCGTCCCGCGGGACGTGCCCTATATGGTCAATGACGACGGGACGGCGGTTTCATTTGTAGCGGCAAACGAGCTCTGGAACTACAATAAGGATTCGGATGAGATCTCGCAGGTATTCAGCTTTGCGGATGTGGAGAACAGCGATGTGCGCAATATGGGCTCCGATTACAGGATCAAGCTGCTTAAGATGGACGGAAAAGGGAATACGATATTCGCCGTATGCGGGTATATGAGCCGCGGCGTCCACGAAGGAGAAGTCGGCGTTGCGGTCTACTATTACGATGCCGGGAAGAATTCGGTGGAGGAGAAGGTATTTGTCGCCAGCAGCCTGTCTTGCGGCAATGCGGTCCTTGAGCTTGGACGCATGATCTATTACAGTCTGGACCGGAATATACTGTATGTAATGCTGGACGGAACGCTGTATGAGTTTGATGTGAAGTGGGGCGTAAGCGTACCGTTGGTGGAAGGGCTTGGTAGTTCGCAGTATGTGATAGCAAAAGACGGCAGTATGGCCGCCTGGCAGGACGAGGGAGAGCTGAATGCGGCTGCCCGGATCGTGATCTTGGATTTTGAGACCGGAGAGGAGCGTATCGTAGAGTGCGGTGAAGGTGAGTGCATCCGTCCGCTGGGATTTGTGAAGAAAGATTTCGTGTACGGCGTGGCCCGGACGGAAGATACGGGAAGAACTGTTTCCGGCGAGATGACGGTTCCGGTATACAAGATCGAGATCATGAACGCTAAGAGTGAAGTGGTAAAATCTTATCAGGTGGACGGGATCTATGTGCTGGATGCGGTATTTGACGAGAATATGATCACGCTGAACCGGGCGGTGAAGGAAGGAGATACCTATAACCAGACGGCGCCGGATTATATTACGAATAATGAAGAAAAAGAGAAAAATAATATCTATGCGGAAGTCTATGCGACGGATCTGAAGGAGACGCAGGTAAGGCTGGCTTATGAGGACGGGATCCAGAAGAAAAATCCGAAGATACTGAAGCCGAAGCAGATCGCGGCAAAGGGTACGAAGACCGCGGACTTTGACGAGACGTCTGATTCGGACAGGTATTATGTGTACGGTTACGGCGAGCTTCAGGGAATCTACGATAAGGCCGGGGAGGCAATCAGAAGTGCAGATGAATATCACGGCATTGTTGTGGATGCGGATCAGGCATATATCTGGGAGAGAGGCAGCAGGAGACAGCAGCATACGGTGGTAGGAAAGGAAGAGGCCGTACAGACAATGGAGGACAGGCTTAGGAAGAAGGAGGCTCCGATCGATATTGTAAAGGAGCTGAATGACGGAAGGTGTCTGGACTTGTCGGGATGTTCGGCAGGCGATCTGTTGTACCTGCTGGACCAGAATATTCCGGTCATTGGAATGCAGGATGCGCAGAAGGCAGTGATACTGATCGGGTATTATGAGAACAGCGTAACTTATATTGATGTAGATAGCGGGGAACGCTTGGTCGCTCCGGTGGAAATGATCGATCAGATGACTTCCGGAAGCGGGAATACATATATTGGATAGGGGAAAACATATGATTTTAAATAACTGTACCGTATGTTCGGTATACGGACCGGATAATGCCGTTCCGAAGAGGATCCGGGTAAAATGTGTTGGGGACAGGATTACACTATATCTGAAAAGAGAAAAGGAATTACCGGATTCAGAGCGGATCAGAGTAGATTTCTTCGACGGGCAGATCGGCTGTATTAAGACATACTGCGAGCTTATAGTCAGAAGGAATAATGATTCTTCCGCTGCAGAACCGTGGATCGCGGACTGTGAGATCCTGGATGTGGCTGAGATCGTACAGGGACGGCGGAATCTGCGGGCTAAGATGGAGAGAGAGATTCCGATGAACTCATTCAAACAGGGAGTGCTCAGCGGAGACATCCAGAATATCAGTACAGACGGGATCTATTTTATCACCCGGACCAGGCTGCGGGAAGATGATACGATAGAATTCGTTTATTCGTTTGTCGAGAAGGAATATCCGCTTAAGGCTGTTGTGCTGAGGGAAGAGGATTTCCGGGACGGACGCTACGGCTATGGATGCCGGTTTTTGGAGCTTCCCAAAGGAGCAGAAAGAGATATCCAGCAGTACATATTCAAGCGGCAGCATGGGCAGATATGGTAAGAATAAAGAAAAAGATAAAGAAGAGAGATTAATGTCTCTCTTCTTTCCATTCCAGAAAATCTCCGGTATTCGCGTCGATTTCGAATTCGTATTCTTTCTGATCGTATATGATGTCACCTTCGTATTTGTAATAGCCGTCATCATAATCCAGTTCGATCTTCAGATCTTGTTCGGTGGCTCCGGGAACCCGATCTAATGCCAGCTTCGATGCCTGCTCGGAACTGATCTGCACGTCTGCCTGGGGAACTGCCCCATGATTGGAGCTGTCATGGCTGTCTGATCCCTGCGGTTGCGGATCGTTGGATCCCTGCGGTTGCGGATCGTCTGAGCCCTGCGGCTGAGGATCGGAAGATCCCTGCAATTCCTTGAAATCAGCGCTTAGGATGTCTCCGTTGGAAGCCAGGATCTCATATTCATATTCGGTAGTGTTCATAGTAAATTCTACTTCATAGATACCTTTTCCGTTATCCGTATCTTTGGAAATCCTAAGACGGGTGACATCCGACTCGGACAGGCTTGCATCCTCCAATGCAATGTCGGCGGCTTTGTCTTTCCCGATGTCTGCTATCCGTCCGCATCCTGCCAGGCTGCCGGCAATTGCTGCCAGGATCATTGCCGCCGCTGTATTCCGCTTCATGAGTTTGGCGCTGCATAATTTGTAAAGTTTCATATGATAGATCACCTCGTATTCTTTCTGAATTTTTCTTTACATTCTATTATGTATATATGTAAATCATATATAGTATAACATTAAGAAGCAAAAAAATCAAAAATCAAATCTTGCTGGATATGGATTGGAATGATACAATAGCACTATCTTATTTTTCAGGAGGGAAGTACCATGAAAGTATTATTGATCAACGGAAGCCCGCATGCGCAGGGCAGTACCTATACCGCATTGCATGAGATGGAGAAGATATTTGCCGAGAATGATATTGAGACAGAGTTGATCCAGGTGGGCAATAGAGATATCAGGGGATGCGTTGCCTGCGGCGCGTGCGCCAAGACAGGGAAATGTGCGTTTGACGATCTGGTAAATGAGACCGCGAAGACCTTCGGGGAGTGCGATGGACTGGTAGTCGGAAGTCCGGTATATTATGCTTCTGCCAATGCGACCCTGATCGCATTCTTGGACAGGCTCTTTTACAGCACTCATTTTGATAAGACGATGAAGGTGGGAGCGAGTGTTGTTTCAGCGAGAAGAGGAGGTCTGTCCGCAACATTTGACGAGCTGAATAAGTATTTTACCATCAGCGGAATGCCGGTGGCGTCCGGCCAGTATTGGAACAGTATCCATGGCAATAACGCTGCGGAGGCTGCCGCGGACGGCGAGGGAATGCAGATTATGCGTACCCTGGCAAGGAATATGTCTTTCCTGATGAAGAGCATTGAGCTGGGAAAGAAGGAATACGGCCTGCCGAAGAAGGAAGAAAGAGTAGCGACGAACTTCATTCGGTAGATGAAGGAGCCTGAGTCTGGATAGAGAACATAGAAAGAAGGATAGTATATGAAGAAAAGGGTTGTGGTTGCGCTGGGACACCGCGCGCTTGGAACTACGCTGCCGGAGCAGAAGGTAGCGGTTAAGAAGACGGCCGGGGTAATCGCCGATTTGATCAAGGCGGAATACCAGGTGGCGATCACCCACAGTAATGCGCCGCAGGTGGGTATGATCCACACGGCGATGAATGAATTCGGCAAGACTCACCAGGACTATACGCCGGCGCCGATGTCGGTGTGCTCTGCTATGAGTCAGGGGTATATCGGATACGACCTGCAGAACGGTATCCGTGAAGAGCTGCTGGATCGGGGCATCTACCGGACAGTCAGTACGATACTGACACAGGTGATCGTGGACCCGTATGACGAAGCGTTCTATACGCCGACGAAGATCCTGGGACGTTATATGAATGTAGAAGAAGCGAATGAGGAGCGCAAGAAGGGCAATTATATCGTAGAAGAGCCCGGGAAGGGATACCGGAGGATCGTGTCTGCGCCGAATCCTGTCCGTATTGTGGAGATCGATGCGATCCGTGCGCTCCTGGATGCGGATCAGATCGTGGTCGCCTGCGGCGGCGGCGGAATCCCGGTGCTTGAACAGGATCATCATCTTCGGGGAGCAAGCGCGGTGATCGAGAAGGATCTGGCGGCAGGCCAGATGGCGGAAGAGATCAACGCAGATGAGCTGATCATCCTTACCAGTGTGGAGAAGGTGAAGATCAACATGGGCAGGCCGCAGGAAGAGGAGCTTGGCGAGATCAATCTTGGGCAGGCGAAGCAATATATGGAAGAGGGACATTTTGGGGAGTATAATATGCTTCCGAAGTTCAGCGCATCGGTATCCTTTATCGAGAAGGGCGAGGGCAGAAGCGCGCTGATCACATCATTTGATAAGCTGAACGACGCGCTGAAAGGCAGAACGGGAACCTGGATCCGCTAGAGATGTTTTATGGAATCGGATATTTTGTACCGGAATCATTGATTTGCCGGATCCGGCTGAATAGCTGCGGCATAAATGGGAATACTGCAAATGATTCTATAATGCAAGGAGGAAGAGCCCATGAAAGCCAGAGTGAATGACGGATGTATCTCATGCGGAGCGTGCGTGGCCGCCTGCCCGGAAGTATTTCGGTTTAATGACGACGGCATTGCGGAGGCATACGCAGATGTGGCGCCTGAGTATGAGAGTACGGCGACAGAGGCGAGGGACGACTGTCCGGTCTCTGTAATTGATATCGAAGGGTAGGCATACCGCTCTTTTGAACAGGCTGTGCCTGGCACAAATAAGTGAAACCCGCGTATACTATGAGTAGATAGTATATGCGGGTTTTCTTGCATGTGTTTCTTTTAGAGAGAAAGGATGTTCCCTGAGAGTTTAGAACAGGAAAGTGTGGAGAGAATATGAGGTTGTGCGAGCTGGAGAATAAGGAGGTCATTAACGCCTGTGATTGTAAGAAGCTGGGATATGTGGTAGACCTGATCATTGATGAGTGCAGCGGATGCATTGAAGCAATGGTGATTCCCAAGGCTGGGAAGTTATGCGGATTTTTCTGCGACGGATCGGAGTATATCATACCCTACAAATGCATCAAGAAGATAGGGGCGGATATTATACTGGTGGAAATACATGAAGAGTAGATACGGGGGGAACGGGTATAGTTAAGCAAAACGTAGCGGTAATAGTGTGGATTTACTAGATAATTCTATCCGGTTTGGGGAAAGGTATATCATAAGACGGCGTTATATGTTATGATGCTTCCAAAGAGGAAAGGAGAAGACAATGCAGATAAAGGGTGTTAATTTAGGGAACTGGCTTGTATTGGAGAAATGGATGAGTCCGGCGTTATTTGAAGGGACGACGGCGGAGGATGAGTATTATCTTCCCTTGCAGCTTCCGAAGGAAGTATATGAGGCGAGGATCAAGATTCACCGGAGCGAATATATCACGGAGAGAGATTTTGCGGCGATCAGGAGGATCGGGCTTAATACGGTCCGTATTCCGGTTCCGTATTTTATCTTCGGGGACCGTCCGCCGTTCATAGGATGTATCAAAGAACTGGACCATGCATTTGCGTGGGCGGAGAAATACGGACTTAAGATTCTTATTGACCTTCATACGGCGCCTCTTGGGCAGAACGGGTTCGATAACGGAGGGATCTGCGGTGTGTGCAGATGGAGCCAGACGCCGGAAGAAGTCGGATTCGTCTTAGATGTACTGGAGAAGCTGGCAGAGAGGTACGGGCAGAGAAAGGGGCTGTTCGGAATCACGCCGATCAATGAGCCGGTCACAGAACCGATGTGGAGTATCATGAATGTCACTAAGCGGTATCCGGCGGCGGATCCGGCGATGGCAGAGGGGACTGCGCCGAATACACTGGAATTCCTGAGGGGATTCTATACGGATGCGTATGAGCGGATTCGGAAGCATGCGGACAAGGCTTGTTATGTGGTATTTCATGATGCGTTCCAGCTTCACGCGTGGAAAGATTTCCTGACGCAGCCGAAGTTTGAAAATATTATTCTGGACACGCATCAATATCTGATGATGGCGGAGATGGACGGCTGTGAACAGAGCGTGGAGGGCTATAAGCAATATATTGAAGAGCATTATGCCAGGGAGATTGCCGAGGTACAGGAGTATGCGGACGTGATAGTCGGCGAGTGGTGCATGTTCAACAGCTATGCGGCCGGTGTGGATACCAAGGGCGGACAGTCGGCGTTAAACGGAATGGACTTCTCTGAGAATGCGGAGATATTTACCCCGGAAGAGAAGAAGAAGATCTACAGAGAGATCACGGGAGCCCAGCTTGACGCCTGGAGGAAGGGGAGCGGATACTTCTACTGGAGCTATAAGCTGCTCTTAGATACGGTCAATGAGCCGAACTGGATCGGCTGGGATGCCTGGGATCTGGGGAAATGTGTGGATCAGGGATGGTTTCCAGAAGTGTGAAGAGACCGTAACAGATGCAAGAGGAGGAGAGATATGATAAAGAACCCGATATTGCCGGGATTTAACCCGGATCCGTGTATTTGCAGAAAGGGAGATGATTATTATCTTGCGGTGTCGACGTTCGAGTGGTTCCCGGGAATCCCGGTGTATCATTCGAAGGATCTGAAGAACTGGGAGCTCTATACTCATGTGTTAACTGATGATGAGGAAGTAGATCTAAAGAAGCTTCCAAGTGCAAAAGGAATCTGGGCACCGTGTCTGACTTACTGTGAGGAAGAAGATCTGTTCTATGTGGTGTATGGAGTAATGAACTCTATGAATGCCAGATATTTTGACGTGGATAATTATGTGATCACGGCGCGGGATATCCGCGGGCCGTGGAGCCGTCCGGTATACATACATTCCTCGGGGTTTGATGCGTCCATGTTCCATGACAGCGACGGCAGGAAATATGTGGTATCTCTGGAGTGGGAGACAAGGGAAGGCTATGAGAAGCCGGGGGCGATCTGCATGGTGGAGTATGACCCGGCAGCGCAGGCGATCGTCGGTTATCCGAAGAAGATGTGGCGGGGAGGTACGGACCGGGGATGTATCGAGGCCCCGCATCTGACGAAGAGGGACGGATATTATTACATCATGTGCGCTGAGGGCGGTACCGGTTATAATCATTGTGTTACCATGGGAAGGTCGGCACAGGTATGGGGGCCTTACGAGAAGGATCCGAAGAATCCGATCGTGACCAGTGTCCCGGGGGAATCCTATGAAAGGCACGATCCGGATCATTTAAAACCCAGATATTACAATCCAGAATCCATCCTTCAGAAGTCCGGGCACGGAAGCTATGTAGAATTGCCGAATAAGGAAGTATATCTGGTGCATCTTAGTGCAAGACCTTTTGTGCCGGAGCTTAGATGTACCTTGGGCCGGGAGACGGCGATTCAGAAGATGATGTGGACTGAGGACGGCTGGCTTCGCATGGCGGACGGAAGCAATCTTGCGAAAGCGGAAGTGCCGGAAACATCTCTGCCGGAAGTGCCTGTGTCTGAGATACCGGAGTTTGATGATTTTGACGGAGAGGAACTTGGGAATTATTATTATGCCCCGCGTATGATGCCGCAGCGGTTTGCTGATGTATCGGCAAGGCCGGGATATGTGCGCATCCGCGGACAGGAATCCAGGACTTCTCTTAACAAGGTCAGCATCCTTGCAAGGAAGCTGACCAGTGTGTATGCCAGGATCACCGCTAAGATGGAATTCACGCCTGAGGTTCACCAGCACAGCGCCGGACTGATCCTCTACTATGACAATATGAACTATATCAATTTGCGGAAATATTACAGCGAGACGCTGGGACAGAGCGCGCTGTCTGTAATCTGCCTGGAGAACGGAGAAAAGACGGAATTCATGAATACAAGGATCCCGGTGGAAGATAAGCCGGTCTATCTGCGGCTGTATATCGAAGGGCGGAACTCTTGGTTCGAATGGAGCTATGACAACGAGAAGTATGAGAAGATCGGGCGCGTCTTCGACACCACCAAATTCTCGGACGAGTATTGCCGGTATGGGGAGTTCACGGGGACGATGGTAGGGCTCACATGCGCGGACCGTGTGAAGCATGAGCATTATGCGGATTTTGATTTCTTTGAGTATATTGCGGATGAGACAAGAGATTTAGAGGCTTTACACTGCTGATTCTTATTGGTATAATAATAGAGAACTAGAAACGGCGTATCAGAAAGCAGGCGAAAGTATGTCAGATGAAGAGATGCTGAAGGTTATTCTGACGGCTTCGGGAATCAGCCTGACAGAACTTGATTTTATTAAAGAGGGTGAGTATGAAACAGCAATTTGACAATCATGATGAGCGCATCCGATATTATGAATTGATGTTGGAGCGGGATCTGGAGGGGATTTTGTATTTTCCGCTCCCGGAAGGTTACAGGTATGTATTCTATCAGGACGGTGACAGAGATCACTGGATCGATATTGAAAAGTCTGCGAAGGAATTCACATCTTATGAGCAGGGATTAGAGTCGTGGAACAAGTATTATGGAGGCAGGGAAAGTACTCTGACAAACCGGATGGTTTTTATAGAAGATGCAGAAGGCAGGAAGGCTGCGACTGCCACGGCATATTATGATGTGCGTAAGATCGACCGGTCAGGTGACGGATGGCTTCACTGGGTTGCGGTCAGAAGAGAATACCAGGGGCAGGGTCTGGCAAAGCCGTTGATCACACATGTCCTGGATATTATGCGCAAGCTTGGCTACACACACGCAAAGATTCCGACCCAGACCACCACATGGCTTGCATGTAAGATATATTTGGATCTTGGTTTTCGGCCGATTCCGCAAAATGCGGTTCACAGCCGGGACGGATGGAGGATTGTGAAGGCGCTGACGAACCATGCTGCGCTTGACATGTTTGACGCTGCAAAAGCCGACGAGATAATAAGAGATTAGACAATGCCAGAAGAAAGGAAACGATGCAAATGAAGTGTCCATATTGTAATCAGTTAGATACCCGGGTAATTGATTCCAGACCTGCGGAGGACGGCAATTCCATCCGCCGCCGCCGTTCCTGCGATGCGTGCGGCAAGAGGTTTACGACCTATGAGAAGGTGGAGACGATTCCGCTGATCATTATTAAGAAGGACAATAACCGTGAGCAGTATGACAGAGGGAAGATCGAGAACGGGATCTTGAGCGCCTGTTATAAGCGTCCTGTGCCTGCGGTGGATATCCAGCGCGTGATCGATAGGGTAGAGATGCGGATCTTTAGCTTAGAGGTCAAGGAAGTGCCAAGCAGCAGGGTTGGAGAGATCGTAATGGAAGAATTGAAGGAATTGGACGAGGTTGCGTATGTAAGATTTGCATCGGTGTACCGTGAGTTCAAGGATGTGAATACTTTTATGGACGAGTTGAAGAAGATCTTGAAGTAAGAAACTGTTAAAGAATTAATCTTTTGGCTGAATTGTTACCTTTTGGTAATATTTTGGTAATATATTTGTTAAAAAAAGATTTACGAAGCTATAGATGTAGTGATAGAATAGAGGGAAGGAGCAAAGATGAGTTGTTTGCTTCTTCCTTTTTAGATGTTATTTATCAGAAGATTTGACAGGATGGTTGATGCTATAGAGAAAATATAACGATTAGATTGGGTGAGATATATGAGAACTTACAAATTGACCATTACTTATGATGGCAGCAGATATCAGGGATGGCAGCGGCAGGTAACGACGGATAATACGATTCAGTTTATTATGGAATGGAGTATCGGGAAACTGGTAGGTTACCGTGTACATGTGGACGGTTCCGGCCGGACAGACGCCGGAGTCCACGCCCGCGGGCAGGTGGCGAGCGTGAAGCTCTCGAAGCTGTATGATCCGCAGGAATTCAGGGAATCCTTGAACCGCTATCTTCCTGAGGATATCCGGGTGGTGAAGGTGGAGCTTATGAGGAACAGCTTCCATGCCCGTAAGAGCGCTAAGGGTAAGAAATATGAGTATTATATCGACTGCCGGGAGAAGCCGGATGTATTTTCACGCAGATATTGTTATCATTATCCGGAGAAGCTTGATATCGAGGCAATGCGGAATGCAACGAGGTATCTGATCGGACCGAAGAATTTTATCAGCTTTACGGACGATAAGGACTGTAAGGATTCGGTCCGGCGTATTACCAATATCAAGATCGTAAGCAGCGGGGATAAGGTAAGGATCACCTATTACGGGACAGGCTTCCTATACCATATGGTGCGTATTCTCACGGGGACCCTGCTGGAGATCGGAACCGGCAAGAGAGAAGCTTCGAAGCTTCCGGTCGTGATCGCAGCGGAGGATCGGAGTCTTGCAGGATTCCTTGCACCGGCAAGGGGGCTGTTTTTGAGGAAAGTATATTATTAGTACAGCATTGTGCAATTAACAGTGAATTCTGTACAAGGGAGGGAAATAAATGAAATTTGTATCATGGAATGTTAATGGAATCCGGGCGTGTGTACAGAAGGGGTTCATGGAATTTTTTAAAGAGGCGGATGCTGATATCTTCTGCATTCAGGAGACGAAGATGCAGGAGGGACAGCTTGAACTTGAGACGCCGGGATACCATCAGTATTGGAACTATGCTCAGAAGAAGGGGTATTCAGGAACGGCGGTATTTACAAAGGAAGAGCCGTTGTCCGTGGCGAACGGAATCGGGATCCCGGAACACGATCAGGAAGGGCGCGTGATCACGCTGGAATTCGAAGATTATTACTTTATTACGGTATATACTCCGAATTCTCAGAACGAGCTGGCAAGACTCTCCTACCGGATGCAGTGGGAAGAGGATTTCCTTTCGTACCTGAAGAAGTTAGAGGAGAAGAAGCCTGTGGTATTCTGCGGAGATCTGAATGTGGCGCATAAGGAGATCGATCTTAAGAATCCGAAGACGAACCGTAAGAATGCCGGATTTACGGATGAAGAGAGAGGGAAGTTTACAGAACTTCTTGACAATGGCTTTATAGATACGTTCCGGTACTTTTACCCGGACGCGGAAGGGATCTATTCCTGGTGGTCTTATCGTTTCAGCGCCAGAGCCAAGAACGCGGGGTGGCGCATTGATTACTTCTGTGTGTCGGAGGGATTGCGGGACAGGCTTTCCGATGCGCAGATCATGACAGAGGTAATGGGATCGGATCATTGCCCGGTGGTGCTTAAGATGGATTAGATTGTGAGACGGGGGATATCTACAGATATCCCCCGTCTACCCCGATGATCTGTCCGGTCATATATTCAGGGGCATTAGCGGTGTCCCACACGATCCGGGCGATCTCATCGGGTGTCCCGTATCTGCCTGCCGGTATGGCGTCTTCCAGTTCTTTTCGTTCTTCGGCAGATAACTGCCGGTTCATTTCGGTGTCGATCACCCCGCATGCGATGGCGTTGACCTGGATATTGCTTGGGGCCAGTTCTTTGGCGAGAGCCCTGGTAAGTCCGTTGACGCCGGATTTGGAGGCGGAGTATGCCGCTTCGCAGGAGGCCCCGGAGGTTCCCCACATAGAAGAGATATTGATGATCCGGCCGCTTTTCCTGGATATCATCGGCGGGATCGCGGCACGGCAGCAATAGAAGACGGAGGACAGGTTCGTATCGATTACCTGCCGCCAATCTTCATCGCTCATATCCATCAAAAGCCCGATGTACGAGATCCCTGCGTTATTGACCAGTACGTCCAAATGGCCGCAGGTCTGATGGATGTCCGCGAACATCCGTGCAACGTCGGCAGCATTCCCGGCATCTCCGGCGGCGATACTGCACGGCGTATGATAATTATTCTCAATATAGTCTTTAACAGCCGTCAATTCGGCGACGGAGGTACGGCAGTTCAGAAATACATGATAACCTTCGGAGGCGAATTTTACGGCAATACTTCGGCCGATTCCTCTGGATGCTCCTGTAACCAGTATTGTTTTTCTGTGCATATGATCTTGATAATCTCCCTTTATAGAATGTTTATAAATTATCTATTAAATTAGCTTCTCATGGTGCCATTATACCCCGGAATTCTTGCCAATTAAAGTCCCAAGTGCTATGATTTACATATTATTTTTAGATATATGGGTTATTGACCCAATATTTTCTCATAGAAAGAGGGCCTCCGTATGTTATCAAAATTCAGTGTTAACAAACCTTATACCGTTGTAGTAGGCGTAGTGCTTATTATTATTCTGGGTGTCGTATCATTCGGCAATATGACGGTAGATCTCCTGCCAAGCATGAATCTTCCGTATGCGATCGTCACGACGTCATACATAGGCGCAAGCCCGGAAGAAGTGGAAGAGATCGTAACCAAGCCGGTGGAACAGATTATGGCTACGGTCAGTAATATCAAGTCGATTCAGTCTGTCTCGAATGAGAATTCGTCCACGGTAGCTCTGGAGTTCGATCAGACGGCGAATATGGATTCCGTTACCATCGAGATGCGGGAGAGTCTGGACCAGATCAGGGGCTATTGGCCGGATGAAGTGTCGAATCCTATCATTATGAAATTGAATCCTGATATGATGCCGGTACTGGTTGCGGCAGTCAGCGCCGAGGGAGAGGATGCGGTCTCTGCAAGCAAGGTGATAAATGAACAGGTCATCCCGGAGATCGAGAGTGTGGAAGGCGTAGCTTCGGTCACTGTGACGGGAAGTATCGAAGAGGCGGTAGAGATCACGGTCAATGAACAGAAGGTTACGGAGTTAAATGACGAGATCAAGGCCAAGCTGGAGGCGAAGGTCAGCGAAGCTAAAAGTGCGCTGGATGAAGCGAAGGCGCAGGTGGAGAGCGGGAAGGCAGCCCTGGAAGCCGGCAAGGCGCAGGCTTCGTCAGGACTTGCGCAGGCAGAATCGCAGCTCTCCATGAAAGGAGAAGAGATCAAGCAGGCGCAGCTTGAGATTACGGAGAAGATGGCGGAGTTAAGCGTGGCGGACGCGCAGCTTCAGCAGAACCTTGCTCTGCTTCAGACCGGGAAGGTGCAGGCTCAGGCACAGCTTACACAACTGGAGACGTCGAGAGCTGCCTATGAACAGATAAAGGGGATGCTTGAGGCGCCGGATCTGGAGATATCAGCGGAACAGAGGGCAGAATTAGAAGCACAGCTTGCTCAGCTGGAACCAGTTGCCGGCGACCAGGTCTATGGACCGGCACATGAGACGCTTAAGGCGGCCGTATCGCAGTTAGAGCAGCAGGAAGCCGCCCTGAGGGCAGGGCAGAGCCAGCTCACCGCCGGAAAGAGTCAGTTGGAGGCTATGCAGCAGCAGATCAATGAGGGCGCCATGACTCTTGCGCAGGCAAGAGGACAGCTTGCATCGTCACAGTTAGAAGCTGCAGTAGGTATCGGGGAAGGGACGGCCGAGCTTGCCGCAGGCCAGTCGGCGATCCAGATGCAGGAGGCGCAGATGGAATCGGCCATGAACGATGCGTCTGCGCAGGCGGATATGGAGAATATGCTGACAGCGGATATGGTGAAGACCATTCTGGCGGCGGAGAATTTCAGTATGCCGGCCGGGTATGTGAAGGAGGACGGAATCGATTATCTGGTGCGTGTCGGCGATAAGTTCAGGAATATCGGGGAATTGAAGGATCTGGTGCTGATCGATATGGAAGGGATCGATCCTGTGAAGCTTGCGGATGTGGCAGGCGTGGAACTGGTGAACAATGCGGATGAGACCTATGCCAGGATCAACGGCGATGCAGGTGTGATGCTGATGATCCAGAAGCAGACCGGGTATTCTACCGGGGATGTGAGCGACCGTGTGCTTGACAGACTCTCGCAGGTGAAGAAGGAGAATAAGGAAATCGATACGGTTATCCTGATGGATCAGGGGGTTTACATAGATCTGATCGTGAATTCGGTCCTGCAGAATTTGGTTTATGGTGCGGTGCTTGCGGTCATCATCCTGCTGATCTTCTTAAAGAGCATACGGCCGACCTTTGTCATTGCGTGCTCTATTCCGATCAGTATCATGACTGCTCTGGTAGCCATGTATTTTTCAGGCGTTACCCTGAATATCATCTCGCTGTCAGGTCTTGCGCTCGGAGTCGGGATGCTGGTGGACAACTCCATTGTAGTTATTGAAAATATATACCGAATGCGCAATGAAGAAGGGGCGCCGGCGAAGAAGGCGGCGATCGACGAGGGATGCAGGGATAATATCCCGGAGGAGCTGACGGACCGTGTCATTTTAAAGGAGGTCAGGACCGTGAAAGAGCAGATAGATACCTGTCCGGCGGAGCGGACGGATCTGCTCGGGGAGTATCAGGCCCGGTATGATATTTTTTCGGAGTATGCGCCGCGGATGATGACGGCGGAGGAAGTGGAGGCGCTGCTTCAGGAAAAGTTCGCGGATGTGCTGGCAGGGAAGAATAAGGGCGCAGTGATGAAAGCTGTGATGCCAGAGCTGCGGGGGAAAGCTGAAGGAAGCGTGATTAATCAGGTAGTTGCAAAGCTCTGCGGAAAGTGACACCGCACACGGACAGCGACAGGGGAGCAGGAGAGATGAGAGCAGGAATTGGGAGAAATGATCCGTGCTGGTGTAACAGCGGACGGAAATACAAGGTGTGCCATCAGGCATTTGATGAACGGATTGCGCTGGCTGCGTCCAGGGGGCACATTGTTCCGACGCACGATATCATTAAAAATGCTGAGCAGATTGCAGGTATTAAAGAGAGCTGCAAAATCAATATTGCGGTGCTCGATTATATTGGAGAGCATATTCACGCGGGGATGAATACCGCGGAGATTGACCGGATCGTCTACGGGATGACGACAGATATGGGAGGGATTCCCGCTCCGCTTCATTTTGAGGGGTATCCATACAGCGTCTGCACATCGGTCAATGACCAGGTGTGTCACGGGTTTCCGTCGGAAAAAGTCATTTTAAAAGAAGGCGATATTGTAAACGTGGATGTGTCCACCAACCTCAACGGCTATTTTTCCGATTCCTCCAGGATGTACTGTATCGGGGAAGTCAGTCCGGAAAAAAAGCGGCTGGTGGAGGTCACGAAGGAATGTGTGGAGATGGGGCTCAGGGAGGTAAAGCCGTGGGGCTTTCTCGGCGATATGGGGCAGGCGGTACATGATCACGCATTTGCAAACGGTTACACCGTGGTCCGGGAGATCGGCGGACACGGTGTCGGTCTCGCCTTTCACGAGGAGCCCTGGGTAAGTTACAATTCCAGGCGGGGGCACGAGATGCTTCTGGTTCCCGGCATGACTTTTACAATTGAGCCTATGGTGAATATGGGAAAAGTGGAAATCTATGTGGATTCTGACAATGACTGGGAGGTATACACGGAGGACGGGCTGCCCTCGGCACAGTGGGAGATCATGGTGCTTGTCACGGAGACGGGGCATGAGGTGCTCTGCTGGTAATCCGGTCACAGAATATTATTTAACATATCGTTCAAAGAGAGTTCAAAATTTATACAATTTGTTTTCATAAATAGGGGGTATATTAAATATTGTCACGAGAAGTGATAAAACTTTTTTTCATAAATTCTCCCCCTTTTTTGAAAATCCACCATTTCCCCAAATGGTGGATTTTTACGGTTGTCATAAGAGAGGGCGTTTGAGGAAGGAGAGCCAGCAATGGAGAGAAGAATATCGGGACACACAGGACTGATGGCGCTGTTTGGTTCGCCGGTAGGCCATTCAGGTTCCCCGGCCATGTACAATTACAGTTTTGAGAGGCTGGGGCTGGATTATGTTTATGTTGCAATTGACACAGATGCTGACCGGGTGAAGGACGCGGTCGCGGCGATGCGCACCTTCCGGATGCGGGGCTGCAATGTGACGACACCCTGCAAGACGGAGGCCCTCCGGTATATGGATGCCCTCTCGCCTGCGGCGGAGCTCGTCGGCGCCGTGAATACGATTGTCAATGACGGAGGAAAGCTGACCGGATATATGACGGACGGCGAGGGCTTTGTCAGTAATCTGCGGGATCATGGTTTTGAAATCCGGGGAAAAAAGATGACGATTGCCGGAGGCGGGGGCGCAGCGACAGCCATCCAGGTACAGTGCGCGTTGGACGGTGCGCGGGAGATTTCTATTTTTAATAAAAAAGATGCATTTTTCGAGAGGACCCTGCGGACGGCTGAGAAAATCCGCGCAGCGGTGCCGGGGTGCACGGTGAATGTCCGGGACATTGCCGACACGGCGATGATGACGGAGGAGATCGCGTCAGG
>OFGA01000524.1_pt1 | contig 31102 bp, 30 predicted proteins | sample 1521471 | NCBI WGS metagenome assembly OFGA01 (sample SAMEA3504086, study PRJEB24116) | mouse gut metagenome | biome: mouse gut; feature: mouse-associated habitat; material: faeces | place: Denmark | collected 2011 | reverse complement strand
GGGGGTCTCTTTTGGGGGAGGATTTACCGCAGGAGGATCCGGGCCCCGCCCTCGTAGGGCTGGATCTCGCCGATGCGCTGGGCGCTGGGGACGTTTCCCGTCAGGTCACGGAGGAGCGCGTCCGCGTCGTCCCGGTCCACGGCGATGAGCAGGCCGCCGGCGGTCTGGGGGTCAAAGAGCACGTCCTGCTTGTACAGGGGGGTGTCCCCCATGTCCACGGAGGACTGGGCGAAGGTGCGGTTGCGGTACATGCCCTCGGGCAGCACGCCCATCTTGGCCAGCTCCAGGGCCTCCGGGATCATGTCCACCTGGTCCACATGGACCACCGCCTGCATATCGCTGCCCTGGGCCATCTCCAGCAGGTGGCCCAGGAGGGAGAAGCCGGTGACGTCGGTACAGGCGTGGACGTTGTACTTCACCATCACGTCCCGGGCCCCCTTGTTGAGGGTGGTCATCAGCCTGTAGGCCAGCTCCATGCTCTCCGCTGAGGCCAGGTCCCCCTTGTGGGCGGTGGTCAGCACGCCGATGCCCAGGGGCTTGGTCAGAAGGAGCACGTCCCCGGGCTTTGCCCCGCTGTTGGTGAGGACCTTGTCCGGGTGGACGAAGCCGGTGACCGCCAGGCCGTATTTGGGCTCGTCGTCAAAGATGCTGTGGCCGCCGGTGATGAGGCACCCCGCCTCGTAGACCTTGTCGTAACCCCCCCGGAGCATCTGATGGACCGCCTCCCGGGGCATCTTCTCCGGCACGCACATGAGATTCAAGGCCAGCTTTGGCTCTCCGCCCATGGCGTAAACATCGCTGAGGGCGTTGGTTGCGGCGATCTGGCCGAACAGGTAGGGATCATCGGCGATGGGCGGGAAGAAGTCCACCGTCTGCACCAGGGCCAGATCGTCGGAGACCTTGTAGACCGAGGCGTCGTCACTCTTGTCGAACCCTACCAGCAAATTGGGGTCCTCACGGACCCGTATCCCCTCCAGAAGCTGGGCCAGCACCCCCGCGCCCACCTTCGCGCCGCATCCGGCGCAGCGGGCCAGCTTGGTCAGCTTGACTTCGTTTTCCATCAGAGGGCCCTCCTTTTGCCGCTGAAATGCAGGATCGCCTCCAGCACGCCGCCGCCTACCGCCAGCGCCTTGTCCGAGGCACAGCGGCAGTGGACCTCCTCGCACCGGGGGTCCACATCGCCGCTCTTCATGCCCTTTGTCACCGGAACGCCGTCGGCCAGAAGCCCCCGAAGAACGCCGCCGATGGTGCAGGCCATGGGCGCTCCGTCCACATAACCCGCCACGTCCCCCGCCTCCACACGGTCTCCGATCCGCTTCGCGCCCTCAAACACGCCGTCCGCCGGGGCCCGGAGGACCCGCTCTCCGGCGTAGCCGCCGATCAGTCCGGGGATGTTGGTATTGGGCAGGGCGGAGCCCTCGTAGATCACCCGGCCCAGGTAGTGGCCCCGCATGGTCTCCACCACCGCATGGCAGTCTACCCCGGCGGTGAAGCCGGGACCGGCGGCGACAACGATGGGGGCCATGTCCATGGTGGTGCCCAGATTCCGCTTGGCGAGGATGGCGTCCACTACCGCGTCCGGACCCAGTTGGCGGATGCACTTCCCCTCCGGGTCCACAAGCACCGGGACGATCCCCGCCGCCAGCAGCGCCGGGACCTCCTCCGGGACGGCCCGGCGGGCGGTCACGCCCTCCACCACGGTCTCCCCCAGACGCACCGCCTCGGAGAAGCACACCGTGCGGCGGATGGACGTGGGCATGGGAGTCTCGCAGACGACCACGTCCATGCCGCCGCGGTACAGCCGCAGGGCAACTCCGGTTGCCAGATCCCCGCCGCCCCGTATTATGATAAGCATTTCCAAATGCCTCCCTTCAAAGTTCCCGCGAAGACGGGCCGATCCAGCAGCGCCGCCAGACGCTCCGCCTCCGACAGACGTTCCGGCGTCTCCGCCTGGTTGACAAATATCAGGTCCCCGAAGCCCTCCGCCATCAGCAGCGCCGCCAGCCCCTCCGCCGTCACAGCCACGGCATATTCCGCGTTTACACCCTCCCGCTCGATGACAAGCCTGATTGCGCCGTTGAATTCCCCGTCGTCCAGAAGCATTTTGTGAACTTCAAAAATCCGGGCAACCTCAGCACCGGCTTCCGCCAGCGTCCTGACCCGGCTCTCCTCCAACTGCTCCCGTACCGCCTCCCGGGCCGCCTCCAGCCGGGCTTTCTCCCCCGGGAGGTCTCCCCGGTAAACCTTCTCCGGGACATACTCTTCTTTTCCATATACGGCTATATTTCCTTCCGCGACAGCGTCATACACGCCTATGCCGACATACTTTTTCATCCTTACCTCTTTCCCGGCCGATGCGGCGCATCGGATCCCTTTCGGCTAAATACGGCAAATGATTCGCTAGGACAACTGCGTAAGCAGCGCCTCGATCTCTTCCCTCCTGGCCAGACCGTCGGAGAAGGCAGTGGCTCCTCCCGCCGCCGTCCCCAGTTTCAGGGCGTAGCTGTAATCCCCCGGTGCAGAACCTGTGAGAATACCTGCCAGAAAACCCGCTACCATGGAGTCCCCGGCTCCCACGGAATTCCTCACCTGGCCCCGGCAGGCCCCGCAGCGGTGGACCCGTCCTGCTTCGTCCAGGAGCACCGCACCGTCTCCGGCCATGGACACCAGCACGTTCACTGCTCCCATCTCCTTCAGTTTCCCGGCATAGGCCAGAATCTGGTCAACGCCTGACAGGGACAGGCCAAACAAATCTTCCAGTTCCTGATGATTGGGTTTAATCAGAAACGGCTTGTACGCCAGTGTTTTTAAAAGCAGTTCCCCGGTGGCGTCCACCACCGCCCGGATCTTTTTCCCGGAAAGACGCTCCAGTATCCTGCCGTAAACATCTTTTGGCAGGCCGCCGGGAATGCTGCCGGCCAGTACCAGTACATCACCGTCCTTCAAGGCCTCCAGCTTCTCATGGAGCCTGGCCAGATCCCTCTCGTCCACCTCCGGCCCCCGGCCGTTTAAATCCGTCTCCAGGCCAGACTTGATCTTCACATTAATCCGGGTGCATCCCTGCTTCAGATGCACAAAGTCTGTCTCGATTCCGCTTCCGGCCAGCCCCTCCTCCAGGGCCTTCCCCGTAAAACCGGCCACAAAACCCAAAGCCCTGGAGGGGATCCCAAATTCTCTCAGTACCAGGGACACATTGATTCCCTTCCCGCCGCAGTGGATTTCCTCGGATTGCAGCCGGTTCACGCTGCCCGGCCGCATCTCCTCCACATGCGCCACATAGTCTATGGCGGGATTCAAAGTCACAGTATAGATCATGGTCCGTCACGCCTCCCCTGTAAATTTGTATAATATCGCAGTTACATCCTTTGTAAAAAAGTGCCGCACAAAAAGGATTTGGCTCATTATAGCATAAGTAACCTGGCTTTGCCATCTTCTTTTCCGCTGCCATAAGCAAAAAACACCCCGGCGGACAGATTATCCCCAGGGTGTTTCTCTTGGCCCAATGCCTGATTATTCTGTTTTCATCAGCCCCAGAAGCTGTACTTGCCGGCTGTTGCCGCAAGCAGATTGCCCTCCGGTCCGTACTGGCTGGAAATGCTCTCCGCACCTGCTCTAGCATTGTCAGAAACCCGCCCTGCCACAAAGGACAATTTGGATGTAAAATCACTGGAGGAGCCCAGCACTTTCTCCAGGGTGTCTATATCAGCCGCCTTCAGCTTTTCGGAATCCACGGTTATTTTCCCGTCCTTGGATACGTTGAAGCCAATGCTTGCCAGAGACTCGCTGTTTCCTCCCGCTGCCTCTTTCAGCATCTGGCAATAATAGCCGTTGAGAGGGCCGGGGGCGGACTGCAGGATTTTCAGGGCGTTGTTGTATTCCTGGGCCAGAGCCTGGGCCTCCTTGCAGAGTTCCTCGGTGCTCTTGCTCTCCCTGGCCTTGGCGAAAAGAGAGTCCTCCCCTTTGGCGGCCAGATTGTCAGCCCTCTTTTGCAGCTGCCCCGCATTTCTCTCCAGTTTCTCATATGCGCTCTTCTGCCCGCTGTCCACGGCGCTGCCCTTGCCCTTGTTCAATACTTTTTCCAGACTGTTGTTGGAAGCCGTGCTGTTGAGATGATTCAGAAGCGAGCCGCTGTTGATGGGCAGACCTGTCTGTCTTGCTTTTTCATTTAACATCTGTGTGGTAATCCTCATGGTTTCTCCTTTCCGCACTACAAAAGTCAGGCGTCGCCGGACTTGTGCCATGCCGGGATATTGCGCCGTGCGGCGCCTGGACTTATACGATTTTCCCGGCAGCTCATGGGTTCTTGCGGGTTCCCCGATGCCGTGTGGGAATTGCCCCGCAATCACATATTATATCGGGAAAAACAGACTGCGCTTGACACCGGCTGCACCAACCGCCCATGAAAATGCACCAAACTCCCATTATAATTCGTCAAAACAGATCTGATGATCCTTCAGGGACTTAACCGCCCTGTCCGTAACCCTGTCCTCCGGGCAGATTTCCCCGCACAGAAGCGGGGCGTCCCATCGGCAGCGCCTGGCGTTCTCCGCCGCCTTTTTATCGCTGGAATTGGCATAGCAGTACCTGCAGCCATTCAGGCAGGTATCGTAGGCTCCCACATCCACACTTTCCAGGCAGCCGCACTCCTTCCGCTGGTTTTTGTCCTTCTCGCCCGCCAGACGACATCCTGTGAGCCTTTCGATCCGTTCCCGGTCAATGCAGCTTCCATGCCGGATTCCCAGCGTCTCAAGGTCCGTCTGCTCCGCGCAGCTCTCAATCCGTAGGCGGCGGCCCGCCGCAATCCGGGCCATCTCTCCCGCCAGTCGCATCATATCGCCCTCCCCAGTATCCCGGATGGAATGTGCCGCCGCGTTTTTCCGGATTTTGGCATACAGATCCACAAAGCTGATCACCACCTGCTCCGTATAGCCTGCCAGCCTGTCCGCAATCTCTTCAAAGGCTTTCAAATGATATGAAACCGTATACTTTTCATTTACAAAAATGGGATCATACCGCCATATAACCCGCTCTTTACCGATCTTTTCTGACAGTTCCCGAAAGGCAGGAATCAGCTTTTCCCTTTTGTCCGGGAGATTCGGCTCGATATCCCGGCCGTATCCCGTGAGGGTAAACTGAAAATAATAAGTATAGTCCCTCAGTTCCTTCAGACGCGGCAGAAGGCCCGCCGGATTCTTGGTCCAGAACACAATACAATCCACCGCCTGGGGCGCCAGGTCGATCCTGCTGACCTGGCGGGGATTCATGGGATTGCGCACACAGCAATATCCCTCCCGGATCCTGCCCATAAACCAGTCCGCATAATAGTTTGGTATGTCCGTCCTCCTGCTTGCGCTCAGAATCATCCCCTGCCTCCTTCTTTTTGCTTTCTTTCCGCTCTGCCTTCTTTCCCCCACCGGGCCTTGTGCCAAATACCCTTCTAATGCCCTTTTTGTGCCTGCATTCGGCCTGGCTTCAACGGCCCGGTGCAGGCATATTGTATCATCTTTCAATATTATCTGCACCTTTTTTCATAAATATGGCGTCCCTTTACTCCGAAAGTTCCCGAAACAGATTCCCTGCCCCCAGGGCGATCCCCAGAGACACCGCCCCCCCAAGCAGAATCACCATGAACTCCTGCCCCTGACAGATTTCAAACAGAACTCCATACAGGGCATTGCCCAGGGGCTGGGCGCACATGGACACGGTGAGCACCAGGGCGATCACCTTTCCTACCAACTCCAAGGGCGTCTGTGCCTGGATGAAGGACATGACCTGCACCGAAAACACCGTGGCAAATACCATGGCCAGAAAGCAGCATACCGTTATGACCGTGTAAACCGCCATAGCGGATGAAATAAAGTATCCCCCGATCCCCACAGGGAACATGCACCCGGCCCCGGCTATCAGAAGTTTTCCCGCTTTCCCGATGGCCAGCTTCCTGGCAAAAATACCTGCGAACACGCCTCCCGCCAGCCCTCCCGCTGCCAGCGCCCCCTGGGCAAATCCATACAGGGCCTCATCCAGCCCCAGTACCTCCGTAATCATATAGGGCAGGCCTACAATAATCATGGAGGACAGAAACAGGTTAATTCCGCAGAGTACCAGAACCAGCTTCCAAACCAAGGGTTGCTCTCTTCGGATAAAGTGAACGCTTCCTGAAAAATCCTCTTTCACCATCCTCCATATGCCTCCGCCAAAGTCCTGTTTCGGAGAGGGAATCCTGATAAAAAGTTCCATCACCGCTGAAAAAAAGAAGCAGGCCACGCAGATCCACAGCACGGGCTTAAGTCCCCAGGCACTGTACAAAACGCCCCCCAAAGCAGGACCCAGCAGGGAAGCAATGGAACTGATGGAACCTATAATGGAATTGGCTTCCATAAAACGGTCCTGGCTTACCAGCGCAGGAATGCTGGCCTGTACGGAAGGCTGATACGCACCTGCGATGCCGTACAGAAGCATCATGGTGACCGTCATCAAAAGAACCAGGTTCACCCCGCCCATCAGAAGAGAAAAGACCGTGATCACCGCCGCCGTAAAAAAATCCAGCGCCACCATGATATTCCGCTTATTTACCCTGTCCGCCACAATACCGCCCACCGGGGACAGCAGAATGGCGGGAATGAACGCACAGGCCGTCACCGCCCCGTACAGTGCGGAGGAACCCGTCTGATTCAGCAGGTAAAGAGGCAGCGCAAACCGCACTGTAGCATTGCCAAACAGGGAGATAATCTGCCCTGTGACCACCAGCAAAAAATCCTTTGAAAACAATTTCCGTTCCATTTCTCAGACCTCCTTTCATACCGCATGACGGTATGTATAATGTTTTAAAAGAATCTGCCCGTTTTCAGGGCAGATTTTGTAACCTCTGTGTTGTTTTCCCCGTCGCCGGCTCCGTCCGGGATTCCTTGAAATTCGGTTCACCGTTTTTTCAGATAAATGGACGCCAGTTCCTGTAGTCTCTGTGCCATCTCATCGTCCACAATGTCAAGACCAAAGCCTTTCATCATCTGGCGGAACAACATGAATTTCCGAAAAGCCCCCTCGGCGGAATCCCCAAAAATCATGGGATTCATCCAAATATTGGCCGCCATAATGATCAGTTCCGCCAACTCTTTCGGATACTCTGTCTGAATGGAGCCGTCCGCGATCCCCTGTTCGATAATGGGCTGAATATAGTCGGGGGCCGCCACCATCATAGTCTCACTGAAAATACTGTAGAGCAGCCTGGGATTGTTGCCCAGATTGGGGGCGGTGGAAAACATATCCTCCTGAACCGGTCTGAAAATGGATTCCCGAAATATGGCCCTTAGCTTTTCCTTTCCGTTTAAGTCCGGGGTATCGCGTATCACCGCCAGCATCCGATTGGACTCCTCCGTCATTCTGTCCGTAACAGCGATCAAAATATCCTCCTTGGACCTGAAGTGATGATAGATGGCCCCCTTGCTGAGTCCTCCCAGATTGTCTATAATATCCTGGATCGAAGTATATTCATAGCCCTTTTCCAGAAACAGACGACCGGCCACGTCCAAGATCAGACTGACCGTCTCCTCCGGGTGTTTGTTCCTTGCCATTATGTGTCCCCCCTTACATACCGCCGGTATGTTTACGTTATCATACCTTTGGTATGTTTGTCAAGCCCTTTTCTATCTTTCTTTTTTCGGCCTTCTTTTTTCGGATAAGCCTATTCGATGAACCTGCATGGGTTATTTTCTCCAAAAAGCAGAACAGTCCGCCTTGTCCTGTCGGTTATATTCAATGATCCGTTCCAGCAGGGCATAATCCACCGGCTCCTCCCAGCGGATGCGGAACAGATTGGTGCCCTGGCTGTATCCGGAAGCCTGGATTTCCCGGGAAAATTTCCGAATTGCCGCAGGCTCCGGCGCCACGGAGAAATGCTGCTTCGCGGCGCTGAAACCGATTATAAACGTGCCATGATCCGTAAAAACGGGCTGGTTCCACGCAATTTTAGGCTCCAAACCGGGAAACCTGGTTTTTGTCCATTCCAAAACTTCCCGCATTCGAACGCGATGAGTCTCGTTTTCAATCCTGGAGAGATACTTTTCAAAAACTTCCGCTGCTTTTATTTTGTCATGCATATCTTATCCCTGTCTGCTCTTCGGCGCAATCCTGAATTAGTAGTTACTATTTCATTTTTCCCTTTGATATGACGAATTAACCTTCATTACCCGCAGACTTTTCCTCAAAGCTGATGTACTTACGTCCGAGGGCGCTCTGTATGTACGGCTGCTATTCAATTTTTGCCGGCTACAATTCTACAAACTGGAAGTATACTTCTTTCGCCTTTTCTTCAATATCAATTTTAAAAGCCATCGGGCAATTCCACCACATATCGAAATCAGAAAGCCCTCTTTTATCAGCGTGTTGCCAATCTCTGTGTTAATGGCATATTGTATTTGTAACTCCAATGGCGGGTCTTGATAAGGGATGCCTGCCTTAATTACGCAATAATATATACCTGTGGACAAAATAATAATTCCAGCTAATATAACTGCACTAGATGCCAAGCGAAGAGATAATTCGCTTTTTGTTTCCCTCGTAGAATCCATAAGTTCCACAACCTCTCATTTTTGTACTGTTTAATTTTCCGATAAACCGAAATTCGTCAACAAAAAATATGTTCTTTGTGGAATTGAATAAAATCCTCTTTATTAAAAGATGGTAGATACCCGTATTCGTCTACAATTAACTTAAGGATCGCAGCAGCTCTTGCCTGGGTATTGATACTTTTTGTGGGATTAAATTCAATATCTGTAAAATAATTGTAACACAAAACAGTGTTGATATCATCTGTTGTAAACGATTGTTTTATAGCGGCAATGTAGATAAAATCATAGAATACCGTTTGAGGAATTAAAGGAAAATCTTCATTTTGGTAACGAAACGTTTTTAGGCTTCCTGATTTTTGCAACCTCTCATCGCGTTTGGCTTCTTTCGGCGACACATCAAGCAAATCAAGATAAGGCCCTCCATTCTCAAAAACTTTAGCACTCTGAAAAATATTCTCAAGAGTATAGCTATTTATCTTGAGATTGAACGCACTTAATCTAATTCCAATGGCTTCCGTGCTCCTGCTGCTGATTTCCAATGGCCTGGCACTTGCGTCTGTTTTTATAATGGCATCGTGCAGACTTTTTATGGATTTTTGTTTTTGAGAAACTGCAAAACCAGAATACCATTCAAACGAATACATTTCACTGATAACTTTTCTTTGATTAACAAAGAATGCAGGTCGTTTCGCCATTGTCCCTCCTGAATAAAATATGGTTTATTCTTCTAATGAACTGATTATTTCCTGTATTTCCAATACAGCATCTTCCACCCGCAGTTCTACTTCTTCGCTCCAAAAGTGACTTCCACCAGACAACTCGTCAATTAAGTTGAATACAGATACTGCATCAGCAACGGGTATAAAACCGGTCGATTTCCATTCGGATAAATGCTTATTAAGATAGTTTGTAATATCTGTATAGATTTTCTCGTTGAATGAATTACGACAGCGTAATTCTACCAATAATCCACTTTCTCCTACAACCATATCAGAAAAACTCATTTCAATACACCTCCAACTCCCGCTTTTCCGCTCTGTTTAGATTATTCTTGATAAAACATTTCCTATAAATTTTTCCCTTCGGCCAGGCTCTCCATCCTCTGTGTCTATAAAGTCATAAAAGTTACTTTGTTTTCCGCATTTTGAAGTTCTCCCTCCATATTCCGATTTGCCGATGGCTTTATTATAACACTTCGTTCCCCAAAATGACATAAATTTCTTTGCACTTGATAAAACAAAATTGGATAGATGTTTCTTTGGTTCGGAACCGTGTGGTGCTGGCGGTCTATCTCTTGTTTTCGGTTGCTTGCTTCTTATCCGTACATGTTCCGAAGGCGTCCCATTATCCCAAAGATTTGAGATTCCTGCGGTATTCCCCCATTTCTTCCTCGCTGACAGTATCCATGACGCGCTGCAGTTCACTGACCGCAAAATCCTTCTCCTTCGGCAGATCCGCGGCGGTCGGATAAAAGTTTGAAACGGAATTGGCAAAAAGATGCGTCCGTATCTGCAGATTCCTGATAAACACCTGCAGTTCCCGCAGGCGCTCCTTCTCCCCGGCAGAGATAAACTTCCCTTCCTGCTCCAAACGGTACAATTCCGTATCCGGGAACAGCGTGAGGGAATCTACGGAAATAAAATACGGATTTAAGCGGCTGAACAGCTTTGCGCTGTTCACCGCATTCCGGTATCCTTTACCCTTCCCCGCAAGGCCGGTCATATAGACAAAATAGTATTCAATCCCCGCCTCATCCAGCTTCCGACATTGCTCCAATATCTCAGCCGCCGTATATCCTTTGCCTGCCAGGGCCAGGGTATCGTCATCTCCGCTCTCCGTCCCGATGGTCAGTCCGTTGATTCCCATAGCCCGAAGTTTCTTAAGCTGCCACACTTCTTTGTCCCTTATATCCCGGATACTCGCAAACATTGCCATGGTCTGGCATTTGATCAGATAGTCCCGCACCGTGAGCGCACGAAGTTTCAGATTCTCATAACTCATGGCAAACGGATTGGCCCCCGTCCAGAAAATGCGCCGCGCATAGGGCTGGTAACTTTTGATTTCCTCCAGATCTTCCTCAAACTCCTTCATTGGAGACATGCGGAAACACTCTTCTTTGTACAGGCTGCAAAAACGGCATTTTTTATAGGTGCAGCCGGAAGTTGCCTGTATGATGACGGAATGCGCCTCATAAGGCGGTCTCCATGTCCTTCCAGTAAAATGCATCCCCTATCACCTCCCGTACTCCTATAGATGGGGAAGATTCCTGCGGTATTCCCGCAGGTCATCTTCTTTCACGGTTCCAATGATTCTGTCAAACGATGCAATAAGGGTTTCCTTATCTTTCGGTAAAACACCGTGAAGCTGAAAGGCATTGGAAGCGCCCAGCGCGGCAAATTCCGTGGGGATTTCCAGTCCTTGTACCAATGCCCGGACTTCTCTGTATTTTTCCAACTCACCTTCCTCTTTCCAGTTCCCCTGCCGGATTTCCTCGTAAAGTATTGCATTCGGATAGACGGTCAGCATATTAGCGCCGACCAAAATCGGATGAAGTTCATTGCATACAGCGGCGGTGGCCCTCGCCCCGTCTTCCCCATGCCCTGCGCCGGATATGCCTGTCAGATAGAAAAAGCTGTAACGGATGCCCGCTTTATCCAGCCTCCCGCACTGCTCCAGAATGTCTGCCGCCAGATACCCTTTATCCATAAACTGCAGCGCCGCGTCATCCGCTGTCTCGATGCCGATTGTCAGCCCATCATAGCCTGCCCCACGCAGGGACGCCAGTTCCCGATCCGATTTCAGAGCGACATCCGTCACTCTGGCAAAACTGCCGATGGTTTCCGTCTCCGGAAAATATTTGTGTACTAATCCGGCTATCTCCATCAGTTTTTCATATGTCAGCACAAACGGATTGGCCCCGGTCAGAAATGTCCTGCACATCTTTCTGCCCGTAAAACGGCGGTACATCTTCTGCGCCTCTTTCAAATCCGCTTCTACATCTTCCATCGGTGACATCCTGAATTGGAAGGGCAAATCTGCATAAAGCGTACAGAATTTACATCTGTGGTGCGTACAGCCTGCGGTAACTTCCAATAGCAGAGAAGATGCCTCATAGGGCGGTCTCCATATTGTTCCTGTATAATGCATAGTCATTCCTCCTGGTTTCTTTAACTTAGCGGATATCTGCTTTTGCACTAAAGTACCTCTAATAATCCTTGATTTCAAGTACTGTCTTTTTTTGTTGGTAGTTCACTTTTTCATACGATTTATGAAAAAGAACCTTATCTTGATTTTTTCCCACTGCGAGGATATACTCATGGAGAAAGAGGTGGATAAAATGGCTGAGAATAAATTCAACAACGAGGAAACCCTTGCGCGCTGCGTCCCCATGGGCAGGCTCCAGTCCGTGATCGGGGGTAAATGGAAAATCCTGATCTTATGGTATGTGTCCTTTTACAAAGTCCAGCGTTTTGGGGAACTGATGCGCCGCCTTGACGGAATCACGCAGTCCTCGCTGACAAAACAGCTCCGGGAATTGGAAAGTGACGGTTTCCTCCACCGGGAAATTTACAGGGAAATCCCGCCCAAGGTGGAATATTCTCTCACCCAGTTCGGGGAAAGTTTCATCCCCGTCCTGCAGACCATGGTAGCATGGAGCGAAGCATACCTCTGCCCGGATTATCGGAATCCATATGATAAATAATAGAACTTAACGCAGACTCTTAATTTACAGAGAAAAGATCGGAGGGGCAGGATACCCGCCCCTCCACATTGACGCAAATCAATTCAATTTCTTTATTTCCCGTTTAAAGCAGGATGCCATACTAACCGTAAAACCACATAGCCCGGTACACAAAAACATAGCTGCCATGCCGCTTCCCGCGCCATTTCCCACTATTGTTCCCAATATCCCGGCAATTCTGTTCCCAGAAGCCATAAACGGTTCAAAAATGTAATCTGCCAAATAGCCGCCCAGAATAATGCCAAATGGGATTGTGCTGTACTGAATGGCATTCCTGACTGCGAATACCCTCCCCTGCATGGCTGCAGGAACCTTACGGTACAGTATGGTATTCTGATTCGCCTGTATAAAGGGAATAGGCAGACTGGCCGCAACCGCAGCCGCTGACCACCAGAATACATTTCGGCCGGCGGCCATCATCAGATCGCCGAACAGAAATGACAGTGCTGCCGAAACATAAATTGCCGCTGCCTTATGGCGGCTCTCCTTTTTCACGGAAACAATGATACCTCCTACAATCCCTCCGGCCCCCATACAGGCATTTACAATTCCCAGCGCCATGCTGTCCCCGTCGCTTCTCGACAGGATCATGGGAGAGAGAATATTTTCATAGGTCAGCCTTGAAAAAAAGTTAATCAACGCCATTGTCAGCATCATATATAAAATGCCTTTTTCGCTTTTCAAAAAGGCAAAGCCCTCCGCTATCCCCGCAAAAGGAGAAGGATATGTTTTTTCCCGCGCCTGTTCCGGAATGGAGATAAAGAGCAGCAACACGCAGAAAGCAAATGTAAAACTCGCCAGATCAATCAACAAGATAAGCGGAAGTCCGCCAGCCGCATACAGAAACGCCGCCAGCATGGGACTGAATACCACGATCAGGTTATTGGAAAAAGAGTTCATCCCGCTCACATTTGAAATCTTCTCCTTCGGCACGAGACACCCCGTAGCCACTGCGGACGCAGGCTGCTGAAAAGCGTTCGTTATGCCGATTACCGCATTTATAATATAAATATTCCAGACCGCCAGATGCCCCCCAAGCCAAAAAGCCATTACAGCCAGTGAGCCAAGCGCCGCAATGCTGTCCGAAACCAGCATGATTGTTTTCTTACTATGCCGGTCTATGAAACTGCCCACAAACAGGCTTAAAATGACATAGGGCACATAATTGCAGAAGGACATCATTGATACAGACATTGCCGATTGGCTCCGCCCATATGCCCATAAAACCAGCGCAAACCCGGTCATGGAACTGCCAAGCCCGGAAACGCTTTGGCTCAGCCATAAAATAATATATTTTTTTAATGTTTTTTCTTCCATTGAATTTTCTCCATTCTATTCATAATTTCAGCGAATAAAAAGTACAAAATCCAATGTGGACGATGGTCTTACCTCTGCACAAATTTCGTCCATGCACCAGACTTTGTACAGAGTTCTTTGCTTAAATCAATTATTAAATGGCAAAGCATTTTTCCACCTCCCCGATTTGTCTTTCACGCAAAATAGTATAGCATGGTAGGGCTCTTATGTCAATTTGACGGCAAGTCGCCGCCTTCCGCAGTACCCGTAATTACATTTGCTTCACAGTCTAATCCCAAATCAATCGACCTGCAGTGACATCTTCTCCATAATATCTACTTCTTCTGCTTCTTCATCTTTTTTAGAAAATCATTCGAAAACGGCAGATATGGCTCCAGCGCTTTTAAGTATTTTTCGGAAAACAATTGTTGATTCACAGCTGCTGTCATGAGGGAGATTTCCACGCAGTATTTCAATACAAATCCTTTTAGTAACGAATTGATTGGATTAAATTCCCGAATCACATTCCATGTAAACCAAAGCAGACGGTTGGTGCATTGTTCTAACTTCTGCTGTTTTTCTGCTTCTGTCATCAGCGTGCGGCTTCCAGACTTTCGATCCTCATCTATATCCTGAAGATCGTCTACTAACTGTAGTATAAACCCGAATTTCAAATAGAAATTTTCCTCATATTCTGTCCATTTTGTGGTTGCAAAAAGATAATCCGCCAATACGGAAGTGCTTCCTTTCCACATTGAAATCTCCAGGATTTGTTCTTCTGCTATATCTGTTTTCTGTTGTCTGATACTGTTATTCTGTGCTTCCAGCAATTCCAGCAGCGTTCCCGCGATTTTCTTTTTTGCGGAGCCTTCATATGACTCCAAAATCATATCCAGAAGACGACAGGTTTTCTCTTCCAATGCATTTTGGGGTGCTGCGGATTCTCCTTTTAACTTCAAGGCTATCATCCGATTATATTGTTCTTTGTCCTGTATTGATATCTGGTGATCGTCAATATAATTGTCGGTATAAGGATAGAGAAGACTGTATGCCAGAATCGGGTCCCCCGCATGCTGTTCCTCTCCCTGCAGATCTACGATCATGGCATAGATAAAGTAATTTCGCAAAGTCTGCCAAATCTGCGCCGGGGTCAGTGTATCATCAAAAGATCTAACCCTGTGTACAAAATGCTTTGTCTCACATTTAAATGCGTTAAGTAATACAGGGCTCATCCATTCGGAAAGATTAAGAATCTTTTCTCTTTCCAAAAACTCTGTGAACTCTTGTTCAATTTCCTGCTCCCACTCATTCTGAAGCTCTCTGTCTTTTGGTTTCTGACGCAATTTCTTTTGGACTCTCTTGGAGAATTCCTGTACAAATGCCTCATTTTCTTTTTTTTGCCAGGGTTCATTGACAGGAAAAAGATGGGCGTTTTTCATCAGGAAATCCGGAAAACTATCCGGCTGCTTTTCCCATGTTGCTCTGATTTCTCTTCCAAAATTTTTTTCAGTATCCTCCATAAATCCCCCAGGCTTGCATTCCGCACTTCTCTCTGCCTTTTCCGCTGTGTCTCCTGCCATCGGGTAGACATGACCTCTCATCTTTCCGTTCCTCCAATTTTATTTATACGGCAGCTCCTCTGTCACTCGGAACCGCCCCTATTACGGCTGGTGACCAGAAGGATATCGTTCAGTCTCCGAATAATATATGTATTTACCGGAATCCTTTTATCCAGAAATTGCATACCTCTTTCCCCTGTGAAATCCACACAATACAGCAAACAATAGAATACAAACGCTCTGATCTTTCGATATCCTTATTATAGTCCTTTATTCCCCAAAATGAAATATATTTTTTCGCGCTTAATCCATTTTCACATTGTTGACTGCTCTGACTGGGATTGCTCTTATCTCATCAGAAAATCTAAAACCCGTTCATTAAAATCTTTTGCTTCTTCATACGCTGCATGACCAAGACCATTATAAATAAACAACTCGCTATGACTAATTTTTTCGGCTATTGCAGCCGCCGCAGTTGTTCCAACAATTTTATCGCAGTCCCCGCCAATCACTAATGTAGGACATACTATTTTGTTCAATTCCGTATAAGCATTGTGGCTGATACAAGAAGCTGCCTGTATGAGAAAACGCTTAAAACTTTTGGGCTTTCCTATTCTTCCAATGAACGGATAAATTGGCCGATACTTTTTTAAGTATCTCTCTGAATATGATTTTTCTGCTGTATCTATTATTAAATCCTTATAGTTTCCTTGCATTGCCATCTCAGTCCAAACGCCAACTACGCTTTTTATTATTTCATTGGGTTTTGCACTTGTTACCGCCAAGATGAGTCTGCTGACCAAATCGGGATAATCAATTGCAAGATATTGTGCTATCATACCACCTTGAGATATGCCTAAAACATCTGCTTTTGCAATACCAAGGACGGCCATGGCTTCTGCATGATCTTTTGCCATTTCCCTTGTAGAATATCCCTCTTGCAAATGATTTTTCCGACTGAAAACATATACGGTAAATTCTTTGGCATATATCCTATACATCATCGAAAAAAGAAGAGCCATTCCTCTTACCGTAGACAGTCCGTCTCCCAATCCGGGCAGCATAATGAGATTTCTATTTCCATATCCAAAAGATATGTAATCCATTTCAGAATTTCCAACACGAACGCTTCCATTATGGGCATGATAAAACATATTAGCCTCCTTTATTTTATGATTCCAGCCTTTAGGATTTCTATATACTCTGACAAATTTTTTACATATTCTTTTTCTAACATTTCAAAATCTAGATAAGCCTGTTTTTGTATTCTTGTCAAGAAATCATCATTAAAACCTTTGAGTAACCACTTTATTAGATCAATCGTTTTTTGCCTTTCCCACCGAAACTGAGTTGTATCAATATCCTGTAAAAACCAAAAAAATATATCCTGTTCTCTATTGCCATATTTTAATACGGTTTTTCTGTAAATATCGGTATCGCTTTTAGTGAACGCCCTGACAATCATTTTGGCCTTTTGGGGATACAAAATATACCATGAAAACTCCAAAACAGAGTATTCTATTATCCGTTGAAATAAATCCGGGGAAAGGGTATTTATTTTTTCTTCTAAGCCGGAAATAAGTTCCGCTGTAATAGTATCAAGAACAAAAAAATAAAAATCCTCTTTTGTCGGAAAATATTTGAACAGACTTCCTTTACTGATCCCAGCCTTTTTGACAATTCGGTTTGTAGAACTGTTTTCATAACCATAATCGGCAAACTCGGATATTCCTGCCGCAAAAATATTTTGCCGTTTTTCAGTACGCAGTCCAAAAAATAAGGGTGTTGGCATTATAATCTCCCTCAAAATGACCATATGGTCACTCTTTGCATTTAATATAAGTGACCACATGGTCACTTATATCAGCATATCCGATTTAAACTCATTTGTCAAGTAAATTTCAGTCTACTGCCAAACATATTCCATGAAACAATATTATTATCTTGAAATTCAGCCGCCACCTTCCCGGTATCTTTCAGCCATGAAAGATAAGAACGCACCGTACTTCCCACTAATGTATACTGCTCAAAATTCATGGAAAGCCCCTATCCTTTGAACACTTCCTGCAAAATACGCTCAAAGCAGATCGGCTCCCCGCAGGCAGATAAAATCCTCTCTGCGATGTTCTCCACATTTGGCTTCCTTCTGCCGTAACCTCATTGCATACAACATATAGTTTTAGTATCTTGAAAAATATTCAAATTCAAATGAAGCCTTATCTGTTTCAAAAGCAAAGAGAATGCAGCCCTTTTTACGAAATCGGTAAAACGCCCTGCAGGAGGCGCTTTCGTGAATTGTCCTTACCATATTCCCCTTCGTCGGCGCCTTTAGGGGCTGTTTTGCTGCTTCCAGCAGCCGTACCTCCAATTCCAGATTTCCCTGTATGACCCGAACTGTTTTGTTTTGAATCCGAACGACTCTGGCTCCCAGATAAGTGGCAATTCTATACTCTTTTCCACGCCATAAAACAGCGCCTATAATACCGGTAAAGTGAATGCCTGCCATAGGAATATCCGCCACTGACAGCATTAAAGCCCCGCCCTCAAAGCAACACTGCGTCCATATATACTCTTTGGGAAATGATCGCCCCCTGTCTCCTTCCCAATATCCCCTTGCATTCTGAAAAGAATATTCCTGCCCATTGATACACACATTCCCCGTGACCAAATGCCGCATGCTCCACACGCTGTGACGGCATTCCATAAATGGCACCAGCATAAACGGTCCCATAATATCATATTTTAATGGAAATAACCGCCCAAAATCTAAATTCCCCCTGATGGTCAGCTGAGGGTTGTGTATTGCCAGACAAATACCATTTTCACCAAATCGATTCTCCCCGATAAAAATATTCCCTTTTGTGCGCTTAAATAAATCTGCTGGGAACGTAACTGTCCATGCATCCTGATCCGTAATAACCTGAATAGAACAGGTGCGTTTGTTTCTTGCGTTATGAACGGCAGGTATTACCGCTAAAGTCTGGGTATCAGACTGGCACTTAAAATACCAGCCATAAAAGAAATTATTATACATATGCTTATCTCCACCAAACGCTGTCGTGCTCCGGAATCCGGCTCATAGTAAAAATAATGCTTATTATTCCAAAAATAAGCACTATTTATCCTTCATTTCACAATCTCCAATCCCTCATATGCTGTACCTTATATACTGTAAAATCACTTTTGAGAATTCCGTACTTCTAAGGCGCGACACAGGTATTTCCTTTCCATCCGCCATATATGCAGTGTTGTTTCGGTGATATGCTATTCTGCATCTACTTCTGCCACTTCTTTGTAAAATATCGGCAGGATAAACTGACTGTACTTATAACAAAACTTAAAGGCCTGCAAAACATGATCCCGCAAAACCCGATATACTGCACTGAAACAAAAGCAAAGGCTGTTCGGAAGCTCAGTTCAAGCAGCGTATTAAAAAGCGGATAGCCAATCTCCCCGGCCCCGCGTAGGAAGTTCGTCAATAAATAAAGGCTGACACATAAAGGGAATGTCAGGGAAATGATGTGCAGGTATTGCACCCCAATGCGGATAATCTCCTTTTCACTCCCCACCAACAGGTACATGAGCCATGGTGAGACAGTCCATAAAATAATCACCGCCACGGCTGTAATAGCTGCTGAAATTTTGAAGCTGTCCCTTAATCCCCTGCGGACCCTCTCATAATTTTCAGCCCCTGTATTTTGGGCTATGAAAACACTTAGTGCTGTACCCAGATTAACAGCCGGGATCGTCAATACCGATTCAATCTTGTAGGCTGATGTGTAAGCAGAAATCTCATTGACACCAAACCGGTTGACCGCCCCCTGGATAAAAAACATACTGACAGCGGAGGCGCCATTCTGGACTACTCCCGTTATGCCAAGCCGGAAGATTGGCCGCACATATTTAAAATTCGGCCGAAACAGCAGCGCCCCTTTGTCCTTCCGATCTAAATAGAAAACAACCAGCCCTGCGGCCACAATCTGTGATAGCACCGTTGCAAATGCCGCCCCTCTTATCCCCAGTCTTAAGGCTGCAACAAACACATAGTCAAGCACGATATTCATAAAGCAGGAAACGGACATATACTTTACCGGCATCTTGGAATCCCCTCCGGCTTTTATCACAGCAGAATAAAAATTGTATGCCGACAGGAATGGAATTCCCAATGCTGTAATCCTCAAATATTCTGTAGCATAGCCGATAGATTCTGCCGGCACATCCATTGCCGTAAATATTCCTCTGGCTGCCAAAAAGAAAATACAGGCCAGCCCGCCGCCAATCAGGAATACCAACATCTGGATGGAACCCATACAATTCTGTGCCTTTTCTATCTCTCCTGCGCCATAAACCTGTGCCAGCAAGATCAAAATGCCAGAGGAAATCCCTAAAATAATGCTGTTTATGATCAGCGCGGGTACATAAGAGTTCCCCACAGCGGCTAAAGCATTTTTGCCTAATATATGCCCTACAACCGCCGTATCAAAAACATTGTAAAGATTCTGCATGATATTTCCCGCAAACAGCGGGAGGAAAAATCTCAGTATGGCCTTAACGGGCTTTCCTGTTGTCATATCTATTTCCATAGTTCTTATATCCTCTTCACTGTCACAGGGCGCAGTGCCAAACCAAGGGAAACTGCCACCAGACAGGTAACAATGGCTTTCTGCAACCCATTATAAACTTGAAATTGTATGCATACAATGTTAGAATTGTGTTGCATACAATTTTGAGGAGGGTAACCATATGCCTGTCAATTCCTTTGAAGATTATCCCATGTCATGGAAGCCGCAGAAATCCAAGCTGGAAAAGCCTTACTATCTTTCCATAGCAGCCAGTCTTGAAGCGGATATCCTGTCCGGCAAACTGCCGGAAAATACGAAGTTGCCGCCCCAGCGGGAACTCGCCGACTTCCTCGACCTGAATTTAAGCACGGTCACAAGGGCGTATAAACTGTGCGAACTGAAAGGGCTCCTATATGCTGTCACCGGCAGGGGAACCTTTGTCTCCCCCGGCACTTCCACGCAGAATACCTTTCTTGAAAAAGATGAAGGGGTCATAGAAATGGGAATGATCAAGCCGTTTTATGAAAGCAACCAAGCCGTCCGAAACGCCGCACGGCTTGTCCTTGACCGGGAGGAGTCCATCCGGCTTTTTGAATACAGCAATCCTCTTGGAACAAAACGGCAGATAAACGCCGCCCGGAAATGGCTGCGCCGCATTGGAGTGGATGCGGGAGAAGAAAATGTCCTGCTCTCTGCCGGGGCGCAAAACGCCTTATCCGTCATCCTTATTTCTCTTTTCAGGGCCGGGGATAAAATAGTCGTAGACAATTTTACCTATACAAATTTTAAAGGACTTGCTAATTTCCTTCATATACAGTTGATTGCCGTCCCCGCAGACGGATATGGGATGTCCCCCGATGGGCTCCTGAACATTTGTAAGAATACGGAAATAAGAGGCATTTACCTCATGCCGACCTGCAGCAATCCCACAAGTATTTTTATGCCGCAATCCCGCAGGGAGGAGCTGACAGAGATTATCCGGCGTTTCCGCCTGCTTGTGATAGAGGATGACATATATTCCTTCCTGTCCGCTTATGGACAAAATGCTCCCGATGCAAAACCTCTTTTTTCGCTGGTGCCGGAGCAGACAGTCCACATCTGCAGCATTTCAAAATCACTTTGTGCAGGTCTGCGGGTAGCCTTTATTGCCTTTCCAGACCGATACCGTGAACTGCTTGTCTCCGGTATGCTTGGCATCAATCTGAAAACGGTTTCCCTTAACAGTGAGATCATTACAGAACTGATTGAGAGCGGAGAAGCGCAAAACATTGTAAAGCAGAAAATCCTTTCTGCCCGGAAAAGAAACCAGATATTCAGGTCTGTCTTCCCCTCATCCCATACAGATAAGATTGAGCATTTCTTCCACTGGCTGCCGCTCCCGGCGCATCTGACAAGCGAGGAATTGGAACTGCTGGCATTGCGGAAAGGGATTCATGTGCTTGGCTCCCACCGTTTTGCAATGCAGAACGAAAACAAATCATCTTACGTCAGGTTGTCTATTGCCTCACCCAATACGGAAGATGATTTGAAAAAAGGACTGCTGATATTAAAAAATATATTTCGGGAAAAACAGATGCATTTTTTCGTATGAATCTGCACTTCCAGGATATTGCTCATTTTACATCATAGTATCATCACGCAAAGTATCCACCAGGCCGGCTTTAAGTATCTTTTTTCCACCCAGATAATATGCCAATGCTACAAACCCAAAGACGGCTAAGACAAAGACCAGAATCGGCACTATCGGAGCCGCTTCGATAAATTCCATAGGATCCAGGTAGCTCGCCTTTATCATGAATGCCACAGCCCCTATTGTGAGCACCAATGTGACAAGCACCGGACGCCCTGCAATCACCAAAGCCTCAATGCAGAACATTTTGCGTATCCCTTCCGGTGTAAGCCCAACAGACATATACCGGGCGAATTCCCGCTTTCTTTGGCGCAGGAAACCCAAAGTATGGGAAAAAACATGAGCAATCCCGATCATTGCAAGCAGGACACAGAACGCACCTAATATCAGTTCATACCCCTCTATCATTTTATCATTGTCTTCTCTCTCCCGGATACGGTTCTCGCTATCCAATTCATATTCCGAACGGATTATCTGCCCTATTTTATCTTCCAATGCATTCAATGTTTCCCGTTCTGCCCTGTCGTTTGCCAATACCCGGACATAAGTATCCTGCCCGGCCCCACCTCCTATCTGTCCATTGATTTCCTTCCACAGAGACAGAGGGAGAAACTGTACCAGAGGATAGCCAGACTTTCCGTATTCTTCCCGTAGAAGCGGAGATTCCTGTGTACAGGCCAGCACCGGAATCTCTGCCATGTTTACAGATGCCATGTCCCCTTTTTCAGCAGTGCCATACAAAACAACTGTATCCATATCTTCTTTCACATAAGGAATGTATTCCGGATAACGGAAGTTACTGTTAACGCTGTCCCATAACCGATTTAAGATGATTGCCCCGTCAAAACGGGAGGCTATCCCGATCTGTCCGCAGAACTCACCAAAACTCTCATCGTCCAAAATAAAGATGGGGGCTTCTATCCGAAACAAAGCCTCATCAAAAAATACCAAATCTCCTGAAAGCCCTTCCAAACCTCCCAATGCCAACAATTCCAGGCTTTGTGCCTGCTGCGGCAATATGCATACTGCATCTGCCTTTTGATATACAACACTGCTTTCCACTTCCGGCAGTCCCCGAAGTTCCTCCGCCAGCGTAAAATCCTCTATTCGGGTATCTTTCACAGTCAGCATAACATCCCATGCATCCTGATATTTTTCAAAATAGGTATGATTTGTGCTGATACCGGAAAGTGTCCAAAAACACTGCATTGTCATAAAGCCCAGAAATGCCAGCGTCAATGACAGAGATGTGGTACGCAGAGCCTTTTTCTGGGCCTTTAACGCATTTCCGGCCAATTCCCCCTCCATTCCGAACAGCGCAGACAAAACAGGGGAATGTTTTTTCTTTTTCAGCTGCAATTCATCCGTACCCCGGATTGATTCAAGTGGAGTCAGCCTGCTCAGCTTTCGCGCCGGAAGCCATGCAGAAACAAGCACTGTAAGGATAGATAAGATAAGCACAAGAATCAGAATAACCGGATGACAGCTAAAGGACATCTGCCGTCCTCCCGCAAGATTTGCTGCAAAGGCACTCATCCCACAAACCGTGCAAAAACTGAAAACAATTCCTGACAAAATCCCCGCCATAATCGGTGCAACAGACAGAAAGAGGGCCTCCTGTACCAGACATGCCCGGATCTGTCCCGGCGTAGCCCCGATGCTTGAAAAAATGCCAAACTGATGGACCCTGCTGTTCATGGATACAGCAAATGAATTATGGATTACCAGTATCAAAGAAAAGCACACAATTACCACTACCGCCAAATACGCCGGCATCAGCAGCCTCGGCATATTGTCACCGGGAATACGGACAAAATACAGGGATAAAAGCTGATAATTATAGGAAACCGCATCTTCTGTCAGATCCAGAATATTTGCCAGGGCAGACATATCCTGATACACTGTCCTTTTATTATAAAAATACACATCTACTACCGTTCTTTTTTCCCCGGACAGTTCCTCATTGACTACCGCCTTTTCTACATTGGCAAAATGATTGATAACTGCCAGATTGTCCTCACTGATTTCTCCTGTAATACGGCCATGCCAACTACCATCCTCCAATTTTGTCCCCTCAATGTTGTCCAGCCAGAAATTATAAAACAGGCAGCAAAGAAAGGAGAGAAACAATGCGGCAATGAAAGATGCTGCCATAATGGAAATACCGGAAGCCCGGTTATTTTTTATATAATCAGTTGAATAGTTTTTCCACATACTGCTCACCCCCGCTTCTCATCGCTGATGATCTGCCCATCCTCTATGGTTACAATGCGGTCTGCCTCCAGCGCAATATTTTCATCATGAGTGATCAGCAGAATGGTCTGCTCCAGATTGCGGTTTGATAATATCAGCATATCCATGATCTCTCTTGAATTTTTCTGATCCAGATTTCCGGTGGGCTCGTCCGCCAGGAGAAGCGCCGGACGGTAGATCAGAGATCTGGCGATCGCCGCCCGCTGCTGCTGGCCTCCCGATAACTGGTTCGGGAGCGATTCCAACTTATCAGCGATTCCCAAAGAACCGACTACCTGTTCAAAATATTCCTGGTTTGGCTTTTTCTTATCCAGCAGCAGTGGCATGAGGATATTTTTCCGGATAGTAAGTGTCGGTATCAGATTATAAAACTGATAGACCAGTCCCACCTTCCTGCGTCTGAAAATAGCTGCCTCGGTTTGATTCAATGTAGAAATATCGGTTCCTTCAACAATGACCTTTCCCTCTGTAGGCTTATCCACAGAGCCAAGTATGTGCAGCAATGTAGATTTTCCAGATCCGGAAGCCCCTACGATTGCCACAAACTCCCCCTTTTCCACTGACAGATCTATCTTTTGCAAAGCCGCAACCCGGCTGTTTCCAGTGCCGTACACCTTTTTAATCCCTTCGCACCTTAAAATCTCCATGCTTTTATCTCCTCCTGTCCTGAATTGTACATTGCTTATAATCCGATCATAGAAATCACTTCGTATTTTCTATGATCTAAATTCTATTATAGCAAATTTAAGTGACAACTCAGTGACTGTAAAAACGGATTTCAAAACACGCCCCGGATTTTGTAAGGTTTCGCGCTGTAATGGTTCCATTCTGCTCCTCTATAATCGCCTTGGAAAGTGCCAGGCCAATCCCTATGCCGTCTCCTTCACTCTTCTGCCCACGATAAAACCGTTCAAAAAGGTGGGGGATATCCTCTTTCGCAAATCCGGCTCCTGTATCCCAAATCTTGATTTGTGTATAAAGCGGATTCTGTTCGTAGGAACAGTGGACAGTTCCTCCCGGCGGCGTATGCTCCATACAATCTTTCAGAACATTCATGATCGCCTCCATTGTCCACTCCAGATCCGCGCGAATCAGCATTTCGCCCAATTCCGGTATGTCGACAGAAACATCAGCCCTTAAAAGCATTTCCTGCAGATTGTCCGCAGCGAGCACCAGAACCGTAAAGATATCAACATCTTCCTGTTTCAGCGGCAAAGTCCCGGCATCAATGCGTGATAACAGCAGCAGCGCCTCTTCAAAATAAGTCATGCGGGAGAGCTGCCTGCGTATTTGTCCAAAATGCTTTGAAGATGGTTTTTCCTGCAGCATCTGCAGGGACAGAGAAATAGAAGTGATTGGTGTTTTGATCTGATGTGCGATATTATAAAGATTTTCGGCATAATTTTTTTTCGCTTTAACTGCCGCATCCCTTGTCTGCTGCAATTCCGTCACTATCTTATAGATTTCATCCTGCAATTTAGAAAAGTCACCTTCGTCCGTTTGAAAGAGGACATCGCTTTCTCCTGTGTGTACCTTTTCCAAATATTCTGTCAGCATTCTTATACACATGTTCTCCTTTTGCCGCCAAAGCAAACATGTAATAAAAAATAACAGCCCCCCTGCCAGAAAACCAACAGCCGAAAAAAATATACTGTACTTTTCGGCTGACTTCCAAAAGTCTGACGGTCTGTAGCCATATGACAAAATAATGTTTTCTGTCGGCAGGCTGGCCGGTTCATATTTATATTCTTTTAACGCCTCCAATATATTCTGCTCTGCCTCCGGCTGCTTTTCTATGACTTTCTGGCAAATTTCACCCAGCGCCTGCATATGTGCATGGTTGTAGTGATTTATCAAGAGCATCGCTGTGATCGAAACCGCAAGCAGACTTACAGAAAAGACAAAACCTGCAAGAATCACAATATTATTTCTTCTGATCATTCCAATTCCTCCATTCGATAGCCTACACTTCTGACCGTTTTCAGGCAGACCGGCTGATGCAGCTTTTCCCGTAGACGCTTCATGGTAACAGTGAGTGTGTTGTCATTCACATAGTTCCCGCTGCTGTCCCAGATCTCTTCCAATAATTTTGTCCTTGTGACTGTTTTTCCCTTGTTCCGCAAAAGATATAAAAGCAACTGATATTCTGACGGGCTCAGACTTATTTCCTCCACACCGTCACGGACCAGCATTTTTTTCATGTCAAGGGATATGGAACCGCAGGATAAGTATTGTTTTGAGGCATCCCCCGTCCTCCGCAGCAGGGCCTTGATACGTGAAAGCAAAACATCCAGTTCAAAAGGTTTTACCACATAATCATCCGCACCGTTCTCAAAGCCGGCAACAATATCACTGCAATCTCCACGAACCGTAAGAAAAATAACAGGCAGTTCCTTCCATTTTGAACGAATCCACTGTACAAGCAGATTTCCATTCCCATCCGGCATATTCCAATCCACCAAAACAATCGTTGGGCACATATGGAGCAATGCCTCTTTTGCGCCGGTAACTGTAGGAAAAACCGAAACCTTATAGCCACGCTGTCCAAGAAAATCTTTTACCGCCTGGGCTATAATTTCATCATCTTCCACATAATATAGATCGATCATTCTTCTTCCCTGCTTCCTAAATAGAACGCCACTGGTTTTTTCACTTCTATTATACCTTTTGTGTATCGGAAAAATAAGAATATTTTTAACTCCGTCAGCATGAATAGACGATTTGCTGCCTGCGTAAATGGCAGACCGCCGCATATGGTGGTAAACCATAGTGCGGCGGTTGTCTTTTGCAGAGTTCCTTCATTCTATAAATCAATCATTCCATTCCTAATCTGCACAATTTCATCTGCTTCATTTGCTAAATATTTACTATGTGTAACCACAATTACACATTTACCCAGCTCATGGGCCGTCCGCTTCAATAACTCAATAATCCCCTCTGCGGTCTGTTCATCCAGATTTCCAGTCGGCTCATCCGCCAATAAAACTTTTGCATTGCTTGCCAGTGCTCTTGCAATCGCTACCCGCTGCTGTTGCCCGCCGGACAGCTTCATTACATTTCTTTTCCATGCCTCCTGCGGAATATTCACTTTTGAAAGCAGTTCCTCCGGCTGATCTATCCCTCCCAATTTTACATTTTCCTCCGTAGTAAGATAATCAATCAAATTATATTCCTGAAAAACTAAGGATACATGATTCTTTCTGTGATAATTCAAGCCTTTCGTAAGGATATCTTCCCCTTCATATAGAACAGTCCCTCCTGTTGGACTGTCAAGCCCTGCCAACAAAGACAAAAGAGTTGTTTTTCCGGCTCCGCTGGCTCCAATGATGGTATAAAACTTTTTTTCTTCAAACCGAACAGAAATATTGTCTAAAACTTTCCTTTCCTTTTGGGATTTATATGCATATTCCACATTTTTTGCTTCTAATATCATTTCAGCTGTCCTCCTTAACTTATTTCCAGAGAAACCCTTTCCTCAGCGTTTCCCTTAATACCTGCACATATAAACTGTTTACAGAGCCTGCAGGATATCCCTGGGATTCCTTTTCATTATGGCAATACCCGATACACATACAGATATTGCAATCAGCAGGGCCATTCCCGCAGCATCCTGTATTAACATCCCGGAAGTAATTTCTGCCTGCACACCCACCACATTCTGCTCTGATTTTTCGTAAGAAAATGCCACTTTTCCCTCATCCAGTAAATCCTGTTCTTCCATACTCTGTATCTGTTGTTCTACCAGATAATCCGCCATCAGATCTGACACTTCCGGCGCCGCCAAAAAAGAAATCAACACAGCCACTGCTGCAATCATAAATGCTTCTGTCATGATCTGGGCTAAAATCTGAATTTTTGAAGTTCCCATTGACAGCATAATTCCAATTTCTCTATTCCGGCTTTTCATCCAAAACTGAAAAATAAGAAACAGGATAACCAGGCTTGCCCCTGAAATGACCCAGACTAAAACTCTGCTGTACTTCTCCATTTCATTAAAATTTGCGGACAGGGTATTCATATTTCCGTTATTGTCAATCAGGTCATACCTTTCCCACGCTATATCTACCCCCATTACACTTATCTTTACAGCTTCATATTCATCCACATCTGCAATCTTAAAATATGCCTTTTCATATAATGGGTCGCCTGCCTTTCCATCCACCTTTTCAGGGAAATCCAAATCCGTAAAAATAATATTTTCAGACCGGTAAGTATCCCCATACATATACGGAGCTATTGGTTGGTTTACCTGATAGATGCCGACAACTTCTGCTTCATAAACCATAGGATCCTCTTTATCCCGGCAGTTGCCAAAACTTATTCTGCTTCCAATTTCTAATTGGTTTTTATCTGCAAGCTCTGCCGAAATGACACAGACATCCTTTTCACCTTCTTTAATCATTCTGCCGTCCATGATAAAAGCATTTCCCGAAAGAAAATTGGAGTCCATGGACATATCTTTGTTCCCGACCAGCGACACGCCTCCAAGGTCGCTATACTGATCCACATCCTCGTCCTCAATGCGGATAAAACCAACTGGTCTTGCAGCCGTTGTCACTGTTGTAATATTGTAATCGGCAATTCCTTCTGTACCCGCTATTTTTTCGATATCCTCCACTAACAGGGTTTCAAAAGAATTATCCGTCCATGTTCTCCAGTTTTCTACTCCGTTTATTGTAATTTTTTCCTGATGGTATCCGCCTAAGCTGCCTTCCTCATGGTCAAGCTGCCCTGCTAACACATCAATCCTCCGGTGTCGGTCTGCTTCATTTTCTTCCAGCAGAAGCCCCGCCCCGATTGCCTGCCTTGTATGATCCTGCATTTGAATCGTTGCTTTCCCGCTGCTCAATCCAGACAATAGCAACAGGCTGATGGTAAATACAGTTACAAACAGCAGGACGCTTTTTACAGGCTTTCTAATAACAGAACGCCATGCCAAACTAAAACCCTTCATCTACTATCCCTCCATTTTTGATAAAATATCTTTTGGATTTGTCCATAAAATGGGCAGCAATGAAATACAGACAGCAATAACTGCTATACAGCCTCCTGCAAAGAACATTGCTGCAATATCCCCTGCTTGCAGGGAAACTGATAATAGAACTGCTGCATTTTCTTCCATGAGCAGTTTTTTCATAATTCCTGCCATTCCACTTCCTATTACAAAGGCACCAAATACAGACAAACAAAAGACCACTGCTGTTTCCATAAAAAACTGCATAATAATGTCCACTTTTCTTTTTCCCATACTGATAAAAACAGCAATTTCTCTTTTTCTCGACCGCATCCACATACAGAGTAACAGGGAAGTAATTGTTACCCCTGCAGCCAACGTGAATAGCAGCATAAGTTTCGTCACACGGACGATTCTGTTCAGCGGCACCTCCAACTGACGATATAACATATCAGCAGTTGCGATTTCCACTCGGTTAGCTAAAAATTCTTTTAATTCCTGTACCAGAACATCTATTTGGTCCGGATTTTTGGTATATACTGCTATTTTAGAGTAACCTGCATGATCAAACAGCTCCCTAAAGGATTCATTGTCAATAAAAATCTGATTTTCAATACGGTTGACTGCCGGCAGGGTATTCATCTGGTTTCTCTCACTTCCCGCAACGAAAACACCTATAATTTTTACGCTGATTACACTCCCGGTTTCCGTTCCGACTTTCATCTCATCCCCTATTTCAAGACCATTCGCATCCGCCAACACATAATTGATCACAGCCCCTTTTTCAGAGCCCTCCGTAATCATGCTTCCCTTCATTAAGCGATATCTTAAATCACTAAAGGCACTGTCACGCTCCAGATCATCATAGGACAGCAGCGTTACTTTTTGGTTATTTTCTTCTTCGGAGTCACTATTTGTAACAGGATTAAAATCAGCAGGATAAACAGCGTTGCTGGTCAGACGGTTGACATATATCACTCCATCCAGGTCTCGAATTGCTCTAATCTCATTTTCTGCAATCTTTTGACCGCTCCCCTTCACTTCCAGCACTACCTTGGTTCCCATCTTTTCCTGCATGGTAATCCGGGAATCTTCTGTGGCATGCAAAATCATGTAGGAATTCAAAATCATACTGTTTATAAACAGCAATGCCAAAAGCAAAATAAATGTCTTAGACTTCTTTCGGCATAAATACCGAAATGTAAGCTGATAAAATTTCAAATTCAGCACCTCCTGTTCAGGCTGTTCTATGACATATGATAATTTTGTTTGCCGATACATGATGTGTATCTTCAAAACTTCCATAGACAATAACACTTGTCTGTTTCTTGATGTCAGATATAGACGCCTGCTCCAATTCTGCAATTCCGGTTGAAGTATAGATGGTTGCAATCTGGACCACACAGCCCTCCTGATATGTCACCACTACATTTGTATCCTCGCTTTCATGCCCAGGCGCAGCTGCTACGGAGGTTTTTCCATCCTCTTCCGTTACGGCAGCACTTACTGTACAACTGCCATCCGAAAATTCCACAACACTCCCTCTTATGGCTGCTGAAGTATACAAACTTTCTGCATCCACTTTCTCATCTGTACCGTTAGCTGTGGTATTATTCTGATTCTCCTGCGAAGCGTCCGCTCCGTTTGTGACCTTCCCATCCGGCAGGGAATTGTCTCCGTTTTCCTGGCTGCCATTGCCATCTGCAGGGGCAATGTTATCATTTTCATCTGAATGCCTGTCCTGGTCATCAAACATGCTGCTTTGCTCCTCTGTTACATGCCTATCCACGCCCCCTGTCTCTTCATTTGTTCCAGTGCCGCATCCTGTAAGAGCAGATATGCACAGTCCAATTACGAAACCTTTCCACATTTTTTGATTTTTCATCATAAAAACTTCCTTTCTTTTTTTTCTCATTATAACTGCAAAGTCCTAAAAAAATCTTGTAACCGGAATCTATTTAAACGTAATATTTTATAGGATTTTTATAGATTTATCTGCTATACTAAATAGAAAAGAGTAACCCGCAAATGGAAAAATGTCTTTCCAGCCATATCTGGAGCAACACCATGGAAAGAGGATTTGATATCATGAAAATACTACTGCTTGAAGATGATATAGAACTTTGCAGTTCCATACAGGATGAACTGCAAAAAGCCGGATATATAGTTGACTGCTGCCATGATGGGGAAACCGCCATGATCCATGCACTAAATATTGAATACTGCTATGATTTGGCAGTCATTGACCGTATGCTCCCCATCATTGACGGAATGACTATTATTAAAGCCATGCGCCGGAAGGGAATTGTAATTCCTGTCATTATCATTACGGGGATGTCAGAACTGAATGACAGAATAGAGGGACTGGATAACGGTGCGGATGACTATCTGGTAAAGCCTTTCCATATACCTGAACTGCTTGCGCGCATCAGGGCATTGATCAGGCGCCCGGCAGAAATCAGGCAGGAAACTTGTACCTGTTTTTCCGATCTGTCTTTCAACCAAACGGAACATATCCTGTCATGCGGTACAAATTCCC
>OFGA01000515.1_pt1 | contig 31463 bp, 27 predicted proteins | sample 1521471 | NCBI WGS metagenome assembly OFGA01 (sample SAMEA3504086, study PRJEB24116) | mouse gut metagenome | biome: mouse gut; feature: mouse-associated habitat; material: faeces | place: Denmark | collected 2011 | reverse complement strand
CTGCTGCCAGATTCACCAGACGCCCTTCTGCCAACACGAAGATCCACTGGCCGGTGGGCAGCTTATATCCCATAATGTTCTTTCTCTGCTCTCTGGTCTCAACGGCAATTTTACGGAGCCCCGCCATATCAATCTCACAGTCAAAGTGACCTGCGTTACAGAGGATAGCGCCGTCCTTCATCACGGCAAAGTCCTCCTCATCAATGACCTTATCACATCCGGTAACTGTCACAAAGAAATCACCTACTTTAGCAGCTTCATTCATGGGCATAACGTCAAATCCGTCCATCACCGCTTCAATTGCCTTGATCGGATCGATTTCTGTAACGATCACCCTTGCGCCAAGGCCTTTTGCCCTCATGGCAGTACCTTTGCCACACCAGCCGTAACCGGCAACTACTACAATCTTACCTGCCACGATCAGGTTAGTGGTACGGTTGATTCCGTCCCACACAGACTGCCCGGTTCCGTAACGGTTATCAAACAAATGCTTGCAATCCGCATTATTGACGCGTACCATGGGGAATTTTAATTCCCCGGCATTGTTCATAGCCTCAAGACGGATGATACCTGTCGTGGTCTCCTCACAGCCGCCAATGATCGCCGGGATCAGTTCAGGCATTTGAGTGTGGACCATATTTACCAGATCTCCGCCATCGTCAATAATGATATTCGGACCAGCTTCCAATACATGGCGGATATGTGACTCATATTCCTCCGGCGTGCAGTCATACCATGCATGGACTTCCAGGCCATCCTTTACCAAAGCCGCCGCCACATCATCCTGCGTAGAAAGGGGATTGGAACCTGTCACATACATATCAGCACCGCCTGCTTTTAACACCTTACAAAGATATGCCGTTTTTGCTTCCAAATGTACGGAAAGCGCAATTTTCTTCCCTGCAAATGGCTTTGTCTTTGAAAATTCCCCTTCCAGGGTACGGAGCAGGTCACAATTCCTCTTTACCCACTCAATTTTTCTTTCGCCGGATTCGGCTAAATTGATGTCTCTGATTTCACTGTTCATTTCTTTTCCTCCAATATAAATTACATACTTTTAATACTCCTTTTTGTCAAGGCCCAGTCTGACGATGATCTCATTAATCTTTTTATACACCAAATCCTCATCCATCGTCAATATTTTTCTATTTTCCATAGTTATTTTTCCGTCAATGATAACTGTCTCCACCTCTGAACCATTTGCAGAATAAGAAAGCCCGGCAATCAGATTGTTTCTGGGAGTCAAAGAAGGAGAATTTAAATTTAAAATGGCAATATCTGCCTTCTTCCCAACTTCAAGGCTGCCAATCTCCTTCTCTAACCCAAGTGCCTTTGCACCATTTATCGTAGCAATACGGATATTTTCTTTTGCGCTGATACATTGGGGCGTTCTCTTAACTCCCTTATGAATCAATGCCAGGAGGCTCATCTCATGGAACAGGTTCAAGCTGTTATTAGAAGCGGCTCCATCCGTTCCGATACACACGTTGATTCCCATATCCAGCATTTCCGGCACAGGGGCGAACCCGTTCCCTAGCTTCATGTTACTTGCAGGGTTTGTGACAACGCTGACATTTTTTGCTTTTAATATCTCCATATCGCTTTTTGTAATCTGTACACAATGGGCAGCTATGGCAGGCACATCAAAAAGCCCGTTCCTGTCCGCCATCTCAATAGGCGAACATCCATACTTCTCCTTAATCTGTTCTATCTCACTTTCACTTTCAGATAAATGCACGTGGATTCCCATATGGTTCTTTTTTGCTTCCTCAGATACGATCCGCATAAAGCCTTCATCGCAGGTATATGGCGCATGAGGAGCTAACATAAAGCTGAGCCTTTCACAGTCTGCCGCAGCGTCTCTTTCCTCATATGCCTGGCGAAGACGCATCTGCCCCGCCTCATCATTACCGCTTCCAATCAGTCCACGGCTGATCACGGCACGCATACCGGATTCTTTCACAGCCCTTGTAGTTTGATGAATATTCATCTGCATGTCATTAAAACAAGTAGTTCCGCTTTTCATCATCTCAATGATGGCAAGGCAGGCTCCCCAATAAGTATCTTCATCCGTCATCTGCTGTTCAATGGGGTCAATACTCCCAAACAGCCAATCCATAAAACTTAAATCATCCGCAACATTCCGCATAAAAGACATATAAGAATGTGTATGACAATTTACAAGACCCGGTATCGCAAGCCTGTCCTTCCCGTCAATCACCTTTTCTTCCAGAAAACCTTCCGGTTTCTTTCCCATTGCCGTAATTCTGGTACCTTCAATATAAATATCCGTTTCACGGAGCACATCCCGGGCTCCTCCTGCATTCCCTTCCGGCAAAAGTGCCAGAATATTTTTTAATACAATGCCCATAAATTTATCCTCTCTTTATTTTATATTTTCTCTTCCAGATTATCTCATCAGTTTATTGTTTCGATTATATCATGTTCAAGTAAATAAGGCAAACACCTGCAATACTGGTGTCTGCCTTATTTAATCATTCCTTGATTTCTGAAACTGGTATTACCCTATCTCATACCAGATAATCTGGTTCGCCTCAAGATCCAGCGAAAAGCTTTCCCCATCTCCTTTATAGACGATAGTACTCTGAGACTCATAGGTATTATTCACTACACAATACTTTCCGCTTTCCGGATAAGCATGTACGTCCACATTATAATTACTTGAAAACCACTGGTGAAGATTTTCCTCATCTCCTGCACTCCAAAGGATAGCCCGGTACAATAGCCTGCTGTTTTCAAAACTGTAAGGAAGACCGCTGATATAGACCGCACGCCCCTTTCCAAAGCTGTTTACCGCAAGCTGTACTTCCTTATCTTTTTCAACAAGGATCGTGGTACCTTCCAGCGCGTAAATGTTCTTCTTCCCTTCACCAAAGTCTATCTCATCCTTTACATCCTCGGTAATAAAATGGCTGTGGCTTTCCCAGTTATATTTGTCATAGCCTAACGTAAATCCAAGTTCCTCTTCTACGCCAAACACGTTAGAAAGCTGGAAGAAATGCCCGTTAGCCTGATGTGCGCAGGGCTCTCCTACTCCGATGATACCGCCGCCTTCGTATACAAACTGTTTTACTGCGGAAGAAATCTCCGGATCACACCACCACTGGCCGCCGGTATGGGCAGTATCAGCATCGCCCACATTGATCAGCACATCAATTCCTTTTAAGATATCAGGATTTTCTTTCAGGTCATCAAAACTGATAAACTGTACGTCAAAAGGTGCACCGGAAAGAGCTTCAATTACTCCCGCATAGGAGTAGTTCTGCTTAAAGTAAATGGCATGGTGTACCATATGGCAGCCCCAGGCACGCATTTTACCCCAGCAGTTTAACACTGCTACTTTTTTCACACAATATGGCACGCATCCTTTAATATTGTCATACAGCTCCCGGAACTCGTTGCAGACAGCTTCCACGTAATCCACAAACTCCGGGAAATCCAATGTAAGCTTCAAGTAGCCGCCATAACCAATCCTGTCAATAGGCTTACGGAGGATTGCGCGTCTCGCAGTCACCCAGTTGACCTTTGCTTCTTTTACAGGGTCGCCGCCCTCATGGAAGGTATCCGGGAAAAAGTACGGTAAAAGCCTTCCTTCACGGTAAGACACCCCTTCAATATCGCTGATAAGCCGGAGTGTAGATCCGTTACCCACACTGCCTACAATAGCGTCTAAGCCCATTTCTTTGAACTCTTCCATAAAGGGCTCTGTTCCAATCCAGTGATCTCCCAAGAACATCATGGCTTCCTTGCCATATTCATGAGTGATATCCACCATTTCCTTCACGATCTTTCGTACTTCCCTTCTCTGGAAAGCCTGGAAATCCTGAAATTCTTTAGACGGAACCCGGTATTGGTTATTGTAATAACCCTCGTCAATAATATATTCCGGCCGGAAGGGATATCCCACTTCCTGCTCAAACTGCTTTAAGATATACGGACTCACAGAAGCGGAATACCCATACCAGTCCACGTACTTTTCCCTTGCAAGTTCATCAAACATCAACGTAAACTGATGGAAAAACGTGGTAAAACGAAGTACGTTTACATAAGGATGCTCCTCAATAAATTTCCGCAGACGATCCAGCGTATAAGCATGGGTCTTAGGCTGCCTTACATCAAAAGTGATCTGATGCTCCACGTCCTTCCACTCATTTACCACCGCATTGTACATATGCACGGGATCCCACATAATATAGGCCAAAAAGCTTACTGTGTAATCATGGAACGGCACTGTCTTAACGGTAACCTCACCCTTTGCTTCATCATATGTCCAGTCTGCCACAGGAACAACTTCCCCCGTGGACCTGTCGATCACTTCCCACCAGCGTGTAATATCATCCCGGCTGTTTGGCGTCAGCATGTCAGGATACAACCCTTTCATCAACTGAACACGCAAGGTTTTTTCCGTTGCCGTATAAATAGGCGTCCTCACATACATCTGCTGAATTTCATCGGGATTCGCCTTTGCCCACGCATTGTCTTTTCTGGTAGTATAATATGTGGAATACACTTTCATACCAGCATCTTTTAATTCAACAGGGAAATCCGTACCGTCGCAGTCACGTACTGCGTCTGCTCCCCAGCGTTTGGACAATTCCAAAGTTTCCGGAATCACATCTACATCCGTAGGAATAGTCACTCTTCCTTTAATTTGATCCATTCAACAATTCCTCCTATTTTAGCCTTTAATACCGCCGCCTGTAACACCTGCAATGATCTTCTCAGACAGGAAGATATAAAGCAGGAAGGTAGGCAGGAATACGATGACAACCGCTGCAAACAATCCGCCGTAATCGCCTGTGTACTTCATTGCATTTACAATCTGCAAAAGTCCTACACCAACAGGTGTCATATCCGCAGAACTTGCAAAGATCAAAGCCATAAAGAACTCGTTCCATACACCCAGGAAGTTAAAGATGGTAACGGTAATAATCGCCGGCTGAACAAGCGGGAGCATAATCACCCAAAATGTTTTTCCGGGTGGACATCCGTCAATGGCTGCCGCTTCTTCGTAAGTCTTGGAAAGCGTTGCAAAAAAGTTTAATAAATATGTGGTTGTGGACGGAACATGCATAAGGATATATAACAAAATAAGTAAAATCCTGCCCTTAATACCAAGCCGTGTGGTCAATGCAAAGATGGGCATGATGATCATAACACCGGGAACACTCATGGCAATGATCAAACTTGATTTTAAAGACTTATTTGCAAAAAATTCAAATCGGGACAGGACATATGCACCCGGTGCGGAAATCAAGAGTGTGCCGATACAGGCCGTAACCGCATACAATAATGAGTTCCCGAAGAATTTCGCAACATTCTGCGCCTGCCATGCACTTGCATAATTTTCCCAGTGGATACCTGACTCAAAAGCAAATACTTTGCCGGAGAAAATTTCTTTTGCAGTTGATAAGCTGGCTCCCAAAATCCAACATAAAAAAGTTGCCGTAAACCCTATCCAAATGATCACAATGAGGTAACCAGGCAAAAGCCTTAATTCTTTTGACCAGTTCCAAGGGTCTCTCATTTTTCTTTCCTTTTTACTCCTAGCCATATTGTCACCTCCCTAAAATTCCAGATCGTCGTCTTTTAATACCTTGTTCATCACAAAGTAAACCAGAACGATGATCATTGTCAGCGTAACACCAACCGCAGCGCCGGCGCCGGCATCACGGGCAGTGTTCCCCGTAGATCCAAAAACAGTATCATACAAATATACTACAGGAACAATCGTAGAAGCCTCTGTGCCAACAGGGGAGAACATTTTCGTCCAAAGGAAAAATGCCGTTGTATGTACGCTGTAGAATGTAATATTCGTCTTGATGATACCCTTTAAAAGAGGAAGGGTAATTTTGAAAAACTGCTGCACTTTATTAGCGCCATCTATTGTAGCTGCCTCATACAAATCACCGGGAATCCTCTCAATACCACTGATGAAGATCAGCATATAATAGCCCACTGCACCAAAAATATATGCAAAGAGCATTGCCCAGAACTTGTTATCACTGGAAAGCCATTTCACACCATCCAACCCGAAAAATTCCAGTAACTTGTTTAACATACCATAATCATTGCTGTATACATATTGTACCCACATGGTTGCTAACGCAACAGCGCTGATTACATTAGGCAGGTAAATTGCCGCACGAAAGAACTTTTTAAAACGGACACCACTTGTCAGGATTACCGCAAACAAAAGAGCCAGCGTCAGGGTGATGATCCCACCTATCAACCAGATAACCCCCATATTCTTTAAAGAATCCTGAAACGTGGGGGAACCATATATTTTGGCATAATTCCCAAAACCGAAGAATGACCACGAGGACAAACTAGCCGTAACACTTTCAATCTTAAAGAAACTCATTAAAACAGTCCTTGCTACCGGATATAAATACATGATAATCAAGGCAAAAGTCAATGGTAATGAAAAAGCTAAAATCATACCTTTATTTTTCTTCATTTTCCTGTCACCCCTCCCGTGAAAATAAGGTGGCACCACAGTAGTGCCACCTTATCCTTAGAAAACCTGTTTTATTGTCATAAAGGATTAGTACAGAGCATCCATTGCCGCTGCAAATTCTTCACCTGTCTTAAATCCGCCTTCAAATAACTTAATAGCTACATCTTTGAACTGAGGACCAAGATCGGAATTGTCGGTAAGACCCATGTTCCATTTCAAAGGAGCATTTGTAGCAAGCAGAGTCTCAACGGTACCGTCCATGATTGCAGGTGCTGTGTTCCTGGAATCTGCAGGAATCTGAGAAGCGCCGTCAGCCATCTTCTGGTCAAATTCGCCAGTTGTTAAGAACATGATGAAATCAAATGCTGCCTGAGGATTTGCACAGTTCTTGGAAATTGCAAGGGAGTTAGCGCCTGCATATGCGTTAGAAGAATCAGCGCCGCCTTCCACTGCAGGGTAATTCATAAGACCCCAGTTAATGTTGGAGCCGGTATTATTATTTACCTCAGCACATACATAGTTCGCACATACGATCATTGCAACTTTTTCGGTAAGACCAATCTTGTTCTGGCTTTCAGGGAATGCACCCGGTGCGCCGCTTTCAAGATAGCCTGCGTTTACGAAGTCGATCAGTTCCTGAGCGCCTTTGATGATCTGCTCGTTCTCACCCCAGCCGCCGTTTAAGGACAGTTCGCCAAGAGCTTCCTGGCCTACGTGCCTGGATAAGTGATATGCAAGAGCAAAATCACAATAAGCGTCGTCAAGTGCCATAGGCTCAAAGCCTGCGTCTACCATTGCCTGGCAAGCAGTTAAGAACTCATCCCATGTTGTAGGAAGAGTAGTAATTCCTGCTGCTTCAAAGATATCTTTGTTATAGAAGATACCGCCAACCTGAGGCTGTTCTGCGATACTGTTAAAAGCGCCGCACCATTCTTTCTGCTGGTCAACAAAACACTGGAAACCAAAATCGCTGTAGCCTGCTGCCTCTGCCATATCAGTTACGTCAAGGCAGAACTCTGAATAAGTTGATGCAATTCTCTGATAATCTTCTTCAAAAATGTCAACATTCTCGTTTGCTTCCAGAGCTGTTACAATAATTGTTTTAAGATCACGGCCCTTCCACTCAATGTTTACAGTTGCGCCGGTCTGTGCGGAAAACGCATCTGCTGCTTCCTGAAGAACCTTGCCCTGAGGCTCGGTGTTAGACCACATGGACCACATTGTTAAGGTAACGCCATCATAATTTGCAGCGCCGTCAGCAGGAGCTTCTTCCTCTGCCGGTGTCTCAGCCTCTGCGGGAGCTTCAGGTTCAGCAGGAGTTTCTTCTTCTGCCGGTGTCTCAGTCTCTGCAGGAGCTGCAGGCTCTTCAGTCTTACCGCCACAGCCTGCGAGCAGTGTAGCTGTCATAGCTGCCGTTACCAGTAAACTAATAAATTTCTTTTTCATTTATTATCCTCCTTTTTTTCTGGCAATCATCTATTGACTGCCTTGTATGCTAAGTATATCTTTTTTCCTATCAAGAAGCAATCTTACATCTTGTCTTATTTTTTATATATATTGCTTTTATTCTGTTATTTTTGACAATTTGACCGTATTTTTTATCTATATTTTATAAAAATCAACAACATTACCCTGCGTTGCTTTATCAATATCCTTATATAAATCGGACCTTTCTCTCTTATTTTTGTGCATACTTAATATAAAAGCGCCAAATCCATGTCAATTTCCATTTTTCCTTATCGCAGTATTTCTAAAAAAAGCGGCATGACCAAAAACAGCATATTTGAATATCGCAGCAAAATCAATTTAATCAATATTTTGCTGTTTTTTTTATAAATATTGCTCCTTTCGCTGTTTCATGTTATGATTTATTCTAGGAGGTGATTTTAGATGGGAACTTCCATATATCCATTGACCCGGGGCAATACGCAGGCAGCGCAGAATAAGCTTCTTTATATCACACACTCTAAATATGAAAACGATTGGCCCAGCCAGCCCCACATCCATCCTTTTACGGAATTATTTTATGTAAAAGACGGTTCCGGGAGTTTTCTGATCGAGGATGAAAAATATGCCATTGAAAAAGATGATTTCGTGATCGTCAACGCCGGCATCTCACATACAGAGATCTCCTCCCCGTCCATGCCTTTAGAATATGTAACCATCGGAATAGAGGGACTTAGCTTTTCTTTTGAGGAAAATAAGGATTATATTATTTTCAGCTGTAAGAATGAGCAAAAAGATCTGTATTTTTATATGACCGCCATGTTAAATGAAATGGAAGAAAAAAACAGGGATTGTGAAGTTGTCTGTCAAAATCTGCTGGAAGTACTGATCATCAAGCTTATCAGGCGGACAAACTTTGCCTTTGAAGTGGCGCCTACAGTCCAGATCAATAAAGAGTGTGTCAAGATCAGACGGTACATTGAAGCCAATTACGCACAGGATATCACTTTAGATTCCCTTGCGGAGCTTTCCCACTTAAATAAGTATTACATGGTCCATGCTTTTACCATGCATTGCGGCTGCTCTCCGATCCGCTATTTATGCCAGACCCGCATTAAGGCAAGCAAAGAGCTTTTGGCAAACACCAACTACAGCATTACAGAGATAGCCCAATTTTCCGGGTTCTCCTCCCAGAGCTATTTTGCCCAAAGTTTTCTGAAAAGCTGCGGCATGACTGCTTCCGCATATCGGAAAAGCTGTAAAAAACAGGCGGCTCATTAAGCCGCCTGTACTAATTGATCCCACACTATTTGTTTTTATACTTTTCTACTATAGCTGCCATTTCCGTCCACTTGTCCTCCATATCCTTTACCAGTTTAAACTGTGTCCTGGCACGGTCAAGGTTATGTCCTTCCCGATGAATCTTAAAGTAAACGTCGCCTTCCAGATAATCTGCCAAAAACCGGATTCCGCATTCGTAAGTCATCAGCTTTGCGCCCATAGGGAGCATTTCAATTTCCTTTTCCGTAAGACTTCCGCCGCAGCCTTCCAGATAGCCTTTCGTAAAAGCTTCAAACAAAGCCAGATCCATCTCTATCTTGCTAAGATCCTTTTCATCCTCTGCACCTGTGCTTGCGCCAAAACGGATGGAATCCCCAAAGTCATAATGGGAAAGCCCGGGCATAACGGTATCCAAGTCAATAATACAGATCGCCTTTTTGGTATTTTCATCAAACAGGATATTATTTAACTTCGTGTCATTATGGGTAACCCGCAAGGGCAGTTCTCCCGCCTTTAACAGGTCTGTCAATACCTTGGTATCATTTTCCCTTGCCAGCGCAAATGCAATTTCTTCCTGCGCCGAAGCCGCCCTTCCCATCTTATCCTCCTGTACCGCTTTTTGGAAATCCCTAAAGCGTGACGGAGTATTATGGAAATTCGGAATCGTTTCATGCAGTGTCTTTGCCGGATAGTCGGCCAACATTTTCTGGAAGTTCCCAAAAGCCACGCCGCTGTCATAGAAATCCTTTGCGCTCTCTACCATCTCCAGGCAGACTGTTCCTTCCACAAACAAAAACATTCTCCAGTAGTCACCTTTTTGATCCACATAATAACTGGAATCGTTTTTGGCCTTTACCACATTTAAAGTTTCCCTGTCCGGATCCCCCCCCTGTGCCAGGATTACCTTACGCAGATATTCCGTAACGTTTACCACATTCTCCATCAACTGCTCAGGCGCTTTGAAAATGGAATGGTTCATTTTCTGCAGGATATACCGCTTTTTTTTCCCCTCCGGGGTTTCACACACCACCAAAAACGTGTCGTTGATGTGCCCGTTTCCATAAGGCTTCTTTTCTAGCGCCTTACCTTCCATTTGAAACTGCCCGATCACCTCGTCAATTTCACCATAAACTAAATTTGCCTCGCCCATAAGCCCCTCCTTCTTTTACTTGGTTTTATTCTTATCCCTGTACGATATTCCTGTCTTTACCGTCAAGGAACGCTTCGATATTTTTACATGTTTCAGAAACACACCGCTGCCTGGCTTCTATGCTTGCCCACGCCATATGGGGAGTAATGATCAGCTTATTGCTGTCTAAAATCCTGCTTAAAGGATTACTTTCTTTCATCGGCTCCGTACCGGTCACATCCAACCCTGCCCCTGCAAGATACCCTTCCGTTAACGCAATGGAAAGCGCCTCGTCATTTACCACAGGCCCTCTGGCAACGTTGATAAGGACAGCGCTCTTTTTCATCTTTTTCAGCGCATCCAGATCGATCAGATTCCTGGTCTTATCGCTTAACGGGCAATGCAGTGAAAGAAAATCAGACCGGCCAAGAAGTTCGTCAAAATCCACCCGCTCATAATCCGTACATGTGCTGTTTCCGGAAGCCGAATAAAAAATCACCTTACATCCAAATGCCTGCGCGATACGGGCCACCTTCTTTCCGATGTTTCCCATGCCCACGATTCCCCATGTTTTCCCCGCAAGCTCTGTGTAAGGAATGTCAAAATTGGAAAAACGATCCTGGGCCGCATATGCGCCCGATTTCACGTATTCATCATAATGGCGGAGTTTTTCAAGCACATAAAAGCATAACGCAAACGTATGCTGAGCCACTGCATCCGTGGAATAATTCACCACATTTGCAACCTTGATACCCCGGTCCTTACAGTAGTTTAAATCCACATTGTCATAACCCGTCGCAAACTCGCAGATCAGCTTCACCTCTCTGGCTTCCTTTAACGCTTCCGCATTAAGAGGCGCTTTATTCGCCACGATGATCTCCGCTTCTTTAATCCGCTCCTTCACATTTTCTGCCGTTGTGTTAGCATACTCAGTCACCTCGCCAAGCTGCCGGATTCCTTCCACCGAAACATCCAAGCCTACGCTGTTTCTTTCCAAAACCACAATTTTCATATCCCGATCCCCTGTATATGTATTTTATCCACCACCTGGCAAGTCCGTTTATCCATTTCTCCCGCCGTAGTCCATTTTATCATAACATATTTTAAGTACCCGATAAAGAGGTTTTCCTAAAGCAAAGACCAAAACAAAATTCCATACCCCATGCCACACATCCCAGGGAAGACCGGAGATCCAATACGCCAGAGCATACGACGGGTCTACCGGAAGATAAGCAAGAGCAAACAGCCCCCCAAAGGAAAGGCCATATCCCCCCGAAACAATTCCCCATACCAAAAATTCTTCTTTTACCGCCTTTTTTAATATTAAGACAATCAGGCACAAAAGCGGCCAGACATAGAGATAACTGACCCACCATACCCCAAATCCCCATTGTATAAATTCAAACAAATTAAAGACCGCTATGACCAGCAGTGTTTCCGAACCAAAGACCAGTGTGTAGATCAGGATCAGAAAAGACACCAGTTCCACGTTAGGCAGAAATTCCAATACCACCTTAGACACATAAAGGATAGCGCTTAAAAGCGCTATCCTTGTGATTTTCTTCACAGGCATCTTACCACCCCTGCATTAAAGTGAAGTTATATACATCACCATCTAAAAGCGGGATCTCATCCGCACCGGTCATGCTGGATTCCCCATTGACGGTCACGCACCACCAATATTGATTATCATAATCTTCCATCATGCCGTCAAAACCCTTGATGTAAATGCCATAATCGGATTCCTCCCATTCGCAGTTATCCAGAGTCCTTAAAAACTCTCCCAGATATTCCGCATCGGATTTGTAAGTCTTGGAATCGGAATAGCCATCCCGCTCCGAAACGATCTCAACCTGAAACTCCTTCCTGCCTTCCTGCGTTGCCCGGTAGTTGAGCGCCCCGGCCAGTATTCCGGCAATTACAATGACCGCCGCAAATACCGATACTAAAATAATCTTCTGTTTTTTGTTCATTTTTTCTCCTTTCCTTCCTACCAAAGAAACAAAAATCACGATTATGGCAAGTCTTAGGACTTGGTTTCCCCTGATCTTCCGCCTTCTCACACCCTGCTGCAAGAAGGAAATATCCCTTCCCGCACACGTAAGCGCAATGGCTGGCATCCGCGCCATGGAATCTCATCCACCTTACCTCAGAGTAAGCTGTCTATGATTTTCACATAGTTCCTTTTTCATCCGGATCTAATCCGGAACCATAACCGCCGACGGGTTTCCCGTCTTTCACTAAGATTTTATTTTAACACAGAAATATGATATTGCAAGCAGTTTCAATCTCACAGACAAAGGAAATTTATTACAAGATATATTCCTTTTCCGCTTTCACACTAAATTCCTCAGGTTTCCTGCCGGTTAATTCCACACTCCTTTTATCCGGCTGGCTCCCACCGACAGAAACAAGATACTCTCCTGCTGCCACACGGTTTACAGCCTCTTCATCATATAATGCAAATGCCTCAAGAGGAAGCCTAATGCTGACTTCTTTGCTTTCACCGGGCTTTAAGGATACTTTACGGATTCCCTTAAGCTGTGCATTAGGGGTTTTCTCCCTGCATGCCTTCACATAAACCTGAACTGTTTCCGTTCCTTCCCTGTCTCCGGTGTTGGTGACCACAGCCTTAACGGTAACCCCTTCTTCAACTACTATCTCTGAAGATACGGCAGCATTGCTGTAAGTAAAGTCCGTGTAAGACAGACCATACCCAAATGGATAAAGAGCTTCCTGCTCCATATAACGGTAGGTTCTTCCTGCCATGGAATAATCCGTAAACTCCGGAAGCTCATCCGTTGACCTGTAAAATGTTACCGGCAGCCTTCCTTCCGGGTTCTTATCCCCAAACAAAACCCTTGCAATGGCGTTTCCACCCTGAGCGCCGGGATACCATCCCTGGATAATCGCCGGAATATGGTCATCCGCCCAGGTAACGGCCAGCGCACTTCCCGATAAAAGTACAAGAATGACCGGTTTCCCACAGGCATAAACCGTTTCAAGAAGCTCCTGCTGCTTACCGGGAAGGTCAAGCCCCGGTTTATCGCCGCTGGCATATTGATTGCCTTGGTCGCCTTCCTCGCCTTCTAACCCTGCGTCAAGGCCCAGGCACAAAACCACCACGTCGCTGGCATCACAGATTCCCTTTACCTCCGCAAGCCGATCACTGCCTTTGCTTAAATCGCTGACTTTATCCTTATACAGATGGCACCCTTCCGAGCAAAGAACTCTTACTTTATTCCCTGCATAATCCTGAATCCCTTCCGAGATTGTATAATATCTGGATGCAGTTCCCTCATAATTTCCTACCAGTGCTTTACGGTTGTCCGCATTGGGACCAATCACGCCAATAGTCGTAAGCTTTGACAGATCAAGGGGAAGCAGATTATCTTCATTTTTAAGCAGTGTGATACACTTTTCTGCTGCCTGCAGGTTCAACTCTTTCATTTCCTTAGAATCAACTACGGTATAAGGAATATCATCATATGGGGTGCTTCCTTTTTCATCAAATACACCTAACTTCATCCTGGTGGTAAACAGGTTCACCAAAGCCTCGTCCAACCGTTCCTCAGATACCATTCCCTGCTTTACCGCTTCCGCCAGATAAGCAAACAACTGCCCGCAGTTTAAGTCACAGCCATTGTTCATTGCCATAGCCACCGATTCCAAAGCGCCGCCGGTAACGCCGTGGCCTTCATGGAAGTCTTTGATCGCCCAGCAGTCCGATACCACATGGCCTTCAAATCCCCACTCTTTGCGAAGGATATCCAGAAGCAATGTCTTACTGCCGCAGCAAGGTTCCCCATTGGTACGGTTGTAAGCTCCCATCACCGCTTCCACTTTTCCTTCCTTAACACACGCTTTAAACGCAGGCAGATAAGTCTCATACATATCCTGCTTACTTGCCACCGCATTAAAACTATGGCGCAGATCTTCCGGTCCGCTATGTACTGCAAAGTGCTTTGCGCATGCCGCTGCTTTCATGTAATTTTCGTCATGGCCCTGCAGGCCTTCCACAAAACGTACTCCAAGCCTTGATGTTAAATAAGGATCTTCCCCAAAGGTCTCATGGCCTCTTCCCCACCTTGGATCCCTGAAAATATTTACATTAGGGGACCAGAAAGTAAGCCCTTTGTAAATATCCGTATCATCGTATTTTTGCTGCATGTTAAATTTGGCGCGCCCTTCCGTGGATATGGCGTCCGCCACCTGCTCGATAAAATCCTCGTCAAAAGTTGCCGCTAAAGAAATTGCCTGTGGAAATACCGTTGCGACCCCGGCTCTGGCTACCCCATGCAGCGCCTCATTCCACCAGTTATATGCCTTGATCCCCAGCCTTTCAATTTCTGACGCACTGTGTACAGTCTGAAACGCCTTCTCCTCCAGTGTCATCTGCCCCACCAGCTCCCGGGCCCGTTCCCTGTACTTACTTATCTTTTCTACATTTCTTACCAGTTCCATTTTTACCCTCCAATTGTTTTAAAGTAAATGCCTGCTTTTCCAACATAATTCTTATATATAGAATTATATTTTACCTTACACGGTTTTTCTCCCTATTTCTTGTCCTTCTATGACCAGATATTGCCATGGCATTTTGCCATGGAATTTGATTTACTACTTGTCAAAATCAATCATGCGCATTATGATAATAAAAATAAATGTTTTTACCACAAAGGAACCGACTCCATGATCAAAATACTAAATGGCATTCATGAGACAGTAGCATATAATTCAATGAACGGCTTAAATCTGTATCATAATAGAGAAGCGGAGGATTACCCTATCCACTGGCATACCCCATTAGAAATCATCATGCCTGTGGAAGGAATCTATACCGTGGTCATTGATGACGTTCCCCACACCTTTAAGGAAGGGGATATTTGGATCACTCCTCCCGGCACTCTTCACAAATTAGTTGCTCCGCCTTCCGGCGAACGTCTGATCATGCTTTTTGATTACGGCCTGATTTGTAATGTGAAGGCCATGGGCTCTTTGCTGCATATGCTCCACCCCTATGCCTTGATCACAAAAGAGGAATACCCGGATCTAAACAGCAGCCTTAGGTTTTATATAGAAGAAATTGCCAAAGAATACGACCACCCCACACCTTTTACAGAGGCATGTATTTATTCTCTTATGATACGTTTCTTCGTTGCGTTAGGGCGCGCCAACATTAACGACAACACCAAATTCCCCGGCGTTACCCGGTGCAAGCAGCACGAATACGTGGAGAAATTTATGATGGTATGCAACTATATCACTGAACATTGCACGGAAAACATTTCCGTTGAACAGTTAGCCGGCATTGCCGGATTTTCCAAATTCCATTTTGTCCGCCTGTTCAAACAGTTTTCCAACATGTCCTATCATGAATATCTGACCCAGAAACGCATTGCCCATGCGGAACAGCTCCTGATCGAGCCAAATCTTTCCATTACGGAAGTTGCAATGCGCTCCGGCTTTAACAGCCTGTCCACCTTTAACCGGATCTTCAAGGCTGCCAAAAACTGCACACCTTCAGAATATAAGAATCTGAACAAGAGTGAAAAATAATGACTCAGATCTGCTCAATAAATGGGCTCATAGGAAATCCGCCGCCATTGTAAATCAATGCTCCTTTGTTGGTATTGGCAAAGCAGTACCGCACTGCCGCCGGTTTCCCCAACAGCTCTTTACAGCTTAATATGATCTTTTTCCCATCAAGAACAGCTTCCGCCTGCTTCCAGCAAAGTCCGCCATCCGGATATTGTTCTCCCAGCTCAAAGTCTAAGATTTCTCCATCCCTGCCTTTGGCAGTCATTCCTTCTGTTATGTTGGTACAATAAATTTCCACAAACCATCCCTGCCCACTTACCGAATCTACCGAAATAATCTTTTGTATCTGCGGGCCTTCACACTCTGTCTCCAGATTGTAAAGTTTCTTTGCCGCTAACAGAGCAAGCCTGCTGCCCACTTCTTTTTTATTTAAAGGATGCAGGTCATTGTCCTCTCCCAAATCCATAGCAACTGCCATACCTGTCCCCGGCAGGGAAAGCGCCTGCCTTTGCATTTCCCGCAAAACAGGCCATCCCCTTCCTGTCTCGTCCGTGTCACTGTCATAAATATTGATAGCAAAATTAGGAAGCTGTACATAGAGAAACGGAAGCGTATCATCCTGCCAGACCTTCCGGTAACCTTTGACCATCCTCTCCATCAAATCCAGATAAGTATCCGGCACATGGGTGTTGGATTCCCCCTGATACCATAAAAATCCGGCAATGGCAAAATTACGGCAGGGCGCCGTCATCCCGTTAAACAGTCCGGTAGGTTTCCAACTGACAAAATCCGTGGGCTTAATCTGTGCGCAATGAGCTCCCACACGATAAAGCCATTGTCCTTCCAGATCAACCTCACCGCCTTCGTTCCAGATCCCATACTTTTTACCGGTTGTAAACCTTCCTTTTCCGTTTTCACATTTCACACGGATCGTAATGGTGTTTTCCCCTTCCCGCAAAACCCCTGCCGGAACCCGGTATTTTCTGGGAGGGTACTGATAATCGGTATGCCCGGCCCATACGCCATTTATGTACACCGTATCACTGTCCACGATCGTTCCCAGCCAGAGCTTTGCTTCCCTGCCTGCCATGGACTTTGGTATCCGGAAGCTGCGTTTAAACCATACGCTTCCAATAAAGTCTTTCAGATCCGTATCCCGGAAGAAAAAGGGGATATCAACTTTCTTCCAGTTTGAAGTATCCGTTCCTTCTTTTTCCCAATTCTCTTTAAGGCCCTTGTCTGAGTCATCTAGGTTTTTATGCCATTCCTCCGATTGCTTTTGGTTTTGCCAAAGAACCTTTTCCACAAATTCTTTATTACCATACCGGTCTGCCGTATCCAATGCCTCTTTGCATCCTGCAAGCATTTCCCGGCTCATCCAGGATTCGATCAAAGAGCCGCCTAAACTGGCATTGATAAGACCAACAGGTACTCCGCTTATCTCATACATTTTCCGGGCAAAAAAATATGCCGTGGCGGAAAACTGCAAAATAGTATCTGCCTTCACCTGCTTCCATTCTCCGGTAACATGCTCCTTTAAAGGAGCATTAAACTCCGGATTCTCCACGATCTTAAATGTCCGGATAGCAGAATTTTCACAAGTTTTGATCTCTTCCGGGTAACGGTCTTTTACCCGCTCCATAGGCAGTTCCATATTAGACTGCCCGGAACAGACCCACACATCCCCCACCAGAATATCGGACACTTCAATCTCATCACCTGCATCGTCAGATATGTGCATGGTATAGGAACCGCCTGCCCCCTGTTCTCCAAGCCAGGTCTCCCAGATGCCTTCCCCATTGGTAAGTGCGGTATGATCCTCCCCCAAAAAAGATACTTTTACCTTCCTTAAAGGCTCATCAAATCCCCATATATGGATTTTCTTTTTCTGCTGTAAGACCACTCCGTTACTGATCAGTCTTGGAAGCTTTAATTTTCCCATAACTGTTATACCTCCTGGAATCATTTCGAAATTTTACAGGAGAAACACCGTACGCCTTTTTAAAGGAATTTGACAAATGGTGATAGTCCGAAAACCCTAGCCGGTCGGAAATCTCCTGTATGGAAAGTGACGTATAAAGGAGCATGGACTGGACAAGTTCCAGACGCTGAGCAAGATAATACTGATAAGGCGGCAGCCCAAACGCCTCTTTGAAAATATGAATTGCGCGGGAAGAGGATAAATGGGCGCTTTGAGCAATATCGTCAACAGAAAGCGTCCGGAGTAAATTCTGCTCTATATAATTTTTCATGGCAAAAGCAAAGGTATGCTCCTTCCTATGACTGGCATAATAAGAAGAAAGCGCCTGAATATATTCATGCAGTTGAATCGTCAATCTGGAGTAGCATTCCGAAGGATCCTCTTCTATGGTGCTTAACATGCTTTGAAGGTACTGCCCCTGTCCAAACTGGGGAATCACCACCGTCTGGCTTAAACCATAATCTGAAAGCAGATGGCGTACCAGACTGCCCCGCACATTAAACCAAATCTTAGTCCAGGGCATCTCTTTATCCGCATAATAATAATGATTTTTTCCGGCCTGCAGGATATAGGCATCCCCCGAACGGACCTCTATTTCTTCTTCATCCTGGCAGATATACCCCTTCCCGTCCAATAAATATTCAAAAACAAAAATATCCGCATTACTGCGATAGATCATATAATCAGGATCGGGCAGCGTAATGCCCGCCATCAGCGGAATAAAAGCAGGCAGGCTCGTTCCCGTGTAAACAGCATACTTTTCACTTCCAACATAATTATTCCTCTTGGAATTTTTCATCTTGCCCGTCCTTTCCTCTTTTCTTTATCATATAGCAGCTTTTTACACATTTCAAGCTGTTTTCTCCATTGTTTTTTATCAATCCCGGTTATAATATAAACATATCACAAACGGCAGAACAAATGTCGTTTTCAATAAAAACTTTAGGAGGAGAAATCATGAGCGGCATACCTAGATGCGAACACCCGAAACCTCAGATGCAGCGTAACGACTGGATGAATTTAAACGGGGAATGGGATTTTGCTTTTGACTTTGGCAGAAGTGGGATTGACAGAAAATTTTATGAAAAAAGGACATTGGATAACAAGATCACGGTTCCATTCTGCCCGGAAAGTGAGCTCAGCGGAATTGGACAGAAAGACTTTATTCCCGCAGTCTGGTATCTTCGCACTTTTCCATTAACGGATGCCCAGAGGAACGGCCGCATTTTGTTACATTTTGGGGCTGTGGATTATGAATGTCATGTCTGGGTCAACGGGAAAAAAGCCGGTATCCATAAAGGCGGCTATGCGTCCTTTACGTTTGATATTACAGATTTATCCACAGCGGGCGAAAATTACTTAACAGTATATGCCGCCGATGACACAAGAAACGGAAAACAATGCAAGGGCAAACAAAGTACCCTGTTTCATTCCTTTGGTTGTGATTACACCAGGACAACCGGAATCTGGCAGACTGTCTGGCTGGAGTTTGTTCCAGTTAATTACATTGAAAAGGTCCAGTACTACCCGAACATTGCAAAAGGAACACTTTCGATCAAAGCCCGGACAAAGGGAAGCGGAGTTTTACGGGCAGAAGCTTACTATGAAAATAAAGCCTGCGGCAGTGGGGAAACAGAAATCACCTCCGGCAATGGCTTTCTGGAAATTACTCTGTCGGAGCTTCATTTATGGGAAACGGGTAACGGGCGCTTATATGACCTGAAACTTTCCTTTAGGGAAGATCATGTCAACAGCTATTTTGGTATGCGGGAAATCAACATAGATGGGGAAAAAGTACTGATCAATGGAAAACCCGTTTTTCAGCGTCTTGTACTGGATCAGGGATTTTATCCGGACGGCATTTATACAGCCCCTTCAGACGAAGCATTAGTAAAAGATATCCGGTTATCACTGGACGCCGGTTTTAACGGTGCAAGACTCCATCAAAAAGTGTTTGAAGAACGGTTTTTGTACCATTGCGACAGGTTAGGATATCTGGTTTGGGGTGAGCAAGGCAACTGGGGACTTGACCACAGCCTCCCTGACGGCCTGAAACACTTTCTGCCTGAATGGATGGAGGTTTTGGAAAGAGATTTTAACCACCCGGCGATCATTGGCTGGTGCCCGTTTAATGAAACCTGGGATTACAATGGAAGACAGCAGGATGACGATCTTCTGCGTATTACCTACCTGATGACAAAACAATATGACACCACCCGCCCCTGCATTGACACAAGCGGCAACTTCCACGTATTGACGGATATCTACGACCTGCATGATTACGAACAAAACCCGGAAACGTTTGCCAGCCATTACAAGGATTTTGCCGGCGGAGGAAATTTGAGGGATACCCATCCACACAGACAGACTCCCGTCTGCGGGATACCGGTCTTTATCAGCGAATACGGCGGTATTAAGTGGGATATTTCCCAAAACGGCCAAAAAGATGAAAAAAGATGGGGATATGGAGACAGCCCTCAATCAATAGAAGAGTATCTTGACCGCTATAAACGTCTGACGGATACCCTGCTTGATAATCCCAGAATGTTTGGTTTTTGCTATACACAATTATATGATGTGGAGCAGGAAGTAAACGGGATTTATACTTACGAAAGGGCTGCTAAATTTGACATGGAAATAATCCGAAATATCAACAGCAGAAAGGCGGCAATTGAAATGGATTGATAAAAGCGCAAAAGCACTTAGGTTTAAAATCTAAGTGCTTTTATAAAATTTAAGATACTGCATTGTTGCTTATCAATCGTCTGTAAAGAACTTGTATCTGCAATCCTCACGAAATCCGCAGGCAAGACCTTTACCTTCTGGCACAACATATGGGAAAGGAAATCATTAAGCCTCTCCGGCACATATTGCGGGTTCATACTTGCAAGAATGCATTTCTACTGATAAAATATTCATCAACGACCATATAAACGTGTTTATCCAATGAAAAAGGAAGCATTTAAAAATGGAAAGCTCTGATTCACAATCACAAACAACAAATTATTTTTTATGGGATCAAAAAACCGGAACGTTTTCCACCGATATGCTGAAATTAACCGCTATGGTTACCATGCTGATCGACCATATTGGCGCCGGAATCTTAGAATATTTAATGTGGCTGGATTCTATTTCTGAACAGGCAAGGATTATACTGGTAGATGTAGATCAGGTACTGCGTCTTATCGGCCGCATTTCCTTCCCCCTTTACTGCTTTTTACTGGTACAAGGCTTTCTCCACACGAAATGCAGGTTAAAATATGCAGGAAGCCTTCTTTTCTTTGCTTTCCTGTCTGAATTTCCCTTTGATTTCATGCTTTACAACCCGCTGGATTTCTCCTCCCTAAATGTAATGTTCACGCTTTTTATTGGCCTGCTCACACTTTGGGGAATTGAAAAAGCAAAATCAAATATTTTTCTGATCATGCTCGTAACGATAATGGGTATGGCCATGGGCGCATTATTAAGCACAGATTATTCCTGGATGGGAGTTCTTTTAATCGTGTCTCTCTATCTGCTTAGAAGCAATCCCCTTTTACAGTCCACGGTTTCATTTGTTCTTTTCTGCCTGGCAATGACAATCCGGTATTCAGGAATGCACGAATCGCTCTCCCAAACACTTCTGTATCTGCTCACATCAAAATACACGTTGATTCTTTCTTTCTGGATGATCTATCGGTGCAATGGAAAACGATACATCAAAAAGGGGAAATACTTATTCTACTTTTTTTATCCGGCACATTTACTTCTTCTGGGAATTGTGCTTCGAACCATTCTTATTTTCCTGTAAAAACCCCGTGCCCCTATTTCCAGAAAAAGGGCATTTACCACCCACAGTAAACGCCCTAAATCCTTGCAAATCTTTATTTATAAATATCTCTAACTCCAATCAGTTCTTTACAGCCTCTTTAATAACTCTTCCCTCTGTGCCTCATACCCTGGTTTCCCGAGAAGGGCAAACATGTTCTTCTTATAGCTTTCCACGCCAGGCTGGTTAAACGGATTCACGCCAAGCAAATATCCGCTGACCCCACAGGCAAATTCAAAGAAATAGAATAATTCACCTAAATAAAACTCATTTACTTCAGGAACGTTGACCATCAGATTAGGAACCTGCCCGTCCGTATGCGCAAGGATCGTACCGTTCATTGCGCTCTTATTTACAAAATCAACGCTCTTTCCTGCCAGATAATTCAGCCCGTCCAGATCCACCGGCTCCTCATTCAGGATAATCTCTTCTCTGCTAGTCTCAATATTGATGACGGTCTCAAACAGATTCCTGGAACCGTCCTGAATGAACTGCCCCATAGAATGCAAATCTGTGGTAAGATCTACGCTTGCCGGGAAGATACCCTTCTGATCCTTGCCCTCGCTCTCGCCGTAAAGCTGTTTCCACCATTCGGAAACATAATGAACGCTGGGTTCATAGTTTGCAAGGATTTCAATCCCTTTTCCTTTTCTTAAAAGGATATTACGGACTGCCGCATACTTCACGGCATCATTTTCTTCGAAAGGAGCTTCCAAAGCCGCTTTGCGTCCTGTCTGCGCACCTTCCATCAGTTTGTCAATATCCGCGCCGCTGACTGCGATAGGAAGCAGGCCAACCGCTGTAAGCACAGAAAAACGACCGCCTACATCATCAGGCACTACGAAACTTTCATAGCCTTCTTCCGTAGCAAGGCTCTTAAGGGAACCTCTTGCCTTATCCGTGGTAGCATAAATCCTCTTTGCCGCTTCTTCTTTACCGTATTTTTTCTCCAGCATTTCTTTAAATACGCGGAAAGCAATAGCCGGTTCTGTGGTGGTGCCGGATTTACTGATCATATTAATGGAAAAATCCCTGTTCCCGATCACGTCCATCAAATGCCTGATGTAAGTGGAGCTGATAGAATTTCCTACAAAATAAATTTCAGGAGTCTTTCTTACTTCCTTACTCACTACATTATAAAAACTGTGGCGTAAAAACTCTATGGCTGCTCTGGCGCCAAGATAAGACCCACCAATACCGATCACCAATAAAACTTCGGAATCACCCTGTATTTTGGATGCCGCTTTTTTAATCCTGTCAAACTCTTCCTTATCGTAATCCACCGGAAGATCGATCCAGCCAAGGAAATCATTCCCTGCGCCTTCTTTGGAAACCAGCAGATCCTTTGCATCCAGTGCCAGCTTCTTCATGGATTCCACTTCATGATCCTTGATAAAGGAAGCTGCCTTGGAATAATCAAATGTTACTTTGCTCATAGTTATCGCTCCTTTTCCTGTCACAAATGTAAATAAATATAATGTCAGTGTACCAAATAGGGGGCTCTTTTTCAAGACTTCCCATTACATATTACTGAAATGTTCCTTTTTCTACATCCCATACGAAACTTCTTTCTTCACCTGGGTTCCACTTAAAGGGAACAGAAACTTCACCGTACTTTAAGTCCATGACCATTCCTTTATCCGACCTTACCGTACACTTATGAAGTACCCCATCTTTCCAGTAAATGTCTGCCTCCCCGCCGTTTCTCACACGGATCCCTTTAATATGGCCGGTACTCCATGCCGCAGGCAGCGCCGGAAGCAGATGGATCCTTTCCATGCTGCTTTGCACCAGCATTTCTGAAATAGCCGCCGTGATTCCGAAATTACCGTCTATCTGGAAAGGCGGATGCTTATCAAACAAATTCAGGTAAGTGGAACTGGCAAAAAGCTTTTCAATACTCTCATAAGCCTTCTCCCCATCCCACAATCTGGCATAATGGTTGGTGATCCATGCCCGGCTCCATCCTGTATGGCCGCCTCCCGCAGACAGCCTTCTTTCCAAAGTAACCCGTGCCGCAGCAGCAAGTTCAGGCGTACCATCCACTGTGATCTGCCCCGATGGATGCAGTCCGTACAAATGAGAAATATGCCGGTGACCCAGCTCCCATTCTTCATAATCTTCCGGCCACTCCATGATCGCCCCATGCTTCCCGATTTTAGTAGGAATCAGTTTTTCCCTTGCCGCTTTTATTTGTTCCGTCAGTTCATCGTCCACACCCAAAATTTCTGCCGCTTCAATACACTGGGTAAACAGATCCCGCAAAATCTGATTATCCATAGTCACACCATAAATATTAGCCCCCATTTCCCCACTTGGGAGAATAAAGGTATTTTCCGGTGAAACAGAAGGACAGGTGACCAGATAACCGTCATGCTCTACCAGAAAATCCAAAAAGAACTGTGCCGCTTCCCGCATAATAGGAAAGCTTTCTTTTAGAAAATCCTGATCCAGGGTATATTGATAGTGCATCCACTGATGGGTGCACAGCCATGCCGCCCCCATTACCCAATAAGATCCCGGAATCCAATGATCCTGCGTTGCGCTGTCACCATGGATATCCGTGTTGTGGTGGCACATAAAACCGCCGCAGCCATACATCAGTCTTGCAGTCTTCCTGCCATTGGGAACAATCTTTTTGATCAGCTCAAACAAAGGCATATGACATTCCGAAAGGTTACAGCTCTCCGCCGGCCAATAATTCATTTCCGCATTGATATTGATCGTATACTTAGAATCCCAGGGCGGCAGCATATCCTGATTCCAGATTCCCTGTAAAGTAGCGGGAAGTCCTCCCTCCCGGCTGCAGGAGATTAGCAGATAACGCCCATAATCAAAATATAATTTAGAAAGCCCGATATCCGCAGGTTTTTCCATAGCATCCATGATCCGCCTGTCTGTAGGGATACTGTCATATCCTGACAAATCCCCAAGAGAAAAATCCACCCTCCCATAGAAAGAGCGGTAATCCTCCACATGTTCAGACAATAATGTTTCCAGAGATTTCTCTACACTTTTTTGTATCCTTTCACTGATAGAAGGCTCTAACATAGACGAAGGCACGTGATAAGAAGTATCCCCGCAAAAATACAATGTGACATCAGACGCATCGCTGACCAGTAAATGCTCTCCGATCACCTCAATTTTTCCATCCCGGCTATCCGCCATAAGCATCATGGAAAAATCAAATCCCCCTTTTCCAAGATTGCCATACAGGCAGATTCCTCTGGTTCCTGCCTTTTTTACTCCGTCGAAAAATCTCTCTCTGCTCAATGCCGCAGTAAAATTTAATTTACCATTTCCTTTTGCCGTAAAATGCATTACCATGATACCGGCTGGCTTGGAAATAAAGATTTCCCTTTCATACCGTGTTTCTTTACACATAAAGCTTTGGCGGTATACCGCCTTTTCCAGATCCAATTCCCTGTGATAATCCGTATAACCGTCAACATCCTCAAACTGTAAATAAATATCACCCAATGTCTGATAGGGATGCATACTGCCCGGACATCCGGACATTGCAAGTTTGATCAATTTTTCCGCTTTTTTAATCTCACCTTGAAAGATCAGTTCCCTGATCTTGGGAAGATTTTTCCTTGCATCCGGATTATTACGGTCAACTCTTCCCCCATACCACATGCTCTCTTCATTTACCTGAAGCCGTTCGTCTGACACATCCCCAAATACCATGGCCCCCAGGCTTCCGTTCCCCAAAGGGAGCGCTTCCTCCCACTTACTGGCGCTCTGCTGATACCACAATTTACTCATAAATTCATCCTTCCGTATTTTCTTTCCACAGTCTATTGTTCACATATTTATGATACCATGAATCAGTATTCATTACAACATGGCGCAAATACTGTATTTGTGGGAAATGTTCAGCGATTTAGCACCTCTCAAGTACAGAAACTTGTAGATTTGCAGAATATTTAAGCAACTTACTGTTTCGCAATCAACTTCTATTTTATAGATGAATCTTGCCCATAACATGCATAATGTCTGGAATTGTCGGGAATAACCTGAATGTAAACATCATTAAGATTGAATTTCCTTTTAAGTATATCTTTAAAGTTCGGACAATCTAATATCATAAGATTTAAATAAATTTTTGCTTTCCCATTAAATATTTCAACTCTACCTCTAGGGTAATAATTCCAAGGGTGTTTACGTAACTCTTTTATATTAGAAACAAGTTCCTTCCAAGATTTTTTGTGGGTAAAGGTGGTTCCATTTCTCGAATTAAGGATAACTCTGCCTTCCAAATCACCATCGCAATTACACGGTATAGAAAGATAAATAATTTCTGATTCTGAAAAATCAGCCTCTCCATCCCTTGTAAACTCGCAAGTGAACCAAAATATTCCTTTTTGCAATTCTCTATATTCATACAAGTTTCTGATTATTTCGTCCAAATCTCTTAACCTCATTATAATAACGACATAATTCAGGAACAGCAGGATGAGTCTGGAACCTACTGGGGTTCATGAGCTTCTTAAACAATACAAACTTTTTACTCTTCCGGATTCTTTGCGCACCCTTGTAAAATACTACTGATTTGTTCCCATAACTGCCTTCTATGTTCCCCTTTCTCCCCTTTCTCCAGCCAGTTGCAAAATTCATTATATTTATCGTCTCCTATATACTCCCTCAATACTAATTTCTTTTTTTCTGGAACTTCACAATCGGTCAAAAAAATATACAAATAATCCACTTTTTCAAACGTTTGATCGCTTAATTTTGCCTCTGACAATGTCTTTTCATATTGCCGGTATACGTTTTTGTACTTTTTCCTGTCTGACAAATTTCCGGTTTCCAAATTAGCAATTTTCTTATAAAACCTCAGCAGCTCTTCTGTTCCGGCATTCACAGCATTTTTCATTCTACCTTGCTGCCTTTTAGTAAAACTGTCATTCGTGGTTTTTAATTCGACAAGAATCAATTCCTTACCTCCAATACTGACCAGGTAATCCACCTTTTTTCCCTCCATAATAATGATATTGGAGCAAATCCTCTATAAAATCTGATATCAGCATATCCACAATGACTTCCGCTTTTATACCAGGCGTATGAAAATCACTGACTATCCAATCCTGTATCAAGTTATAAAAATCATAATGCTTTTCATTCATATTCTCTTATCCCTTCCTAAAAACAGTATTCATCTCCGTCATGAAGCACCATCACCTTGTTCCGATATTTGGCAAACATCGGCAATCTTCCAAATATTTCTGCGCACTCTGTATGCATCGGAATGATAATTTGGGGATTTGTCAGACGTATCAGTTTTTCAATCGTTTCCACATAAGCATGTCCGCTGGTATGTAAAACCTCCATCCGATGATTTCCAATAAAATCAATAATCTTCGGATTAGCATGCTTCCCCTCCAAATATCCCGTCCACTTGGAATAAATAATCAACGGATCTACAAATGTTTCCATGCGCTCCCGAAACTTCATTTTATTCTCCCGGGCCAGCATGGTAAAACCTTTCTTTTCCAGGAGAGAAAAATCCGCCTTATAACAGTTCTGCTTCTCCCCAAGACCTTCCAAACTCCCAATAATGTAGAAACGCCTTGGTTTTCCATGAATCAGCTCAGGTCGGTATTTGGCATAATATTTTCCTTTATCATTCATCGCTGTCAGAATCAGCTTTGCCTGATATGCATCACAGACAAAATCCATTCCCCATGGAACCGCATGGTAAAATTCCATAATGCTATCCAGATTAGTAGAAGATACTAAAATCACGGATTCCTTATTTGCCCGAAACAGTTCCTCCGCCCGTCTTCCCAAATCCGCCTCTGTACGGATTGGATTCTGCCCTGCCTCGTCCATGCGCAAAAGCATGGTTCCCTCCGTGATCAGAATATCAACTTCTCCAATATACGCCTGCACCATCTTTTCAAGCGTGTTATTCTCCCCTATAATTCCGTGTTCCCGAAAATCTCCGGTAAACAGAATCTTTTTCCCGCCTGTTTCAATTAGAAACATATAGGAATCCAGTGCGGAATGATCCACCACAAACGGCGTTATCTTTATATCACCAAATATCTCCTGCCTGTCAGGTAAGTAGCACTTTATGCCTTTTATATGCGGCAGTCCTTTCTCTCTTGTATTGGGAATAGAATCAAGCTTTTCTGTGAGGATCTCCAGAATTTTCTTTGCGGTTGTTCCAATATAAAGCGGAATATCCTGTGGAATTTTCTTATACAATCCTACATGGTCTCCATGATAATGGGTAAACAATACACCGTCACACGCTTTATAATCAAAGACCGCCTTCAAAAGCTCTTCATCCTCCTCAGCCTCCCACTTTTATTACAAACGCTGACTCGCAAAGTGTATCAGCGTTTATTTTTACTTTTGACATAATTAATTTCCGCTGACTCGATGCAATAAGCCGCAAGCCGGCCTCCAAACACACAGCCGCAATCTATTGCGATATGACCGTTCTCCTGATAGACCAGAGGTAACCCATCTTCCCGTATCAGCGAAGTCGGCGTGTGTCCTGTCACCACACAGACAGCTTCGTCCTGATAATATCTTTTGGCATAATCAGGCCTGGAAGAAATAAAATCAAGGAGATCGTATTCCTCCAAGTCTCTGTCCTCTCTAAAATCGTCAATCCCCGCATGGACCAATATATACTTTTTCCCCTTATCCTCCAGTACCTCATATGCGGACGCATCTGCCATATATTTCAGGATTGCCCTGCCATCTTTCAAAGATAACTCTGAGAATTGGCGCAGCGTTATACCGCCTCCATCCTGCAGCCAACCGACAAAGGCAGATAGTTCATCCTCCGTCATATCGTCCTTGCGCTTCTCCCCTTCTTTTCTCACCATCAGCTTTTTCGCAAAATAAAAGAACTCATAATCATGATTTCCAATAATATAAGTGACATTGGAGCGGAACATGATATCCTGCATTACTCTGATCGGCTGCGGCCCTCTGTCCATTGCATCTCCCAAAATAAAAAGTTCGTCCCCGTCCGAAAACCGGATCTGATCAAGTAACTCTTTATATTCTTCATAGCATCCATGTATATCTGAAATCAGATAACGCATTTCTGTTTCCTCCCTCAAATTACATACGAACAACTTTCTTACAGTCTATCACCATTTCATTCTTCTACCGGGCAGATTCCAAATTTCCTTTAGCATCTCTTATAAATGTTCCGCCAGGCTCCATCCCCGCCCAGCCACCTCTTTATCAAATTCATCCCAACCCTTTACGTCAGGGCATTCATACTCACGAAAGCCTCTGCGCTTCATCTCTGCTGCATTCCATGTCCTGATATGGGATAATACAAATGATATTTCCTTCGTATTTTTTCTTTCCTTATCAATGGTTATTCTGGTTATCATAATCTTATCCACATGCTCACAGCACTCATGCTTCTTACAGTAGTCAACACATAAATGATACTTCGAAAAAAATACCTCATCCTGACTATACCATCCATATTGAACTTTGCCTTTCCCGTTCCTGTATACTTTGTAACGGTATAGAACACCTTCTCCGGAACTGAAATTTTGAATGTTCCGTTTCAGCAATTCCATATACTCTCTTAGAAAGGTATGAAAACTGGCGATTTCCAGCCTGCCTGTGTACTCTGACTCCTGCGCCACACAATCCGGCATAATAACCTCCTCTTTCTTCTGGAAAATTCCTGCTTTGAGTTACATTATAACATCTCGCCTCCGGAAAAGAAGACATCAGTCTGTCGCGTCTGCAACATGTTTGTGATCTGTGTTTTACCGTTTTTAAAAAAACTTTATAGTAAACCGCCATATCTCCTATTTTTAAATTATTATGTGCTATAATAATCGTCACTGATTTCCCAAATCTTAAAAACTGATTCATATGTAACTCACTTTATCGAAAAAAGGAGGATTGATGCGTATTTTATTGTTATCAAGAGACTCTCCCGGATGTGGAAAATCTACTGGGATCGAAGAGACGTTATGACACCGAGAAGCTTAAACGGCTTCCCGCAGATATCTGTATATTATAAAGATGCCACACGACAGACTATTGTCTCTGATTTCCAAAAACATATGCTATACTTTCCAATTGTATGTCTGAACCTTAAAAAGCAGAAAACCATCAATGAACACGAAAGGAGTTTGGCCGCATGATATTGAAAGAGATTTATGAATTAAGAAAAGAAAAGGCAACTGAAGAGCTTGCCAAAAAAATCGGATGGGAAAAGTGGGTCTCCTTATCTCCTGAATTCTCCGGAGATGATGCACCTGCAAAGCTAGTTCATACTACCCTATTACTGCTTGCAGACATCCGCAAGCACATTGGAAAAGATAATCTGGAAAAGAGTTATTTATGGAATCAGGTAGATTTCAGAGCAGCAAACCTCCGTGACAGAGAGTATGGCAAAACCTTTAATCGAATGCTTTTTTTAAGCGCCAGAGGCAACTATACAGTGATCAGCAATATGACCGGTTCCGGAGCAAAACACCTCATCTTCTACCGCAACAGGCCAACCCCTATCCGAAAGGCATCCAACCAAAAGGCGTTAACGGAATTTCTCATAGAAAATTTGCTATAAAAAATATACTCGATACCAGATATATTTTGCAGGAAACGTCATAAAGCAAAAGATATGATGTTTCCCGTAAATACAGCCGAACAAATTTCAGGAGAGGTAACTATGAATTTACTGGAAAAGCTGCGCAGATGCTGCATCCTAATGAAAGAAATGCGGGATCTGTTCCACTTTCCCCTGGGCGAGGACGAATGGTACGATGACTGGGGGCCCGTAAGTAAAACAGAATTCTATCGAAGGATTCTGCCTGATATCCCTGACCGCACCCGCCAGAGGGATTATGTTGAGTTAGAAAAAGCCGGTTATGAAATTTGTTACATTCCTCCTCTTCCAGGTTACAAGGAGGACCTGAAGGAAGATTATCCGGATTGGGAGGAAAATTATCCGGAATGGAAGGACGATCCGACTTTCATGGCCGATTTGTATGGCGGCTGGAGATACACGATCCCTGGTTACTTTTAATCAGGGAACCTCTGGTGCCAGTAAAACCACAACTTTAAATACTGGGGGGAATGGAACCCCCCTCTCCTATGGGCAGATGTTTTGGGATATACTCTTTACTCTCAAGTTTCCATTGCATACAGGATATATATCAACCGCTACGATTCTTGCCATAAGCTGTCCTTCCCGTCCATCTATATGATTTACTTCCCAAATCTTTCCATATAATCCTGTGCAGCCTGCAAAGATATATTCAGTTTATTTTGCAACCTTTCCAAAATATCTTTCTCGGAAAGCCCAAATTCCAAACCGATTTCTATAATCCCTTCCGCATAAGCAACATAATTAATCGTACTGTTCGTTGCACCTGTTACTGTCGTGATCACGGATCTGTCTGTTTTATGTTCATCGTTAGTCCTGTTTTCTGTGCGTACACCCGCCGCTGGCATTGGTAATAGACAGCCGAATGTACTTTTCCAATCAGTTCTTTGTCATTCATTTCCATGTTCCTTTACAAGATACAGTTTTTGATTTCTAGAATGCACTTTCTCCGGCTCTAAATACTGAGCAATTCCTTCTGCCATCAGCTCTTTTAATGCTTTGGACAGGGTGGAGGTTACTTTCGTATAACCAAGTTCGGATGCCAGCTCCGAAGTGGAAAGATTTCCGTTTTCCGTCAAAGTGACCACCACAAGCTCTTTCAGCTCCGGCAGACTGCGGCGCTGCTTTTTCTTTGGGGCGGCAGCAGTTTCCGGCATAAGAAAATTCTTATGAATGGGCAGAATCACCGTAAAA
>OFGA01000513.1_pt1 | contig 31556 bp, 35 predicted proteins | sample 1521471 | NCBI WGS metagenome assembly OFGA01 (sample SAMEA3504086, study PRJEB24116) | mouse gut metagenome | biome: mouse gut; feature: mouse-associated habitat; material: faeces | place: Denmark | collected 2011 | reverse complement strand
AAACAGAGAAAGATCCGGCGTTTCACAGCCGAAACTGATCGTATCGACGCAGCCGAGCGCATCCAAAAGGGCAGTGCCCGCTTTTGCAAAATATTCTGCCGAAGAGACGCTCCAAAGCGTCGGAAGTTCAAACACAAGATCGGCGCCGCAGGATAACGCCATAGCCGCCCGGGTAAACTTGTCGGTAACGGCAGGCATGCCCCGCTGGACATAATTTCCGCTCATCGCCACGATGACGCAGTCGGCGCCCGACTGTTCCTTTGCTTTTTGTATCTGGTATGCATGTCCGTTGTGAAACGGGTTATATTCCGCTATAATGCCGATGATTTTCACAGGGCCGTCTCCTTTTATGAAATAAGTAAATGAATAGAATAAACGCGGGTTTCACGCTATTATAACAAAATAAGCTGGGATGCGGCAAGAGAGATTTTTTTTCATTTTTTACATAGTTTGCTTGACATATCCAAATGGATATGATAAGGTCTATTTAAGTAAACCGGTTTATAAAAATAGACCAAAAGGAGGAAGGTATGGATTATAAACTTTGCGACGGAGAATATCATTTGATGGAAATCGTTTGGGAGCTTGAGCCTGTGACATCTACAGACTTATATAAAGAATGCCTGCCGCGGCTGGGCTGGAAAAAGTCTACGACTTACACGATGCTGCGAAAGCTCTGTGAGAGAGGGCTGCTGCAAAATCAAAATTCCGTTGTGACGAGCCGGGTAAAGAAGGCGGACGTGCAGCGTTTTGACAGTAAGGAATTGATTGAGAAGCGTTTTGACCATTCGCTGCCCAGGTTTGTAGCGGCATTTCTCGGGGAGCGCAAGCTGAGCGAACAAGAGGCGGATGAACTGACAAAGTTAATCGATACATGTAGAGCGGGGAGGGATAGCGGATGAAACTGTTATTGGAATTAAGTATGCGGGCATCGTTTATGGCATGTGCGGTATTGGCGGCAAGGATCTGTTTCAAGCGGCTGCCGAAAGGAATGTTTTATGTACTTTGGATTTTGGTGTTTATGCGTGCGGCTCTGGTTTTCTCCTTTCCTGCAAAGATCAGTATCTGGAATGCTGATTTTTTCCGGAACAGCAGAGAATCCTCTGCCGTGCAGGAGAGTACGTTTCCGGAGTCGACGATTCGGCTGGCGGCGCTACCGCAGGCGCTGCCATTGGATGATGCCGGCATGGAAGAGACTGCCGTAAGGAAAGAACGATGGAAACCGGAAGCCGGATTTCTGCTGGCGGCGGCATGGATGGCAGGGGTACTGCTTTTGATCTTTTACGAACTGATTGCATATGAGAAACTTTGCAGGAGAGTCCGATTTTCGGTCCGGGCGAAACGGGAAGAAGCTTTGTCATGCCCCGTGTATCAATCCGACCAGATTCAGACGGCGTTTGTCCTTGGAATGTTTCGTCCGAGAATTTATCTGCCGTCGGATATTTCGGAAAAACAGAAAAAATTCCTGATGGAGCATGAACTGGTGCATATTCGCCGCCATGACCATCAGATCAAACTGGCGGCATGTCTGATTTTAGCGTTTCACTGGTTTAACCCTGTGATGTGGATGAGTTTCTATTTCCTGTGTAAAGACATGGAATTATCGTGCGACGCACAGGTGATGAAGCGCCTGGGTTTGGATGTTCGTGTGGATTACAGTCATACGCTGCTGGATTTGGCGGAACCTTTCCGGTTTTCATCCGAGTTTTTTCCTGCGTTTGGCAGAGGAAATGTGAAATCCAGAATCTGGAATATCATGTCTTACCGACCGATGAAAAAGAGAACCGTGTTATGTTCCGTATTGTTTGTTCTGGTTTTCATCTGCGGATGTATGAGCAATCCGGCAGGAGAGACGGGTGACTCTATGGAACAAGCCGGCGGTTTGGAAACCGAAACAATCATAACGGAACAGGAAGAGGGAGAAGAGGCGGCATTTGCCAGACAGTTTGTAGAGGCGCTGACGGATACAGAGTCGGCGGCGGATGCGGATGACGTTTATGCGATGCTTTCTCCCAAGTTAAAAGAACGTATCGATACTTACCCGTTCGGAAATGAATATCAAATCCGAAAGGACAGCGGGCATTATTTCAGAACGTACGGGAAAAAGATTCTCTCCGACGGCATGTCTGCCGATATCGTACAGACGGAAAAAGGATTCCGTTATCAGATTCCAACAGCAGGTTCCTCGATGGAAGAATTTGTCTGGACAGGTGAGATTGTACTGGAAGAAAAGGAGCAGGGAAGCGGATGGCAGATTGCAGAGTGGTCGGATCTGGTGTATGTGGAACTGGATTCCAAAGAAAAGTATGATAAGCATCTGGGCGCATTCAAAGATATCTCCTGGGATATGACGACTTTGCGTGAATGGAAGGAGGCAAATCCAGACGAAGAGGAGTACCCCGAATATTACGACAGAAACAAAGATCCCGCCGAAGCTTTGATTCAGGGACTGCATCTGGCTGGCGGAACCGTGGAAGAGGTTCATGAGGATTCGCAAACAGAAGAAGCATTTGTGACATATAAATGGAAGGACGGTTCTATTACGTTTCGTATGATCTATCAGGCGGAGGACGGTATTTATTTCCCTGCGGGAGCCAGCTAATAAGAAGAGGAACCACAGATCTTAAAACGGCAGCAATTTATTTGTAAAAGCTGCAGTTTCAGAAAAACGGATGAATGGCTGTTTTCTATAGTCAGCCCAAAAAACAGGAAATCAGGAAAAGGTTTCCTGTTTTTTGAGAGGGACAGAAAGAAATTTCTTCTCCCGTTTGGCAGATCTGAAAGTTTTCCGTGGAGGGAAAAATCAGGCATGATGCCCTGTCTCCCAACACCATAGGGCAATTTTCTGAATCAAGTCCGTATCAATGTTTCCGTAGGGAATGCGTATGGTTCCCTTATCCGTTTTATATTTCTGCAGTTCCTCTTTAAATTCTGCCACGGCATCCGGACCGGGATAAAAGCCGATGTGCGCTTTGGCTGCGGCAAAATGGAGAATGTTATGTTTTTTCCAGTAAGTGGGCATGCTCCAGGAGATGCGCTCCTCCGCATCAGGCAGCGCCTGCTGAAGTGTTTTTCTGACGAGAAACAGATCTGCCTGTTTCCCTGGGTCCTGACACAGAATATATTCTTCAATGGTTTTTGGCTTTTCGCCGCAATAATGACTTTGATTGGTATTCTTAAATTCTTTTCCGCATTTGGGACATTTCCACATGAGGCACCTCCATAGTCTGTTCGCGTAATCCGATGGCTTTAGCGTATGCATTTTCTCTCTGCATATACGGATAGAAAAACGGCCTGTTTCCTGGCAGTTTGTCTTTGGCAGATCTATTATACTCCATTTTCCCGGTTTGGCATAGGGGCATATTTTATTTGCGTAGCAAAACTGCTGTACTACAGGCATCAGACAATGGAAAAAGCTGCCTGAATATGGTAAAATAAGAAATCAGCAGCAGGAGAGCTGCTTTCTGTTTTGACATGTTATTTGGATGATGGAGTGGGAAGCGCCGGAGCAGCGGGAACAGAGTGGAAAGAGAAAGAGGAAGGGAAATGCAAAGAGCGGGTTTGGATAAAAGGGTAAAACAGGAAGGAAAAGCAACACACTGTAAAGGCGGAAAACGACTGCGCCTGATACCGCTGATCTTGGGAGGTTACGGGGCATTTCTGGGGTTTGGTCTGGCTGTCATAGGCCTTGCCGAGATGAAAGAAGGGATTGGAATCATCCGGTTTCTGACAGGACTGGGCATGGCGGGCTTTGGATTGTGGGGCATATGGGACGGCGTGCGTGATCTGGTGAGACCGGATAAAAAGCCGGAACAGGCGCCGGCAAGTCAGTTTATTCTTACGGATACCGCCGGAAACAGAAGCTCTCTGGTTACACCCGAACTTCTGGGGAAACAGATGGACATCCTGACGGAAAGCCAGAATTACAGGAGTTTTACTCTCCAGATTCTGCCGCCGCTTCCGGTGGAAGGATTTGACGGCAGGTTGACGCACATAATCTGTTTTTATCGGTCTCAAATTATTTTGGCGGCATACCTTGAGAATTCCAAGGAGGGGTATGGGGTATATCAGAAAAGTACAGAGCCGGATAAGGCAGTGGAATGGCTGAAACAATTGTTGGCAGGCAACCCCGATTTTTCACAGTGGGACAGTATAGAAGTGAATGAAGTCGAGGATGAAGAGACGGACGAAGAAATGGAAGCGGAAAATGGCTTGGAAACCGAAGGGGGTGATAGGGAAATAGAATCTGAAAATGGCTCGGAGGCGGAAGGGACTGACACAGAATCAGAAGCTGATACAGGTCTGGAAAAGGAAGGAACCGGCGAGGAAACGGAATCTGAACCTGAATCTCATGTCCTGCAGGGAGATGTGGAATTCTTCTGGCGTCAGCTTCTGCATGATCAGAAGGGGCGAATGGCCAATTGGCATCAGCTTCTGGTGATTTTTGGAGAGAGCTGGCATGACGAACACAAATTTTTCTCCGCAAGGGATGTGGAACTGGCGGTAGAAGGCATCCAACAGGGAAAATACCAGAAGGTAGTTCTGGAGTGGGGGATACAGGCGTTTGACATGTTTCCGGGCCTCCAAAATGACCTGATGGTTATCTGGTGTTCTGACAACAGAGGGGGAGGGGATACCAGGTTTTTTGCCAGAGAGGGAACCGTGACCCAGGTGAAATTCTGGCTGAACGGTTATCTGGAACGGGGATTTTCCGGGGAAATGAGCGGTTGGACTGATATCACTGATCAGATAGAAAAACTGGAAAAGGTGCGGAAATAACAATTGCTATTTACGGTTTTCGGTACGGAAATGCAGGAAAAAATGCGGAAGGAAAGAACTTCAGAAAATAAGATCATCAATGTAAGAAAAGTAAAATAAAGATAGGAAAGAGAGCAAAAACAGAAAAACAGGATAAGAAGAGAACAGAATAAGAAGAAAATGGGACAAGAAGAAAATCGGACAAGAAAGAGAAAGGGCGAATAGAAGCATGGGAAAGTATTTTAACGATGTGGTGGATAAGGCCATTGAGGATCTCTATTACTGCTGTGACAATGACAGGGCAAAAGCGGCGGCGGACGCATTATTGCTTGCGGCAAAGGAAGGGGACGGGGATGCCTGCTATTTTCTTTCCCGCTGCTTTTCCGGTTCCTGTTACAGTTGGGAATACCATCCTTTTGAAGAAAATGAAGCGGCGGCTTATGCCATGCTCCGCCAGGCCGTTTCCCTGGGCAGCGCCGCAGCGGTTCTGGGGGCGCTGCGGATGGACATGCTAACGCCGGAGCTGCGGGAAATCATGCCTTTTGACAGCATTCAGGCGGCATGGGAGGTTATTCAGGAGAAGGCCGAAAGGGGTTGTGCGTTCTGTCAGTATATGATCGGGAATACCTATTATTTTTTGGATATGATCGAGATTAAGGATCTGAAGGAGAGCGATTTCCTGGGCAGGGATGCCTGGAATGACTGGAAGCGGTGGGCCATGGAGCAGAGCATCCCCTGGTTTGAGAGGGCATTTTCCGGCGGCATGATTCTGGCGGGGCGCAATTATTATCAGTATTATAAATATGGGAGAGGGGAGCTGATACCGCCGGAGCCTGCAAAAGCACTGGAGATTCTGCGGCAGGGCGCGGAATGGGGGTATCCGGAGTGGATGCACGGCTATGCCAACTATCTGGCCTATACAGAGGAGAAACACAAGGAAGCCCTTCCCTGGGCGCTGAAGGCTGTGGAGGCAGGGCATCTCTGGGCCTGGCATATTATAGGGGATATTTATTGGGAAGGCAGGGCAGTGGAGCGCAATTATGCCTATGCTCTGGAATGCTATGAGAAAACCGCTGCCTATGGCAACGACAGCTATGCCTGCCGTCAGTTGGGATTCATGTATTTTCTCGGTCTGGGAACGGCCGTGGACTACGCCCGGGCCGTGCAGTATCTGGAACGGGATGTGGAGTCGGAGTACATCCGGTATGATTTACTGGGGATCTGTTATCTGTTGGGGTATGGCTGCCAACAGGACATGGCCCGGGGGAAGGCATTTTTGGAGCGGAGCAGAAATACCTGCTATAAAAACTATGGACTGGGGATCCTGTATGCCCGGGGATTGGGGGTCCGGGAGGACATGGAAAAGGGCGTGGAGTATCTGAAGGCTGCGGGAAATTACGGGCCTGCGTTGGAGGAACTGAAAAACTATAAGAAGAGCCTGTTCGGGGTCTGGAGGCGGAGGTGAGTTATGGGCAGAAGACTTTTGATCGTTGACGGCAGCAATCTGCTGTTCCAGATGTTCTTCGGCATGCCTTCCAGGATTGTGAACCAACAGGGCAAAGCCATACAGGGGACGTTGGGGTTTGTGGGTGCATTGCGGAAAATAATCCTTATGACCGCTCCTGCCTGTGTGGCGGTGCTGTTTGACGGAGAGCATGAGAATGCCCGGGCCGCACTGGACCCGGCCTATAAATCCAACCGGGCTGATTATGGTCAGGTTCCGGAAGAAGAAAATCCCTTTTCCCAGATTGGGGATGTATATAAGGCCCTGGATTATATGGGTATAAAGCATAGGGAGGCCGTCCACTGCGAGGCCGATGATCTGATTGCCGGTTACGCCCTGACTTATGGACAGCATACAGAGGTGGTCATTTCTTCCTTTGACAGCGACTTTTTTCAGCTTCTCACAGACCGGGTAAGGGAAACAGATCACTGTAACAGGAAACAGGACCAGAAAGACAATCAGATCAGGGAAAAGGGACAGAAATGGCGTATAAGATATTGATTATTGATGATGATACCGAACTGCTCAAAATGCTGAAAAAGTATTTTGAAATAAAGAAGTATGAGGTCATTACGGCAGAAAATGGGGTGGAGGGGTTACAGAAAATAAAACTGCAGCCGGATATCATATTACTGGATGTCAATATGCCGAATTTGGACGGGATAGAGGTGTGCAGGAGGGTGCGGGATAAAGTAGACTGCCCGATTTTGTTTCTGACCGCGCGGGTAGACGAACAGGACGTGGTAAACGGGTTTTCTTCCGGGGGCGACGACTATATTTTAAAGCCCTTTCGTCTGAAAGAGCTTGATGCAAGGATTACGGCGCATCTGAAACGGGAGACACGGCGCAAAGAAAAGACAGAAGTGTGCTTTCAGGGGGAGCTGTGCATTGATTATCAGGCGAAGACCGTGCAGATTCAGGCAGATTATCTGGAACTGACAAAATCAGAATATGGAATTATTGAATTTTTGACCATGAATCCGGGGATGGTCTTTGATAAAGAAAGAATTTATGAGAGGGTCTGCGGTTATGATGCGGAAGGGGACAGCAGGGTGGTTACAGAGCTGATCCGCCGAATCAGAAAGAAGATTCAGCAATATACGGAAAACAAATATATTGAAACCGTATGGGGGATGGGATACCGATGGATAAAATAAGAAATCTTTCTGTGCGAAAAACCATTCTTTTGTATATGGCGGTTGCCTTATTTTCCAGTTTTATGCTTTCGGCTGTCATTGTCAGAATTGCCGAACAGACACAAAGGCGTATCTGGTGGAAGTATATAGATAAAGAAGCATTGATCGAAGCGGAACAGAAAGCTCACGGTTATATAGTGGAGATTCCAAGACCCGGTTCTTATGAGATGACACAGTCAGAGGTTTTTGTGTCAGAACTTTGCGATTTTTTAGGGACTTATGCTGTGGTGATCTTGTCCATGGCAGGAAGCTGCGGGGCAGTTTTCCTCTTTTACCGGAACAAGTTAAGGCGGCCCATGGAAGAACTGGCGGAAGGCTCCAAAAAGATTGCAGAGAATCAGTTGGATTTTTCCATTTCCTATGAGAATCAGGACGAGATGGGCCGGCTTTGCAGGGAGTTTGAGCGGATGCGGGAACAGCTTGCCAGAAATAATCAGGCATTGTGGAAGACCGTGGAGGAGGAAAAGATGCTGCGGGCGGCCATTGCCCATGATATACGCGCGCCCTTGTCCGTTTTGAAAGGGTATCAGGAAATGCTGACGGAATATCTGCCGGGCGAAGATATTGATCTGGGACAGGCAATGGAAATGCTGTCAGAAAGCGGACGCCAGATTGAACGTATGGATGCCTTTGTAGAAGCAATGCGGAAATTGAGCAGTTTGGAAAACCGGCAGCTGAATCCGGAGAATATCTGCGCCGGACAATTGGAGAAGGATATTCAGGGTGAACTTGCCGTTTTGGAAAAAGAATATGGGAAACAATGTGTGTTGCAGGTGTCAGAATCAAAGGAAGAATTTTACGGGGATAGGGAAGTGGTTTTGGAGGTAACGGAAAATCTTCTGTCAAATGCCCTGCGTTACGGGAAACGGCAGATTACAATTGCGGTAAACATCGGATATGCAAAGCTAAGCATCTGTGTCATGGACGACGGGGATGGTTTTCGGGAAGAGGCAGAAAAAATTACGGAAGCGTTCTATGGGCAGAATGCAAAAGACAGCCTGAAACATGCGGGGCTTGGAATGTATATCAGCAGGCTGTATTGTGAAAAGCATGGGGGAAAACTGGTTTTGGGAAATGATGAGCAGGGAGGGGCTGTGGTGACAGCAATATTTCGTCGGATTGCGTAAGTAATCCGGCGTTTTTCATTGTCTTTCTGTTGTTATTTTTCTTTTATAGTGGGTTTCATGAAGGAGGCAAAGCTATGTGGTCAATTTTGAAAAGAGAGGTAAAAAATGATCTGAAAAACCCTCTGTTCTGGTTTGGCGTTGCAATTGGTGTTTTGATCATATTTTTAAATGTAAGCCCCTATCTGAAGATTCATTATTTTGAGGAAGGGGAAACCATTGTGGACGAGGAACCGGAAACCTATGGGGATAGAGATGTTATTCACGGATATGTGCCCACGGAGGAAGGGCTGCGGCGGGAAATGTGGGAGGAACGGATACGGGAAACATTGATTTCCGTATTCCAGATGGACAATGAGGAAGCGCAGTCCGTAATCGATGAAATGAAGGGGATGGATATTACGGCAGCCTGCGCCCATCTGGAAAAGTATGGTTTTAATAGTGCATATTATGACTATAATGATACGGCCATCCGTAAAGGAAGCCCTGAAGAAATCAATTCTTATATAGCGGAAAAATTGGAAAACAATGCATTTTCATACTATTTTTCCAGAAAATTTGCCGATTTCGCAGGGGTGTTTATGGGATTTTTCGCAACCATTTTATTATCCGCTTTATTTATGCAGGATACCAGGAAAAATACCTATGAGCTTCTTCATACAAAGTCCGTCAGCGCGGGAAGCTATCTGTGGGGAAAAGCAGGGGGTGGTTTTGCGGTCTGCCTGATAACACTGGCTATTTTAAACCTGATCTTTTTTGGGATTTGCCTTATAGCGACGAGAAACAGCGGATTTGAGATGGAGGTTCATTTGACGGACTTTTTATTGGCAAGCGTTCTCTATATCCTGCCGAACATGCTGATGATTGTCAGCGTTTACAGCCTGATTTCACTGGTGTTTAAAAGTCCGCTTCCGGCTGTGCCGCTGTTATTTCTCTATATCATATATTCCAATATGGGAAGCAGAAATAGGGAAGGCATTTATGGATATTACGGCAGACCCCTTGCGATTATGGTGCGGTTCCCGGGAAGATTTTTTGATACCGCCCCTCCGCCGATGATCTTGCTGAATCAGAGTTTCCTTATCCTGGCCGCTGTGTGCATCCTCTTTCTCTCAATGCAGATTTGGAAAAGGAGGCGGGTATAATGACGCGTGATATGAAAATTTCCCTGACCTTTCCAAAACAGGCTTATGCGGTATTCTTTGCCCTGGTCTTAAGCCTTGTCAGAGGGGTGGCCTATTCCAACGAAATAGGGATTGCTTTGGAAGCGCCCATGGCAATCCTTGCTTTCACATTCTGCGCAGATACCTATACGCAGGAAATTGTCAGCAGGCGGTCTGAAATCTGGCGTTTATGCCCTATGAAAAAGAGAATTCATTGTATTTACAGACGGATTGCGGTACAGGAGCTATTCTTACTGACGGTTGCAGCCGTCTCCTATGGCCTGTTTTTTCTGTTCCAAAATCCAATCACATACATTATGGAGAACGGCTCGGAAAGCGAAATATGTCGGTTTTTCGTATATATGGCAGCCATGGCTGTCACGCTTGGCTTCTGGGGGATTTTATCCAATCTGATTTCCTGCCTGTTTCGGAATATGTGGGTGGGAATCGGAGGCTGCCTGGTGCTTTGGACGATTACCAATTCCGTCCTCGGTGACAGAATCTTTGGCGCATGGAACCTGTTTTCTTATTCGTTCAGAAATTTAGAGGACAGCAGTGATTTTAGCTGGATATATGGGAAAGTTGTCTGTATTTGTATCGGAATCCTGGCAATGGCGGCATTGCCTGCAATCATCAGGAAAAGAGGGTAAGGCTATGGGAATGAAGATAGAGGATTTAACGGTAACATTCAGGAATAAGGTAACGGCAGTCAATCACGCTGACCTGGAAATCCCAAAGGGAGTCTTTGGGCTGCTCGGGGAAAACGGGGCGGGAAAAACAACGCTTATGCGTGTGCTTACAACCGTGTTATCGCCAACCAGTGGCAGGGTAACCTTAGACGGAATACTTTACACAGAGAAAAATTATGAAAAAATACGTCAGAAAATAGGCTATCTGCCCCAGGAAATAGATCTCTATCCAGGCCTGTCAGTACAGGAATGCCTGGAATATATGGGGGATTTATCCTGTATACCCAGGCAGGTCTGTAAAGAACGCATCAGTTATTATCTGGAAAAGACAAACCTGTCAGAGCAGCGCGGAAAGAAGATGAAGCAGTTGTCAGGCGGCATGAAGCGGCGGGTTGGGCTGATTCAGGCGCTTTTAAATGACCCGGAATTTTTAATTGTGGATGAGCCTACAACCGGGTTAGACCCGGAAGAGCGTATCCGCATCAGAAATCTGTTGGTTGATTTTTCAGAAGGGCGTACCGTTTTATTTTCCACCCATGTGGTGGAAGACCTGGCGGCAACCTGCAATCAGCTTGCAGTGATGAAACATGGGAAATTTCTTTATGCAGGAAACATGAAGGAATTATTGGAACAGGCAAGAGGCCATGTCTGGATTTGTAAGACAAAAGAGGGAGGGACGGTAAGGGAACTGGAAAAGAAATATCATGTTTCATCGAAACAGTATACGGGGGAGGAATTACAGATGAGATTAATCAGTGAAACGCAGCCCCAGGTGGAATGCAGTCCCTGTGAGGCAACACTTGAGGATGCTTATATTTATATTGCGAATAAAGAGAGGTAAAAAAGGTTTTTGCACCTTTTGGCGTCGCCAGATATAGGCTGCTAATCGAAATTTTGATTCTATTTTATCATAATACCGAATATATGAAGCCGGGGCCGAGGGACTTTTCATCAAGGACGGCTGCAGGTGATTACTTTGCAGCCGTCTTTGATAACATATGTAAAGCTGTTTTTCTGTACAAAAGCTCTATCCTTTTTATATACAGGCAGTCACATTAGAATAAGTCTTTAAAAAAGTCGTCAAATGTGGCTGCATTGTAAATCTGTTTCAAAGCTAAGAGGACACTGACTCTAATGCTGTAGTGACCTAATTCCATTTGTGAAATAATTTCCCGACTGGTGGAAAGTCCCATCAACTCAAGCTTGGCAGCGACTTCTTCTTGAGAAAGTTTTGCGTTTTTGCGAAGTTCCTTTAAATTTTTGCCAATAGAAATATCCTGTTTTATCTTATATGACATAAAATTTCTCCTAAAGAAATATTTTTGGAATGTATACATTACTGAAAAAGGGAGAAAAAATGTCGGAACCGCAATCTGGTTTATTGTATATCGTCTTTTGTATAAAAGCTCTATATTTTCACTGGAAGGTGAATGGACCCGTGTGGCACATGCAGTATTCCATTACCAATATTGCTTTACTGTCTTAATAGATTCATTTTCAGATAACTGGAACATTTCTGCAATCCGGTTTATTGTATCTGTCAAAGATAATCCCAGGTTTTTGCACATTAAAACCGCTCCTTTAATCTGACCAACTAATTCGCTTTCTTCCCGCATCTGTTGAATTGCCAAGCATACATGCTTTTCGTATGCTTTACACATGATTCACATCTCCTTTTCCTTCGGGAAATTTTAATTTGGATCCCGTAACAATATTGATTACATCCGCCGCTTGTCTAGCCATACTTTGGAAATTTGAATCTCTTTCTATGATTTCATTCAATTTTGCTTTATCCTTGGAATATTTTATATACAGCATCACTTCACGCAAGTTCGAGTGGAACGCATTAATTTCCCCATCGGACAACTTTTTTGGGGCGATCAGGTTTACATGATAATCCGGTGCATGTGCAAGGAGTTCGCTGTTAGTATTGGAATACATTTCTTTTAGAGAAAGGGGGGCGTCCCAGTCATCTGAACCAAAATATATTACAAGAGTAATGACTGGTATTAAACGGTCAGTTTTCCAAAAACCCCCCAGAAATTCCCCATTGGTTGGAACACCTTCTTTCTGCATCTGGTCTGGCTGCCCTGCCGCTTTTTCTTTCATGGCATGCTTATGGGAGTTGGCGGCTTCACTGATCTGGCGGGACAACTGAAGAAAGTCATAAACGCCGTTCCTGACAGGGAGGGCATAATGGATTTCAGCTTGGTTTTCGATACCCATGACACAGTATGCCGCATTTCTATCTGTCATAGTATGTAGGAGTTTTAGTACATCCCTGTATTTCTGCTCCGGTACGCTTGCGCCATCAGCCCCATATGGAATTACAATTCCTGTTGTGTCCAACTCTGTCAGCTGTGTTGGGTCAATTCTCTGATTCCCATGGTATAGGAATTGATTGAACGCATCAGCAAAAAACTACCGGGTTTTCTATATATTCCTTAGTTATAGTATCTATCTTTCCCATAATGTAATTCCTTTCTCTCATTAATAGTATACACTTAAAGACATTTTTCCTCAACGGTCTTTTCAAAATTTTATAGATTGAATGCTCACTTTATTTTTCGTGGAAAAGGCTGCTAATTGCAGATACCGGACGGACTATCTGTAAAGGATGGGAAAGTCCCAGGCAGAGTGGTAAGCTCGGATTATAAGAAAGAGGGGATTATGGAACGTATATGGGAAATTTTCCATACGATAAAGTTTTCCTGCTTTGCCGAGTCGACAAAGCAGGTCAAGGTCATAAGAGAAACCATTTACGCTGTCAATTTCCCCTTCCCCGTTGTCCGCCTCCGGAGCCGCCGTGCCAACCGTTTCCGCGTCTTCCGCCACCTGTCTGTCCCTGTCCGTTACCAGGCTGTTCTGTGCCCTGTCCATTACCGCCGTGGTTACCGGGCTGTCCTGCGCCCTGTCCGTTATTGCCGTCAGCTTCAGGCTGTTCTGTTCCGGAATTGCTTTCGTTGTCTGCAGGCTGTTCCGCCCTGGGGGAACCGGTTCCCAGTGCATCCGCAACGGCGTTCAGTATGCTGTTACTGGAAAATGTGGCACCGCTGACCGTCGGCACATCCAGGGACTGGGTGCTGATAATTTCACTGATAATCGTATCCTTCGCACGGGTGAAAAACGCAGTGTCGTCTTCATAGGATTGAATTGTAATATCCGTAATGGCGTTGTCTGTTACGGTGACGGATACAGTGGTGGTTCCGCGGAAGCCGCTTCCCGTTCCTTCATAGGTACCGTCTGGAACGGAAAATCGGCCCTCTGCCTTGTCGGTTTCCTGCCTGCTGTCCGAAGGCCCTGGATCATCATTCCCGGGTGATTGGGTTTCGGGTTCGGGTCTGGTAGTCCCGGTGGTGTCTGCGCCCTTATCCCCGGGTTTATCTCCAGGTGACTGGGCTTCCTGGCTGTTGTCTGAAGGAGCTGCCCCATGGTCCCCGGATGGCCGAGATTCCCCGGCACCGGACTGGTCCCGATTTTCCGCTGTTTCCGAATTGCTTTGGCCGGGCTGCTCCGCGCCGTCAAAACCGGTTCCCAATGCATCCGCCACAGCATCCATAATGCCTTTACTGGAAAACGTAGCGCCGCTGACCGCGCTGACGTCAGTTGTCTGTTCTGTCAGAATTGCCTGAATTACCGCGGACTGCGCTTTTTGGAAAAACGACTGATCATCCTGGAAGGAAAGCACCGTAATATCCGAAAGATAGCCGTCTTCCACAGTGACCTGCACTTCTATCTTTCCTCGAAACCCTTCTCCTGTGCCCATGTAGACGCCGTCTTTGTACTTGCCTTTTTCCGCACTTTCCGTTTTCATGGCGGCCTGTTCGGATACGGGTTCGGCAGCAGGGAAAGAGTCCAGATTGCCCACGAGTACCGTTCCGCCGATTACGGCAGCGGCGGCAGTGCCTGCCATGGCGCCGGAAGGGGTGGCGGACAGGCTCTTTTTGGGACATATGGCAAGGCACTGCATGCACTGGATGCATTCCACGGACATGACCGCCTCTTTCTCCGGTATGGGGATTCCCATGCTGCAGGCCCTGGTACAAAGCCCGCAGTTTGTGCAGGAATCGCCCTGGCGTCTTATTTTGTACAGCCGTTTTCCGGAAACCACAGCCAACAGTGCTCCCAGGGGACACAGATACCGGCAGAAAAAGCGCCCCACAAACAGGGAACCCACAGCGATTGCCAACAGCAGCCCGAATCCCACGGTGGGTATGGCAGAGGAGACAAGGGAAAGATTTCCCGAGATCAGCATCCCGAACACGCCCCAGGGACTCCAGGAAGAATCCACCGGCAGCGCCAGTACCCAAACTCCTGCCGTTATCAGGACCAATATTGCGTACTTCAGATATTTCAGGATGCGGTCCAACCGTTTCGGAATCTGTACCTTCCCGCAGACAGTCTTTTTGGAAAAAAAGAAAATAAGCTCCTGCATCATTCCGAAGGAACAGAGAAACCCGCAGAAAAAACGCCCCCACAGAGCGGTAATCAGAAATACCATGGAAACAAGGAGCAGCTGCGGAAACAGTCCGCCAAAAGAAAAACGGCCTCCTGTCAGTGCCGTCAATATATCCCGCACAGCGGAAAACACCATGATAAACAATCCCGGATACAGGATAAAAGCGGCCGCCTGAATCAGATGCCGGATACATTGTGTGATGAACCCGCGCTTTTTTGTTCGCTTTTTCTTTGAAACAGCTACTTCTTTCGAAACAGTTACTTCCTTCAAAACGGATACCTCCACGATAAACTCAATTTCTTCTCAAAAGGAATTTCCCCTGCAGTCCGGGGGTGATTCTGATTTCCCCGTCGTTGTCTATGAAAACGGCCTCTATTCCCCGTTTTTTCAAAAGGGGCAAACCGGCGTTTCTTCCCAATACGCATAGGCCCGTGGCCAGGGCATCCAGTTCCATGGCGCTCTGGCCCACCAGGGTTACGGACAGCAGCCCTGAATCCGCCGGACAGCCTGTGCGGGGATTCAGGATATGATGGTATCGCCTGCCCTGGGAAAAGAACCCTCGCTCATAAGTACCACTGGTTACAACGGCCTTGTTTTTCACCGAAACTTCGGCTATTGACTGGCCGTTTTTCTGATACGGGTGCTGAATGCCGATTTTTTGTTCCCTGCCCAGGGCAATCACGGTTCCGCCGAAATTCAGAAGGGCGTGACGCACCTTGTTTTTCTTCAAAATCTGTAAAGCCTGGTCAGCCGCATACCCTTTTGCAATTCCGCCCAGATCAATCTGCATTCCCTTCCTGCGCAGAAATGCGGTGCTTTCTGTCTCGTCCAATACCAGATCGGAAAGCCCGTTTCGGCCGCAGCCTTCTGCCAGAGCCGAATCTGACGGCATTTTGGCGCAGCGGATCGCATCCCGCCAGAGCCGGTTCGCAGCACCTGTTGTGATGTCAAATGCGCCCCGGGTTTCCGCGCCGTAAGCCAGAGCATGGAAAAGGACAAAAAAAGTATCCGGATGAACCGTCACCGGTTTGATGCCTGCCTGCTCATTGACTCTGAAAATATCGCTTTCCGGTTCAAAAAAAGAGAAGCGTGCATGGAGTTCCAGAACACGTTTTTTCACCTGTTCCGCGGTTTCCGGAGCATAATTGCCGTAGAGCGCAATCGTGTTCACTGTGCCAAGGGCCGGGAAAATTTTTTGCAGTCTTTTTTGGTTCATATTGTACTCTTATATTGTGTTTATATCGTGTTTATATTGTGTTCTTATATTGGCTCTTATATGGTGCTTTCATAGTGGTTTCGGCAGCTGTTCACACAGTCCCTGCCGATTTGCTCCAAAGCCCAATTCTGCATTTCCAGAAACATCCTGCCCCTAAGGCTGTCATAATCCATCCATATAAGTTTATGGTCAGATTCAACGGGAGCTTGTTTCTGTTCAAGCAGCTCTCCCAAATAGTAGGTTTGGATCGGATGAAAATAACCGATCACAGGATGTTTTGCATATGTTTCCGCTGAACATATTTTCTTCTTTATCAAAACGGAATACCCTGTTTCCTCCATACATTCCCGCATAATGCACATGGTATCTGTTTCTCCGTTATCCATTCCGCCGCCCAACAGGAAATACCCTTTAGGCGTTTGTACAATACCAATACAGTGATCTTTTACAGGGATTAAGTAAGCCCCTTTTCGATGTACATATTCAACGCCCTCGTTTGTTCCAAATATTTTGTGCATTTCAATTATCTCCTTAAACATGCTGATTTGTATATCTTCTTAAGAAATGGTTTACAGGAATCCCCGTTTTCTGGCTTCCTGCAGCAGCAGCGGCTGAATATGGGGGTATGTCCAGTTCTCCGGCAAGTCCTCCATCAGCGCGATTTTCTCAATTTCGCTGTGTAGCTCTGGCTCAAAACGGGTGATTTGGGCAAAAAACAGCATTCCGAAGGATTCTTCCCCATTATTCAGATTGTCCGGCGCTGTAACGGAATAGACACAGACAGGGTTTATGGTAAATTCCAAGGCTCCCGTTTCCTCATACAGCTCCCGCTTTGCCGTATCCAGGATGTTTTCTCCGGCTTCCCGATGCCCTCCCGGGGCTTCCCAGGTATCTCTGCTTCTGTGTTTACAAAATACATATTTGTTCTGTGCCCTGGATATAATTACGGCAAATTGAAGTAATTCATCATCAGCTTCCTCGTAAAACCGAACCTCTGTCATTTGGTCATTCCTCCATTCGTATGTTTCATTTGTCTCATTTCTTACAATGCCTGTGGTCATGACAGCTGCAGCTGCATTTCGCTTTTAGTGATTATACTACAGTTTCTTCTTTCAGAAAACAGATTCCCGCAAAAGTTTCCGTAAAAATTCCTGGCTGATACTTTTGATATGGGTTAAAATGGACTATATTTATTTCAAGAGGAGTCAGTTGATAAAATTTTTTGTTTTGACCAACCTTTTCTGAATTTTCCTCACTATATAACCGTACAGCGCTGATACACAAGGATACAGCAAATGAAGCCTTATAGAGCCATAGGGCCGGGCAACAGACAGAGCCTGTGCCTGATTTTCGCAGGAGGAAGACGGCACGAAGGGTTACGGCAGAGAGCATGGAAAAGGGTAAGGAGCAGAGAATGGAAAAAGCAGAAGCAGACCGTATGATAAAGGAATATCTTCCGAAAATATATGGCTTTGCCATGAAGAGAGCATTCTCCTATGACGAGGCGGAAGACTTGGCAGGGACTGTGGAAGAATAATCTTACATCTGATTATGATTATCTGTATGAGTTTATGAAAGGCATGTTGACGGAAAATACGGACTCTGAAGAAAAGCTTCAGCGTTTGAGGGAGCGGGGGTATCTGACAGAGGATGGGAAAGTCAATGTGATGATTGTAAAAGGCAGTGAGAAGGCGTTTTTCGACAGAATTCCTGCCATAGGGGAGGAATTGAAGAAGGGTTTCGCTGACCGCGCACTGGAAAGCGCCATGATGAAGGCGAAGAACTATCCTTCCCGGATGCAGGAACTGGTAATTTTTCAGGAGACTGCAAATTTTATCAGTAATATCGCTGCGGTAATGACCATGGAGTATCTGTATGCCAGGGGGATTTTCAGGCCGCTGACAGAGAGGGAGAGGGTTACCGCCAATTTGCTTATGTTCAGTGATGTTCTTCCCTGCATGTAAGGAGTGGGCTGTGCCTGATTCGGGCATGTGTGAGGGAAGGAACAGATAGGGAAATCATCTATATATAATCAGGACAGCGGCATTTCTGCAAAGATCAGAGGTGGCGCTGTTTGTTCCTCCTAACTCCGGAACAGGAACAAATTCCGGGTTTCTCCAGGCCTTTATCGGAGAAAATATGGTAGAAAACAGGGAAGGAAAGTAGTATAATGGTGTCAATCCTGCTATCTGGATATGGGAAGCTGATAAATGGGGGGATTACATGGAAAAATTAAGAGCAATTCTTTTCACTGGGGGTCTAATGCTCTTTCTTCTGGCAGCGGTAACGGGCGTTCTTTCCGTACAGGATTATTTGGATATTCTTCCGGCGGAAAGTTACGAGGATAAGGGCGTCTATACCTTCCGGCCTTACCAGGTGCTGCCGGTTCAGGTGGAGAATACCGGAACCGGGCGGGAGAAGCGCATGAATCCCACCAAAACCGTTTACATGGTCTATTACAGGGATACGGAGGCAAAGGGGTATCGGTGGGAGGAAAGGGCCGTCAGCCGTGAGAGCGGAGAGAAGACCGTGGATGCGGGGGTGACTGTGGACCGCAGGGTTCTAAGCATTTTAAGTTCGGGGGCCTATATTACCGTGGCGCCGGAATTGGATGCGGAGCGCTATACGGTGGGCCTGCGAAGAAGGGATTTGCTGTTACTTGGGGCGTCGGCGGCATATATCCTGTTTTACCTGGGGGCCTGGTGCGTCTTATGGTACAGGCGGAGGAAGTCAATATGATAAGGAATCAGCTGAAAGAGCAGTGGAAGGTGTACGAGGCTCGTGTTTGAAAATTTTTAGAAGTATCTACTCACGGAAAAGGGGCTTATAAATTCACACTGCGGGCAACAGGCAAATCGTTTATTATTAAGTATGGAAAGAAGAAGCCGCAAAGGAGGGCTGTATGAAATCAAAAAATAGAGATGACGGTTGGTTCATTGGAAGACTGTATTTTAACAGAGAAGATAAAAGAGTCATTATCAAGAGACCGGGAAGCGGATTTGGCTATACATTCAATTTTGGAAACAGGTGGACATGGATATGGAATCTTATTTTTGTAATTATTATTGCTGTATTTGTCAATGTTTTTATACTGTAGACCGCCAGGATTTACAGTGATGCCTCCGGGAAAATACCTGGCTGGCGGTCTGCAGTCAGGTTGCACTGCAAATTCAACCGGTGCGCAGTATAAATAACGTTTAGCAACCAGGAAAGAGAGGGAAATAAAATAGATGAAAAAAAGAATTTATCTGCTGACATTGATCTTAATGGCCGGACTTTGCACTGGCTGCGGAAAAGAGGGGACAGAAAGCAATGAAGGGACAGAAATTATTGAAGGAATAGAAATCAATGAAGGAACAGAAATCAATGAAGGAACAGAAATCAATGAAGGAACAGAAAACATTGAAGGAACAGAAAACATTGAAGGAACAGAAAGCAATGAGCTGCGCATGGAAGGCGAATCTTCTCAAGCCGAAGAGCCATCCATGCTTGAAAGCAGTGAAAACCAGGATAACCGGGAAAACCAGGATATGGAATTGAATGATCAGACGAAAATCGATTTCACTTATGACTATTCGGAGGATATCAAGGCGGATGTTGATGATATGGTATCCGGTTCCGCATCTCTGCAGGAGGAATTGGAGAATATGGAGAAAATCATTCAAAAGTACACTCCGTTAGCAGAGGCAGCCCAAACCCAGAGTGAAATGAATCTATCGTCCAAATGGTTTTTCGTTATATGGGATACGGAATTAAACAGTATTTGGGGCAGATTCAGTGAATCCGCATATCAGGAGACAAAGGAGAAAATCCTGAAAGAACAGCGGAACTGGGTAGCCATGAAGGAAGAAGTGACATTGTTGAGCCTTGGGTCCAGGGAGGAAAATGGCAGCATGTTTCCGCTCCTTCAGAATTCCTTCCTGGAGGAGATTACGAAGAACAGGGCTTATGTTCTTGCAAATGAGCTGGCAAAGATAAGGGGGGAATCCTTTGTCATGCCGGAAAAATCAGCAAAGTACGGTTTGTTTATAGACAACCAGGAAACCGGCAGCGTATACAGTTCTCTGAACACCCGACAGGGATGGGAAGGAGAAGACGAAGCGAGTATCTCCATTTACAGACAGGGTGGAGCAGAGGGAACTTTTGTTGACAATGGAAACGGAGAACTGATTTTCACATCAGATGATGGAAAAATAAAAGGAATAATCAAACTGAACGGATGGGATGGCGCAAGTTTCAAAGTTACCGAGACAGCGGGAGAGTCTCCCTTCGCTGTAGGAGAAGAATTCGAATTTCCTTTTGCATTTTGAACCATACGAAGCACTTGTGAAAACAGTGGAAACACTTTTCCCATCGGGGACTAAAATAATCAGGCGAAAAATAATCAGCCGAAAAAAATCAGGTGAAAAAAATCAGGTGAAAGAAATCAGGCGAAAAAACAACCAGATAAAAAATAACCGGAAGAAGAGGGATAGACATGGGGAGTGAAGACAGCAAAGTGTTAAAAGTATGCAAGATTATTCTGTTTGGCATTTTGTCCTTAGGGATCATGCTTTCCGCGCCCACGGGATGGATTTATGATTTGGGGGTGGGCACAGGCACGGAACAGGGCCAGAAGCCCGGAGAAGGGGTCAGAACGATTGGCAGCCGGGAGGAGGTAGAGGCCTTTTTTTCAGATCAGGTTCCGGCTACCATATCCGGCGGCAAACTGGTGGCATGCCCGTTGGTGCGGCTTCGTGACGTGGAGGAGGCAGGGACCCATTACACGGGAAGACGGGGCAGCAGGAGGCAGGTTACGATTTCGGAATACATTGCCGGAAGTTATCCGCTGTCTGCATTGCAGAAGATCAGCCAGGGCATTGTCAGCGGCACTTACAACCGATATCATCTGACGGAACTGGAGGACGGCACTTACCTTTGCGTATACTTTGACGATTACCTGAAGCTGACAGGGACGGATCATTACCCAGTGGGCTATGTCCGCTCTGCAACCACCCAGGAGCGCCGGATGTTGGAGCGCATGGCGGAGGACTATGATGTGGATTCCGAATATGTGTTGGATATGTATCGGCACGGAAAAGTTACTTGGGTAACCGACATGCTGCTGCGGTTTGGGGTCCTTGTGGTGGTGATCACCATCATCACGGTGGTTTGGGACAGCATCAAAAAACGAAAAGACGGACAGGGATGAGGCAGATGGCGGGAATGGAAAGTCCGGAAACAACTTTCATGCGTTCCAGAAGGGGGAAAAGATGAGAAAAACAATGGTTATCGGTATTGCAGGCGGAAGCGCCAGTGGAAAGTCCACTTTTTCGGGAAAACTGGCAGAGGCACTGCAGGATCTGCAGGTAATGGAACTGCATATGGATTTGTATTTTAAAGCGCCGGAAGAGCGGCCCCTTGCAGCGGCGCCTGTGGGCGGGAAAATCTATCGGGACGACAATCATCCGCTAACCTGTGATCTGCCCCGGTTGGAGCAGGATTTGGCTGCTGCTGTCAACAGCGGTCAATATCAGGTGATCATCGTGGAAGGGCTGCTGACACTGTGGGATGAAAAAATACAGGACAGGTTGGATTTACGCCTGTTCGTGGACTGTCCTCCGGATGAACGTATTGTGCGGCGGCTGAAGCGCAATATGACCTGGGGACTGTCCTTTGATGAGATAGCCGATGTATATTTGGACCTGGTCCGGTATCGCCATAACGAATATGTGGAGCCTACCAAATGGAAAGCGGATTTTATTGTGAATGGTTCTCATTTTTCTCCCAGGGCGTTGGATATGTTGGCCTTGTACATTCGTTCCATGATTTGAGGAGGTGCCATATGAATTGTTACGAAATCTATTTCAGTCCCACAGGAGGGACGCAAAAGGTTGCCCGTATTCTGGCAAAAGGAATGGGGACTAAGTTCACAGAGATTGATATGATAAAATATCCTGACAAACTGCAGCAGTTAAAATTGACGGAGGAGGACCTGTGCCTCATTGCCGTTCCGTCTTTCGGCGGCAGAGTTCCGTCCGCAGCGGCAGAAGAGCTGAAAAAGGCAAAGGGCTGCGGGGCGAAGGCAGTTCTGGCAGCCGTATATGGAAACAGGGCCATTGACGATACTTTGGCGGAATTGCAGGATATTCTTGAGGAGGCCGGGTTTACCTGCATTGCCGGGATAGAAGCGGTTGCGGAGCATTCCCTGATGCGTCAGTTCGGCGCAGGGCGGCCTGACGGGGCAGACGAGAGGGAATTGACGGATTTTGCGGCAAAGATCAAAGCCGGAATGGAGGAAACCGGGACAGGAAATAAGCTGAAGCTTCCGGGAAACCGTCCTTACAGAGTATATAATGGAGTGCCGCTGAAACCGGAGGCAAAGGGGAAATGTGTGGCCTGCGGGCTTTGTGCAAAAGAATGCCCGGCAGGGGCAATTCCTGGGGACCATCCCCGGAGTACGGACAGGGAAAAGTGCATTTCCTGTATGCACTGTGTCCAGGTGTGCCCCCAGAAGGCAAGGAGCTGCAGCAGGCTGTTGGGTTTTATGGCAGGGCAGAAATTGAAAAAGCACTGCGCAGGCAGAAAAGAGAACCGGCTGTATTTGTAGCCAGGGGTGGCCTATTCTCTCCCGCTCTGTGGGTGTACCTTTCCAACGCGGGAGCAGGGATAGCCGCGAAACGGCGCAATTTTTCATATTTTTATCTTTGGGAATTTATTTTGGCGCAAAATTATAGGATTCCGGATTCCCGTTCACGGCATTTTCCGGTCATCTTTGAGAAGGCCATAAATATAGAGGTCTCTCCAATTCCCGTTATTGTCCTTCGTATGGCTTCTCTGGATTCCCTCCAACTGCATACCGAGTTTTTTCATCAGCCCAACTGCTTTTATGCTGTCAATGGTTTCAGTAAATATCTTGTGTGCATCCAGTACATGAAAGGCATAATCAATTACTGCTTTGCAGGATTCATATGCATAACCCTGCCGCCAAAAGTGCTTATTGAAAAACCAACCAATTTCGTATACGCTTTCATTAAACTCATTGAACAGAATATATCCAATCATTTTACCGCTGTCCTTGTGAACCGCAGCGATAGCCCCTCTTTTTTCAATACAAAACTTTGATAAAAAATCAGATGTTTTTTCAAGGCTGTATGCCGGTTCACAATTTTCCATTACTTCAGCATCGCCCCAAATATCATGTAAGTCTCGGACATCATCCATGGCGTAGTTCCGAATGAGTATTCTTTGCGTTTCAATATGCATTTGTACCACTTTCCTGAATTTGATTTTGCAGCTTTATGATTTTGGCTAATTGTACCACAATAAAATCACATACTCAACCTGCAAAAAAAGAAAACTTCGTGGCTGCTTTGATAACCCGGGGTGCCCTTCTCACCTGATGCATACACAGCCTGACTTTTGAAAAAAGGGATGGACGTTCCGTCGTGTTCTTTATGAATTGTTTTTTTCATAAGTTGCACTCATTCAAAATCATCAAAATCATAAGACTGTAGACAAATCAGCTGTATCAGTTTTAACCATATCTGCAAGAGTTTTATTATTAAAAAAGTCATTGATCATCTGATAGAATTCTACCCACATGGGATATGTTCTACATTCAGAAGTTCTTTCGCAAGGGAGTGTTCCGCATTCCAGACAGGCTACCGGTGCAAGATTGCCTTCTGTCAGCCGCAGAATGTCTCCGATTTTGCAGTCTTCAGGTGGTATTACGAGGCGATAACCGCCGCCCTTACCCTGCAATCCTTCGATAACGCCGTTTTTTGACAATACAGGTATAATTCGCTCTAAATACTTTAGGGAGATTCCCTGCCTTTCAGCAATGTCCTTCATTGGAACATAACCATTTTCTGTATGCTCGACAAGATCTATTAAAACACGGAGTGCATAGCGCCCTCTGGTGGAAATCAGCATTGCAGTCACCTCATTTTTCTTTAATCGCAGCTTGTCCGGGCTTCAGCCGGTGTTGGTATTATTTTACTCTTCCCACCTGATTTCTAAAGATATGGTTGCTGAACAGTTTCACAAGTTTACACTTCCAGCAAATAATCATACCAATAATAGCACCAACTCCTGCCTGCAAAATTTGATAAGGCAGCTTGAGTATTGCATACTCAGGTGTACTGTATATGAACGCTCTGCCAAGAGAATATCCGATCACCATAATAATGGCGCCAAGCGTTACCCCAATTCCCGAAGATAAGACGGGATGCTTCTTAAGAATGTAGTGTGAACACACAGATATAACCACCGCCTGTAAGCCGTGTGTTGCCAACGATACAAACATAGGTAACGGATAAAAGAACAGGTCACCTAAAAATGCACCAACACCGCCGACCATGAATGCAGAAAATGGTTCCAGTATAATTGCTGCTGTGCAGATGATGATATCATTCATATATAAGTGACCGCCGGGGACGGGAACACCAAAAGAACTCATTGCAATATTCAGTGCCATAAACATGGCTGTAATACACAATCGATAGGGTGTAAACTTTGCGGGTTGATTTTTAATGTCAGACATGAATAAATCCTCCAATTCCTTTGACAGCACCGGTTTCCTGAATAAAGGTACCGGTGCTTTTACTTAATCTGCAAACAGCGGTGTAGACAAATATCTGGCTCCGGTATCGGGCAGCAGTTGCTATTTTACTGCGTCAAAGCCGTTTTTCAGATCGGCAATGATGTCATCAATATGTTCCGTACCGATAGACAAACGAATCGTATTCGGCCGGATTCCCTGATCCGCAAGTTCTTCTGCGGAAAGCTGGCTGTGTGTGGTCGTTGCAGGATGAATGACAAGGCTTTTGACATCAGCAACATTGGCAAGCAGGGAAAAGATTTTCAGGCTGTCAATAAATTTATGTGCTTCGGCCTGACCGCCCCTGATCTCAAAGGTAAAAATAGAACCTCCGTCATTGGGGAAATATTTCTGATATAGTGCATAATCCGGATGATTCGGCAATGACGGATGATTGACCTTTTCCACCTGCGGATGACTTGTGAGAAAGGCTACAACCTTTTTGGTATTCTCTACATGACGTTCCAGCCGGAGTGACAGAGTTTCGATACCCTGCAAGAGCAAAAATGCCGCAAACGGAGAAATCGTAGCGCCTGTATCACGCAGCAGTACCGCACGAATATAAGTCACAAATGCTGCGCTGCCTGCCGCTTTTACAAAGGTAACGCCGTGATAGCTTGGGTTCGGTTCTGAAATAGCGGGATATTTGCTGCTTGCGGACCAATCGAATTTTCCGGAGTCCACAATAATGCCGCCGAGCGTTGTACCATGACCGCCGAGGAATTTTGTTGCAGAATGGACGACAATATCTGCACCGTGTTCAATCGGGCGGATGAGATACGGTGTACCGAAGGTATTGTCAACCACAAGAGGGATCCCGTGTTTATGTGCAAGCGCCGAAAGAGCATCAATATCGGGAATATCGCTGTTGGGATTGCCCAGGGTTTCGATATAGAGGGCTCTTGTATTATCCTGGATTGCCGCTTCGACTTCTGTAAGATCGTGAATGTTTACAAAGCTTGCCGTGATACCAAAGTTCGGAAGCGTGTGTTCCAGTAGATTATAACTGCCGCCGTAAATCGTTTTTTGCGCAACGAAGTGACCGCCGTTCTGTCCCAGGGCTTCAAGAGTGTATGTAATAGCTGCTGCACCCGAGGCAAGAGCCAAGGCTGCAATACCGCCCTCCAGAGCTGCAACACGCTGTTCGAGAACGTCCTGTGTGGAGTTGGTAAGTCTGCCGTATATATTGCCGGCATCAGCAAGACCGAAACGGGCGGCAGCATGTTCGCAGTTACGGAACACGTATGAAGTAGTCGCATAAATCGGCACCGCACGGGCATCGGTTGCCGGATCCGGGTTTTCCTGACCTACATGGAGCTGTAAAGTTTCAAATTTATAGTTAGACATAATTGTAGTTCCTTTCATGATTGAATTTGTGTAAATCTATATAAGCTGTGTGAACTTACAGCTACACATTCGGCCATAACGGAAATTCTCTCTGACGAGTTTCTCAAAATAATTTTCCATAAATTGATCATCTTCTTTCTGATAACCGGAAGACTCCGATGAAGTCTCTCGGTTGTAAGCGGTTGTGTTTCAGCCTAAAATCAGGCAGCACAAGGGGTTGCTCTTGAAATGGAGAACGCATCCCGCAATCTCCTTTCATAATAATACCTACCAGATTGGTTGGTATTATTATGGCATCAAAAACCAACCGTGTCAATAGGTAAATGGGATTTTTTGTCTTTTGTGTCTGTCTTTGCTGCAGCGTCTGCTGATGCCGTTTCTGCAAGAACTGTTGCCGCACAGAACGAATTTCTTCTTCATGGAGCAATTATGCCAGGCTTTCACACGGTCAATTGCAGAGCGTTCTTGTTACAGGCCGCTGTGATAATCTGGGGGGCCTTCCTCGCCTGGCGCATGTGCAGCCTGCCTTTTGAAAAAAGGAGTGACGCTTTTCTCCTGTTTTATTATAAATGAGAATGAGGTGGAGGGCTGCAGGAAAGTATGGTATCCTATTTCTGAAAAGTGAGCATCTGCATGCGCCGACAGGGCCTTCTTTTGTGAACAGGAGTGCTGTTCAAATGTCAGTGGAACGAAGGCGGATGCGGACCGGAATGGGAGGGAAGACAATGCAATCATTGGAAGAGTATATGCAGGGCCTGAAACAATGGCTTCAGGACACCAAGGATTCGCCACTGGAAGAAATGTCCGATTTTTTTACAAAACGTCTGCAGGGTTATGAGGAACATATGTCGGTTTGGGAGGAATCATACCGGATGTTTGCCGAAATCCTGCCTTTGGATTGCAGGAAAATTTTGGACCTGGGATGCGGAACCGGACTGGAACTGGACCGAATCTGGAAGCGGAATCCGGACATTGAGGTGACAGGTGTGGATTTGTGTCAAAGTATGTTGGACAAGTTAAGGGAGAAGCATTCTGATAAGCAGTTGACTATCGTATGTGAGGATTATTTTCAATATGATTTTGGCAGGGGAAAGTGGGACACGGTGATTTCTTTTGAAAGTCTGCATCATTTCCTGCCGGAACGAAAACGGGCATTGTACCGGAAAATTTATGAAAGCCTGAAGGTGGGCGGCATCTTCCTTTTGGGGGACTATATTGCCAGTTGTGATGAGGAAGAGGCGCTTCTGCGGGGCGTATATCTGGAGAAAAGGAAGCAGTCCGGAATACCGGATGAGCGTTTTGTTCATTTTGATATTCCGTTGACCCTGGAGCATGAAACGGAACTCATACAGGGCGCCGGATTTGTGATTGAAAAAGTACTGGATAATCCGGATGGCGCAACGCTCATTGCGGCCGGAAAAAAGGGGCAATGAGCGTGGCTGATCCGTTGCGGCGTGGGCAGGAATTCATCATACAGCACCGTTCCCTGCCTGCGTCAGGTCCAGAATACCGTCATATCGTGAAAGCATATCCGGAGTCAGACGGTGCGTGACTGTAATGATAAGACAGTCTTTAAGTCCCATGACCTGTGCTTCGATTTTTTCTGCCGTTTCCTTGTCCAGATTGGCGGTAAACTCATCCAACAGCAGTACCCGGCTCTTCCTAAGCAGCGCTCTGGCCAGGCTTAGGCGCTGCTTTTCGCCGCCTGAAAAGTTTTTGCCGTTTTCCTCCACCATGGCGGAAAGCCCCTCCGGAAGAGAATCCACAAGCTCTTTCAATCCTGCCTGCTCCAGGGCGGCTTCGATTTCCTGCGGGGTGTATTCTTCATGATATAGAGTGATATTATTTTGAATTGTGTCCTGAAACAAGAAGGTATCCTGGGAGACATATGCCACCGTATTTCCCAGATACTCCCGTGTCAGCTCCCTCAATTCCACGCCGTCATAACGGATGCTGCCGCTGTAATTGGGATAGTACCCCAGAAGCAGGGAAAGAAGCGTACTCTTTCCGCAGCCGCTTTTTCCGATAACGGCATAATGCTTTCCTGCCCGGAAACGGAAGAAGAGATTGCGGATGACTTCCCTGGAAAAGGTTTCTTCCATAGGAGGATTTTGCTCCATTGTATCCTCCTCATTTATGTTTTCTCCATATCTGAAAGAAAGCTTATCCAGGATGATTTCCTCCCGGAAGCCGTTTGCTTTCGGAATGTCGGCATCTTTCGTGTCATGTGCTTTTCTCCTTGAAAGCGCGTTTTCTCTGGAAGGTTCTTCTTTCGTAGGACATGCTTTTTCCGTGGAAAGCCCTTTTTCCATAAAATCATTTTTGTCTGTCCGGGGCAGCAAATTTCGGGATGTGATATTTTCTCCCAGTAAATGCCGAAACCGTTTTTCCAGAGGCCTGGAGGCGCGGAAATTAGCCACAATGGAGGGCATGGATTCGATCGGAGAGATGATTTGTCCAATCAAATGTCCGAAGGCAATCACCATTCCCGCGGAAAACATTCCTTTCAGCGAAAAATAGGACGCCATAGCCATCACCAGTACAGTAGAAAGCAGTCCCACAAAATTTCCCGCATAAGCGCATACCATTCTGCAGTTTATGTTTTGTCGGTTTGCCGTCTCCATGGCGCGGTTCTTATTATCATGTTTCCGCAGAATGAGGGGCAGGATTCCATAAGAACGAATTAAACGGAATCCGGCGAAATCATCCCGGATTTCCCCTGTATAGGACTCTGCGCTTTTGGCAAAGCTCTCCATACTTTTCTCAAGAGGGGATGTTGTCAGCCTGGTTACGCCCATGGAAAGCAGCGCCAGGAAGAGCATCAGGACAAGCAGAAGCGGCTGCAGGGAGATGCAGATTGCGGCTGCGGCGATAAAGGACATCAGGCATTCAAACAGATGCAGATGATTGACCCAGTACACATTTTCAAACTGGTTCAGGTTATTGCTAAGTTCGTTCATGTATTCCGCGCTGCTTCCGGCATCGAAATCCGCCATGCTCCTGTTCATCAGCGCAGCAAAAATATCTCTTTTCAGAAAATACCTTGCGTCCGTTAAAATCCAGGTCTTCATGCAGCGGTAAGACAGTGCCACAAGATTGTAAATCACCGCGTACCCAATCCCTCCCAGAAGGGTCCGAAACAGCACCTCCGCATTTTTTCCCGCACAGTCCACCAACGCGCTCATGACCAGAGAGAATAAGGGACCTGCAACGCAGTTGGTCACAAGCAGCGCCGCGAATAATAGACAATATCCCTTTTTCCGCAACAGATAACGATACATATGCATTTACTCCTTTTCCTTTGTTTTTGGATATTTACAGAATACCTTATGGGGAAATGGTTTCCAAGCAATCTGCGGTTGCATTCATTACAACAGAGCATTGTATATAAACGCTTTTTTACATAAACTTCTGTATGCAGTGAGTTATTATATCAGGATGAAGTACATGGCTCTTTGCTTATTTTAGCAGATCGGGTGATTGACCTGATTTATCTAAAATATTTGAAGGCGACGATTTCATATTACAAAGAAACAAGAGTGGAGACATATCCTTTTGCCCGTGACGCCATAAGAGAAGCTGTTTTTAATGCTTTGATTCATTGTAATTGGGCTGATAATGTTCCGGTACAAATACGTATTGAAGATGATACCATGTATATCAGCAACTGTAGTATGTTGCCCTTTGGTTGGACGGTTGAGACTCTTTTGAGTACTCATGTATCAAAACCTTACAATCCAGATATTGCAAGAGTATTTTATCGGGCAGGATATATTGAAAGTTGGGGGCGTGGCATTCAGAAAATTCGGGATGCCTGCAAAAAACTTGGAGTGGACGATCCGAAGTATATTGTTCATGGAGAAGATATTATGGTGAAATTTACTGCTCTTCAAAATGCTGAAGCATCAGATTCCAAAGTCCCAAATGTCACAAAGGATGTTACAATAGAAGTAAAAATATTGGCACTGCTTAAAGAAAATGCATCTATCACTACTACTGAAATGGCAAAACAACTATTAGTTACCAGGCGCACAGTTCAGAGGGGTCTGGATGTATTAAAGGGCAAAGGGAAAATAGAACGTAAAGGCGGCAAACGATATGGCTATTGGAAGATTTGTGAGTAGTGTTTATACCCCTGGCGTTCGATATATTTATACAACAGGAAAAACTTTTTCGCGTCTTACTCTAAACGTAATAGCGGTTCGGACGGTACACTGAACTGGTACTTCTTAACTGACTGACATAGACCGAAAAGTAAACATAGTGTCCGGATTCAGAGCTGCTGCAGCGCCTGTTCCGTTGCTTCCTTAATATAAGGCTCCAGTTTCACCCGGGGCATCAGGGAGAGTACCATTTCCCTGGTGACAGTGTATTTTTCGGTGAGATTCCTGGCCTTGTAGAATTTCGTCAGTTCCCACAACAGGGAAAATTTGTCAAAGTCCTGGCCATAATCCAATACGGTTTCCCGGTGTTTCTCAACGTATTCGATTTCCCCGATTTTAAGCGCCGCCAGAAGGCAGCGTTGCCACAGGGCGGCATTGTCGGAAGATGGCGGCATCATCAACGCAATGACTGCCTCTTCCGTTTCCTGTATTTTCAACAGCTCCTCGTCATAGCCCAGATCGCACAGCGCTTCAAAGTAGAGCAGGAGTGTGTCCGTACAGGGAGATTCCCGGAAATTTTTTTCGCATTCCAGACGTATCTGACGATTTTTCCCCAACATGGTATGCAATTGCACCCGCTGCAGGCGGAAGGGCATTTCCCCGGTTTTCTGTGCCAGTTTCTCCGCCAAATCCAGTGCTCTTTGGCCGGATTCCCATCCCTGCTGCAGCAGCAAATGCATTTTATTGCTTTCCAGTCTGATTTTATCCCGCTCCAGTTCTGCCGTATCTCCGATGCTGTTTTCCAATTGCCTGTCTATGGTCTGAAGCTGCGAGTCGAGACAGTCCATGGCTTCCCGGAAAGAAACATCGTCTCTCAAAACAGAATATCGCAGCACCAGGTCAATTGCCCTGTCCACGGGGGACCTTCCGAACAGCTCATCCATGCTCACCCCGAAAAAATCCGCAATTCTAGGCAGCAGGGTTACGTCCGGCGTGCCGTTTCCAACCTCCCATTTGGATATGGTCTGGGGTACCAGAAACAGATATTCCGCAAGTTGTGTCTGGGTAATGTTTTTGGCTTTTCTAAGGGCGGCTATTTTTTCTCCAATTGTCAGGCTCATCATCCATATCCTCCGTTTTACCCCAATTATACTATAGTTGGTTGCGGCATGGAACAGGTTTTAAAAGAAATTTACGGGCATTTTTCTTCCTATTTTTATGCAAATGGCGGTAGAAAACAGGGAATGGATGTTGTATAATGAAACAGGAAAAAGGAGAGAAGCATAGTAAGGGGAGATGCAGAATACAGGAAAGAGAAGAATAATAAGGGGAAATGCAGAATACAGAGAAGAGAAGAATAATAAGGGGAGATGCAGAATACAGGAAAGAGAAGAATAATAAGGGGAAATGCAGAAT
>OFGA01000511.1_pt1 | contig 31580 bp, 38 predicted proteins | sample 1521471 | NCBI WGS metagenome assembly OFGA01 (sample SAMEA3504086, study PRJEB24116) | mouse gut metagenome | biome: mouse gut; feature: mouse-associated habitat; material: faeces | place: Denmark | collected 2011 | reverse complement strand
CTAGATGAAGCAACAACTATTTAAACTATCAACAATTTAATATTCGTTATACTAGCTATCTTATCAGATTTTGTACCACCGGCAGATGATGGATCTCAAGTAATCGAAATCAATTCTATGAAATATTCTAGAACTCAAATTAACAAAAAAGATAACAACAAAAAGGAGGAGTCTAATATGGCTGAAATCAATACTGAAACCGTAATCGAGTTAAATACTAAAGTAGCTACTCAAGCTGCTGAAATTAATAATTTACAGCATCAGGTTAACGAAAAAGATGCAGAACTTAATAAATGCAAAGAAGAATTAAATGCTTGTAAAGAGGAATTGAATGCTTACAAGAAAAAGGAAGAGGAATTAAACAAATGCAAAGAAGAGTTAAATAGTTCTAAGAATAAAGAAACTGAGCTTAATTCACTTTTAGTAGAGGCAAACAAAACTGTTGAATCTCAAAAGACACAGATTGCAGAACTTAATTCTGAAATCGAACCATTAAGACAGATGAAAGCAGATGTTGATTCAAAAACTGCTCAGGCAGAAATTAATGCGTATTTTGAAACAATTAAGAAAGAAAATGGTTTTTCAGAGGCAGAGCTTAATTCATTGAAAGCAGATTTTGTCGATAAAGGTGATCTTGCAGGATTAAAAGCGAAAGAAACCGAATTATGCGTCAATAAGTTCAAAGAATTGAAAAAGATCGATGCCGCAAATGTCGAAATTAATTCCGCTAATAATAATAGTAATTTATTCTTTTCAACAAAGAATAATGCAGAAGTTAATAGTGTCATTGATGACGGTAGCGAATTATTTAGATAATAGGAAGGAGAAGAAAAATGTCTAAAATTATGTATGCAAATTATGCAGCTATTAAAAACGAACAGCATATTCCTGATGCTGTAGCACAGTCCGATTTGAAAAATGGATATGTAGTTGTTAAAGGTGTAGATGAGAAGGGGAAACATACCGCCACCGTTCCAGGAAATGCAACTGAGTGTAAGGGCGAATTATGGTTTGTATGGAATACTGTTGATAAACCAGAACTTGATAATGAATCTGATTTTATTATTAAGGAAGGTGATTTTGCTAAAATTTTTAAGTTCAAAGCAGATTATCCGGTTTATGTTTCAAAAGATTTAATTACTGGTGAAGTAAAAACTGGAAAGTATCTTGTAGCAGATGAATCTAACGCTGGAATGGTAAAAGTTGTTGATGCTGCAACTGGCTATGCAGTATCACTATTGGTAACTGAACCTCTCGTTTCTGCTCAAGGTGCAATTTACTTATGTGATGTTGTAATAGGAACATCTACAATAACCACTGCTAGATCTACTACTGAGTAAACAATTGAAAGGAGAATTATATTATGGCTACTACTATGAATGCAATTGATTTTGAGAAAGTTCAGCCAAATGTAGAACTAAATAACTTACAAAAATCAGTAAATACAAAAACTAGAGGTGTAGAAATCTTTTCTGCTATGTGTGCCGGAAAAGATACCTCAAAATATGGTCAGGATGTTGATAAAGTTAATAAATATATGAAGGCACGAGGTAAAGCTGCTGTAAATGGGGATGTTAAAGCTCAAGCAGAGTTGAATGCTATCAGAACCGAAATGATTGAAGCTCCTTTGATGAAGAGATTAAATCTTGTTGACTTTATGGGTGAAAAAATTAGTGTTGGTTATGATGAGGTAATTAAGTATAAGGTATATAATCTGGAAGGGAAAATGTCTAATTGGCAGGCAGTAAACGGTAGTTTCCCATTTGCTACTTATACATACACCACAAGAACGATGGATACTGGTAATATTACCGGTGGTGTTCTTATTGATCATAGAGAGTTTATGTCTGGTAACTGTGATGCAATTCAGACTCTAAATGAACAGACCATTACTGATATGTTTAATAAGGTATTCTATAAGGTACAAATGGACTTATATAATGCTTTTAAAACAGCAAAAGAAAATGGTAAAATCGTAAACTTTGAAGAAAGTGCTGGTATTGTTAAAGCCGCTGTTGATGCAGTTCTCAAGAAAGCAAAAAGATTCGGTACAGTTACTATCACAGGAGATTATTCAGTTGTGTCTCAAATGGAAGATCTTGCAGGATTTAAAGTTGATACTGCCGGTGGAGTAAGATTCTCTGAAGCAGTTATGGAAGAAATCCGTAAGACAGGTCTATTAAAAACTTATAAAGGTACAAGCATTGTAGAAATTCCAAATAGTCTTAACTTTACAAAGTTAACTTCTGATGGTAAGTTCTATGATACTTATTTGCCAGAAGGACTTCTGTACTTTCTTGTTTCAGGTGCCCTATCTCCTCTTAAGATTGGTTTTAAGGGTGGACTTCAGTCTATGGCTGGACAGGATATTAATTTAAGAGCAGATGTTATTCGGTATGATCTGGAAATGGGTACATCGGTTATTGATGAGTATCTTCCTTCCGTTGGTCTTGTTTCTGACACTAATTTTGAAGTTGAAAAATAATATGACTTAACTGTGAACACGTCCAATGCGTGTTATTTTTATGCTTAGAATGAGGTGTGAAGAGTATAACCTACTCTTCCACCATTTAATAAAGGTTAATTTGGAGGAATTAAAATGGCTTTGGATATGGACAAAAGGTCAAAGGTTGTTAATTTATGTCCTTGGGCAATTACTTTCATCTTACCAAATTCTGGCGGTGAAGTTAGAATCGAAGGTAATAAATCGACAACCATTAATAATGGTGAACTTGTAACAATGAAAGATAATAATAATGTTATGCTTTGTGGCACAGGTGACGGAAACCATGCTAGGTTATATGTAGATAATCCTGAATTTAGAGAATATGTAGGTTTTGATGATCCTGAAAATAAACAAAAACAGTTTATTCTTATTCCGGAGGAATGTGAAAAGATTTGTGCATTAAAAACTGATGTAACATTCAAAAAGCATATCGAAGAAAAAGTGCTATTAGAACATGAAAAGGCAATCTTTATGTCTTATTGCAAGAAATCTAAGTTTAACGATTATAATCGTATTATGTTTTTAGAAGAATATACTGGATTACGATTGTCTTAATGGGGGTAATATATGAAATGGAAAATAGAACTTCCCTTCAAGAAATCGTGGATGCCGTAAAAATAAAAATACCAACCGAAGATTTGACTGGAAAAGAAAATCACCTGGCACAACTTTTGAAATCTGCTACTGCACGATGTAAACGAAAAACTTATGATAAAATAGATTTTTATTATGATAAAGAATTGCAAGAAGGATATTTTTACAATAGTATATCTGAACCAACTATAGAGTTACTTTCTATGTATATAGTTAAAGATTATACAGCATGGCAATTTTCTATATTGAATAACAGAAAACAATATCTGGGTACAAACGCTTTTAACAAAATTCCTTCATACAAAGATCGTTATGACTTTCTTATGAACCAATTGGAATATTGGAATAATGAGATAGCAAAATTTGAAATGGAATTTCCTGATTATTCTGAGGATAGGTAAAAAAATGAAGAGAAAAATTTTAATAAAAACACCTCAATATGAAATAGAATTGAATGATTTGTGCCAGAAAGAATATAGAAAAATCAATAATCTCTTATCGCTAATAGAAAATGAATTTAATACTGATATGAACTCACATCAGATAATACGTCATGAAATATTGGATATTTCAAATTTTATCAAACGACTTCCCAATATGGTGAGTGAGGTGGTTTAATGAATATGCGTAATGATTTATCTATCGGAGGAAATGAGTCTTTTTCAGACATATATTATTCTGCCGTTGAAACTGTTCAAAATGTAAAAGAGAATTTTGATTTAAGAAGATATCATTCTGCAGAAGGGAAAAGTATAGACATAAACGGGATTATGGAACGATGCTTAGTCCAATTACCAAGCAATCCATTAAGAGAGCTTAATGATTACAGAAAAATACAATGTCCCATTACTGCTGATGTAAAACGAGGATATTATGTTAATTATGAAAATACAATTTGGATTATTGATACTAATGTCGCCAATATAGATGATACTTATCTATCAGCCCGGATGTCAAGATGTCAATATCTATTAAGATGGCAAAACAAGAACGGGCATATTATAGAGCGTTGGGCTTACTCTTCTGATCAAACAAAATATTCGAATGGTGAGTTTGGTAATAAGGCTGTTACCGTTGGTGATAATCAATATGCTTTACTACTTCCCATAGATGAAGAAACCAAACTTTTAAAAAGAAATATGCGTTTTGCAATGGACTTTGAAGATTCTGATGAACCAGACATATATAAACTGTCAAATAGAAAAGTAAATCTTAATAATGAAACATATTTTGACCGTGGCGGAACAATGACTATTACCTTATCCTTTGATTCATTAAACAAAAATAATGATAAACAAGTTGTTTTAAATGATGGTCGTAAAGTATGGATTTGTGATTACAATGTTTCTACTACTCTCCCACCTCCTGATGAAATAGGAGATTTAACTGCACATATTTCAGGAAATAACTGTATGAAACTGGGAATTCCCAAATCCTTCTCTGTATCTTTTATGGATAAGGATAAGCGACAGCTTGACTGGGAAACTGTGAATTTCAAATGGAATGTTGTCTCCGATTTTAATATAGTACAAAATATAATTGGTAATAAGATAGAATTGACTGTTGAAGACGAGAACTATATAGATAGTTCTTTTTTATTGCAAGTAGTTGTTAATGAAAAGGTCATCTCGGAAAATTCAATACTTGTTGTGTCTTTGGTGTAGGAGGTAAATCATGTCAAATTTATATAATTTATCCAGTTACAAAAATAAAATCATTGATCTCCTACTCAAGAATAAGGATTTCATAAAATTAATTTCACCCAAGAGTGATAGTGAATGTGATGATCTCGACATTATTGATGTTCTCTTAGGTGGAGAATGGATCATTGACGGTATACAGTATGATGAACAAGGTTATATTTTTGACCACAATTTTGTAAATGATACCATAACTCAAGATAAAACATTTGTGTTTGTTGAAACAGATGTCGAATATGTAAAAAATGGGTTATTTGCAGATTTTAACTTGTTCATCTGTATTTTTACATCGAAAGAATTGGTTCGTCTTACAGATTATACTTCACCATCTGTAAAAGAAGTAAAAGATATGGGATATTTTGCTGGCAGACACGGAAATAGAATTGATATATTGTGTGATATCGTAGATAGAACCATTAATGGTAATGAAAAAATCCCAGGCATTGGAACTGTCTCTCCCGATTATAGGAATTATATTAGCCAATATTGCCCAGCTAACAAATATTATGGCAAGTGTTTAAAATATAAAATTACGAATTTGATTGAGGATGGTGATGAATGTGAAGATTACTAAAGAGTCATTACTTCCACTTCTGATCTATAACTCTCCTATAAAATATGATGAATATATTACTATTTATCCTGTGACTATGAGGGATGTAATTACTTTCCAATTCTTAGAGTCTTCTATAACTCTTAGAAAGAATAGTATTTTCCGTGAAAAGAAAATTATCAAAATGACTTATCTTGATTTTCTTTTGTACACTATAGGAAATGCAGAGTTAGAAAATCAATATGATATCCCAGGTTTATCAAAATATTATTACTATGTTATTCAACTGCTTCAACTCTGTTGTAAAAATGATAAGGTCACAATCGACCAATATACTGGCAGAATATCAATAAATGAAGAAATAATTACTCCTCATATTTTTGATGATCTGAGACGGATTATTATTATTCAGAATGATATTGATTTTGATATTGATGAATTTATGAATCGCGACACCGAGCAACGTCTTTTAAAAGCGCAAAAGGATTCTGCTAAAAACGAAGATAAAGCAACTATTGAAGATTACATTGATTCTCTTGTGATAGCAATGCATGTTACAGAGGATTATGTTATGAATATGACTATTCGAAAATTCTGGCGATATATAAAACGTTATAACTTGCATGAAACTTATACTATTGCAAAAACGGGAGAATGTAGTGGTTTTGTCAAATTCAAAGAACCTATAAAGCACTGGATGATATCTTTTGATAAGGAAGATAAATATAGTAACTTGAAAGCAGACGAAAATGAATTGAGAAGCAAAGTTTCTGGATAACAGGCTTTGCTTTTTATTTTGAATAAAAAGATTTAAGAAAGTGAGGATATAAAATGGCTAATGCAAAAAATGCTAAGAATGCTAAAGACTTTTTAGTTAGTACGGCTGATTTCTCATTGTTTTATAATGATGTATTGGTGTGTACTGGTAACACAAACCTTAACGCATCAATTGAAGTGACAATGCAAGAACAAAATGTTAACGCAGGTAAAGGTAATAAATTGCTTTATTCTTACAAATATGGTAGGGAACTTGCGGTTACTCTGGAAGCCGCCGACTGGAAAATAGAGTATATTGCTGCGCAGAGTGGGACAAAGATTACAGAAGGTTTGAGAGATGCCTATGAAATGGCAAAGTGTATTACTATCGTAGATGGTGTCGGTATACTTCCTTCTGTTCCAATTGGTGATGTTGCAGTCGAATTAGCAGACGGGACTATTGTAACTGTAAAAGCTGAGGGCACTACTATTGACTTAACAAAATTTGGAGTTGTAAAGGGAACTGTAAAAGTTACATATCAGTACAAGAGAATTGCAAAATCCATTGTTATTGATGCTGAAAGTTCTCCAGATGTTTATAAACTTGTACTTGTTGCAGATAAGCACAATAACAAGATTGGTAAGGTTGGTAGCGTTCAGATCGTAATTCCTTCCTATCAACCGAGTGGTAACTTTACCATTAACTTTACGCCGGATGGAGTAACAAGCGTGAATATTGATGGTAAAGCCTTGGCAGTCGAAGGTGATACTTGTGAGGATGGATCTGGTGTATATGCTTACATCTATGATTTTGAAGAGGAGACTACTACTTTCCATATCACTGAACTTGCTGCTACCCCAGCTACAATCGAATTAACTACTGCAGGCGCTACCCAGGAGATCTCCGTTATTGGTTTGAAGGGGGTTATGTATAATCCAATTGAGCTTGAGAATACGGAATGTACTTTTGTGAGCGACAATCCCGAGATTGCAACGGTGGATGAATCTGGAGTTGTTACCGCAGTTGCGGCCGGATCCACAAAGATCACTGTAGCATACAATGGCGTTGAGGATGAGGTTGATGTCCAAGTAACTACGGAATAAACGATAAAATAATACGGTAGATGGTTGAAACATATCATCTACCGATAAATACGGAGGTATTCATGGAAGAAACAAAAGGAGTTCTGGAAGAAATCACAGAAGAAGTTCTTCCTCGGAAACCCAAAAGAACTAATGGCTTTAAAATAAAAAAATGCAGAGTTCTTTCCTATAATAAAGCAACGAAGGACTTAGATATACTATTTGACCAATACGGTATCCGGATTCATGATGCGGTGGATCCCCAGGATGATATGGTTGAAATCAAATACAAAGGTACTATAGGGAAACCCAACTTTGCTTATAAGATGTAGGTGCATAATGTGTAAGAATGCATATGAAAAAAAATCTGAACGTACAAAGAAAAAGATGATATTCTGCAAATTGAAAGGAAATGATGCAACTCTATCTCAGTTATGCATCAGCCAACGTTTCTGTTCAGAAAAAGATAAATATATTCCAAATAATCAAAAAGGAAATTGTAAGTATTATGAGTGTAAATAGATTAGTGTATATGAATGGGTAAGATATATGGACTAATCTATTTTAGTTGTATGTCTTACCCATTTTTTTACGAAATGAGGTGATGACAATAAATGAAGTAAAAATAGATCCTGAATACAATTGCGTTTGGGCAGAGGAATATTCATATCTTTCTGACCACGGAATTAAATATACATTTGTAAAAACTGTAAATGGTGTTACTATATGGAAATACCGTAAAAATGAACGATTGTTTAAAACATTGGCAGATTTTTATAAAAATGTTTATTACAGATAATTATTTTAGGAAGGAGTAATTATATATGAATGAAGTATTAAAAGGAATTGATTGGGCACAGGTAATTTCTACTCTTTGGACTGTTGTGCTATTACCAATCATTACATATATCGGTACACAGGTCGCCAACTATGCAAAAGCAAAGAAAATTGATAAGTATACAAATATTCTTTATCAGAATGTTGTAGATGCTGTTAAAGATGTATACCAGGCATATGTTGAAAATCTCAAAGGAACCGCTGGCTGGGATGATGAAACCAAGGAAGGTATGAAGGAACTGGCAAAAACAAAGACCATTTATGCTCTAACTACATCCATTTATCAGTCTCTTAAAGCCGCAAACAGTGATTTTGACGAATATCTTGATAGTCTAATTGAAACAGCAATTTATGATCTTAAGAGAGCTAACGTATAATGTAAAGTGAGGATTAAAATGGAACCGATAGCAGAATTAACTACCATAGACTACTCTTCTCTTTTCATTGCTTCTTTTTCTGTCCTTATTGGTATAAAGGCTATCGTCTCTCTTTTCGAATGGATATTTGACAAGTTAGGACTTGAAACAAAATGGATGCGAAAAAAAAGAGAGGAACGTGAATTATTGATACAGACTTCCCAAGGACTTAATAAATTGCAAGAAAAGCATGAAGAAGATATAGAAAGATCTGATAGGCGAGACGAAAAGATTTCCAATGATATTGAAAAACTCACTCAGATGTTCATTGATAAAGAAATTGATGATATGCGCTGGGAAATCAATAATTTTGCAATAAGAGTATCTGAAGGCAAACCTTGTAATAAGGATAGTTTTCAACATTGTATTCATATTTATGAAAAATATGAAAAAATACTGGAAGAAAATAGCCTCGAAAACGGTGAAGTTGAAATATCAATGGAATTAATCAATGAAGCATACAAACAAAAATTGAAAAACGGAGACTTTTAAATGAGCGGTTTCCATGTGGAATCGCTCTTTTATATAAGCTTCTTTGTTTGAGTGTCAATGGATTCAAACAAGGAAGTTTACCAGGAGGGAAGAGGTCATTGAACTTCTCTCCTTTCCCTTGTTGAAAGGAAGTGATGGTAATAAAACTTGTTATAGATAACTCTATCATAGATAAATATAATCAGTACTATTTTTCCCAACATCCACGTGCAAAGAAGAAACCCATTGAACACCCCTACCATCCCTCAATAAACACTTGGATGATTCTTCCTAGAATTCAAATGAATGCATTAAAGCAAAAATGGAAAGATTTTGTAACCTTTTGGATTCGTGAAATAGGTTTGGAAAATAAAAAACTTAATAGCTTTGAAATGATATTCACTACATATATGCCAACAAAGCGTAGAATCGATTGTGATAATACAGTTCCTAAGTTCATCTTGGATGGTTTTAGCGAATCTGGATTTATTATAGATGATGATGGTAATCATTTAAAATCACTTACTTTGAAAACAGGATACGATAAGATAAATCCGAGAACAGAAATAGAGGTAATTGAAGTATAGTGTACTCATATGAAATAGATAATCTACTAGAAAATCATAACTATTCTCTCCCATCCTCTCTATATATTAATATGATACAATCGTCTCCGCAAATTAATCATACGAAATATAATCCTTATGGAAACTATTATGAATCGTGGGATAATCAGGGAGGCTATTGGAAATATTGTGTATATAAAGAATAATTTAGTTTTATTTGTTAAAATATTTACATAATTTTACAGAAAACACTTTACTCTTTTCTCAATGAATGGTATTCTTTATTATATTATTTCATAAATATGAGGAGGTCATTGAGATGGCAAGAAGAAAAGTTGAGGAGAAAAATTATGATGAATTAATCGAAATATCGGCTGAAAGAATTGAAGCATTAAAAGAAGAATTGAAACAAGAAAAAGCTAACCTGAAACAGTTACAGAAAGACAAGATCAGGTATGAAGCTTTTGCTGAAAAACAGAAAAAAGAAGAAGAAATTAAGAAAGCTGCAGAATTGCTTGTGTCATCTGGGAAGAGTCTAGAAGAAATCGAAGCATTTTTACAGACAGAATAATTGAAAATTTAATAATAACACGTAGGACCTGTCTTTACGGCAGGTCTTATTTATTTCAAATATTTAATTCGGAGGAATTTGTAAATGGTAAAAAAGGATGTAAAGGTAAAAGAATATATAAATATAGAAGAAAAGGTAATCATTACAAATCATTTGGTTGATTCTTATTTTGTAAAAAGCCTTGATGGAAATATTGAGTACACTCCATATATGGCTGATGTTGCATTAGTGACTGCATTTTTCTTATATTGTATCAATGGCATTGAATTTGATGAAGAAGAAAATATTTACAATTCTGTCATAGCTGATGAGGAACTGATGGATATGTATACTACTACCTTATCCGTAAAACTTGATGATGACAAGCATCCTAATATCAAACTAATTAGGGAGATTAATTCTATTATGAGAGATGTTGCTGATATGGTTGAATTTAGAAAACAGCAGATTATTCATGATAATTCCATCTTAAATGATAAATTAATTGAAATTCTGGATATGCAGAAAGAAATCGAGACTCTAAGATTAGAAATTGCTCAGAATGAAAATAGAGTACTTCAACAGCAATATGAACAGAATGCATATAATGAAAAGGTTATGAGTCATATGACTCCAGAAGAAACGGCTGAACTGAATCGTAAGATGTTGAACGAAGATATGGACTTTAGCAAATTGGCTGAGTTGGTAACTGAGAAATTTATTCACAGCGATACTCTCACATCAAATATTGTTGATATGAAAACCTCCCCAAAAAAGAAACCTGGAAGACCCAAAAAGTCGGTGAATGGTACTACTAAAAAAGAAGCGGTTAAAAAATAATGGGTGGCATATTTAAAAGTATGGATGCCTTGGTGAAAGCGTTACAAACTGAAATGTATGTTGCCTTAGAAGAAGCTGCAGAACAATCATATATGGATTTAAAAGAAAATGTGAATTTTTTCTATGATTCTCCAGAAGGAAGGTACAAAAGAACTGGGCAATTAAAAGCCTCTCCTCAGCTTGATTCAATCAATTATAATGGAAATTCTGCTATAGGTCAAATTAGCATTAATACTGGTACACAATACGATCCTGCCGGTAGAGATACTAATACTATTTATGGATATGCTGAATCAGATGGTCTAATTGGTAATGGTGGATTCTGGAGAGCAACTGAGTATGATATAGAAGATAATATAGCTGAAAGTTTTGGCAAAAGATTTTCTTAAATGATGAAATTTATCCGCTTAATTATAGGAAGCACCCCCAAGAATTTAACAGTTTCTATACTTCCTTTTTAATTTATCAAAAAAGCAATCTGAGAATTTAAAGAGAAAATATTATTCCCCTACAACTATCTTCTCTTCGTATACAAGTATAACATAATAAGAATTTGTTATCAATACGAAACAATACATCTAATTTCGACACGTATCGACATTTTTATCTTATATTAATATGAATTACTTACTCATCTAAATGGCAAGTTAGATTCTGGAATTTGGAAATTTAGTACTCATTATATAGATGATCGAGCGTATTCTTCGCATTTTGATACATTGAAAGGTCATTGGAAGTCGGATCTATTTACAGAAAAATATAATAATTGGGGATTCCGATTTGTTACTACCCACTATGGTGTCGCTCGGTCGTCATGGTTATGTTGGGCTTATGGTGATTACGGATCATATGGATACGCTATCAATGCATCCTACGAAGGTTTGCTGCATTTTTATCAAATAAATAATAATGTGTGGTACGATAGAGGGAACCTATCAATATCTTAGACCTAAAACAAGGATATTATATAGTTTTACACAGGATATTTGAAAAAACGAATATATGTTGTCTGTGCTACTGTCGAATAGATGCGCCATCCATTAATATAAGATATATTTTCCAGACAATTATTTATGGAACTGTGACCAATTATGATAGGGATACGCCTTGCGTCATTTGGTGCGCCTGGTATGGCAATACTATCATTTGCAATTGTGTTCACTTCGCAATTAACATATCCTAAATCAGAGGTTAATTTAGTTACATCGTCTTCTGTAGGTATGTTATAAACAGCCACATCAGATACTGTTTCTGTAACTTGTGTTAAGTTTGCAGAACTCCACTTTTCACCACATTGATTATATATTACTGTCACACTCACTCGGTTTTCATATAAAGAATCATAATGTAACTCTATGTTAAAGCTTCGCGCTGACGTTAAGGATATTCTTAGCTTATCTATAAGCTGTGAATTTACACTTGCACCAACACATCTGAAAACAACATGTTTATTATATGCAGAATTGAACAAAATAACGTAGCTTTCATTATCAACGAATGAATACAATCGAGAAATAATAATAATACCGCTTTCTCCGAGTCCACCGTAACCGTCAATATCTGTCTCTCCACTCGTTTTTGTAACAATCCTATACCAACCGGAGCTTGATAGATCGGCTTCTGCCTTACATATATCTTGTTTCTTTATATTGCCATTTAGCTAAGTAATGATCTGATAATACATTTTAAATGGAAAATTTGAAATATGTCATATAATGAGTTGTATAATTTTTTATTTCTTTTTGTATTTGTTCGAAATTCATTGCTTTTAATGCTATATATATCTTTTTTATATCGTTTTCAAAAATACCAAATTCAAAAAACATATTACATGGCTGTCGGTTTGCATATATTTCGCAAATATTATATTTTCCTAAATAATACCAAATGTTTTTAGCTGCCCTGACATATTTTAGATTATATTCATCATTACTTAGATTAATATATGCATATCTTTCTTTATTTAATATTAGTGTAGCATCTGAAAGCGGATATACTAAATAATGCTCTATATCCATCATTTCGTTTTTATAATATATTTTTGCATTAATATTGAATTTATTTTTTTTAAATATAGAATTATATCCTATGTTTGATAAAATTTCTATTTGTGATGCATGATATTCTGTATAAGCATTTATCGCAGAGATTAAATTTTCATTGTCTATAATCTCTTTGAAAGTAATGTTGGCATCATATATATGTGTAAATTCATGAAAGAGAATTGATTTAATATATTGATCATTATACGAAAATAGTATATCTGAAACATATAATGGAACGATAGGATTTGTAGCATTATCTGAATCTATATATGCCAAAATATTATTATCTGTAATCATTATAGGATTAATATTTGGCAAGTCAAATTCATGCATAAATCTTTTGTAATTTTGATATTGAGTATATATATAATTTTCCATAATAATCTCCTTGGAGGTTTTTAATGATTAAACCTACAATTTACGAAAAAAGAATATCAGATATTCTTAAACTTCAAAGAAAACTATTTTATCCAATCAGTGATGAAAATGACGAAATCAAAGAAATTCGCAAAAAATTATACTCTAAGTTGAAAGTAAAATCTTCTTAGTATATTTATAATACCACACTATTTATAAAAGAAATATCCAGAACATTTGTTTACAAAAATATAAGGATTATAATTGATATTTTTAGAAAGGAATAAACAATCATGAAATTTATAGAAGCATTAAATGAGATGAAAAGAGGAATCCCGATGAAATTACCATCGTGGGATGGATATTGGTGTTGAGACGATAAGACTAAAACTATCATTATGCATACCAAGGATAATCAAAGATTAAATATTAGAGTAACACAGCAAGTCGAGTATACCTTGATGAATGTGCTTTCTGATGAATGGATTCTTGCAAACGGTGAAAATACTACTATCCTTGGTGGAATCCCAACTTTCAACTTAGGCGAAGCACTGAAGTATTTAAAACGAGGATTCAAAATTACTCGCAAAGGATGGAATGGTAAGGGAATGTTTGTGGTTTATCAGAAAGTTTATCCACAAGGCATTCCATGTAATAAACAAACTGCCGAAGCCTAGGGAATGAACGAAGGAGATCTATTCATCTGCAATCTGTACTTACAGATTAAGCAAGTTGATGGATCTCATTCTATGTGGGTCCCATCTATTGGTGATATATTGGCAGAAGATTGGATGTTTGTTGAATAGAATTATAAAAAATGTTTTGTTTTATAAGAGTCGATTACAAATAATCGGCTCTTTTTTGTTATACAAAAAGCGAAAGGAGTGATTATTTGTCAGATTTTATAGCACAAATACAAGCTGTGTTAGATACTAGTAAAATTGAAGCACAGTTAAATGCCTTAAAAAGTAATCAGAAAATAAAATTAGATGTCGAATTATCCGGAGATGGAGCAAAATTAACAAAATTACTGGATAGTCAAATGTCTAGTATGTCTGCTACTGCTACTAAAGCTGGGCAAAATATTGGGAAAAGCCTTAGCCAGGGAATTAAATCTGTTAAGTTTGATGGATTCTATAAAAATTATTTCAAACAAATAGAGAAAGATACTAAGAAGGCAGAAGATCTCGTAACTAAGTATACAGAAAAAAATAATAAGCAGAAAGATAAAAAAGTTTATGTACCAACACAAGCAGAAGCTTTAAAAGCAGTAAAGGCAAAACATTCTGCTCAATTGAAAGTTGCAAAAGAAGAACAAGCTGAGATCTTAAAGCAACAGAAACTAATTTCAGACTACACAAGGAAATTTGAACAGGGTAATTATAAAGCTACTCAAAACACAATGCAGTCTCAGCTAAAGAAATATGCTGATTACAATAATGTATCTTTGGGATCTGCAAGAAAGTATGCTACTGAGTTTGATAAGATACAGTCTACATTATCTAAGCATTTTGATGGAAGTGCAAGGATTTCTGATAATGATTTAGTCTCTTATTTCTCAAAAGCTGAAGATGCAGCAAAAAAGTTTAGTAATGAGATGAAAGTTGTCTCTACAAATGCCGCCAAACCTTTAAGTATATTAGAAGCCACTACTGCTTCTAATAAAACTATGACCTGGCTCAATAATAACACAAAAGCAGCTAAAGAATATGGTCAGGTATTAAGAGAATTGTCTGATAGGCAGAAAGCTGCAACAAGCCGTGAAGAATTGAATGGTTATAATAAGCAATTCAAGAGTATTGTGTCCGAAGCTGAGAAACAGGGAATGGTTGGAAATAGTTTCATGGCAGAGTTGAAACGTGGCTTTGGACAAATCGGACAATTTGTCGGAGTTTATGGTGTACTCCAAAGGGGTGTAGATGTTGCAAAACAAATGGCTCAGGCAGTTTTAGATGTTAACACTGCAATGACTGAGCTTCGTAAAGTTAGTAACGCATCTGATGTACAACTTAACACCTATTTCGATGAAGCAACAGAAAGCGCTAAGAAATATGGAGCTACAATCAGTGATGTTATAAGTAGTGCTGCAGATTGGAGCCGACTTGGATATACGCTTGACGATTCTAAGCGACTATCTGATATCACTACTTTATATCAACGAGTCGGTGATAACATGACTCAGGAAACTGCTTCGAAAAGTTTGGTTAGTACCTTACAAGGATTTAAGCTTAATGCTGATGAAGCAGAGCATATTGTTGATTCCTTCAATGAGGTAGACATACTTGCCTCCTAGTACAGTAATGTATTAGCACATATATTTATGTGATAGTAACTATATCGGTCAAAAGCTAGGGATAGCATAGACCGAGGAAAGATTGTAATATTATTTATAATAAATGGGATTTTAATATAAAATATGAAATATAAAGTAAAAAACAAAAGATTATCAAAATATTTATATTCTCTTGGATTTGAAAGAGAATGTATTATAGAGAACAAAAAAGAATATTGGCTGTTTGAAAAATCTAATACTTTTCAGGAAGCATTAGATTTTTATTTTTATATGCGGGAAAGAAATAAATGATTTAATCAGGAGATGTTATTATGACAAAAAGTGATTTTAAAGAATATAAAGGTACAGAAGTACTTTGTGAGTCATGTGGACGTATATTACCAACAAAATGTTTTTCTTACAAATCTATTAGACAAAATAATACTGCATTAAGATGTAAACGATGTGATTGGTTGAAAAGGCATGAAACAGTTCCTAAAATAGAAGGATTTTCAGAAGAAGAAATTATTAAAAGTTTAGATTTTTTATTGTTTCAAGAATCCATATATGCCAATAACTTAGCAAACAAAATAAATAGAAATTTAGATGACACAATATTTTTAATTCAAAAATTAAATGTAGGGAACAAACATTGTGTAGTAAAAAGCAAATGCGAATGTTGTGGGAAAGAAATTGAAAATTTAATAAGTGTATATATAAAAACAAAACATTTGTATTGTTCTACAACATGTTATTGGAAACATAAACCTGAAACAGGATGTTATGGGAAAAATCATCCACAATATAATAGAATTAAAACCAATTGTACATATTGCGGAAAAGAAATTGAAGTAATACCATATGATTACAATTCAAAAAATAAGTTTGGAGATAATCATAATTTTTGTTCAAAAGAATGTTATTGGAAATATAGAAGTAAGTATTATATTGGAAATAAATCGCCTTGTTTAAATAGAAAATTGTCTTCTGCACAAATAGATTTAATGAGAGAAGCAGCAATAAAAAAATCAAAAAATTCAGAAAGATTTAATAGTAAAATACAGTTAAAAGTTAATGATATATTAGACAGGAATAATATAAGATATGAACGCGAATATATAATTAAACATTTTGCAGCAGATAATTACTTACTAGATTATAATTTAATTATTGAAGTTATGGGCGATTATTGGCACACATCTCCATTAAGATATAATAAAGATAAGTATTTAATAAGTAAGCTCCAACAAAGAGGATTGCAACATGATAAACAAAAACATACTTATATTAGAAACCATTTAAACATAGAAATTCTTTATTTATGGGAATATGATATAGATAATAATCCCGTAATGTGTGAAGAATTAATCAAACTATATATAAAACGTAATGGCATTTTGCCTAATTATCATTCTTTTAATTGGAAATATTCTAATGATGTTCTACATTTAAATAAAAAAACAATAATCCCATATCAAGATATGAAAACAGACGAATATCGTAATTTAATAAAAAAGAAAGTAGGATAAATTCCATATAAATAATATTACAAAATCCGTAGAGACTGCAGGACTTATTATGGTAACATAATTTGTTGAAGTTACTCCCCTACTCTTCTATTTTACATAATGAAGAAAGAGGGTGAATATACAGTCCGTTCTCACGATATAATCCTAAATGCTGAAACGTGAGAGATAGGCAGAAATGACCTATCCCTTTTATTTTTATAAAAGAGTAACAAAAAGAGGAAATAATTTCGCAATTGGATCTGATGGTATTGGTGAAGCATTGCAAAGATCTGCCTCTTCTATGTATGCTGCCGGCAATACCATGGAACAAACAATTGGCTTAGTAACTGCAGCTGAAATTAATTGGCTGAAAAATATGGAAACATATTTTTATAGAACATATTTAAATGCATTGATTGCCTAAAGCTCTATGCCACAATATAGAAGAAATTACTATATGAAGGATTAAAAAGTTAGAGATATAGCAATGGCTAGTTTGCAGCGAAGCACCCTAACGTATCCCGTAGACCATACGGTACTTGAGTCGAGGGTGAACGTTCAACGACTATCCCCGTGTCGGGATTTGGAAATATTCTTTAACGATTTAGAGAAGTATAAAATAAGGGTGGAAATCCCGAATATCCAAATCAATAGGAGTACGGCTCAATCGCAAATGGAGTCGGTGAAAATCCGTTAAATGGAAAAGGTATGATTCCTAACGTAAAGTCGAGGAATTAAAACATAGTCTGCTCATATATAGAAATATATAGATGTTTGATTGATTAAAATTTTTATGAATAAAAAATGTGGAGTTAATAACATGGCAAAAAAGAAATACATATGCAAATGTTGCGGGAAAGAATATTTTTCATATAAAGAGAAAAGCAATTATTGTTCTCATAAATGTCGAATAGAACATAATACTTTTATACATTATTGCGAATATTGCGGCAAAGAGATTCGCACAATTAAATCTATACACTTGAAATATATTAGCCACGAAATGAAACACTTATATTGTTCCAAAGAATGTACAAATAAAGCACACACCACAAAAATTACAAAAACATGTGAGTTTTGTGGAAAAGAATTCAAAATAACAAATTGTCTTGCTGACATTCAAAAATACTGTTCAAGAACATGTTATGAAAATGCACGAGTTAAAATATTAGAAAAAATCTGTCCTATATGTGAAAAAAAATTCTCAACATATCACAAAAATCAAATATTTTGTAGTAAGCAATGTCGTGGTAAATCTATACAGAATAGAATCATTTGTAAGTGTGAAAATTGTGGAAAAGAATTTGAACGTATTGAATCAGAAGTAATAAAAAACAACCATCATTATTGTTCAAATCAATGTAGATATGATGCAATTCGATGGAACGTTTCGGATATAACTATTTTAAGAAATAATTATAGAAAAATTAAGACAAAAGATATACAAAAATTATTGTCTAAAAATTATTCTCAAGAAGCTATTAAGAACAAAGCTCGAACTTTAGGGCTTTCAAGAAGTAGAACATGGTCAAAAGAGGAGGAAAAAATTATTGTAGATAATTATGATAGTATTTCTTTAAATAAATTATTATGCTTATTACCAAATAGAAGTCTTCCTTCTATTATGCATAAAGCAAGACAATATAATTTATTGAGTAACTTCTATATTAATCATATATATCGCTCAGATGAAATCGAGTTTCTAAAAAATAATTATCTTAGCATGTCCGATTCTGAAATTGCCAAACAGTTAGGAAGAACTGAAAGCGGAGTATCACAAAAATTACGACATCTTCAATTATATCGCCCACATGAAATTAAAAAGGATGGATATGGTAATTTAAATGTTTTTGTGCGTTCTTCATTAGCTATGTGGAAAGAAGAAGTACGAAAGCAATATAATTATACATGTTATTTAACAGGAAGTAAATCTAATTTAATTATACATCATTGCAGAAGTTTTAATTTGCTATTCGAAGAAACTATAGACATACTAAACTTTCCTGAATATGACACTTTTGAAGAATATACAGACAAAGAACTCCTTCTATTTTCTACAACTTTTATGGATTTACAAGAATACTATAATGCTTATGTTTGTATAACAGGAAGTATACATAAATTATTTCATAAAGAATATGGATATGGGGATAATACTGAAGAACAATGGGAAGAATTCGTAAACAGATATAGAAATGGGTATTATAAAAACATAGCTTAATCAATCAAACTTGATGGGTGTTGCGAACCTATCAGAACATAAAGGAATGAGGTCGTTCAAGATCCAGCCAGAATTGGTAATGGGTTTAAGACGATAAGCATGCGCATTAGGGGTAAATATTGTGCCCACTGCAAAGTAATTTGTAGACCACTTGCGCAATATAAATTAGTGGCATAACAACTATATACGTCAAAGGGTGAAGGGACACCAGAGACGTAGGAAAGACTATGATTTTATTTCTAAGAGGTGAAACGTATTACTAAAGAAGAAAAAATCAATATTTTAAAAAAATACAATTTAAATGATATCAATTATATCAATACTAATTGTATTTATTGCTCTGATACAAATAATTATAAGTATAAAATAAATTTCTCAAATTTTTCTAATCGCAAAAAATTACCCCATTTGTTTAAACGTAATCCCTTTGTTATAGATAATATAAAAAATTATTTAGAAATATCAAATTCTTCTTTGGAATTAGTAAGCGATAATTATATAGATTGCAAGCATAAATTAAAATTTATATGTAAATATCATAAAAAAAAGGGAATACAGGAAAAAACTCTTGACGATATTATAAATTCTAACAATGGATGTACATATTGCGCAAATGAAGAAACTGGGAACAGATCAAGAATTTCAACTGATGTAATAATAAAAAGATGTGCAGAATTAGGCATAATATATAGAGATAGATATGTTAAAAACCATTCAACCTGGATAAAATATATTTGTCCTATACATAAAGAAAAAGGAATACAAAACATTGCTTGGGATCATTTACGAACATGCGCTTCAAAATGTCCTTATTGTGCCGGTAGATATAAAACCACTAATGATTTTATAAAAGAAATAAATCTTATTAATAATGATATAGAAATACTTGGTGAATATATTGGTAGCGAACATCCTATAAAATGCAAATGCAAAATATGTGGGCATATTTGGAGTCCTATTGGGAGAAGCATAAAAAACAATCAAGGGTGTCCAATATGTAGTAGTAGTAAAGGCGAGAAAAAAATAAGAATGTTTTTGATTAAAAATAATATATCTTTTATTCAAGAAAAAATTTTTGCAGATTGCAAAGATTTAAAATCATTACGATTTGATTTTTATTTACCAGATTATAATATGTGCATAGAATATGATGGACAACAACACTATTTTCCAGTTGATTTTGCTAATAGAGGCAATGAATGGGCAATTGACTTGTACAATAGAAATATATTAAGAGATGAAATCAAAAACAATTATTGTAAACAAAATAATATAACAATTATAAGAATCCCTTATTGGGATAAAAATGATATAGATTATATATTAGAAAAGAAATTAATAAATAAAATCATAGAATCCTAAGAGACTGCAGGGTATATATGGTAACATATGTACTGAAGTTGTTTTCCATTTATGGAATGATATACAGTCCGATCGGCTAAAAGCCCTTTTGCATTTAAATGCAATCGTCACGATATAATCCCTAAAAAATGAAACGTGAGATATAGGTAGAAATACCTATACGCCATATTAAAGTATAATATGGTCATAAGTCATATTTATTCCATTTTATGATGAAGTAACAGAATGGCCGAAACAGAAATGGAAGAACTTGGTTTAGACACCGAAGGAATGGCTGAATCTACAGCAAAATTACAAAAAGAACTTTTAGCTCTTTCTGGTGTCGATATCATGAAAGATAAAAATACTTTTAAATCCACATATGATATTCTTGATGAATTATCAACTAAGTGGCAAAGTCTTACTGATATCCAACGCGCCAGTATTACGGAACTTATAGCGGGGAAGCATCAGGGTAACGTTTTATCCGCTCTCATGGGAAATTTCCAGACTGCGAGAGAAGCAACTGAAACAGCTTACAATTCGGACGGAAGTGCACAGAAAGAATTGGAGAATTATCAAAAAGGTCTACAATACTCTATTGATAAGTTTAAAGCTCAATTCCAGGAATTATCTAACGCAGCTTTCAGTTCCGATCTATTCAAAGGTGCTATAGAATCTGGCACAACATTTTTAAATCTATTAACAAATATTATTGATGTAGGTGGTGGTATACCTGCGTTATTAGGCGCAATAGGTGGCATATCACTTTTTAAGAACCTAGATTTGTTTTATTATTAAACTGGTCTAATCCATACAAGAGGATGTGATAAATATGGTGTCACAGACAATTGTGCGGTGTTAAGTTCTAAAACTGGAGGAGTAATTGCTGGGAAGCCCAATGCTCATCAAGCTACAACGTAATCTGAAAATGATAAGCGTGAAATGCAGCGAAAGCAGAAAAAATTGATGAGATGGTATATGGTGAAATAAAAGACATCGGGAGATGTTCCTAAGTACCTGGAGTAAGGGCAAAGGTTATATATGGCCAAGATGAGCTGAGTATATTCGATTAACTGATCAGCAGCACACCAATGTATCTTCATGATACAGGGGGATGTTCAGAGACTACCGATCCTCTGAGTAGATACAAACCTTATTGTATTTGCTTATAATGTATAGTCCAAAGTAAAATAACAAAATGACTGTAAACAGTCCGGTGTGTTCCCAACCGTTATTGGCAAGGGAAAATGATTTTATATTAATTTCGTATACATATTATCAAAATATATAGTAGAATTTTTGTTAATTATGCTGATTTTTTTTGATTTTTTAAAAATGTATAGTAAAATATCCAAAAATTTATTATAATTATTATAGAATACAGACAATTAGTAGTATCAAACAGTACTACTATAATATTTTTATAGACAAAAGTTAAAAATTTTCTTGACAAATAATATATCTAAATGATATAATACTGATTGGTTTTTTTGTGAGATATTTTAAATCAAATAATATCACTAATAAATAGTGATATCAATGGTTAAAAATATATAATTAATATGTGCTACTAATTAAAAGGATGTGCTCTGCGTTATTAAACAGACATGCATTCAAAAAATTAGCGCAAGTTATAACCGCTTGTTTTGGTAGGACAGGGCGGTTATTTCTTTTGAATTTTTATCTGTCTATTTCTTACTGTTTTTCCCACTATTATATCCAATTTTATATGCAGTATACACAATACCGACTTCTATAGAAATTATAGAAACTATATAATATAATATTTCTAAACTAATCATATATCATTTGTCCTCCTTATTTAGGTTTCTGTTAATAAGTTATAATCTAAACAGAGCTTGTACCCTCCAATGGAGAACAATTATCCTTAAATCATAGTAGCACACAATATATATTGGAAAAATATCCCAATATATTTATTTATCGTCATTTTTCAGAGATTCTTAAGAATATATGTAATTTTTTATTAATTTGTGTAAATTGATTAATTTTTTATAAATCCCGAGATTTTCTTATATATTTTTTATAAATATATATTAAACAAGTTAAAGTTGCTTCTGCTCCCACTGTCCAGATTTCTCCACACCCAATTTGCTATAATGCCCTTATCAAAAATATACGGAGGTGTATTATGAAACAGATTGAATTTAGTAAGGACACTTGGAGACTTTTAATAATTGACAAATCAGGATTATATTCTCAAATCTATGATGAGATTTACGGGAATAATCCAGGGACCTTGAATGAATTGAAGGAAATCTATTCTGAGGACAGTAGGTTTGAATGTATTGTTTTGTAAAATAGCAATTCAAAAATAGAACATATGTATATAAAATGTACCCATGTCTTTTTACAGCACGGGTACATTTCTGAATATAATCTAATTCAAAAGCACTTACTACATCTTCCATAACCACTGGCTTCTGCAGATGCCTGGGATATTTGCCGGGCATTATTAGGATTCATTCTTCCACAGTTATTAATGCTATGATATTTTGATCCTGTCTCCGATAACCAGACCATAGCTCCTCCACCATTATCTGCTGCTGTGGGTGCTGTCGCTTGTACTGCCGTAGCATTATCTACTTGTGGAGTATTGTTCTGTGCCTGCGCTGCTTGCAAAGATGATACCTGAGAAGCTAGCGACTCCTTTTCAGCTTGTAAGACACTATTCTGATTCTGCAATTCTGCTAATTTAGTATTAAGATCATCTATTGTTGCTTGTTGGTCCTGATACTCTTCTATTTGTGATTGTAAATTCTCATGCTCTGTTTGTAGAGTTTGATACTCTTCTTCGAGTTTTTTGTAGTCTTTCTGAAGATCTTCGTTTTGAGATGTAAGTTTATCCATCTCTTTTTGTAGTTTGTCATTTTAAGGTGAAGAACAACCTACTAATAATATAAATAAGAATAATAAAACAAATAAATTAGAGATTTTTGCAATTAATTTACATGCATCATGCAAATGTATTTTCAAATCGACCCTCCTAACAAAAAAGATTTAAATGCCAATAAAATGAATATTAATTATATACTTCTGCATCATAAATAAGGGGATAAATATGCCAGTTTCCATTACACTTTATTTCTAATCTTGTACAATTATTAATCTGTAAATCTTTATATTCGATTTCTTTTGTTGAGATTTTATCTAACTGGGGTGTAGTTTTCACTTCCTTTCCATCAGCCAAAATTGTTATTTTACATTGATCGTCATTAGCAGAAGATTCGTCAATCGCTATTTTTAATTTTAATAAAGAATATTTTTCATCTAAACTAAAAACAATATTATTTTCATTGCGCATTTTTATTGCGTTTACATGGGTGTTTCCATATGCATCTGTAGTATTTTCTGAAATGCTGGCTTCACCTTCATCTACTACTCTTTGTGAAAGCAAATCAGCTTTATCAGCAATCACTTTACCCAAGAACATTATACTATCTTTTATTGTAATTGATGTTGCGCTAGGCATTAAGCTACTAATAAACTCTTCTGAATAATAATTTACACCATTAATAATCGCGTATGAATTATTTTTATTTATATTTTTATCTTCACCATCAATACACAGTCCAAGATCTTTAAGCTCAATAGATGGTGTATTGCCAAGTTGCTTTTCTAAGCTTTTTATTGTATCCTTCGATTTCTCATTTTGTTCAAAATAATCTTTGTTTTGTTCTTTTAATATTTCATTTTCTTCTGACATTTTATTGTAATTATTTACTAAATCGTCAACACTATTAATATTGACCGTGTTACCATTACCAGTAACATTCGCTACTTGCGATTGGACATAAACATTTTGTATTGAATATCCTCCATATATAGCTGCCAAAAGAGATAATATTGCAACTATAATTTTAACAATATTTTTCTTTCCTTTAGTTTTGTTTGTACTGTTTTCTGACATAAAGAACCCTCCTCAAATAAAAATAGTAAGCAAAATAGAGAGAGTTGCTACTCTCTCATTTCCTTACCATTTGAGAAACTACTTATATTATATCATATTTGTGACTTTTTTCGACAATTATTTTGTAAAATAATAAAAATATTTGAAAGGATACGATTAAAAGATGTTATTACTTAATAGAACATGTTTTCCTGAAGAGTTTGATATGAATGGACATTGTTTGGCTATATCAGAAAGATGGAATCTAAATGATCATCAATATAGATTTGTACCTACTAATGCAATGAACACAGAATATATAATTAAAAAGTTACAACGATTTGAATTGAAAAATAAATTAGTGTAATCTGTGGATATGTCTGTTTCCTTTGATAGTTTGTATTTTTCTCCACATTTCTCTAAAATAATTTGATATCATCAAAATTAATTATACTCCACTGTCTTTTTGTCAATAATCTTATTATATTTTTATAGAAGATAAATATATATTGATTTTCTCATAAATACAAGATATAATTATACGGAACATATGTTCTTATTGTTATTAATGGCAATATTTGGTAAAATTAAGGAGGTAACGTAAAGATGCTATTGGGGGACAGAACAGTGAATGATAAACTAGATGTTAAAGGTAAAACCATTAATCAAATTGCCCGTTGGTATTTTAATGATGAATTGTACGTTAATAGAAAATATCAAAGAAAATTAGTATGGTCTCTTGAAGAAAAAAAATTATTTATAGATTCTATTATTAATAGTTTCCCAACTCCTTCAATTATGATAAACGATTTTAAAAGACAAATTGGTGATGTATGGGTTCAAAGATATGAAATAATTGATGGATTACAGAGACTTGACGCAATTTTTTCTTTTATACGAGGCGACTTTGGTATTATGTATGATGATAAAACATTATATTTTAATATTTCCCATATTCCTTCTGCTAAAGTTTTACTTCAAGACAAAAGCTGGACACAAAGAAAAGATAAACTTCTTCCAGATGATATTTGCTCTAATTTTGTTGATAGTGAACTTCCAGTCATTTTGTCTGGACAAAATTATGAAAAAATTGAAGAAATATTTAGAAGAATCAATTCCACAGGTAGAAAAATTTCTACACAAGATTTGAGACAATCGGGAGCCATAGGAGAATTCCCCGATTTAGTAAGAAGAATAGCTAGTAGAGTTAGAAAAGATTATACATATGATGATAGTATTTGTTTATCTGATATGCCTAAGATTAGTGTTGGTTCTAAATCATCTGGATATGGTGTAGATATAGACACAATTTTTTGGAGAAAACATGATCTTATCACTATTGCTAACATTACGCAATCAAAAGATGAAGAAATTATTGAAACACTAGTCGCTACAACATTACTAGGAAATTCTTTTAAAAAAAACAAAGCTAATCTTGATGAATTATATGATAATAATTCTAAACTAAGTAAAGGAATAGAAAAAGAACTAGCAAATATAGGAAAAAATATTTTAGAAGATAAATTTGCAAAAGTATTTGATATAATAGATATGATATTTGATTCTGTAAATTCAGACTTTTCTTCTTACTTATTTACAAAAAAAAGAATTAGTGGTAAAGATGAATGTTTTAAAATACTCTTCTTGTCAATATATAAATTATTAGATGAAACTTATATAATTACAGATTACCAATCTGTTGCCAAGGCAATTAAAAGTTCTGCTTCTATTTTCAATCAATTTACAACAAATGAAAGAATTGATTATCAAAAAATTAATGAATCTATAAATAACTTGTATACATTACTCAAACCTTCTTTTTCAAAAAGTATTATTAGAAACATTTCAGATTTAGAAAAAGAAATAGATGAAAGACTTAGTTATTCTAAAATTGAATTACAAATGACAGAATTTAAAATAGGAATTTCAAATTTTGGACTAAACAATGTTAATGATGATTGTATAAAAAAAATAGCACGCACGTTAGTTGCTATGTCAAATACAAACAATACAAAAGAAAATGGTTATGTTATTTTAGGGATTGCAAATGACAAAAAAGCATATGATACTTGGAATAATTTTTATAAGCATCAAGCTGTTATTGTAAATCAACACTATGTCCCAGGAATCGCGCATGAGGCTAAAAAATTATATAAATCATTAGATAATTACATGCGTGAATTACGAAAAATAATTTCAAATCAACCAATTAGTGAAAAATTAAAAGCATTTATATTAAGCAATTATGAATTAATAAATTATCATGATGTTGAAATTGTTGTATTTAAAAGTATAAATGTTGGTGAAATAAGTTTATATGACGGAGTAAAATGGGTAAGACAAGGAAATGAAACGATATCTATTGTAAAAAAAGACACATAATAGTGTCTTTTTTCTTATTAATTCACGATTATGTACTATATTGATTTTATTAATAGTGAAAAATACAATAGAGAAAATTTTTATATAAAGAGGAAAAAACTGTACACAAAATACATTTAAAATGTTTAATATTTCTGTACACGATAAAAATTCCTTTTCATTCTATACTGTAAATATTTATAATTAATGATTTTTGTCGTTACTTTCACCTCATACAATATAATTTCATCTATTCTACCATATTTTACTATACATATCATATTTTATCATATAAAGCCATTATGATACTATCGTCCAAGTTTCCATGTATGTCCACAGTTTACACACCTGTTTACTGTTTTATTACTTCCTAAAAATCCTGTAAGTAATGAGTAACCCTTCTGTCCTGCCGTAATTGCTGTGGATCCGCATTTGGGGCATTTGGGGATGGTTTGTATATCTTGACGAGCTCGCTCTTCTACATGTTTTTGTTGGTCTTGTTCATGTTTTTTTTCTAATGCTTTATTCCATTCTCCTTCACGCTTATTAAAGATATCCCAATTAATCGTATTACCAACATATCTTTCTAGCAAATCATGAGTGTATTCATTAGAACAATCGTTTGTACAAGCATTTCCTAATTCTTCCCAATATGATCTCCTATTAATATCTGTTGTTTTATATGGAGTTCCACATTCATAGCATTTTAATCGTATAGAACTTTCACCTGCATCTATTGTCCCACAATTAGGGCATATATATAATTTATCTGTGATTATTCTATTTTCTTCAAAAAGACCATTGTTCTTCATAAATTCAAAAATATTGTAATCACAATTTTTACATTGCCCATTTATTATCTCACTAGATATATTACATTTTGGACACTTGATCTTAACCATTTTTCCTCTCCTTTAAATAAATTATTCATATCATATCATATTTTACTATATAAAGCCAATATTATTGTGAAATATTACATTACAGCAGTTTAAGGATTTAGGAAGTTTATTTAATAGTGTAGGAGAACTATCTGGATCAAGATTTAAAGGTGTTACTTCTATTGAAGATATGTTAGGATGGCAAAAAAAATCGTTTAGTGAGCTTCTTAAATTGGATTCTTCTGGAATCAGTACATTTACAATGGAAGAAATCAAAGCGAAAGCAGCAATACTAGACTTAACAGATAGCTTAACATTACAGGCCGTTGCAAAAGCAAAAGATGCAGATTTTACAGCAAAAGCTATATCTGGCACATTAACATACGGTAAAGCACTGATTGATAATATTGATGATATTGATAAAATCGCAGATGCATTAGAAAAAAGTGGAAAAATACCAAAACAACAGATGCAAGTACTATCTACACTTGAGAAGGGATCTGACAAATATAATCAGTATATCAAAAGTATCATTAATGGAACTGACGAAATTGCTGACTCAATCATCAACCTAAGTTCAGTAGGTACGAAATCTATGTCATGGGTCGATGGCATAAGTAACACTTTTACAGGACTAGCCGCCTCACTCAAACCTCTTCTCCCACTTATGGCTACGGCAGCAACACTTTTCGCAGCTTATGAAGGTTTTAAATTCTTAGATGACAAATATACACTTACTTTTAAAACAGCACAAGATCATTTAGCTGAGTCTAGTTCTGCGTATGCTAACACTATGTCTGAATTAGGAGAACTTAATTCTAAAACAGAAGAATATAAATCCACTTTAGAGTCTATCGGCTCTAAATATGATATTAGTTTTTCTGGAACAGAAACCATCGAAGAAATGATAACAAAAATACGATCTCTTGATGGGAATAAACTTGAAATAACAGATGAAGCAACAATCAATAAATTAGAACGTGAAAATACTTTATTAGATACACAGCAGAAAATACTAACCACCACGGCTACTACTCAACAGAAAAAGGCCGCTGAGGATGCCAGAAAGTCTATTAATTTTTCATCCGAAGATATATTTCTACGAAATGCCAATGGTGACATTGCTAATGTAGGACGCGACGGAACAGCTATAAAACATAAAGTAGATCGTGATCGGTACATACGTGATCAAGTTTTAGAAATGGAACGAGCACAAAAAAAGATTAATGAAGCTCAAGAAAAAATAAATGATGAGTCCATATCTAAAAAAGATAAGAAAAAATATGAAGAACAATTTAATCAAGCTACTAAAGATTTAGAAAAGTATAGATCACTTGCCACTGACAAGTTAGCGGAAATAAATGAAGAAGCTGAAAACTTTTATGATAAACAAACTGGTTTAGTCTTAAAGGGTTTTGAGGATGATGTTAGAAAAATAAATGCTCTAAACGACTTGGTTACTGGCTTTGACCTCTCACCCACCGAAAAAACACTCTCACAAATTGAATCATTCTTTGATGGTTCCAAAACATCCAACAATCTCAAAGAACAACTGCTTGAAGCTGTAAAAGCTGGAGAAAGTGCTACTGATGCTCTCCATGCTATGGGAATTACCCTTAATGACCTCGGTATTACTGGCGAAGGTAAAAAAGTTGCATTTGATAATTATTTTGAAGGATTAATTGATTCTGCGAAGGAAGCCGAGCAAGTAATCAAATCAATTGATGGATCTGTTGATGGGGTAAAAGCAGCATTCGAATCTGAGAATAAAGATGCAGATTGGAATTCAATGTCCGAATATCTCAAACAAGCTGAAGAAATCTATACAAAAACTGGTAAGATTGGTACCGATGATTTTAAAGCCGCGGTTCAATTTATAACCCCAGAAGTAATTAATCCAGATGGAGCAGACTTCAAATATGATGCAGATGCCTACGTTGCAGCTTGGGAAAAAGCCCGTGACAAAGTTAAAAGATATTTCGATTCTGAGAATCCTCTTGATAGTGTAAACAACTTTACAAATGATATCATAAATAGTGGTCTAGCAAGTAAAGCTGGCGACGATATTACCTGGGGATTCAAAACGAGTGCGGAAGCCGCAAAAGCTCTCGGATTAAGTGTTGAAGCCACCGAAGTTGCCATGCGAAATCTTGAAGCGTATGGTGCTGAATTTGATGATGTCATGTGGAGTGGTGAAGGACTTGAGAGATATGAAAAGGCTTTAAATGGCATCAAAACCCTTTACGATTCTATGGATGATGGTAAGGCAAAAAACAATCTTGGAAAACTGATTGAAGGATGGGACAATGAACTCGCCGGGTATCAAGCGGATTTGTCTACCCTCACAGAAGATCAAATTGTTAAGATTGAATTTGAATACGATATTGCAAGTATTAAAGCTGAAATTGAACAACTTCAAAATGAAATCGATTCATCTGGCGGTGGAACCAAGGAATGGGGATCATTAAATAGCAAAAAGAAAACCTATCAAGATAAATTGCTTTCTCAGGATGGAATGTCAGAGGCCGCAAAAGATACCGGATATCAAAAATCCTTAGAAAAAATCAACACCCTATCTCAACAATTGAAATCTGATTATAAAAAATTAGGGGAAGATGGAAGACGCGAGATTCAGTTACAGCAATCTGCACTCTACGACCTGCAAAACGTATATTTAGAAACATATTCAAAAGATAATTCTATAAACTGGGATAAATTTCTGGGATCAAAAGAATTTGACAGTGCTATAGAACAAATTTCTGAAAAAACCGGATTAACCAAATCAAAATTAAACCAGTTACTTAAAGACGATTTAAAAATTGATGTAGATGCTGATACTTCAAAAGCAGAATCTAAAATTGACGGTATTGCAAGCAACAATGGGAAAACTATTGTAATGGAAGTAGAAGCTTCTACTGAGCAGATACAAGCACAAATTAACAACTTGCAAATAGGACAAAAATTAGTCTTTTCTGCCGAAGTTGATGGTTCTTTATCTGGTATAGAAGCCGTCAAAAATAAAAATGGTACTATCACATATTCCGCTGATATTAATGGCGTTACACAAGAAGTAAAACCTGTACTCAATCAAGACGGTACAGTTGATTATACTCTTGGCGAATCGCCAGATGAAGTTCCTAATGCAAAAGGTGAGGCTGATTACTCTCTAGGTGAACATCCAAAGACTGCTCCAAATATAAGCGGACAAGCAAATTACAAAGGAAGTTTCCCTACATCTGCGCCTACTTTATATGGAAAAGTAGTGTATAGTGGTGACTACTCCGGAGTAAAAGGCGGTGGCGTAGTCAACGCTGCAGTCAATGCGGGAAAAAAAGCTAGTAAAGCGTCTAAAGCTGAAGGAACACTTCTACCTTCCTATGCTTTTGGAACTGGATATAATGTATTGAATTATAAAAACGCATATACAAACGGAAAAATATCTTTATCACAAGATGAAGAAGCTCTTGTTAATGAGTTAGGTACGGAATCCATCATTAGAGATGGTAAATGGTTATTACTTCCCGGTGGGATGCATATACAAGCACTCAAAAAGGGAGATATAGTATTAACAGCAGAGCAAACTGCTGATCTACTAAATCATGGGAAGACTAATGGTAATGCTAGAGCTTACGCCAATGGAACTCTTGGTAATGCCTATGCAAATGGTTTTCGTTTACCAAATGCCGTAATTAACAATTCCTCCTCTACCAAAAAGAAGAAAAAGTCCTCTTCTTCCACCTCATCCACTACTACCCCATCCACCAACACAGCAGATTCCATATCAGATACAAACGAAAAGGCCGAAGAAT
>OFGA01000510.1_pt1 | contig 31592 bp, 27 predicted proteins | sample 1521471 | NCBI WGS metagenome assembly OFGA01 (sample SAMEA3504086, study PRJEB24116) | mouse gut metagenome | biome: mouse gut; feature: mouse-associated habitat; material: faeces | place: Denmark | collected 2011 | reverse complement strand
GTTTCTCCCTACTCGCCGCGCGGGGCACACGTTGCGTAAGCAACAATTTCATCTGTGCGCCCCTGCACATAAAAACACCTGAGCCGAAACTCAGGTACAATTTTATGATATGGTTTCAATATGCAACTAAAAATAGATGATTATGTGTACGCACAAAGTGCATTTACCACCTCAGCAAACTCTCCATCGGTATAGCCACAAGATATAATCTGCTCCTTTGTAAGGCCAGCCTGGACCATCCTTTCAATAGCATTAAGGCGCTCTTCTTCAATACCTTTTTTCATGCCTTTTTCAATGCCTTTTTCAATACCTTTTTCAATGCCTTTTTTAATGCCTTCCTCAAAGCTTGCTTCCTTAATTGCTTCCGACCAATTACACATAGTCTGCATCCTCCCTTCCAGTTCGGTTGTCATTATCATCCCATATTTTTCTGTAAGTATACGTTTCTTTTCTTCCACGCTTGCCTTAGAAAGCAGGTTCTCCAGCATGGAGATTAATTCATTGCGGGAATCCTCTATCGTTTCCCCGCTCCTTACATTGATAATGATGCCCCGCATCAAGTCTATGCCATATGGATTTACTTTTTTTCCAAAAACGGTCTTCCTGCTAAGGCCTATCTCCTCAATGGCGTCGCCATCCTCGCTGTTATCCAGGCATAACCAAATGCTCCGGACCTTTTTTAAATTATCATAGTCACTGTGGTAAAATTCGGTCTGTTTCTGTGATGAGACCATTCTGGCAAGATAAAATATGACCCGGTTCTCCAGATGATACCCTAGTTTACTGGGATCTGACGACCTTTGTGCCTCCAAATTTATTAAAAATTTCATTTCCGTTTCCTTATGGTATGCAGTAAAACGGATATCAAAGAAGATTTTTCCCTCTCCTGGAATATTGTCTTCCGTACCGGATACGTTTACACGTCCCAGGTTCGAAAGCCCTGCATCCAGCGCCCTTGTCCCGATTTCAATATCTTCGCCAATACTTGCCATAATATCCTCAATCGGCATTTCCTTAAATTCCTGGACGGCATACTTTAAAATCCGCGCCAGTATTTGTTTATCTGCAAGCAGGAATTTTACATTTGTATCATAGGAACTTGAGCCAATTGTTGCCTCAACTGCCTGTGCTAAATTTGTATCTGCCATCTTTTCTACCTTTCTTTTGTATATTTTTACCTGGCAAGATTTTCCCCAATCTTGAAAATACCTGCTGCACAATTACTATTATACTTGAATTACACAATAATATCAATGGCTCCAGCTTATCTGGATGATGGCCCTAAGCGTAAATATATTTCCTGTTTCCTTTAGGCTAAATGGTCCCATGGGCCGTCTGGAAGCCCACTTCCAAACTTCCCTCCCCTATGGTATGATAGGTACATATTCCATTTTCAAAATCAGCAAATTGAAAGATACAGAGGATCAGTGATATGTTCAGAATGTGGGCAAAAATTTTCAAAGACACCCGTTTACTTAAGGATACCGTGGTCTGCAATGGCAGCAACGATACCCGCACCCATAAGGTTTTCCAGGCGCTGGATGAAATCTGCTATGAATTTGACCTGGGAAAGCCTATCTGGCTGGACGCAACGGTGGCAGAGTTTAAAAAACACGATAAGGTACGCTTTTCCCAGGACAATTTTATTGAAGCCATTGATTTTGACTACCTGGAAATCCATGTGATCGAGGAGGACTGACCCACCAGAAGGCCTGTGCCAGGTTTATGCCAGAAAAATTATTTCCATAGTTTTGCATAATTTATTTGACATCAGGGATGCTTAGTAGTAGTATTAAAACATATTAAACATAGTTTTCAAAACTACATGATACCACTCCCCTACCAGGAAGGCCAGCCAGCGGCCGCCGGCCAGGCAGGGGCGGAACTGGAATAGGAGGTCCCATTATGCAAATTACAATACGTGAACCAGGCAGTGCCATTACCCATTTTATCGGTATGCTGATGGCGGTTTTTGCCGCCGCGCCCCTCTTAGCGAAAGCCGCCCTCACGCCCGGCAGCAGCAGGTCCCTCCCGGCACTTGGTATTTTTTCTTTGAGCATGATACTGCTTTATGGCGCCAGCACCGTTTACCACTCCCTGAACATTGGCGGAAAGGCACTGCGGGCTTTCCGCAAGCTGGACCATATGATGATTTTTGTACTGATTGCAGGCTCCTATACGCCAGTGTGCCTGATTGTTTTAGGAGGCAGTATCGGTTACACGCTGCTGGCCGTTGTGTGGGGCATCGCACTGGCAGGGATGCTGCTGAAAGCCTGCTGGATTACCTGCCCCAAATGGTTTTCATCGGTTATCTATATCGCTATGGGCTGGGTCTGTGTGGGCGTATTCGGCCCCCTGTGGAACGTGCTTCCCCACGCCGCTTTCGGATGGCTCCTGGCCGGGGGGCTGGTCTATACCGCGGGAGGCGTGATTTACGCCCTGAAGCTTCCGGTATTTAACGGCAGGCATGCCTACTTTGGCTCCCACGAAATTTTCCACCTGTTTGTCATGGGGGGGAGCATCTGCCACTTTATATTTATGTATTTATATGTAGCCTAAAACCGAGGCGTTTGTTTTTCCCTTCCTGCTTTTTGTACCAGGAACACCCAAAGAAGAACTGGGGCTGGTTGCCCCCCCCCCAAGACATATCTGATAAAATAAAAGAATATATCCGGGGCAGGCGGTTAGCATGTTAGACGGCATGGAGCCAGACTGTACATAGAAAACAAGGAAAACCAGATCCAGGCGGGAGAGTTCTATGCAGGAAAATTTCCCGTGCAGAGCCGCAGGAACTGTAACAAAAAACAAACGCTGCAAGGCAGCGTTTAGAAGATATTTTTACCCACCCGGCCCTTTGGGCCAGGTGGGTAATTCCAACTGTGAATAAATCACCTATCCATATTTAACCTGACGGTGCTAGGTATTAGTTTTCGTATCCGTTGGGATTATTGCTCTGCCATCTCCAGGAATCCTCACACATTTCCCGGATACCATACTGTGCCTCCCAGCCCAGCTCCTTCTTTGCCTTGGCTGCGTCGGCATAGCAGGTAGCAATATCCCCCGCCCGCCTTTCCTTAACCACATAAGGGATCTTCACCCCTGTAGCCTCTTCAAAATTCTTCACAATATCCAAAACGCTGTAGCCGGTGCCAGTGCCCAGATTGTAGATGCAAAGCCCTGCCTTTTCCTCAATCTTCTTCAGTGCCTTTACATGTCCCATTGCCAGGTCCACCACATGGATATAATCCCTGACTCCGGTCCCGTCCGGGGTGTCGTAATCATTGCCGAATACGCCCAGCTCTTTCAGCTTCCCTACCGCTACCTGGGTGATATAGGGCATCAGGTTATTGGGAATGCCGTTGGGGTTCTCTCCCATAGTCCCGCTTTTGTGGGCACCAATGGGGTTAAAGTAACGGAGCAGGATCACATTCCATTCCGGGTCTGCCTTCTGCATGTCCATAAGGATCTGTTCCAGCATGGACTTGGTCCAGCCATAAGGGTTAGTACATGCTCCCTTGGGGCATTCCTCCGTAATGGGAATCTCCGCCGGGTCGCCGTAAACCGTGGCTGAAGAAGAAAAGATGATATTCTTCACTCCCCGCTGCCTCATCACATCCACCAGCGTTAAGGTGCCTGCGATATTGTTCTCATAATATTCCCAGGGCTTTTGTACGGATTCCCCTACTGCCTTTAAGCCTGCAAAATGGATGCAGGAATCAATTTTTTCCTTATCAAATACGGCGTTCAGCGCCTCCCTGTCCAGAATGTCCGCTTTGTAAAAAGTAACCGGCTTTCCGGTAATCTTTTCCACCCGCTGCAGGCTCTTCTCGCTGGAATTGCTTAAATTATCCACTACCACTACCTGGTAACCAGCCTGCTGCAGCTCTACCACGGTATGGCTTCCAATATAGCCCGCGCCGCCTGTAACCAAAATTGCCATTTTGTTACCTCCTCTGTTTTCAATCAATTGATAAATGTTCTTTCACTGATATCATTTTAACCCGGCACCGCTTTATTTAACAAGGCTGCAATGTTATTCATACCTGTCAAAATGTTAACCCGTGGAGGACGCTGCCTTGAAAGCCATACTACAATAGGATCCCGTTTTCCTTACACAGCGCCCTTGCGCTCTCCACGGAATCAATCCCTGTCTTGTTTTTAATGGGGGCAAATTCCTTATTCCTCTCCACCTCATAGGGCAGGCAGCTATCCAGCTCATGGATCATGTCCAACACAAGCTGTTCAAACTTATACCCGTTAGGCTCCTGGGGCTTTATGTGGTTGCCCTGGGCATCAATATAGGGAATTTTCTTTTCCACCACATGGAGGGGCAGGTTTTTCTCCCGGATCTTCTCCAGCCCTGCTATCCGGAACAGATAATTTAAAATTACCCCAAAGCTGTACGCCGGTTCTCCCTTTTCGTCTTTGGTATTCATTAACTCTTCTGTCAATTCATAATATTCCACAATGGAAGGACGCCCGTCCTCCAGGCAGATCACGCCGATCTTTTCATCCGGCGCGCACTTATGCACTACTTTCGCCCCCACATCGCACTGGCGGTCAATGGCTGCCCCCACAAAACAAGGGTCAGCAATCCTCTGGAGCACATTGTCTACTGCAAAAACATTCAGCCATTCCACGCCGTCCTCCATCGCCTTCTGGGCTACGCCCCACTTGTACATGGAGGTATACCAGCCGCCGTTGCCATTGGGGGAAGTGGAAATCTTCCAGGGCTCCTCCATGTAGACCTTGCCCTCATAATCACAGGCAGGCGCCATTTCCTGCATAAAAAAGGTCACAAACTCTTCCCTGTAGCCAAAGTAACCATGTTCTTTTAAAAATTCCACAGTTGCATGGTGGTTTTTGTCGCTGGTCATTACATAAAGGGGGATAAATGCCTCTGCCTCCTCCACTACCTGCATCAGGTTTTCTATCAGCCGCTGAAAAATATATACCTCTTTGGTAACGCCAATATTGTACATTCCCTTGGGGTCATCGGAGCCAAGCCTAGTCCCCATGCCGCCTGCCAGCAGCACAGCCCCTACCTTCCCCTGCCTGATGGCATCAAGCCCCAAGGCCCGGAACCGCCCTTCCTCATGGCGGATCTGGGGAAGCTCCATGGCCGCCAAAGGGGCAATAACCCCCCTGGCATTCCCGCCCTTTCCATGTTTTAAAGATGCCAGGACTGAAAAGTCCGTGGCTTCTATCTGAGCCAGCAAAAGCTCCTTCTGCTCCTTGCCCAGTTCCTCATAACGCTCCATTACATGCTCCTGCCCTGCCCTGGCAAGCTTTTCTAATGCCTGTTCATAATTCATATCCATACCCATGCCTTTCCTGCAATCTCACTGTAAAGTAAATCCCTGTTTTAACTCCATTATAGTAATTTTTTCCTTATTATGCAACATTGTTCTGGTAATCCACTGGAAATCCCCCTGCCGCTTTTTATCCGCTCCTGCTTCCCTGTAAAAAAAACGTTAAGATAACGTTAAACTATCGTTAAGGAACCGTTTATCCGCTTCATTGCTCCCCCTTCTTCTGTTAAGATAAACAGGAAAAATAATTGACTTACGGAGGTAAACTATGAACATACTGATTCTCATTATCGCAGTGGTAGGCGGGGCGGCAGGGCTTTTATCCACCATCTACCTGACCGTGTCCCTTCCCGCCATTATTATATGGAAAATTTACCGGAAAATCCATCTGGGCATTCCCATAACCAAATAAAAAAGACTGCATATAATAAACAAAAATACTCCAGGAAGCTTATGGAAATTTATGTAGTAAAAGAAGGGGATACTGTAGATTCCATAGCAGGACGCTATGGAATATCAGCATCCTCTATTATTTTTAACAACCAACTGGTTTATCCCTATCCTCTTGCCCTGGGGCAGGCGCTGCTTTTGTCCACGGGTCCCACCCCTGCCCCCACTTATCCCGCTTATGTGAACGGATATGCTTATCCTTATATTGAACAGGATGTATTAAACGATACCCTCCCCTACCTTACTTCCCTGTCTGTCTTTTCTTACGGCTTTACCCCGGAAGGGGAGCTGCTTCCCCCAAACCCGGATGATTCCTTTATGGCCCAATCTGCCTTATCCTATCAGGTAAGCCCAGTCCTTACCCTTACCCCTTTTGGCCCTGACGGGAATTTTAACAATTATCTGATTACCTCTGTGATCAATAACAGGGAAGCTAAAAATAACCTGCTGCAAAACCTCCTTGCCACCCTCCAGGAAAAAAGCTTCACAGGCGTAAATATTGATTTTGAGTATATCCTGCCACAGGACCGGATTCCCTTCGCCAACTTTGTGGCACAGGCCAGGGAATTCCTTTCCCCATACGGCTACCAGGTATCTGTAGCCCTGGCCCCCAAAACTTCCGATACCCAGCCCGGGCTTCTTTATGAGGGAAAGGATTATGCACTGCTGGGGCAGGCGGCAGACAGTGTCCTGCTTATGACTTATGAGTGGGGATATACGTATGGTCCCCCCATGGCGGTGGCTCCCATCAACAAAGTGCGGGAAGTGGTGGATTACGCAGTTACCCGCATCCTCCCTGCCAAGATCGACCTGGGTATTCCCAACTATGGGTATGACTGGGCCCTGCCCTTTGTCCAGGGTTCTTCACGGGCGAGGGTGGTGGGCAACCTGGAAGCTGTCCAGCTTGCCATAGACGCTGGCGTCCCTATCCAGTTTGACGAAACCGCCATGTCCCCCTTTTTCCGGTACGAAAAGGAAGGGCAGCTCCACGAGGTCTGGTTCGAAGACGTAAGGAGCTACCGGGAAAAATTCTCCCTCCTTCCCCTGTACTCCCTGCGTGGGATGGGCTACTGGCAGATTATGCGCTTTTTCCGCCCCAACTGGCTTCTGCTCCAAAGCACTTTCCAGATCCAGAAAAACCAACGGCCCTGATAATCAGGAAGGAAGATTTAAAAGGATCCTTGTGACAAATTTCCCATCCTTTAAAGAAAAATCCGTTTCCCCTCCATAGCGGGATGCGGTCTTAACAATACTGGCCACTCCCAGCCCGCTGCCTCTTTCCGATTTGGGCAACCCTTTGTGAAAGACTACCTCTCCTGTGCTGGTGTTGCAAAACCGAATGATCACTTTATTTCCCTTTTGGGCAATATAAATGCTGATCTCCTTCTGCACCAGCCCAGGGCGGGTACACCCATGGATGGCGTTCTCAAAAGCATTGGCAAGAATTGCGATCCAGTCAATATCCCGGACTGCCAGATCTTCCTCCACCATCACATCCATGGTTACCTGGATCCCCTGGTTCCCTGCCATCCGGGCATAAGCTGACAAAATACTGTTCACCGCACGGTTCCTGCAAATATCCTTTGTTTTGGGCCTTTCCAGTTCTTCCCCATATTGTTCCAGATAACCGGACAGCTTTTCGATCTCCCCTTTTCTTATGTATTCGTTGATCAAAAGGGTGTGATGGCGTACATCATGGCGGATTCTCGCCGCCTCTCTTTCCGATTCCCTCATCAGCTCCATCTGGCAGTGCAGGAACTGTTCATTGATCTCTAAAAGTTCCTTTTCCTTTTGATAATAATGCTCCTGTCCCAGGTGAATGTATAAATGGAGGATCGTATACTGCAATACCCCCACCATAAACAGGGTCACAAAAGCCCGCACCATATTGAAGATGGAAAATGCCTGCAGATTGGGCCAATATGCCACCACCGCCCCTATCATCACAGACACCAGAAGCGTAACGGCGCTGTACATATCCATCTCTTCCATCAAATAGTCCACCCCGTCCAGGAACTGCTTCCTGAGCTTATGCCATGTAAAGCCAAGAATGATGGCCATGCAAATTAACCGCACCAGAATATCTACCCACCGGTTCCCGCCAAACCACCAGCGGGACACATCCACACCGCAAAAGATGCATACGGAAAACATATAAAAGGCCACTGCCATCTTATACAAAGACAGGTAAACCACTTCGCCGCTCATCAGGCCGCAGAATATCCCGATCACAAAAAGAGAAGACAGGCTGGCATACTGCACAAAGCTAACAACCGCAAAAAGATACCATAGACTGTAACCGGTTATCAGCAGTATGCCAAAAACAAGATAACACCCCACGGTCTTTCTCATGGAAAACCTGGGGCGGTCCAGCATGAGAAAAAATGACATCATTAAAACTGCACTGATGGTATTGCGCAGAAGCGCAACCCAAAAAGAACCTCCCAACATAGTAATCTCCTATTCCAGTTCCGCATCCGCCCTCCCGGACCTTTTTCCGTCAGAGGATATCCTGTCTGTTTCACAGCCACGATTTCCTCTGGGCCCTAACGGGCTCCTGCTGATTTTCTTCCAGTTCCGCATCCGCCCTCCCGGGCTCCTGCAATTTTTCTTCCAGTTCCATTATCCTGCATTTTTCTGGATCATACGGGGCAGCAGGATCCTTGTGGTGAATCTGCCGTCCTCTATGGCAAATTCCGCCTCCCCATTGTAATAAGAAACCACCTTAAGGGCGCTTAGCATTCCTGTTCCTCCTCCCTTATCTGGCTCTGGCATACCGTTTTTCAGCTTCAAGTCCACGCCACAGGTGTTTTTACATTGTACCACAATCTTTTTGCCCTTTTCCATCACTGACATATAGATCCTTGGCTTTGGCACACTGGCGATCAGACAGCCGTGAATGGCGTTTTCAAACACATTGGCAATCACCACCACCAGATCAATATCCCGGATCTCCACTTTCCCGTCCACTCTGGCGTTCAATGTGACCTGGATATTTTCCTCGCTTGCCCGCCTGGCATAGACAGACAAAATATTGCTGATGGTCTCATTGCCGCATTCACAGACGATCTCCCGGCTCTCCAGTTCTTCCCTGTACTGCCTGATATAGAAAAGGAGCTTACCGTACTCTTCCCTTAGCAGGTATTCCTCTACCAAAAGGCACCGGCGGCGGGCATCCTGGCGTATCCTGGAAAGCTCCCTTTTCGACTCCTGCATCAGCTCCAACTGGCGGCAGATCAGCCGCTCATTGGTTTCCAGCAATTCTTTTTCCACCTGATAGCGGCGCTCCTTCCCCCTGTGCAAATAAAGCTGGAATACCAGGTACTGGATGATCCCAGCCAGTAAAAAAAGGATACAGGTCCGCACGACCCGATACGCAGAAAGCTCATGGGTCCCTGGCCAGAAGGCGACCAAAGCGGCAATCAAAATGGAGAGCAGCACGGTAACCGCACTTAGCCAGTCCATCTCCTCCCGCAAATAGTCAATACCCTCCAGAAAGTTTTTTCTCACCTTCTTTCCGATGATATAAACCATTCCCGCCGTCAGCACAATACGTACCGCAATATCTGCCCATAGGTTTCCCTGGAACCACAGGCGGGATACATCCACACCACAAAACACTGTGACCGACAGCAGATAAAAGCCCAGTGCAATCTTATACAGTGCCAGATAAAAGGTGTCGCCGCTCATTTTGATGCAGAAGATCCCTACTGCCGGAATGGCCAGCAGCCCGGAAAACCTTACAAAATTCTCATGGTCAGACATATACCAGAAGCTGAAAACTACCGCCGCCAGCAGCCCGAATAAGCCATAGCAGCTTACCGCCTTTTTTACAGGCAGTCTGCCCCGGTCCAGCAGAAGGAACACCGCCAGCATCAGCCCCGCCCCCATGCAATTGCGCAGCAACGAAATCCAGAATGAACCTCCCAACATTTTCTTCCTGCCTCCTTTGCAAAGTGTGTTTTCACTTTTACTATTTACTGTAACGCAGTCTGATACTTTTTCAATATTCCTGGAATCATCCGTCATTTTTCTGGAATGCTTTGCATTTTTCGGCATTTTTCTTACAGGAGCCTGTGCCCTTTAGCGGCAGCTTCCCTTTTACAGGCCTGTACGTAAAAAACAGGCGAATACTTCCTCGCCCGTTCTGGTCTCTTATAACTATCACAATTGAAATTCACCAGGGCCAAAAATCAACCGCCCCCGCTAAATACAATGATACGGTCCCCAATTACCCCCCCCCAGGTCATCTTCGCAGTAATAATCAAAATATCTCTCCTTTAAGGGCTGATAAGAACCTCTGGGCAGATAGATCTTCACCCCATTATCCATTTGCAGTTCCCGGGCACTTAAACTGTCTATGTGCTCCAAATTCACAATATAGCTGATCCCTACCTTGGCAAATTCCGAATAGGCGGAAACCATCTCATAGATCTTCGCCATGGTCATCCGGAACAAATGCTGTGTGCCGTCTGCCATATAAATACACTGGCATTTTTTCTGGGCTTCACAGAAAACGATGTCATGGAGCGCTATCCGGTAAACTTTATTCCCGGCCTGCAAAGGAAGGTATTTTTTTCGCTCTCTTCCCACCTCCTCTAAAAGCCTGCCAAGAACCGGAAATAACTCCTCCTCCCTCACCGGCTTTACCAAATATTGCTCCGCTTCCACCCGAAAAGCGTCCAAAGCATATTCTGTGGAAGTGGTAAGAAAAATGATCCGGCAGCGGTTTCCCATTTTCCTGATCTCCCTTGCCGCAGCGATCCCCAATTTCCCCGGCATATAAATATCCATAAACAGGATATCAGGCGCATATGCGTTCTCCTTTACCTTCGAAAGCAGCCCGTCGGCGTCCAAAAACTTCTGGATGGAAAATCTGCATTCCTCATGCTGGCGGCTATAGGACGCAAGCATCCCCTCCACCTTGTTAAGTTCCCTGGCCTCATCGTCACAAAGGGCAATCAAAAACATAGTCCGCACCTCTTTCATCCCGTTTTTTTTTAAATGTAACAAATTTTGCACCCGGCGTCAACAAAAAATGCCCGGTGCCGCAGGCCACTATCCATCCTGGCTCACAGTACAGGCCTAAAGGTTCCCACCGGGAAGCATCCTCTTAAAATATCTGGTAAAATTCCCTCCTATGATCCCTTCCACTTCCTTCTCCCCCATGCCCCGCTGCAGCAGGGCGGCGGTCACAAAGGGGATCTGCCCATGGCCCAAAAGGCAGTCGTCCCTGCCCATGCACTGCTCCCCTTTCAGCGCCGCCCTGGCCCTGTCATAGGAATCGCACAGGTCAAACCCATAACCCACATGCTCTGGCCCAATCTTTTCCGCCTCATGCTCCATATGGCGGCAGAGCATTTCCAGGTGATTGCCCTCCTGGGAACCTGCAATGTACTTACAGCCGTTCACTCCCATGATCCCCCCCTGCTTCCCCAGGGCACAGAGCTGCTCTTCTGTGAGGTTCCGGTAGCTGTCGTAAATCAGCCTGCTGCCCGAATGGGTGGCAATAAAAGGCCGCTGGGCAATCCGGCACACCTGCCAGAAGCCCTCATCGTTTAAGTGGCTGACATCCAAGAACATGGACAATTCCTCCAGTTTCTTTACTGCCCTCACCCCGGCCTCTGACAGCTTTCCCGGAACCTGTCTGTGCTCCAGGGCTTTGCAGCATCCTGTTGCCAGTTCATTGGGCCTGCTCCAGGTAAGGGACGCCCCCCGTACGCCCAGGCGGTATAGCTCCTCCAGCCTGTGGGTATCCTTCCCAATACAGTCCAGCCCTTCCATATAAAGGAGCACGCCAATCTTCCCTTCTTCTGCCAATAGCGTTATATCGCTGCCCTTCTCAACCAGGGCCGCTTCCTCCAGCCCTGCCAGTTCCTCCTTTAACGCCTTTATCTGTGCCAGCGCATTCTCCCAGCCCTTGGCAATGGCGCCATTTTCCACATACACAGAAGATACCACCAGCGTTATCCCAGCCTTTTGGAAATGGGAAAGATAATGCCGGCGGATGACATCCCTCTCCCCTGCCTTGTGCCTTAAGAGGATCTCCCCCGCCAGATCCAGGTGGGCGTCCACCACCGGATGTTCCCGGTGCAGCTTCTGTGCCTGTAATAAATATTCTTCTCCTATTTTGATATCCTTCATAAAGTTAGCTGCCCTTCCCCCAATATACAAATAAACTCTTTTTACTATATGCCCCTGTTCCCAATGCTTTCCACAAGTCTGTCATTTTTACAAAAACAATGGATACCCCGGCTTTTTAAACAGCCAGGGTATCCCTTTTCTACTTTTCCAATTCTACTTTCTCAAGCAATTCCCTGATATCCTCCACAGACAACCATTCGTTGTTGTTCCCGGAACTATAGGAAAATCCTTCTTCCACTTTACGCCCGTTTGCGTTTACCTTCTGTTTGTCATTCCAGACCACCTGGGGATACACGATAAAGTGTTTGTCATACTCATAGGTGGTAGCGGAGTCTTCCACCGTCACCATGATCTCGTGAAGCTTCTCCCCGGGGCGGATGCCTACCTGGGGCATCTTACAGCCGGGCAGCATCGCCTCCGCCAGGTCTGTCACTTTAAAGGAGGGGATCTTGCTGATAAAGGTCTCTCCCCCGCTGGCTTCTTCCAGCGCCTTGATCACAAGGGCCACCCCTTCTGTAAGGCTGATCCAGAAACGGGTCATGCGGTAATCGGTAATGGGAAGCTCCCTGCCCCCGTTTTTGATAATATTATGGAAGAGCGGGATAATAGACCCACGGCTCCCCGCCACGTTCCCGTAACGGACAATAGAAAAATTAATGTCCTTGTTCCCTGTATAGGCATTGGCGGCAATAAACAGCTTATCCGACACCAGCTTGGTGCCGCCGTAGAGGTTCACAGGGTTCACCGCCTTATCCGTGGAAAGGGCTACCACCTTTTTCACACCGCAGTCCAGCGCCGCGTCGATCACATTCTGTGCCCCGTGGATGTTGGTCTTGATGGCTTCGTTGGGATTGTACTCACAGGAAGGCACCTGCTTTAATGCCGCCGCATGGACCACATAATCCACTCCCTCAAAGGCACGCCTGAGCCTATCCTTATCCCTTACATCGCCAATAAAAAACCGGAGCCTGTCCGCATACTCTTTCAGCTCGTTCCCCATAAGGAACTGTTTAAACTCATCCCTGGAATAAATGATCACCTTCCTGGGGCTGTAATGCTCAAACACGTACCTGGTAAAGCATTTGCCGAAAGAGCCTGTACCCCCGGTAATAAGAATTGTCTGGTTATCTAATAACATGAAAATGCCTCCATCTGTTTTTAAAATCTGCTTATACGTGATATCCTCCCAATAGTGGCTGGATATGGCTGGCTGCTGCCAGCAGCACACGCTTTTGCCGTTACTTACTTTTAAATATATTGCGGTGAAATGCCCCATTGTATCCCGCTACAGGTGATTTTACCATAAATTGCCTGCTATTGCAATTTCCCATCTGGCAAAAACCCCACCAATAACATGAATTATTCAAAAATACCCAAAAATAATTGTATAATATTCTGTTAGATGGTATAGTGTATTATAAGTACACAAATGTAATAAATTTGAAAAAATAGGATTAATGGACAGCCGGGAACAAGCGAAGCAAAAGCTGACATTGTACGGCAATACAGCAAAACTAAGAACGGCCCCCCAACTGCCCTTCTTAGTTTTTTTGCCTAAATTTACTGCATTGTACAATACTCTCAACAGAGAACATGCTGGCGGTAACAATAAACCGCAACAAGCAAAAGGGGGGGAGCAAGGATGCTTTCATTAAAAACCAATTTGCCTGCAGGGAACGCGGGCAGACAAGTAAAAACCAACACCCAAAAAGGCGCCAAAGGCGCGGAGCGGCTTTCTTCCGGATACAGGATCAACCGCGCAGCAGATGATGCCGCCGGGCTGGCAATGTCCGAAAAAATGCGCTGGATGATCCGCGGCCTGAACCAGGGGGCAGAAAACACCATGGACGGTATCTCCTGGTGCCAGGTAGGCGACGGTGCCATGGATGAGATCAACGACATGGTACACAGGATGACAGAACTGGCAGTGAAAGGGGCAAACGGGACCCTGTCTGAATCTGACCGCCAGAAAATCGACGCAGAGATCCGGGAATTAAAAAAGCAGATCAATACCATCGGGCAGAACACCTCCTTTAACGAAAAGCCAGTGTTCGATAATTCATATGTCAGCATGGATGTGGATGCTATGGGTTATGACATGCAGATTTTTAACGCCGCCTATGACTCTGCCAGTGGGGAAGCTGCCTTTGGCGGCATTATATATAAAGGGGAACGTATTACCTGGGATTCCATTGACCCGGATATGGTATCCATCGACCCTGCTACAGGGGAACAGATTTTTAAGGGCGGAATGTACTCCTGTACCGCGCCGGATGGGACCAGCTTTACTTTCACCTGCGAGAACGGGGCAAAAGTACCTGATATCAGCTTCCGGAAAAATATCAGCGCCAACACATATGGGCTGGTCATTGATGATGAAGTATTTCCCTGGGAAGATCTGCTGGATGAAAATGGAAACCCATGTACCCCCGATAATATCCACGGCGGCAGCTGGGGAACCAATTACCATGGCGCAACTTTTTCTCTCTATATCCCTGAGGATGTTACAAGCTATGATGGCCTGATAGATTCCATCATAGAGACCCATGCCAAACAGGCGCACTTTGTTTGGGGGACGGATTATATCGGGAACGGTACCGAGCAGGCGGTAGACGCCCAGATGGTGAAATCTATTACCATATCCCAGGCCATGGCAAATGAGATTGCGCAAAATGGGTATTCTTTTCAGGTACGGGCTGATAAGGATGGTATATGGCTGGAAAATAATTCTGCCCAAATCCCTAATTCCAAAAAAACATGGGCCGATTTGGGGATCACCAGCTGGGACAGCGGCAGCGATATCTCCAGCAGTAAAAATTACTCTTATTCTTTTGCCGTAAACGGCAACCCTTATTTTTCTTTTGATTTTACACTATCCGACATTACCAGTGTTGATTCTGTTATTGACGGGATAGACGGTATGCTGGTCAATAAGGAAAATATAAAAACCAATTATAAGCTGGAAGTGGAAAAGGACGCCAATGCTTCCTCAAACCTTCTCAGCATTTCCGCAAGCGCGAACAGTAACCTGGTCACATTTGACCGGGAGTATGGTTTTGGCAGGGATTTTGATTCGCCTGATAATAACAAGACCCATGTTGCCACAGGGACTCCCGTATCGCCCTCCGGCAATAATGTGGACCTTACCTTCACCGGGCCGAATAATTCCGGCCCCCTGACGCTTAACGGTTCTTCCAGCGCCGCGGAAAACAGGATGGATACCCTGTTGGATCCTTATCTGGATTATGTAGAATCCCGGAAAATTGCCCATTTGCTGGCCGGTGGAAAAGGCGACCCCTTTCAAAGCAAAGACCTGCAGGATGTTGTGGGCAAAGATAATATTACTTCAGCTGGTTATTTCAAGGATATCCTGACCATCGATCCTGCAATGAAAAACACGGATGGAGATAGCGGTTTTGCCCCTGGCCAAGTGGGCAGTAAATATCCTACGGCATATATTGATTTTAAAGATGTAAAGGATATTGCCGACCTGGAAGGAACCGGCTTTGATTCTACCTGTAAAACCTGTTCCAACCATTACAGCATTGTATTTGAAAATAATGTTGACAATGCCCAGACTGTCAATGGCCTGCGTTACAGCAAAACCCAGGACGGGAACAATTACACCCTGAAAATCGATATTGCCTCATTAAAGGCTAACAATATAGATGGAAGCAATCTGGCAGATGCATTGGTACAGATCACCTCTAAGTGTTTTGATTTCCATTATACACAATATGCATCAGAAAATGGCAGCAAGCTATATATCTATGATAACAGGCAAGACACCCAAGGGGCTCCCAGTGCTACATTTTATACCAAACCTTTTTCCAACTTAAGCCAGGGGACATTTAATATCAGTACCACCAACAGCGCCAATGACAGAGTTAACCTAAACTACACCTATGACTTTTCCGATGCATCGGATATCGTTTCCGTGTCAATGAACCTTGACAATGCCAACGGCAGCTACTATAAAACACAGGACGCCAACGGAAACGACATTTATATTTTGGTCCAAAATTGGCCTGCCAATGACCCCACAAACCCAGCGCCTACCGAAAAGTACCAGCTTGCGGTCACGTATAAGGATAGCACCGGCGCAACTGTCAATAAAGCAGACGCCAAAAAGGAGTATGCCCAAAATGCCATACAAGATATGTTAAGTGCAACCAACCTCTCCCTGGATGCCCAAGATTACACTACCATGGGCATCACAGGGGATGAAAAAAGCAACGTTGCCATCCGCGCCGAGTTCAACTCCTACATCAAGGACCTGACCACCGACAACGGCATTGACATCAAGCACAGCGGCATCAGCGGGGATAAGACCACCATTCCCAGGTTCCCCATGAACACCGTTGTCCTGGGTCTGTATGCGGCAGGCTCGCAGACAATTGCACAGGCGGAAAAAACCCTGGGCTACACCAAAAAGGCACTGGAATACGTTTCCACCAAGCGTTCCCTGTATGGCGCTTACCAGAACAGGTTAGAGCACACCTACAACAATAACTTAAACAGCTCGGAAAACACCTCTGCGGCAGAATCCCGTATCCGTGACGCTGATATGGCTACCGAAATGGTGTCCTATTCAAATAATAATATTATCCGGCAGACAGCTATGAGCATGTTAAGCCAGGCAAACCAACAGCCAAATTCTGTACTGCAGCTTCTACAGGAATAACTGCATTTTCTTTCCCCTGTACATAAAGATCCGGCAAGCGCATCTTCGTGCGCCTGCCGGATCTCTTGTTACAATAAGCCGGCCCGCGGGGCGCGACGGCGTTTGTTAACATAAGGGCAGTTTCTGTCACCAGGCCTCGTACAAAGTCCAAAGCCCCTTTTCCGCTGCCACCCGGCAGTTCTCCCATTGCCCATTTTCTGCCAGAAGCTCCCTCAGGCTTTCCTCCTGGCCCTCATAGTCCGCCACATACACCAGAAGCCTTTTGCTCTCCCGTATTCTCCCGTCCGCAATAGGCTCCCTGTTGCCCAGGCTGGCAAGGAATACCCTGTCATATACCATCAGCTCATCAGAAAGCCACCAGATATGGTCCGGGGAAGCTTCATTATAAAACACTGCTACCGTGTCCTCCCGGTGTTCCTGCACAAACGCCATCCGGTCCTTTTCTTCCTCATAAAGAAAAAATACCCTGCCTGCCCTGACGGCAAGCCCGTCTGCCAGCAACAAGGCCAGCCCTAATGCCGCAGCCAATAGCAACTCCCCTCTCCCATACCTTTGCCTGGCACCAGGGCCGCTGCCCCCTTTACCTTCCGGCCCCTGGTTTTTCTTCTTTACAGCCCAAAGGAGCGTTTCCGCCAGCAGACACCAGGCCCCATACAGAACCAGAAACAGGAACAGCCCGTAGACAGGAAGCTGATACCGGTTGGAGGTCTCTCCCAGCAGCAGGGCGGTTTTGGATACGGTAAAAAAATACCCGCCGCAGGCAAAAGCCATAAGTACCACCGCCCCGTTAACGCCCCCGGCTCCCCCTTTTCTCTTTCTCACATACCCTGCCGTCACCCCAAGCAGGCAGATGCCAAGGAGCCACCAGGTTAAGGTACCGTTCATCATATAATCGTCAAAGAGCCCGTAAAAAAAACGCAGCCGGTCCCAGGTATTGGAAACATCCCCAAACTCCGCCACAGCCTCCGTCCCCCGGTACCCCCGGAAGATATGGGAAAGGCTTGCAGGGTAATACAGTACAGCCCCCAGAAACCCACCGCCGCAAAACAGCCCGTACAGGGCCAGCCCCTTCCATTCTTTCCGCCTTAACAGTGCCAGGCAGAACCCGGCTCCCAGGAAAAAATGAAAAATGATATAATAGTACTGGGTGAGAAATCCCAGAAAAACCGTAACCCCAAGGGGCAGGAGGAAATGCCGGATGCCAAAATCTTCCTTTTCCATTGCCCGAAGATGCAGGGAAAGGCACAGCAGCACAAACAGCGTCAGCCACTGGTACATTCTGATAAACATCACCCCGGAGATCACCGCGCTGCCAAAGCCCCACCCCAGGCAGGTAAGGAATGCCAGCAGCTTTCCCCTTTTGACCGCCTCCTGGCCCTGCCACGCTGCAGCGGTATAAGCTACATAGCCAAGGAGCCAATAGCAGCCCACATAGGCAAGCAGGTTCACCCCAATCCCCAGCCATTTACTGAAAAGGCCTGGAAACAGGGAACAGGCAGTATGGAAAATATAATAATATAGGGGCGGATGTACATCCCAGGACTGCATCTGTTTTACCACATGGTAGCGGAACTCTTCTCCCGGCAGCACCACAAAATCATTGAAAAGCTGTTCCCGCTCCATCCACTGCCTGTCGTTTACGAAAAGCCCGGCAGTTTTGTTAGTGGAATAATAGGTGTACAACTCGTCCTCGTGGAAGCCCGCCTTTTTACTGCCGAAATATAACAGTACCGCCAACTGGCAGAGCAGTAAGGCTGCCATTGCGCATATAAAACCCCTGTTTGACTTCCTGAAAATTGTCTTCATCTCCCTTTCCCTTTAATTTTTCTGTGTACCCTCCGGGCCAGCTTCGGCGCTGTGCCCAGAAGCAGCAGATAAGCCTTATTTTTCCTGGTAAGGTAAGGAGAGCCCAGCGCCTGCCTCCTATGGCTTCTTAAGTAGGCCTTTACCTGGCAGTAAAATTCATTGTCTTCATTCATCTGGGAGATGGGGATGTGGAGCATATAGTCCAGCCGCTGGAACAGGCCAAAGCGCACCGCCTCCGGCAAAAGCGCCGGGTACTCCTTCTCCACAATGGCATACACCCTGTCAGCGTTTCTGACAATGTCCGTAAACACCTGGGGGAACTGCTCCTGGTCCCGGGTCCTGGTGTTGCTGCCATAGCGGTAGAATACATGGTATTCCTGCTGGGGCAGGACCGCCACCAGGGGGATCCGGGGCAGTAGTTTCACCAACAGGTAAAAGTCCTCATTAAGCTCTCCCTCCGGGAACCGTTCCTCCTTCAGCAGGGAAGCGTGCACCAGCTTGGTGCAGAAAGAGCAGTCCCCCCGGTGCAGGAGCAGCTCCCGCATAAAACGCCCGCAGTCCCAGAGCTGGGCTTCCTCCGGCGGCTGGCACACATCCGGCATCCGGTTTCCCTGCTCGTCAATCTCATCCCTGGAAATCTGGGCCATGAGAAGGTTCTCTGAAAGGGCTGCCTCCAGAAGCCGCTGGTACATGGCAGGCTCTATATAATCGTCGCTGTCAATGAATCCGATGTATTCTCCCCTGGCCTTGGAAATCCCCAGATTCCTGGCAGAGGAAGAACCCCCGTTCTCCTTGTGGAACACCCGGATCCTCCGGTCCCCCATTGCCAGCTTTTCCGCAAGGGCGCCGCTGCGGTCTGTGGAGCCGTCGTCCACCAGAATAATCTCCAGGTTCCGGTAGGTCTGCCTGCGTATGGAATCTACACACCTGGCAAGGTAACCAAAAACATTGTAAACAGGCACAATAATGCTGATTAATACTGGTTTTTTCCTATCCTCCATTTTTATCCCCTCCTATTTGCGCTGCTTCCCTTCCCAGGCTACAGGGAATGTTCCAGCATCCTCCCATACATTTTCCCCGGGGCAATGGGTTCCGCCAGGCTGCAAGGGCCCTCCGCCGCCGGGGCAAACTCCCCTGCCAGCATCCCCTGCGCCATTCCAAGCAGCGCCTTTGCCGCCCTTTGGGCATTCCAGCATCCGGTGATGGTCCGGTAAGCCTGCTGCCCCATCCGGTCCCGCTCCTGGGGATTGGCCATCAGAAACCTTACCATTTCCTCCATCTTTTCATAACTGCCCTGGGGATAAGCCATGCCGTTTTCCCCATGCCGGACAAGATAAGGGACCGCCCCTGCCTGCCCATTGGCCACCACCCCGCAGGCGCTGTTCATGGCTTCATTCACCACCGCCCCCCAGCCCTCTAAATGGTTGCTGGTGAAAACAAAAATATGGCAGCGCTCCATAAGCTCCCGCACCTGCCCTGGGGTCTGGTAGCCGTAAAAGACCACCTCATCCGCCACCTGATAAGACTGTGCCAGGGCTTTCAGCTCCTGCTCCATCACCCCGCTGCCTGCCATATGGATCCGGAACCTGCCCTGCCAGTTACTTTTCAGGCTCTTTGCCAGGCGCAGCATATACTCCGGATGCTTTAAAGGGATAAACCGCCCGGCCCAGGCAATGTCCACCCCATCTTCTTTCTTTTTCATCTCCTTTAGCTGCCCTGGGGTATACTGCCGCATTTCCGGGAAATACCCCCACTTAAGCATTTTTCCCGGATAAGCGCGGATCAGGTGAAAATCAGAGGGGACATAAGCCCCGGCACAGAGAAGGTAGGCCGGGGAGTTCCTGTATCTGGTATGTTCCAGGTATTTGTGGTACAGCCCCCGGGGGGAAACCGCCCGCCACTGCCCCTCCCGGTATAGCCGCTCACTCACCCGCAGGGTCAGTTTTCCCTCATTTAACCGCCCCTGCACCAAATCTTCCCTGCCGCTCCAGCCAGCCAGAAGCACATCGCTCTCCCTTACCAGGCGCCGGCACTTCTCTTCCTCCTGGTACAGGCAGTGTACATAAGCAAGCCCCTCCCCCTGGCTGCTCCAGCCCATTTCCAGCCGCTCCTTTTCCATGGGCTGGGTCTGGATAAAATGGTATTCCTCACCCAGCAGCCGGGAGCAGGCATCGGAAAAAGGAATCTGATGGTGGTTAATATAATTGGATATAAAAGTAACTGTCATTTTTCCTCCAGAATATGGGCATAGATTTCCATCAGCCGGGCATAATTTTTCTCCCCGTCGTGGGTGGCCCTTGCCCGGCGCCTTGCATTTGCCGAAATCCGCTGGGCAAGGCAGCAGCCGTCCGGGCCCTTACGCTCATCCCACAGGGCTTCCACCGCTTTCGCCAGCAGCCTTTCATCCCCTACCGGGAACAAAAGCCCGTCCACCTTATCCTCTATCAGGTCGGGAATCCCCCCTGTCCGCGAGGCGGCCACGGGAACCCCCAACAGTTGGGCTTCCCCTACAGTGTTGGGGGAATTTTCCAGCACAGAAGGGCACAGATAAACACTGCTTTTTAAATACTGCCTTTTCATCTCCTCCCCTTCCAGCTTTCCCAGCATAATGACTTTTCCCCCAAGCCCATTTTCGGCTATCAGCTTAAGGAGATATTTTCCATAAGCGGGCAGTTTCATTTTTTCTTTCAGGGAGCGGTTGCCAATAACGCTGTTGCCCGCCACATAAAGCTTCATGTCCGGATACCTGGGCAGAAGAATCCCCATAGCTTTCAGGGCGAAATGCATTCCTTTTAAAGGGTAATCCCCCTGGCCCAGGAAAATGCTGTGCTTTTCACAATCCTCCATGCGCCACTGGCCTGTATAAAACTCCCGGCGCAGGGTTTCGTCCATATGATAATACTTGCTGCCGGGATGGAGCCTGCGGGCTCCCTCCCTGTCAAAACGGGTCCTGCCTGTAATATTGCCGCTGCCGCATATTACCTCCCTCTCCCGCCTGCCCCTTATGGCAAACTTCTCCTGCTGCTGCCGGATGGAATCCTTCCGGAGCAGGTCCCGGAAAGTGGCGGACTTTTGTACCTTCTCCGGCAGCCCCGCCATGTAAACCTTGGCAATCTCGCCGCACAGCCCCTGGATACCCACAAGGGTCCTGGCAGGATTTTGATAAGCCCTTACCGCCGCCAGCGCATGGGGAAACTCCGTGCCGAAAATATGGATCATCTGGGGCCTGAAATCCTGGAAAATCTGCCGGAACCCTTCCTCCATCCCCTGGGCGTATTTTTCCGGCGCGGTTAAGTCTTCCCGGAAGGCATAACAGCAGATGCCCTGCACCGTAAACTTTCTTACTGGGAGCTCCTTCTCCCCAAGGGGAAAGCAGATCCCCAGGGTAACCTCCCCCTGTTTTCCCACCATCTTTTCAAAAATACCGGAAAGCCATCCCTCCCGGCTGCTGTAGGGCAGCCCCAGTTCCTGGCCGATGGCTGGCAGCATAATATTACAAATCCATAATACCCTGTTCATTTCCTTCTCCTGTAAAGCATCTCTTTTACCCGGTTGTAAACCCCAGCCGTCTTCCCGTTCTCCGCCAGCTTTGTCCGGAGCCCTGAAAGGGTCAGCGCCATGGCCAGCCGGAACCGGAACAGCTCCCCCCGGGACATATATTTCCCGGTAATCTCCTTATGTTCCCTGGCGGAAAGCTCCCGGTTCTCCCTGCTTTCGGAAAACCCCCCGCCCTCATAATCCGCAATCAACACAGAGCTGTAGGCAAACTTTACGCCGCCCTTATAAGGGCTGGCAAAAAAGCACCAGAGAAACTGCTCATAATCCGCCCGCACCTGATAGCCCCTATGGAAAGGATGGGCAAGCAAAAGCTCCCTTGCATAAAAACATGCCTGATGGCAGGGTACATTCCGGTAACAGCCAAAGGCATCCATGCGCGGGTTGGAGCAAACCCTCTGCCCGGTGAGCCGCTCATAAATATCCCCATAATAGATCCCCGGGCGCTGCTCCTGTTCCCTGCGGATAAAAGCCGCCATCTCTTCCAGGACCTGGCCGGAGGAAAAACAGTCCCCGCAGTTTAAAAAATAAACGTACCTGCCTTCCGCCGCCGCCGCTGCCTGGTTCATTGCGTCATAAATACCGCAGTCCTCCTGGGTGATCACTTCTAAAGAACGCAGTCCCCCCTCCTTCTTCCATCTCTCTGAAAAAGTCCCGGCAGTTTCCGGTGCACCGTCCCTGGAGCCCCCGTCTTTAACGATTACCTGGAAGTCCCGGAAAGTCTGCCTCTCTATGCTTTCCAGGGTGCTTTTCAGCCTTTCCCCGGGATTTAAACAAACTACGATGACCGAAAAAAAAGGTTCCATGGCTTGATGATAACTCCTCCCTCACTTAATCTTAAGGCTCCCGGCCAGGAGGTTACGCCAAATCCTGCCCTCTCCCAAACCGTACCTCACAGTCCTTCCGGTAAAAGGATATCCCATAGCAGTCAATTTTCCGGTATCCTTCTGCACGCAGCTCTTGCGTGTATTTTTTATCATAAATCTGCTGTAACGCTTTTTCCGCATCCTTCTCCAGGGCGTCTATATTACCGGAAACCTTTACCTCCAGAATAAAGGACCGGCCCCGCAGGGAGGGGCTTTTCACCACAAGGTCCGAGCGCCCGGCGCCGGCCTCCCTGTTGGATTTCACCAGATACTTCTCACTCTGGCTTAAAACCCCCGTAAGGAAACCATGATAAAAATTTTCCGCACTGTCATAGAAGCTGATGGTCCGGAAAAGCTGGCCGCTTAAAATATCCCGCACCCGCTCCTCATCCCCCTCTTCCATTGCCCTGTACAAGCCATGGAAATCCTCCTTCCCTATCCAGTCCCTCATCCAATAAAGGATGGTATTCTGGTAAATAGTCTTTACCTCTATATTGGGGATCCTGGTGCGCAGATAAACGGAAGATTCCTTAAAATATTCGCCATCTTTCGTCAGGTACCCAGTGAAATAAAGGAAGTTCCAAAGGTTTTCCCCATTGCTGTACATATCGGCGTAGGTAATCTCCTCATGCACCTGGATATCCACCGTCCCCCCCTGGAGGAGCTTTTCCACCTGTTCTTTGGTTTCCCCATCTGCCCTGGCAATTAAGTCCCTGATAATATCGTTGGAACTGGTATTGCTCCAGTAGGGCCGGGGGAAGGCATTGATATCCGAATATAAATCATACAGGAATTTGATAACGCTCCAGGGATTGTAAACCCTTGTATTCCCGAATTGGTATCCATTATACCACTCCTTCATTGTAGGGAAACGGCTCTCTACCTGGTAGTCAGACATCATCCGGCTTACCTCCGGTTCCGTGAACCCGAAATGCCCACTGTATTTTTTGTCCAGCACCGAGATGATATTCAGATGGTTTAACCCGGTAAAAATACTTTCCCTGGAAATGCGGAGGCATCCGGTAATCACGGCAAACTGCAGATAGTCATTGGTTTTCAGGCCCGACTCAAATAATGCCCGGATAAAGCCCACCACTTTTCCATAAAACCCCCGGAAATAGGCATTTTCCAGCGGAACATCGTACTCATCCACCAGGACCACCGTTTTCTTTCCCGTAATCTTATACAGGCACCGGGAAAATAATTGCAGGGAATTCCTCACCGTCTTTTCTTCCCCTTTCCCCTCCGCAATGGCAATATACTGACCATATTCTTTTAAAGAAAGCTGTTCCTTTCCCCTTTCCACAACGCTCCTGTGCCTGTCAAATTCCATCCCCAGGGCATTTTCTATCATATAGTAAGCCGTGGGGAAATCCTCCTGTTTGGCTGACTTTAATGTAAGGTTTACCACAGGGTACATGCCCATATGGCAGGTGTAGCCTTCCCCTGCCTCCATAATCTTCGTGCCCCTGAACAGCTCCCTGTTCTGTGCATTCTTTTCCCCATTGCCGGTATCCTCAAAAAAATAACGGAGCATACTCAGATTCAGTGTTTTGCCAAAACGCCTTGGGCGGGTAAATAAGTTCACTTCACCTTTTAAATCCAGCAGTTCTTTTATAAACATTGTTTTGTCTGTATAATAGTAGCCGCCTCTTATTATTTTTTCAAAATTATCAACGCCTACCGGCAGTGGCCTCTTCATCCCCCCACCTCCCTGGTGCCTTTTCCTCCATTATAATCCATCTGCCCCTCTTTCGCAATCCGCCAAACAATCCACATTCTATCCCTTACCTATCTTTGACGGCGTAATCCCATATTGCTTTTTAAAGGCCCGGATAAAGGAGGCGGCGTCCGAATACCCCACGGATGAGGCGGCCCCGCCCACACTGTTCCCGTTTTGTATCATCACATAGGCAGCCTCAAGCCTTGCCGCCGTCTTCTTCTCCCGAAAGGCCATGCCATAGTACCTGGCAAGCACCCGCTGGGTCTGCCTGGTGCTCATTCCCAGCCTGAGGGCAAGCCCCTTAAGGGTAAGGGAATCATATTCATACAGGAAAGCTTCCTCTATGATCACAAGCTTCCTATCCTCCGGCGTATCCTGCTCCGCCACTGCCTCCCCCTGGCTGTAGATCCCCGCCAGCTCCGTGACGATCAGTTCCGCAATATGCACCTGCTTCTCCCTGGCAAGAAAATCCTTCTTCTCCCCCAAAGCTTCCAGGGCGCCAAAAAGCGCCTTCAGCGTCCCATTCCCCTGGCCGATCCAAAAATCAGCCCCCAGCAGGCTGGCCGATATCTGATCCTTCCCTTTGCAGACCAGTTGGATATACAGGCATACCTCTGCCATGGGATTGTTTGGGTCAATGGTCTGCCGGTGCCATACATTCGGCCCGGTTACATACAGGGTATCGCTTTTGATCCCATAGCTCTGCCCGCCAGTCCATAAAATACCGCTCCCATCATAGCAATAATGGATTTCATAGCTGTCGGCAGAGTGGCTATGGCCGTTAATATCCCTGAGAAATTTCCCGGCGCTGATATTGACCAGCTTAAATTTTGACCTTCCCACATGCAATTCCTTCATGGCTCTCCCCCATATGCTACCGCTTTTACGCCAAATCCGGCTGGCAGAATTCCTCCTGGAACCAAGATAATATTTCCAGGCCTGTATGTCAAGCACAGAAACCCATTTACATAGGCGGCTTCAGGCCAATGGGAAAATTATTTCCAGGCACTGCCAGGATATACATTTCACGCCAAAAACAACATTAGATGTCGCAAAATGTCATTTACATCTCAGTGCCATGGGATAAAATGAAAGCATGAGATCAGCCCAGGAGGAATGCATATGCAAAAAAATGAATATTTGAAGCAGATTGACACAGTCATCGAAAAGGGAGCCTACAAGGACAACTGGGCTTCCCTTTCCGCCCACCGGACGCCCACATGGTATTACAGGGACAAGTTCGGCATCTTTATCCACTGGGGCGTCTATTCCGTCCCTGCCTACGGCAACGAATGGTACTCCCGGAATATGTATATTGAAAACAGCGTGGAGTACAGACACCACCTGGAAACCTATGGCAGCCACAAAGACTTTGGCTACAAGGACTTTATCCCCATGTTTAAAGGGGAAAATTTCCAGGCGGAAAAATGGACCGCTCTGTTTAAGGAGGCCGGGGCAAAGTTTGTGATGCCCGTAGCGGAGCACCACGACGGTTTCGCCATGTATGACACGGAATATAACCCCTGGAACGCCAAAGCCATGGGGCCTTGCCGGGATGTCCTGGGAGAACTGAAATCTGCCTGTGAAAAGGAGGGCTTAACCTTCTGCGCCTCCACCCACAGGGCAGAACATTTCTTTTTTATGAACGGCGGGAGAACCTTCGACAGCGATATCCGCCAGGGGGACTATGAGGACTTCTATGGCCCTGCTTTTTATGACGAAAAGCTTGGGGGGGATGAACCCATGACCAAAACCTGTGATACCGTTGACGAAATAGGCCCAAGCCAGGAATTCCTGGAGGACTGGCTCTGCCGCACCTGCGAGATCATAGACAAATACAGGCCGAAAATCCTGTATTTCGACTGGTGGATCCAAAACCAGGCGTTTAAGCCTTATTTGAAAAAGCTTGCCGCTTATTATTACAACCGTGCCCTGGAATGGGGCTGTGAAGTCACCATTGACTATAAGCACAACGCATTTGTCCCCGGGACCGCTACCTATGACGTGGAACGGGGTGCGCTGGAAGGGATTTCCCCCACCCCCTGGCAGACGGATACGGCAATCGGGAAGCTTTCCTGGGGCTACCGGAAGGACAACAATTATAAAAGCGCCTATGAAATTGTGACCACCCTCATCGACATTGTAAGCAAGAACGGAATGCTGCTTTTAAATGTAGGGCCCAAACCGGACGGCTCTATCACAGAGGAAGAGCGCACCACCCTGCTGGAAACAGGCAGGTGGCTTAAGGAAAATGGGGAGGGCATTTATGGCACCACCTGCTGGCGGTTCTACAAGGAAGGGGAGCATCAGGCCAAAAGCGGGATGTTCAGCGAAGGGGACGTGGCCTATACACCGGAGGATTTCCGCTTCACCTACAAGCCCGGCATAGTTTATGCTTTCCAGATGAAGCCCCCGGCGGCAAAAACTCTCACCCTCAAGTCCTTCCCCACCTACAAAGGCGGCTACTGTATCAAAAATGTCTCCACCTTAGGCACAAACCTGGCAGAAAACTTCTCCTGCGACAGGGAAGGGCTGCATATCAGCCTGAAAAACACGGGGAAACCAGAACTGCCCTTATGTTACAAAATTGAACTGGAATAAAGGAAAAAGAGGCGCCCTCCATTTACTTTTCCCCCTTTTTTCTGTAAAATAGTACTATCACAATTATTTTACAGAAAAAGGGGGGATCTTTTTGTACGAATGCCCTAACTGCGGCGGTAACCTGATATTTGATATTCCATCCCAGCAGCTCAAATGCGCTTACTGCCTTACTACCCAAGACCCATACCATATCACCAAAGATAAGGACGCAGAGGAAGCCGGAGGGGACTTTAACGTCACTGTATTCACCTGCCCCCAATGCGGCGGCGAGATCTTAAGCACAGACACCTCCGCTGCTGAATTTTGCAGCTTTTGCGGCGCTTCCACCATACTTCACAGCCGTATCAGCAGGGAACGGCGGCCTTCCCACATTATTCCTTTCAAGCAGACCAAGGAAGCCTGCAAAAAGGCATACATTGCCCGGATGAGGCGTGCCCCTTTCGCCCCTTCAGAACTAAAGGACGAAAAATGTATTGACGGCTTCCGGGGAATCTATATCCCTTATTGGGCCTACAGCATCACCCAGAAGGGGACCGTCCATATAATTGGGAAGAAATCCTATACCCAGGGCGACTACAGCTATAAGGACAGATACGACTTAAGCGGCGACCTTGACGCTTATTATTATGACCTGTCCTACGACGGCTCCTCTTCTTTTGACGACAGCCTCAGCCAGCGGATTGCCCCCTTCCATGTAAGGGACAGCAAGAAGTTTACCCCTGCTTTTCTCAGCGGCTTTTATGCGGATACAGCGGATGTGGACAGCAGCGTTTACAGGGAGGATGCCATAAAGCTTGCAACTGACGCCAGTTACAGGAATATCAAAAAAGAGCCCGCCTTTTCCGGTATAAGGCTCTCCCTTGAGGACGGCAGCCCCGAAGACGCCATGGCGCTGCACACCCTCTGTGATCAGCCGGAACGGGTCCTCTATCCTGTGTGGTTTATGTCCTACCGCAAAAACGGCCGGGTTGCTTATGCCACTGTGAACGGGCAAAGCGGCAAGGTGGCGGCGGATATCCCGGTAGACATCAGGAAATATGTGCTGGGTGTCCTGCTCCTGGCCCTGCCTATCTTTCTGCTGCTGAACCTTTTCTTAACTATAAAGCCTGACTTGCTGCTTACCTGTGCCGGGCTGTTAGGCTCCTTTACCTTTATGGCCTACCTGATGGAGCTTGCCAATATCCTCCGCCGTGACCAGCGCCTGGACGACCGGGGCTATCAATACCGCCAGGGAAAAGGCCGGAATGGGAAATGGGAATCTGGTATCCTTTTGAAAGAAATCCTGAATTACGTTTTTGCAGAAAAAGGAGCCGGCCCCGGGGGTGCTATGGGGTTCCTGGGCGCAGGGGCCGCCATGGGAGTTTCTCTGGGCGTCCGGCTTTTCGCCCCTGTATCGGACCTGTGGTATTATGGCGGCGCAATCATTTCTTTTCTGGGCATCCTGCTTACCAACGTGGCAATCATACAAAAATACAATGTGCTTGCCACCAGGAAGCTTCCCCAGTTTGACCGTAAAGGAGGTGACAGCCGTGGGTAGAAATAAATCCCTTACCCCTATGGCAGAATTTTTGCTGCTCTTCAGTTTCCTGCTCCTGCCCCTCCAGGCAGCCGCCGCTTCCAGCTTTGACGCCCACAGCTGGACCAACCCGGAAACCGGGTACCAGATGGTACTGGAAGACGGCGCAGCACTTTTAAGCACCCAGGAAACCGTAATGCTGGCAGCGGAAATGCAGGAAGTGACCGCTTATGGAAATGTGGCTTTTAAGAGCCTTTCCTCTAACAGCGCCACCGCCGCCCAGTTTGCCGCCAGCTATTACCACAGCCTCTTCGGCCAGCAAAGCGGCATCCTTTTCCTCATTGATATGGATAACCGGGAAATTTATCTGTTCAGCGACGGGGCCATACACAAAACCGTCACCAACGCATACGCCAACACCATAACCGACAATTCCTACCGCCATGCTTCGGAAGGGAATTACTATCAATGTGCTTCCAACGCCTTCTCTCAGGTGAAAACCCTTTTATCCGGAAGAAGGATTGCACAGCCCATGAAGTATATCAGCAACGCCCTGCTGGCGCTGATCCTGGCAGCCCTGGCCAATTACTTTATTGTAAGGCTCTCCTGCGGCTCCCCCAAAGTGGGGGAAAGGGAAATTTTGGAATTCGCATCCACAAAATTCCATTTCTCCAATCCCAGGATACGCCTGATAGACCAGACCAAGGTTTACAATCTCCCCAGAAGCAGCAGCGGGGGCAGAAGCCATGGCGGGGGCGGCAGTGGTTGGAGCGGGAGCCGTGGCGGCGGGGGCGGAAGCCGTGGCAGGAGCCGCAGTGGTGGCGGCCGCAGCGGCGGGGGCGGCGGGCACCGGTTTTAGCCTGCCGCTGCCCTTCCCCGGAAGGGCAGTAACTTTCTTTCCTTACCCCTGCGCCAGGAATCAAAGCTTTTTCGTAAAGCAAATAATTCTATTTGCCTCCCTGAAATTCATTGCCTTGTGGAATTTGAAACTACTGTCATTGTCTATTTCACAATCACTGGCAAATTCTTTGCAGCCTTTATCTTTTGCCCACATTTCGCACTCATTTAGTAGCTCTTTGGCATAGCCCCTATTGCGATAGCCCTCCAAAATAAAAATTCCCTCTAAATAGCCAACAGGCGTTGTTTCAGTGCCTTCCACATAATCATGCCTAAGTTGGCATTGTGCGAAACCCACAGGAATACCCTTTTCAAATTTCAGAAAAATCCGGGCATCCTTTTGGGCGATTATTTCTGAAAACTCATGGGCTAAATCATCAACTAAATGGCCATCCCACAACAAAACCGCCAACTCAGCTACTATCTGTATATCCGTTTTTGATGCTTCCCGTATCATTATTCCACCTCCAAACCACTGGCACCTGACATATGCCGTTGTATCATCCCATATTTTTTCTTGTGATAGCTGGCCGCCCCGGCATAAGCTAATTTAGCGGAAGAAAGTCCTTTGATACTTTCTTCCGCCACTGCCATTCTGGCAATATTTGTATTCTCATATAATGTAATGGTAATATTTTCTTCTAACTCTTTTCCCCCAAAGCGCGCAACCGGGTACTTGTATGAAACCAAGGAATATTGCCCCTTTGTCCCCTCTATGGCTTTTTCTAATTCCTCCTGGCGTCCTTCTATGTCCCAATCATCCAAAAACGAATATTGATTATATTGGTACAACTATTCTACATCTAAGCAATAGGAGAAAACAACCAATCTGTGGTTTCATCTTGCCAACTTTGCGTTTCGTCCGCTTATTTTATCGTCTTTTCTGCTACTCCCTCCAGGCAATCCGGCTGCATTTCTAATAAATTTTTATTGCAATAAGCCGGTTCGCAAAGCGTGACGGCGTTTGTTGCCGTATTATCTGAATTATGGTAAAATATATTAAGGACACAGAAGCCTGCGTTGACCCTTTCGGGGAACCAGAAGATGATTGGGGATTAGCAAAGGCGTATGCCGGGAGGAAAAACCACCCAAATTGTGCTGGGAGGATACGCAAAAATAATCCACCCATGAATAAAACCGGAGGAAATCTATGAAATTTTTAACAATCACATCATCTGATGATATATGGAAAGAAGTAAGCCAATTTGCCCAAAACTGCTCATGGAGGGCTGGAAAATCTCTGTCCCAAAATATGTCCGGCAACACTTTTACAGATTGGGAGCGTGTGATAGTTGCTTTGCACGAAAACGATATTGCTGGTTATTGCACTGTTGCAAAAAGGGATTGTATTGCAAATGTCCCATACACACCTTACATTGGCTATATGTTCGTTGATGAAAAGTATAGAGGCCAGCGCCTAAGCCAGAAACTTATTTCTTATGCAATGTCTTATCTACAAACACAGGGATTTCATCAGGTTTATTTGGTAAGTGACCACGAAAATCTTTACGAAAAGTACGGTTTCAAAGTCATTGACACCAAAAGAGCCCCCTGGGGAGAAATAGAAAAAATCTATATGCATGAGATATAAAGAACTATGTGTGTACAATGGCCTTTATAATCTAAAAAAGCAGGAATAGGAATTTACAGGCTTCCAAAGGGCCTTTTAGTCTGGCTGCTGGCCGTTATGGGCTTTCCATTGACATTCAGTAAACTTCATATGGGTGAAAACAGCTTTGAAAGAAGAATCTTCCGGTGAGCAGGCATAGATGCCAAACTTAATTTTACCACTGCCCTTATTCATATGGCAAATACGCATTTGATTAAATTTGGTGCCATCTTCGGAACATTCAATACAGTAATCATCATCACGGCGGCTAAAGCGGTACCACATGGATTTGATAGCGGAAGGAATCGCAGTAGTAGCCCAGTCGGAATATCCTCCATTCGTTACAACACTGCCTAAATGCTGGAAATCTTCGTCCTCATATTCAATGGAGCCTTTCAGCCAATTTTCACTGTCTAAATACATAACAAT
>OFGA01000502.1_pt1 | contig 31940 bp, 29 predicted proteins | sample 1521471 | NCBI WGS metagenome assembly OFGA01 (sample SAMEA3504086, study PRJEB24116) | mouse gut metagenome | biome: mouse gut; feature: mouse-associated habitat; material: faeces | place: Denmark | collected 2011 | reverse complement strand
CCTCCTGTCTGCCTTACATGCTGTCTGGCCAAACGGCGGCGTCCTCTTCTCCAAAACGCTCTGGCTCCATTTCAAAGGAAAGAGAAGTTACAAAAATTTCTTTATCGTCGTAAGGCGATTTGGTCCGATAAATTCCCTCTTCCACTTCTTGAAAAGCAGCCGTCGCATATTTTTCCGGCATATAGTTTTGAAAATTCTTCACATTATCGTAATCCTTTCTGAACAAAAAACGCCCCTGACAGAAATAGACTTTCTGTCAAGGACGAATAGATACAATAATTGTAGACACTATCCGCGGTGCCACCTTGATTCACGGTATGACCCGTGCGCTTAGCAGGATACCAACATATCCCCGGCATATTACGCTTGCCTGCAGCGTCGCAGAATACTTTGTGATAAAGATCACATTTGACTGCGCCCTCGGCGGTCCATTTGACAACTTGTTTCTTGCCTGCTTCTCAGCATCGCAGGTTCTCTGTAAAGGCATGATTGCCGTTATCTCCGCTTCAACGGTTTGCTGTATGAAATTTTTATATACTATAGCACCATTGTATGTGTGTGTCAATAGTTTTGTTATTTTTCCTCCATACGATACTGTTTAGGAGTGATGCCCACGCTCTTTTTGAATTGTCTCTGAAAATAAGAGGGTGTGGAAAACCCGGTTCTGTATCCGATCTCCTGTAAGGAATAATCTGTTGTGGACAGCATAACCTTCGCAGCTTTCAGTCGCTCTTTGAGAATAAAGCTTGTGAGAGATTCCCCGGTCTTTTTGCTGAATATAGCAGAGATATAATCCGGATTCATGTGAACGAATTCGGCGATCAACTGGCGGTTCAGATCGGGAGAAGAGAGGTTTTTGCGTACACAATCCTGAATGATTTCAATTGTGGATTCCGGCTGTTCTTCTTCCGGATTGATCTGAAATAATTCCGGATATACATTTCTTCGCTTGCTTTCTTTTACAGCTTTTGCCAGGGTGCTCTCCAGATGGTGAATATCTACCGGTTTGGTGAGATAGTTCTGGACGTGCAGCTCAATAGCAGAATGCGCATAGTCAAATCGTTCGTGACCGGTCAGCAGCAGGACTACAGGATTCAGATTCTTCTCATGCAGCCAGCGGATGAAATCAAATCCGTTTTCTTTGGGCATCTCGATATCTGTCAGAACGATATTCATGTCAGGATGCTGTTCCATCACGTGTTTTGCCTCCGGTACGCTGTGTGCCGTATACTGTTCACTGATGCCCAGCTTGTCCCAGTCGGTATTGAGCCGGATGTCTTCAACAATATAGAATTCGTCGTCTATGATCAGTATTTTCATAACTGTTTTCCTCGTATCATAAGTGTATAGTTTTCAAAATAAAATGAGCGGTATGAACAGGATCTTAAGAGTCCTGGTAGGAAATATAGGGAAGAATAATGTCAACCTGGGCTCCGCCTCCATGCGGGAGATTGGAAAAGAGGATGCTGGTGTGGGAATCATCATAGGCCAAAAGGATCCTCTTTTTGATATTATAGAGTCCGATTCTGGAGCCGTCTGCAATTTCCTCCACGGTAGGAGCCGGGTTGTTCAAATCCGCCAGCATCTGCTCCGGAAAACCGCTTCCGGTGTCCGTATGTCTAATGTGCACATAGACCTGCCCGCTTTCACTCTGCTCCTCAAAGGCGGTGACGGTGAGACTCAGCTTATCGCTGGTGCTTAAATTATGCTTAATGGAATTCTCGCTCAACATCAAAACCAGGCTGGGAAAGACGGCCGCATTATCACATAACCCCTGTATATTAATTTGATAGAGCAGACTGTCAGGGTAACGGTAACTGTTCAGATCATAATAATTGCGCACGAAATGCATCTCTTCCGCCAGACTGACAAAGGGCTTGGTGGAAAGAGTGTAGCGCAGGTGCTCTGCCAGAGTGGATATCATGGACTTTAAAACAATACGGCTCACAGAGGTGCCCGCCATGGAGGAGATAACGCTCAGGCAATTGATCAGAAAATGGGGCGATACCTGATTGCGCAGGCTCAGGAGTTCGTACTCTTTTTTCAGAAGCTGTTCCCGGAGTACTTGGTTCTCCAGGGAATCGATGTGCTCCAGAAGACGAATGACTTCCTCATGAATTTCCCGTACTTCCTTACAGCGGCTGACTTCCTGGAGATTAAGCGCCTCAAGCTGAGGACTTTCCTTCACCGTTTCCGAGATCCTGTACAGCTCACGGATCGGCAGACGCAGTCTGGTGCTGAACAGGATAAAGGTGGAGAGAAAGCAAAGGGTGAGGATGACGATGAATACACCCTGCAGTTTAAATCGAAGCTCCAGCGTCTGCTGCAGATGGGAATAGGGCATCAGGATCAGCAGATCCGATTGGCAGAAGGAGGGCCTGATCTCAAATTTCAGATATTTACTGCCGGAGTAGGTTACAACCTGTGTGTTTTTGCCAAGAAGCAGTTGTAACTCGTTGGAATCCACAGCCTGATTGACAACGGGAAGCTCTGTTTCCGGCGCGTTGAGGAAGGCGCAAAGCGTATCTTTGGAAGTGGATTCTTCCAGATCATGCATGATTGTATCCACATTGACCCATGCGCCGCCGATGGTATTGTTGTAGGCAAACATACGCACAAGACAATAGCTGCCATCAATTTCACAGAAAGCAAAAGAACTCTTCTGCGAAGTGAGTTCTCTGGAAAAGGCGGCAAAGTCCACCGATCGCAGAAAGGTTTTGAAATAGGTGGAAAAGGAGGTATTGGGGTCTCTTGACTCGGAAATAAAACGGTCATTGCGCTCGCTGTAGAAAAACAATCCGTCCACTGTCGAATAGCACAGCAAATAAGAACTCAGTGTTCTCTGAAGACGGGATTCGCAGGCGGAAATCGTCATCATATGATCCGAAGTGGATAACTGAGACAGATCAGGGTTGTTGTAAAGGGTTGACAGAACGGAACGATTGGCGATTTCCAGATCATTTTTAGTCTCAGTTAGGCAATAATCTATCGTTCGGTAGTAGCTGTCATAAAGATTGGAGCGCATATTATGGTTCAGGAACAGAAAAAGGATCAAAAAGGAAATCAAAAAAAGGCCATATATCACCAAAACAATTTTGATCAGCTGAGAAAAAAGCGAGTACTCGCGTTTGTGAAAAAGCATGAATACCTCCATCTGTCAGAAAATGTCTATGTATGATAGTAATCTTAGTGAAAAGGAAAAGCAATCGAGAAATCAGAAATTGTAAGAATTTTGAAATATTCACTCAAATATGTACATAGTTTTTCCGGGGGCATCTTCCTATAATGAACAAAAGCCTACTTCGAAGAAGGGAAGAGAGAAGAACGGCTTAGAGCATTTTCATGGGAAATGCCGTGTGAACGGCAGAAAGGGAGAGGTAGCTATAGATCATGAAAACCTGGAAAGAGAGAGTAAAATCGGATTACAGTGAGATTCGCGGCGTACACCATGGCCCGAGAGAGGGGGCTTCCATGGAGCAGCTGGACCGGGAATTGGGATATGCGCAAAGACTGCGGATTAATTCCGTCCGAATCTTTATCCAAGAGACGGAGTGGCACAAGGATCCGGAGGCGCTGGAGAAGAAAATACTGGATTATACCAGACTGTGTGCCGCTCATGGGATCAGCATTATGCCTATTTTTTCAAGCGGTAATCAGATCCGCACGTATGAGCTTCTGACGCAGGAGGAATGGGAGAAGAAGAGGGCCTTTTTGACGGCCATGATCCGTTTGCTTAAGAAGGAACCCAATCTGTTGATGTGGGACGTTTATAATGAGCCGTTCTGCAACGATTATCTGAGAAATTGTCCCGAGGAGGAATATGAATCCCGCTATAAGAAGATTGAGCATGATCTGAGACTCCAATGCCGGATGGTGCGCGAATTAGATGACGATACGCCCATCACCGTGGGTCATGAGTTGAAAGAGCATCTGGAATCCACGGCAGATCTGGTTGATGTGATCGCTTTCCACGATTACCTGACCACCAGAAAGGATATCAGGGAAGTATATGAGTATGCGGGAAAGATTGCAAAGGAACAGGGCGGCAAGCCGGTCATCAACAATGAAATGGGCTGTATTGGGCGTGCGAACCCCTATGATGTGGAGCTGCAGTTCTGTGAAGAGTTTCACTATGGATATTATATCTTCAATCTGGTGATCGAGGGCTTCTGGGCGCCTCTTCACGGAATCGTATATCCGGATGGAACGGTGCGAGATCCTTCTATTGTAGCAGCCATGTTTGGTTTCTATAGGAACAGAGGCGCAGACAGGGTGATTCCGCAGGGGAATCGTGAAGAATATGCCGCAGTGGCAGTGGAACGGGTAAAGAAGGCGCTTTCCGTGGACAAGCAGAGTCTGTTTACCAGATTTGAAGCCACTACAGATGAGATTCTGGAGGCCGCAGAGGTATGTGTGAATATTCTGGAGTGTTGTGAGATCGCCCCGATGGACAATCTGTTGTCGGCTCAGCTGTTTGCGTTACGAGATATTCCGGAGGAGAAGCGTGACCGTGCACAGATCAGAAGATTTGCCTATGAGGTTTCCAGGAAACTCCAGGAGTACTATTGTCTGTATTGATGTGTCTACAAGGATCCCTCTGCAGTATTTTGTATAAATGTGCTTCGGAATGGGGGAAAAGATGTCAAAATAATGCAATAACAGCTAAGATGTGTGAATATTTTTTTGACATTGAAACAGCTATAATTATAACACAATAAAGAGAAGAAAATATCGGCCGATAAGAACTTCTTCCGTTATTGAATGAACAACTTTGAATAAACAAATGAAGGAGGAAATGTTAATGAAAAAGATTCTTGCACTTATGATGTGTGTTGCTCTTGCGGCAGGAACTCTTGCCGGATGCGGAGGAGGACAGGATGAAAACATTGGCGGTGATGCTGCTGACAATACGAAAGATGAGGGAGCAGACGCTGAGGCCGCTGGTGATGAAGCGGCTGCCGGAGAGGCGGCAAGTGATCTGATCACAGACTTTGGCGGAGAGACGATCGTTGTTGCATTGTACTGCAACGATGATTCCGTACCTGGAAAAGACAGAGTATTTGGTAAGATCAAAGAATATTATCTGGACACTTACAATATCAATGTTGAGTTTGTAACGTCTCTTATGGGCGATTATACACAGAGCGTGAATATGATGCTTTCCTCAGGGGAGCAGGTGGATATTTTCAGCTCAGGCGTTATGAACTTCTCGAATACGGTAGCGAACGAGAGTACTTATGATCTGAATGAGGGAAATCTACTCAATAATTACGGTAAGGATATTGTGGAACTGATCGATCCGGAGTTCTTAAAGGGCTGTGTTGTAAATGGCACTCTGTATGGGATTCCCTGTATGCGTGATCTGGCAAGCGGTATGTGGTGCGTCGTAGTCGATAAAGAGTATATGGATGGTATAGACTATGATTATTCCCAGATCAACATGGAAGAAGTCAATCCTGCGACTGCGGAGGATATGACGGAGTTGTTTACGCAGCTTCACGAAGCATATCCTGATGTGAATGTAGTGTATCCTTGGGATTACGGGTATCTTGGACAGAAGCTTGCCTATGATGCTATTGGCGGAGACGTGTTTGGCGTGCTGCTTGATCCTTCCAACAGTCTTGAAGTGTCCAATCTGTTTACCAGCGATATGTTCAAGGAATATTGTCAGCTGATGTATGAGTGGCAGCAGGCAGGATTTATGTCGAAGGATGCCGCCACCGAGACACAGAACGGCGGCGCACAGGTTATTGCAGGCACTCTGATCGCTGATACGACAGCCGGAAAGCCTGGTATTGTACGCCAGAAGGAAGCGGAACGTGGCGGACGGGATTCCGTTGTATTCCAGCTGGGGCCTGACTTTGTGGCAAGCAGCGCGCCTGTTGGCGCTGCTTGGAGCATCAATTCCACGACAGAAGCTCCTGAGGCCGCGATGACGGTTCTGAACGATCTGTATACCAGTCCCGTAGTGACCAACCTGCTTTTGTGGGGTGAAGAAGGTGTGGATTATGTTCTTACGGAGTCCGGTCATTGTACTTTCCCTGAGGGAGTGACCGAGCAGACAGTAGAGTATTACAATCTGGTGTGGGCTTGGATGATGCCTTGTGAATATCCTACCTATGTACGTGAAGGGGATGACATCGACCTTTGGGAGAAGACGATAGATTTCAACAACAATGCCATGAAGTCCAAGGCGCTTGGCTTCAGCTTTGACTCTTCGGAAGTCAGTGCAGAGTATACGGCGTTGACCAATGTATGGGAAGAATACGGCAACAGCCTTGTATTCGGTCTGATCGAGCCGGAGGCAGGTATTGCCGAACTCAATGAGAGACTGGAGGCTGCAGGACTTCAAGCTTATATAGATGCGAAGAAAGAAGCTTTGGAGGCATGGGCAGCCGCGAACGGTGTCGAGTAGGAAACGATTGATCGTGCATGAGTCCGTCCTGGACGGATGTATCTGAAAACGGGAAAAAGGAATGGAAATCTCAGATTCCGGTTCCTTTTTCTCTTGTATAAGAAAGGCTGGCATACTGTGAAAAATAAATTTTTCACAGGCAAATTTGTGCTTGCGCTCAAATTCGCGTGTTGAGCAAGAATGGAGATTTCTATGAAACAGACAGCAAAAGTAAAGAAGGATTCCAAGAAGACCTTAAGACTTGTCAAACGGTTTATTCCCGTATATCTTATGGCTCTTCCGGGAGTTATCTATCTGTTTATCAATAATTATATGCCGCTTCCGGGCCTGGTGCTGGCATTTAAAAAGTATTCCACGAAAAAGGGAATTTGGGGTTCGCCATGGGTGGGACTCAAAAATTTCAAATATTTGTTCCGGACACAGGATGCCTGGATCATTACAAGAAATACACTGGGTTATAATATTTTGTTTATCATCGTTAATGTGATCATGGCAGTTTCGATCGCCATCATCCTGTCCGAGCTTACCACAAGATGGAAGAAGGTTTATCAGTCCACCATCCTGTTGCCTCATTTTTTGTCTACGGTGATTATCAGTTATCTGGTGTTTGCTTTCCTGAGTTCGGAAAACGGATTTTTGAATAACAGTATTTTTCCTTTATTTGGCAAGGAACCGATTCCCTGGTATACGGAACCGAAATATTGGCCTTTTATACTGGTATTCGTACAGACCTGGAGAGGCGTGGGCTATAACTGTATCGTGTATTTGTCCACGATCCTGGGATTCGACAGGGAAATCTATGAGGCATCTGCCATTGACGGTGCATCGAAATGGCAGCAGATCAGAAAGATCACTCTGCCGCTTCTAAGACCTACGATCATCATGCTGGTGCTGTTGTCCGTCGGACGTATCTTCTATTCGGATTTCGGTCTGTTCTATCAGGTGCCTCAGCAGAGCGGTGTATTGATGAATGTGACGCAGACCATAGATACATATGTATACAGAGGACTGCTGGAGAGAAATGATATGCCTATGGCTACGGCAGCGGGTGTTTACCAGTCACTGATTGGATTTATCCTTGTAATGTCTGCGAACCTGATCGTTCGCAAGATAGATCCGGACAGCGCATTATTTTAGGAAGGGAGACGGAATTATGAAGTCAAAAGACGAAAAACGCTTTCAATTTATGGGTAATGTTGTTATGATAATCATGACAATATTAGCGGTGGCTCCCCTGCTCCTGGTGATCATCTCTTCCTTTACAGACAATAACACATTGATTCGGAACGGTTACAGTTATTTTCCTGAAAAGTTCAGTTTGGATGCATATCATTATATTTTTGTAGAGAATCCGCAGGTTTTGAAGGCATATCTCGTATCCTTCCGTCTTACGGCTGTGGGAACGGTTCTTTCGCTGTCTGTCACAACACTGCTTGCCTATGCAATTTCCAAGAAAGAACTTCCGGCAAGAGGCGTTCTTACTTTCTACGTTTTCTTTACTATGCTGTTTAACGGTGGATTGGTTCCGACCTATATCAATTACGTGAATATTTTCCACATTAAGGATACTTTCTGGGGGCTGTTGCTGCCGGGTCTGGTGACGAACGGATTTAACGTTCTGCTCATGAAATCTTATTTCACATCCAGTATTCCGGATGAGATCGTTGAAGCGGCGTATATTGACGGGGCATCTGAGACGCAGACGTTTCTTAAGGTAGTCGTTCCGCTTGCCAAGCCTATTATCGCTACCATTGGGCTGTTTGCCGGAATTGCTTACTGGAATGACTGGAATAACGGATATGTTTATCTGAACAGAAGACAGGATCTGTATTCGATACAAAATCTTCTGAACAGGATCGTGCAGAATATTCAATATCTGCTCCAGTCCGGAGATTCCAATGCGGCGGCTCTGCTGGCGAATCTGCCTACGGTCTCGGTGCGTATGGCGATGGCGATCGCAGGCGTGCTGCCGGTACTGGTGATCTATCCATTCGTGCAGAATAACTTTGTAAAGGGTATCACGCTGGGCGGCGTGAAGGGCTGACAGGAGTTAAAAGGGGTGTAGATGGAGATAAGGTTGAATAAAACGCTTCGGCATGGAGGTAAAAATGAAAAAAACAGTTGATTACAGGAACCTGCGAGGGTTCAATTACACACAGCCTGATGCCGTGAATGACAGGGATTTCTGGTCTCATTATCATCATGACGTTGTGGACAGGGATATGGGGTATGCCAGGAGACTGCACCTGAACAGCGCGCGGATTTTCTTAAGCTATGATTTCTATAAGGAGAATCCCGAGCAGTTTCTTGCAAACGTCAAGGATTTTGTGAAGACGGCATGGAAACATGGTATTTCCACTAACCCGATTATTTTTATGGGATTCCGATTCCGTGAAGATGAGCTTCCGCCGGAGGGATTCATGCTGGAAGCAGGACTGCGGCCGATCGCTAAGACGCTGGAAGATCCTTCCAGCTGGTATATTGGAGAGCAGTATTTTGACGCGCTCTATGATGCGATTGGCAAAGAGGAAGGCCTCTTGTTCTGGGATATCGCCAACGAGCCCGGATATACGGATAACTTTGTGACCTGGTATGACGAGGAACCTTCTTATGTGCAGGATTATCAGGATCGGCCTGATATGGAGGCGTTGCGCTACAGGCAGGAGAAGACCTGGGAGATCATCCGGCATTTCTGTAAGTATGTGAAGGCTAAGGACCCGGTGCATGATATCGGGATTGGCAATATTTTTATCTATGAGACGGAACCGAGCAAGACGGCGGAGTTGGTTGATGTGATTGTATTCCATGACTATTGCCCGACCAGGAAGCGTATGCGTGATACGCTGGAGTATGCGAAGCAGATGAGTGAGAAATACGGCAAGCCGGTTTTGGATAACGAAATGTGTTGTATCGGCAGAGCGAATCCTTATGATATGTCCATCGAGCTGCATGATGAATACGGTGTGGGCTGGTATCTGTTTGAGTTGATGATCGGGAAAGATATGTGGTCAAGGGTACACGGGGTGGTTTATCCGGACGGAACGGTCAGGGATCCTTCTATTGTGTCCGCGATCTATGGATTCTTCCGCAACAGAGGGGAAACGGCGATCCGTTCTGACGTGAATCAGGAGGACTATGTGAGAAGAGCCTGTATCCTGGCACAGAGAACGCTTCGTAAGGCAAGACAGAACCAGGGATTTGCGCACAGCCATGATGTGGAGGATCTGCTGGAAGTCTGTGAGTTTGTGGCGAATTTGTTGGAGGGCGGCGAGTTGGTGCCGATGGCATATCCGCCCACTGCGAAAATCGCAGCCTACAGGAAGCAGGAGCATGTGGATTCTATGGAAATTGCGGATTATCTGACAGAGCTGATCGACACGTTGAAGAAGGCGTGCCATGTAGTAGAGATACAGCAGTAAGAAGTTTTCTTATATGAGGTGAGAGGATGCTGCAGACCATCAGAGCTGATGGGAGCGGCATCCTTGTTTTATATGTTGGAGATAAGTTGTTAGAAATACTTCCGAATCGCTAACAACTCTTTTGCCTTATCTCTTTACCGACAACGAGCACCTGCCAGGGGAGGAGTGTGTGTTCTTCTCCGATGCTGCCACGGGCAGCTTTCGGACAGGAAATATCAGGAATTGCAGCATAATTATTGAGGAGAATCTCATATCCGGACAGATTGATGCTGTAAGGGCGTTCTGTTTCTGAATAATTCAGGATCACAAGCACTTCATGCGTTTCGTCATATCTTCGGTATATGAAATCTTCCGGGCCGCCGACGCGGAGTCCCTTGAACATACCATAGGTTAACACATTTCGGTAGGCCGAATGCAGGCGCAGCCAGACCATTCGCCGGTAGAACTGCAGAATGGACAGATCGTCCTGATTCTGAGAGCGGACATTGCGCCATGTATAATCGGGATTAACGGAAAGCCAGGGAGATTCTGAAGAAAAACCGGCATATTCATCGTCCGACCACTGCATCGGCGTTCTTCCGTTGTCTCTGCTCCGGCGTCGGAGATAATCCATGATCTTTTCTTCCAGTTCTCCACAGGCAGCTGCCACTTCGTACCTTTTCAGGGCGCCTTCGTCTGCAAACTGTTCGATCCGTGTAAACGGATAATTCTGCATACCCAGTTCCTGTCCCTGATAGATATAGGGTGTTCCCCGCAGGAAGAAAAAAAGTGCGCCCAGCATCTTGGTATTATAGTCATTGATGGCGCCGTCAGGCAGGTATTTGTTTACCGAACGCGGCTGGTCATGATTTTCAAGGTAAGGAGCGGCCCAACCGATATTCTGGGTAACTTCCTGGCTGTGGTATATATGCCCCTTTAATTCTTCCAGATTCCAGGGTACCAGATCGCAGGGTGTGGTCACGCCGTTTACATCGATATCCGTGTAGCTGAAGTCGAAGACCATGGAAAAGTAGCCGTTCTCTCCGACATATTCAGCCAGCTGGTCATCCGGAACACTGACTTCCGCCACTGTCATGCTGTCATATTTATGGAACACACGATCACGCATCTCGGATAAGAATACATTGATCCCCGGTTGATTTAACAGCCAGTCATGACTGTCCGCCATGCCGTCACCGGCATCCGGCGGCATATGGCAGGAAGAAAGGATCTTTGCAGATTTCTTGATATTGCCGATCGCGTCCACACGGAATCCGGCGATCCCTTTCCCGCACCAATAGGACATCATGTCGTAGATTTCCTGCCTCAGCCGGGGATTTTCCCAGTTAAGATCCGGCTGTTCCTTTGCGAAGGAATGAAAATAGAACCGATTGCTGTCGCCGATCCGTGTCCATACACTGTCGCCGAAATAGCTTCGGAAATTGTTCGGCGGATTGCCGTCCTGTGTTTCCCTTATGATAAAATAATCCCGGCAGGGGCTGTTCTCGTCGGACAGCATATCGAGAAACCATTTGTGCTCACTTGAAACATGATTGACCACCAGGTCCATCAGCACTTTGATGCCACGCGTCTTTGCCTCTTTGATCAGGCGTTCCAGGTCAGCGTTTGTGCCGAACAGGGGATCGATCGTATAATAGTCTGAAATATCGTAGCCGTTGTCCCGCATTGGAGAACGGTTGACCGGACACAGCCAGATCACGTTGACACCCAGGGAGCGAATGTAATCCAATCCCTCAATGATGCCTGTAAGATCACCGATGCCATCTTTGTTGCTGTCTTTGAAACTCTTTGGATAAATCTGATATACTACGGCATTCTGCCACCATTTTTTCTGCATATTTTCCTCCATTCCGAAGCGCTTTGCGCTGAGGACGCGAGCAGAATTCAGGAGTTTTCCGAAGGAATACTCCGATTCTGCTCTGCGATCAACAGAATTTGTGACGCTTCGGCATAAATTTCTGGTTGAGTAAATTGCTCATCACAGAATTTATTCTATTAAATTTATTTGATCGCCCCCTGTGCCACGCCTTCAATGATCTGTTTCTGTAAGAACAGATAGAGGATTACGACAGGAAGCATTGTGAGAACCAGTCCGGCGGTGACAAGAGAGTAGTCCGTCGAATACTGTCCGACGAAGGAGTATGTCATCAGCGGAAGGGTCTTTAACGAGTTCTTGTAGAGCAATACATACGGAAGCAGGAAATCGTTCCAGATTGCCAGCACGTCCAGGATCACGATCGTGGATGTGATCGGTTTCAGCATGGGAAAAAGAATCTGGAACAACAGCCGCATATGTCCGCAGCCGTCGATCATCGCCGCCTCTTCCAGTTCGTAAGGGATACCCTTGATAAAACCGTGATACATAAATACTGCCATTGCCACATGAGCGCCCATATAGAAGAAGATCACTGCAAAGAGATTATCTGTCAGATCCAGCGAGGAGAAATTCTTTACGACCGGGATCATGATCGTCTGGAATGGAATGATCATCGACGCTACCATAAGCATCAGCACGATATTGTTTATCTTCCAGTTGTTGCGCGCAAACAGGTGGGCGCACATCACGGAGATCAGCACCAGCATCAATACGCTGCCCACAGTGACAAACAGGGAGTTGCCGAAGCTTTGCAGATAGTTCATGTTCTCATATGCTTTCAGGTAACCGTCAATATTAAGGCCTGCCGGCAGGGAGACCGGATTCAGGATGACTTCTTTGTTTGTCTTGAAGCTGTTCATTACCACAAGGAAAAAAGGGTATAAAAACGCAAGCAGCAGCAACACAAATATAATATAAAAAAGGATCTTTCGGCTGTTTTTCTTTTCTTTCATTATGCTTCTACCTCCTGCCGTTTGGTCAAGATTACCTGGGTGACGGAAATCGCCGCAACGATAAGGAACAGGATCAGGGCTTCAGTCTGTCCCACGCCGTATTGCTCTGCCTGGAAGGCTTTGTTGAATACTCTCATGGCTACTAATTCCGTGCTCTGGAAGGGACCGCCGTTAGTGAGCGAGAGGTTTACATCGTATGCCATAAAGGCGGATTTGATCGACATGAAAGTGCAGATCGTTACCGAGGGCATGATCAACGGTACAACGATATGGCGAATATTTTTAAGGCCGATCGCGCCGTCGAGAAGGGACGCTTCCTGTACTTCCCTGGGTACGGAAATGATGCCCGCCATATAGATCAGCATCAGATAGCCTGCCATCTGCCAGACTGCCACCACGACCAGTGCCAGGAATGCCGTATCGGGCGAACTGAGCCAGTTGTTTTTGAAGATGCCGATTCCCCTTTTGCCAAGCTGTACAAATACCTCGGAGAATACGAATTTCCATACGATACCGAGTACAACGCCGCCGATCAGATTTGGGGTGAAAAAGGATGCCCGGAAAAGGCCCTGCCCTTTATAGCCGCGTGTCAGACCGAAGGCGATCAGAAATGCGATCACATTTGTGATGACGACTACGCCGAAAGCGTACTTAAATGTTCGGAGCAGAGATTCCCAGAACAGTGCATCCCGGAAAGCATCCGCATAATTGCTGAATCCTATGTATTGATATTCGTCCGTCAGTCCGTTCCAGTCCGTGAAAGTCAGCTGGATACCGTTGATAAACGCTATGAGGATCACGGCAGTAAATACGATTACTGCCGGTCCGGCATAGAGCAGAAACATCAGGACATTTTTTGCACCTTTATTTTTCTTATTCTGCTGCATGATCTATCCTCTCTTATAAAATCAGAAACTTTATTGTTGGGTTGCCCAATATGCCTCGATCTCTGCGGCCATTGTCTCACGATCGATCTCGCCGGAGAGGTAACGCTGCATGGATGCGCCTACATTGGTGTAGTGATCGGACGGGTACATCACGTACATCGGGAAGTTATTGTCCGTGGTCGTATAATCGACAACCGACTGGGAAATGGATTCCGTGATAGTGGCTGTGTTGTTGCTGTAGGCCGGAACATTGCCGCAGTTGATCACATACTGCTGGCCTTCCTGCGAGGAGATGATCCAGTCAATGAATTCTTTTCCTGCCTGCTGCTGCTCCTCTGTGGTGGTAGACTGCTCTACGGTAAAGTAGCCCGGTACAAGGGTACAGATCTTCCCGGCGTTTGGATTGCTCTCGGAAACAGGAACCGGAATGAAGCCGTATTCGCCTTCTTCATCAAGAGTGCGGATGTTATGGGCAGCCCAGTTGCCGTGGAACCAGAAAGCCGCCTGCCCTGTGGCCAGAAGCTGCGCCTGCTTTTCATTTCCGTCGGCAGCCGTTTCAAGCGGGTTGTCCTTGTAATAATTGTATTTCATCAGCAGATCGAAGGTGTCCATGTAATCCTGGAATACGGTATTGCCCGCGAGATCTGCAGTGCCAGCTTTCAGTTGGCCTATGAATGCATCTCTGCCTGCTGCATCTGCGGCCTGGCCGGTATAGATCTGACAGAACCAGTGATTGCCGAGATTCCAGTCAAAGGGGCTTATGGCTACCGGTGCAATGCCCTGCGCCTCGATCTGTTTGAAGACTTCCTCCAGATCTTCTCTGGTCTTGATGGAGGAAGGATCAAAGTCTTCGCCCATCACGTCGGAGAGGACCTGTCTGCTGTAGATCAGGCCGTATGCCTGGAGGTTTGCCGGAACGCCATATACGGTGCCGTCCACGGTGACATCTTCGGTGGTGCCGGCGGCCGCATAGTTCATGCAGTCCAGATCGGCCAGGTTGGCCAGTTTATCCGTCAGCTTCATCACATCACCGGATTCCAGAAAGTATACGGTGGGCGGATTACCGGCGTTATACATGACCGTCAGCATCTGGTAGCCGCTGGAGCCTTTTGTCAGAGTCAGCATTTCCACTTCGGTCGTATCACTCTGTGCGTTGAAGGCCTCGATCAGTTTCTGGTTTTCGTCGGGCATCTCTCCGCCAAGGTAAGCGGTGATCTTCACCTTTCCGTCGGCGGTTACGGTGTCCCCGGCCGTGCCGGCTTCTGAGTCTGCTTTGCCGGTACTGTTCTGGTTATTTCCGGTGCCGTTGTCCGGTGCAGAACTGCCGCAGGCGGTGAGGCCAAGAGTCAGTGCAGCCGCCATCATCATTCCGATCCATTTTCTTCTCATAGTTTTCTCCATTTCTGCGCTGCTTTTTGCGCCTAAACGAGTTTGTGGCAAGCAACGCGCAGACACAAATCTCGCGATTGAAAATTTTAATTTTCAATCATGTTCCTCCTTCTCAGTAGCTGTGTACTGGGTGTGCAGCTGCAGAAGCAATGCCAGTATAGGAAATGAACAGTTCTGCAGTTACAGTTTTACGTTACATTCTGTCTATATAAAACCGGTTTTATATAGGGCAAAAATAATGCGGATCTTACTTCGGTGCATTTACTGACCGGAGTGTCAATCCGACGCATTATCAAAATGCGATTAATATAAAACCCGTTTCACATCACGATTTCACTATAAAACCATAGGCAGAGTTTGTCAACAGAAAAATAATTTTCGTCATTATAGATAGTTTGAGATAATTGAATTTGTGCATAATTTATAATATTTTAAATCCGCGTATGGGCGACCACTAACAGAGGATTCTGGTGGTATCTCCTTCAAACAGATATACGTCGATGGTTTCTTCGGAGGGAGATTGTCCGCCGGAGATCTGTGCGGTCAGTGACCGGGCAGTCCATCGGGCGATTTCTTCGGCAGGCTGAACGACTGCGGACAGGCAGAAGGCCGCATTGTCAGTGTCAGAGGTGCCGTCCGTTGAAATGATCTCGAAGTTGTCCGGTACGGAGATTCCCTTCCGCAGCAGTGTCTTTAAGAAGGCATTCCCGAGAATATCCGCTGCATAGATACCGTCTGCTTTCGGATAATGCACCAGAGCTTCCTCCGCCAGTTTCAGATAACTGGAAAAGTGAAAATCTTTCCATTCCGCGGAGATGATATCGACCTGTCCGCCAAGCCGTTCCATTTCGGCCGTAAAAACAGTATGGCGGTGCAGGGAAGGAATCGCTTCGGATTTTTCGCCGACGGCAGTCAATACGTGTCTGCAGCCGTCCGCATACAGCTTTTGGGCGGCGATCAGGCCTGATTTTTCCTGATCAATCGGAATATGGATAATGCCTTCGACGATCCGGTCAAACATGACCATCGGGCGCTGCAGTTTTTGATAGACTTCATCCGGGAGCATGGGAACGAAGTTGACGACGCCGTCCACCACATTGCACTTTAGCTGGTCTAAATATTCCTGTTCGGTTTCCGTATGATATTCCGTTGGCCAAAGAACGACGCTGTAGCCGTATTTTTTCATTTCCGTCACCAGTTTCTTGATGATACCGATGAAAAAGGGATGTTCAATATCCGGCAGGATCGCGCCGATCATATTACTCCGGTTTCGGTACAGATTTCGTGCCAGCTCGTTGGGCACATATTCCAGTTCCGTTAATGCCTTTTCAATCTTTTCGCGGGTCTCTTTTGAGATATATCCCTTGCCGTTTAAGGCTCTCGATACTGTTCCGGGCGCTACCTGGGCGCGCTGTGCGATCTCTCTGATGCTTGCCATGATGTATTCTCCTGTAATCTCCGTAATAATTTTTCCTTTCTATTTTATCTGTATTTTTGATACATTTCAATCCTTAGTGACAGTTCCTGAGTCAGGGAAAAGTACAGTGTCTGGTTATTGTCCTGCCGGCAATTATAGTAAACCCCATCATACCCAACCTGTCGCCTGGCAGGCCGCATGGCCATCCATGCTGTGAAAGTCAGAGACTTTCATAATAAGAATTGAAGCGTCTCTGTTTTAAGGATATAATAATAGAAATAAAAATTAACCGAAAGACCGGCAGGACAGGCAGCGGGATAAATAAGGAGATCATAGATGGTTAGGTTTGCGGTTCCGGACAAGATAACGGCAGAAGAGATCAGAACCATACGCAGGAAGTTGGGACTCACCCGGGCTGAGTTTGCCCGGCTGGCCAACGTGTCGAAGAAGACCATAGAGAGATGGGAGACGGGAGAGGGGGAGATCGGCGGGCCGATCGCCGCACTGGTGAAGCTTCTATGGGAATATCCGCAGATGAAAGAGGAATTGACGGTTCCGGATAAAAAGTATCCTTTAAGACTCTGGTATATGGAAGGCAGCAGGGTGTGTACGATCATTGACGTAGATGAGCGGTCCAGGAAAGTGAAAGTGCACAATTATACAAAGGATTATATTGCAAGAGCCTTTGGGAAAGAGGAAAATCCGGATTTCGAGGCATATGAGGCGTTTCTGGAATCCAGATGCTTTCCGAGGAGCAGGGATAAGATGAAGCTGACGCTGAGGGAACTTGATCTGCCTTTTTATGAACCGCTGCTGATCATCGAGAAGACGCAGGGGAGAATGGCGGAGGATGATTTCTGGATTCGGATTGAGAGATGACGGGAAAGAAGCAGGTAAATATATACGAAATTGATTGAGGTATGCTATGGTTGAGCTTTTTGGACAGCATAAGGAGATGGAAAGCAGGAAGTCCTCCAAGGGGAATCAGTTGAAATGGGAGGAACAGGGAATCTGGTATAAGGCTGACTATACCGGATATGAGGGTCTGGCCGAGTATGTCATATCCGGACTTTTTGCATACAGCAGCCTGGGTGGGGAGGAATATGTATCTTATCAGACGGAAGAGATCGTCTATGGGCATAATCGGTATCTGGGCTGCAAAAGCAGGAATTTTCTGCCGAAAGGATGGAAGCTGATTACATTGGAGAGGCTGTTTCAGAGTGTGTATGGTGAGAGCCTGAACAGAAGAATTTACACGATCAGGGAATATGAGGAGCGTGTGCGGTTTCTGGTAGAAGGGACGATCAGAATGACCGGGCTGGAAGCATTTGGAGTGTATTTGAGTAAGCTGCTGACAATCGACGCGGTTTTTTTGAATGAGGACAGGCATACACATAATATTGCGGTTCTGCTGGATGATGTGGGGCATTACCACTACTGTCCGATCTTTGATCATGGAGCGGCGTTATTGGCTGATACAACGATGGATTATCCGCTGGCAGGAGATACGATCAGCTTGATGAAGGAAGTAAGGGCGAAAACGATCTGCCAGGATTTTGATGAACAGCTGGATGTTGTAGAGAGGTTGTATGGGCAGCATATACAGTTTTCATTTGACCGGAAAGTTGTGGAGAGTATGCTGGCGGAAGAGAAGTATTATCCCGCCGAAAGTAAGCGGCGGGTGGGGACGATCCTGATGGATCAGAAGAGGAAATACAGATATTTGTTTGCGGATGAAAGTTGTGAATAATACGGGTGAGAGATTTGAACAGGATATAACCATGGAGGAGCGTGCGGTATGCCAATCGGAGTCATTACAAATGCGCTGGTAGTAGCTATTGGAGGAATCGTGGGCGCGCTGGCGGGGGATAAGATCAGCGGGTCTTTTAAGGAAAATCTGAATACGGTATTCGGGGCCTGTGCCATGGCGATGGGCATCAGTTCGATCGTATTGATGGAAAATATGCCGGCGGTGGTTTTTTCGGTCATCGTGGGAACTTCGATCGGGCTGGCCATGCATTTGGGACGGCGGATCGACAGGGCCGGGCTGATGATGCAGAAGGGAATTGGCCGTGCGCTTTCCGGGCTGCAGAGAGTGGGGAAAGAACAGCAGGAACCGGCGGGCAAAATAAATGCAGCAGACCAGACAGATGCAGTAGGCAAAAAGAATTCGGCGAACAGCACAGATACAGTGGGCCAAACAGATACAGCAGGCACAGCAAACAACAGTGCAGTACTTGTGACGGCGCTGGTGCTCTTCTGCGCCAGCGGAACCGGCATCTATGGCTCCATCGTGGCGGGTATGACGGGGGACCATTCTATCTTACTGGCGAAATCGATTCTGGATTTTGCCACGGCGCTTATTTTTGCCTGTACGCTGGGAATTGTCGTTTCACTGATCGCTGTGCCGCAGTTTCTTATTTTCATGGCGCTTTATCTGCTGGCGGGGGCAATCTATCCGCTGTGCACGCCGGCTATGATTAACGACTTCAAGGCCAGCGGAGGCATTCTTCTGTTGGCGACAGGGTTTCGCATGATTAAGGTAAAGGAATTTCCGGTGGCCGATATGATTCCGGCTATGGCGCTGGCAATGCCGGCAAGTTATTTGTGGACAACTTATTTTATGCCGCTTATGGGGTGAGAATGAAAAGGAAAGGCCGTTCTATGTTGAAACTGATCAAAATCGCTGTCGGGAGTGTGGCGTCTATTTTTCTGGCCGATGTGCTGGGACTGGGTTACAGCACCGCTGCCGGTATCATAACACTTCTGACGATACAGGATACCGCCCGGGAGACCATCACGATCTCTGTCAAAAGAATCTTCGCGTTCCTGCTGGCGACTTTGATTGCCTATACGGTATTTCATATTGCCGGATATCATGTGTTTGCATATGGCATATTCCTGTTTTTGTTTGTTGCCGGCTGTATATTGATGCGGATGGGGGATGCAGTCTCTATCAATGCGGTCTTAGCGACGCATTATCTGCTGGAGAAGGACATGTCTCTTCCGTTGATCGGAAATGAGGCGCTGCTTCTGCTGATCGGCGCCGGGATCGGCACGCTCTTAAATCTTTATATGCCGGGAAAAGGCAGGGAGATCCGGGCCATGCAGCATACGCTGGAGGAAGATCTGCGAAGAGTGCTCATGCGGATGGCAGAATATATCGAAAAAGAAGACCGGTCGGACTATACAGGAGCCTGTTTTGACAAGCTACAGGAAGATATTGCCGCTGGTACAAAACAGGCGTATGCTTATATGAAAAATACCTTTTTCCAGGAATCGAAGTATTTTATCTCGTATATGAATATGCGGGAACAGCAGACGGTCGTTTTGCGGGATATTTATAAGAAGATCATCCACATTCGGTTCCTCCTGCCGCAGACGGAACGGGTGTCGGGACTGCTCTATGAGACGGCGGTTTCTTTCGGGGAATCCAACAATGCCAGAGAACTGCTGGCAAAGCTGACAGAAGTACTGCGGGGTCCTGCGGCAGATGAAGGATTCGCCGCTGCCTGTGACGCGGGAGGAGTTCGAAGACCGGGCGGTGCTGTATGGCATCTTGATGGATCTGGAGTATTTTCTGCAGTTGAAGAAGGAGTTTGCGGATGGGCTGACGCAGGAGCAGGTGAGGCGGTATTGGGGAACGGGCAGGAATCAGTCGAATTCGTGTGTATATGGCGCTGATCAGGCTAAGCAAACAGAGTTGACAAAGGAGTAGCGGATGGTATAAACGCATATTTAAATAAAGTGGGAAAAACAGCAGTTATGTGCTATATTAATAATAATATCAGCATCATGAAACTATAATCAGTATGGGAGCACGCAGCCATGTATTTATCAAAAATTCATATTGAAAATTTTAAGGGCATTAAGAGTGCGGATTTTGATTTTGACAGATCGGTAAATATTATAATTGGAAATAACGGAGCGGGAAAGACATCGGTTCTGGAAGCGATTGCAGTTGCGTTGGGAGGTTTCCTTTCAGGGATTGACGGAGTTAATACGATTCATTTTTCCCGGGAGGAGATACGGCGGGAAAGTCAGTTGACAGGAACAGGTTCCAGTAATGTTGTCTACAGAACTCCGATCAGCGTGGAGACATGTCTGGAATTAAATACCGGGGACAGAGACTGCGCAGATTTACGTATGTTTAAGTTTGCCAGGCAGAAGAAGAGTATAAAGAGCGCTCGTTCTACGGTGGAACCAAGGGATATATGCAGGGAAGCGCAGAGAATGGCAAATGACCAGAAGGCTATTTTACCTGTGATCAGTTATCAAAGTTTTTCCAGAGTAACAAATCAAAAGAAAGATAAATGGGAGAATCCGTTTTCTGATGAGTATTCCAGAGTTGTTGGATATGTGGACTGCCTTGAGGAAGCTGCCAATGATAAAATGCTGATCAACTGGTGTAGACGAATGGAGCAGGTTTCATGGCAACAGGAACAGACGATTTTGGAGTATGAGATCGTAAAAAGAACTGTATCGAAGTTTATGCAGTTTATGCAGGAAGATGAGAATATTCATATATATTACGATAAGCGCACAGAAGAACTTCTGTATGTGAATAAGGAAGGAATATTGCCGATTCGTCTGTTGAGTTCAGGGTTCCGCAATCTTCTGGGGATGGTATTCGATATCGCATACCGGATGGCAGTATTAAATCCGGATCTGCTGGAAGATATTACCAGCATAACACCGGGCGTGGTTCTGATCGACGAGATAGATATGCATCTTCATCCAAACTGGCAGTGGAAAGTTGTCGATGCTTTGAAAAATACATTTCCGAATGTACAGTTTATCGTGACAACTCATTCCCCTATTATTGTTGCGTCTTGTAAAGAAGAAAAGCTGATCATGCTGCAGCTGGAAGATGTTTTTCTGGATAAACCCTCAGAGATTGTTCTTGGAAAAACGGTAAAAGGCTGGATGGTAGACAGTGTTCTAAAGGAATATATGCAGAGTGGAAACCGGGATCCCGAGACATCTGCCAAATTGAACCGTCTGACAGAACTTGCAAAAATGAAAATCAGTCGCAGGATGAATGAAGAAAGCGCAAGAGAGTATGAGGATCTGATTGGCGAACTAAGCAGCATATTACCGGAGGATGATATTGCAGTTGAAGAAGCAGCATTTATGTCAGTTGATGAAATACTTGGAGAAAAACATTGAGAAGAGTAATCCGATCACGAAAACCGGACAGTTTGAAGAATAATGCAGAGCAGTGGACAGAAGACTTGCTAAATGAAATAGCATCAAAGGGGTCTTATGCCAAAGCAGAAGACAGATTTAAGAATCGTTACAGGCAGGAAGATATAAAGAACACACTGGAAAGAATGTATACAAGACACTGTTGCTATTGTGAGTCGATCATAGGAGTCAGCACATATGGTAGAATAGAACATTTGAGGCCTAAATCACTGCCGGAATTTTACCGGTATACTTTTGAATGGGAAAATCTGCACTGGTGTTGTGAAATCTGCAATACCGGTTATAAGAGGGCAAGGTGGAACTTTCAATATCCGATTCTGGATCCGGCAAAAGATGAAATAGAGAAGTATATACGATTAAATCTGACGACCGGGGAATATGAAGAAATCGAGGGCGACAGGCGTGCCAGGACCACAATTTTACATACTGGAATGAACAGAGATGAACTTGTTAAGGCGCGTAGAAGGATTGTCATTCGATTTTTAAAGGATTATAAAGCGCATTTGAAGGCTGGGAGCGGAGAAGAATTCTGTGATGAATGGCAGATTTTGAAAGAAGATGTGAGCTACCCGAGTTTATATGAAGAGTTGATCCGATCTGTGACGGATAGAAGAGAACCAGACTACATAGAATGAGAGGGAAAGATTCAGAATGTCTTTACAGGAAAAACTACAGAACATAATGCAGCAGGCAGTGGACAACTGCGAGGTGGCAGGCGTCAATCTGCTGGTGGAACAGGACGGTCAGGAGGTATGCTACTGTCAGGCGGGGATGGCAGACCGGGAAGGGAACCGGCCCATGAGCAGGGATACGATCTTCCGGCTTTATTCCCAGAGCAAGCCCATCACGGCCGCGGCGGCGATGATCCTGATGGAGCGGGGAGAGCTGGATCTGTGTCAGCCGGTGTCGGATTTCCTGCCGGCTTTTGCGGAGCAGTTCTATGTGGCAAACGAGAACAGTATAGGGGACGCGGCAGCCGGCGGGAAAGCGGGAAAAGAGGCACCGGCAGAAGAGAAGGGAGCGATGAACGGCGGGCATGGAACAGCCGGCACGGCAGCAGAACAAAGGAAGCCTGTCCTGCAGCCCATGCGGGTATTCGACCTTCTGCGTATGACTTCCGGGCTTGCTTATCCGGATGAAATGACGTTGGCCGGACGACAGACGGCGGCAGTGTTCAAGGAGATGGACAGACGGCTTTTCACGAAGGAAGCCATGACGACAAGAGAAGCAGCCGATGCGCTGGCCGGCTGCACACTGGCTTTCGAGCCGGGCAGTTCCTGGCGGTACGGCACTTCGGCGGATGTGCTGGGTGCGGTGGTGGAAGTGGTTTCCGGGATGCGCTTTGGCGAGTTTCTGGAGAAAGAGCTTTTCGGGCCGCTTGGCATGAAGGACACGGCTTTCTGGGTGCCAAAGGAGAAACAGGAGCGTCTGGCAGTAACTTATGAGACGGTCAAAGGGCCGGAAGGGACTTCCCTGGTCCGCTATGAGGGCAACCATCTGGCGATCTGCAACCGGATGGATAAGCCGCCTGCGTTTGAATCCGGCGGTGCGGGGCTGGCCTCCACGCTGGATGACTATATGCGCTTTGCGAGAATGCTCAGACAGGGCGGTATACTGGATGGAACGCGGGTCATGCAGCCGGCCACAGTGCGTTACATGATGGGCGCAGAGCTTATGGAACACCAGCAGAAGGCGTTCGAGAAGTGGATCGGGCTGGACGGATTCAGCTATGGTAATTTGATGCGGATCTGTAAGAATCCGGGACAGACAGTCTTTCTGGCAGGAAAAGGAGAGTACGGCTGGGACGGCTGGCTGGGAGCATATTTCGCAAATTTCCCGGAAGAAAGGCTGACAATCCTGATGGGAACGCAGAAGAAGGACGGCGGGACGTTTACGCTGACGAGAAAGCTGCGTAATCTGGTACTGGGGAATTATTTATAAAAATTTGTTTGGTTAACAAATGGAATGCTCATATCTGAATTTTAGGAAGTTACCCTACTTTATAAAACAGCAGAGAATGGCTGGATGAACATAGTGAATCGGGACAGGCGAATCGGTACAAGCGCCTGTCCCGTTTTTTTGTTGTACAGAGGGTTTCGAGTTTTAGATTTATTAAGACTCTGTTCAGAATCGGTTAAGGTCTGTCTATGAAAATAAGATTATCAAAGCAAACAACTTTGAAATATAACGAAGGAGGAAGGGCGGTTACAGATTCCGTAAAATCTGTTTACATAGATTAAAAACTTAGAAATCTTAAATTGAATTCAGATGACAAGGAGGAAAAAGGAATGAACAACGAAATGAAAAACAAAAACAGAAGCGCAAGAAGGGCATATAAGAAAGGGATCCTGCTTTGTATGGCAATGATGACAGCGATGAGCATGACAGCCTGCAGTGGGGGAGCGGCGAAGAAGGCTGCTTCTAATAATAAGCCAAAAGTAGAGAGTGTGCAGCCAGCAGCGAAGAAAGATAACAAACAGGCCGTAAAAGAGGATGATGCCAAAAATAAAGAAAGAGCTGCAATTTTGAACGAGAAGCCACTGGACAAGCAGAAGGAGGAGCAGAAGAATCAGGCAGGCGCGGAGCAGAAGGCGGAGGAGCAGAAGGCGGAGGAGCAGAAGAATCAGGCAGGCGCGGAACAGAAGGCGGAGGATCAGAAGAACCAGACAGACACAAAGAAGAAAGAGGAGGATGCTGAGAAGAAAGAACAAAAGATTGACGATAATAAGGAGCAGAAGACGGACGACACCAGGAAAAAGGATGGAACATCCAAACCCACCAAAAAGAAACAGCGGTAGTAGTGTAGTCTCCGGACGCATGAACCTCATGCGGTCCGGAGTGCTGTTATAAATATCAGATTGCTGTATTTACAGCAGAATCTGAATTTGCTATGCTGTTTACGGACAAGGGATGTTATTCATTGATAAGGAAAGAGGCGGGAAAGACTAATGGAAAAGGAGCATGTTCTGATCATAGAAGACGACGCAGATATACGGGAAGGGGTGCGCATTTTGCTGGAAAGTGAAAGCTATATGGTAGAAGAAGTGGAGAACGGCAGAAAGGGTTTGGAAGCGCTGAATGAGCAGACTGATCTGGTCATTTTGGATGTGATGATGCCCGGGATGTCGGGACTTCGTACCTGTGAGGAAATACGCAGGGTTTCAAATGTTCCGGTTCTTTTCCTGACAGCGAAGGCACAGGAGTCTGACAAGCTGATCGGATTGATGGCAGGAGGAGACGATTACCTGACGAAACCTTTTTCCTATGCGGAACTGCTGGGACGGGTGAAGGCTCTGCTGCGCAGATACCGTACTTACATGGGGAAAAATACGGAAAGCGGGCGGAAGGAAGAAAACTATCTGTCTATCGGCGGAATCCGGATTCATGAATCTTTCAATGAAGTGTATGTAGATGATGTAGAAAAAGAAATGTCGGATATCGAATATCATATCCTGCTGTTGATGATGCAGTATCCGAAGAAGATTTTTTCTGCACAGAATCTGTACGAGAGTGTTTGGAACGAACCTTATTTCTATTCCTGTAACAGTACGATTATGGTGCATATTCGGAAGCTGAGAGTAAAGATAGAAAAGGATCCTAAGAATCCCAGGTACATCAAGACAGTATGGGGAAAGGGGTATAAGTTTGACTCATTACAAAAATAGAAAAGATTCCATTTATTTTCAGCTGTTGTTGCTGCTGATCTCTTCGGCGGCAGCAGCGGTTTTTATGTTTTTGGTGCTGCGCTTTGCGGGTGAATATGCGGTCGATCAATATTATCGGCAGTCGGATTATGAAGAACGCAGGAGCGAAGCTTATATTGAAAAGTTTCAGAAGTATATTAATGAAAAAGAATTGACATCCCGGGATACGGGTGCAATTTCGGCATGGGTCAAAAAGCAGAAGATTTTATCTATCCGTATTTATAAGGATGGGATCGAGGTGTTTGATTCAGATTATCCGCAGCAGGAACTGTGGGAGGAAGCCATAGAGGCGAATGAGTATACCTGGGAGATTTATTATGCCGTTCAATTCGCCGATGGTGTTGCCAGAGTGAGTATCTTCGGTATTTACAGCTACCAGGCATATAATATTTTGCAGATTGTGGGAATGCTGTTATCCTTTGCTTTTTTCCTGTTGTTTGTTTTGCTGGGGATTAGACGGAAGATCAATTATATTTTGAAGCTTAATGAGGAGATTGAGATTCTGGAGGGCGGCAGGCTGGATTATGAGATTTCGGTCAAGGGACGGGACGAGCTGGCAGCTCTGGCCAGAGGTCTGAATAATATGCGGATTTCATTTTGCAGACTGCTTGATGAGAATGCGAAGATGGTGAAAGAAAATCAGAAGATAATCACGGAGATGTCCCATGACTTAAGAACGCCGGTTACTTCTATTCTGCTCTACACGGAGATCATCAAGAAGGGAAATTATCGGAATGAATTGCAGCTGAAGGAATATGTGGAAAAGATTGACAGGAAGGCACACCGCATGAAGCAGCTTACCAACCATCTTTTCGAGTATTCCCTTGTTACGGGGGATAATGAGATTGAGCTGGAGGAGCCGGAGAGCTTCGAGAATCTTTTCTATGATCTGCTTTCGGAAACCTGCAGTTATCTGGAACAAAAGGGGATTCGGGTAGAATGTGCGCTGGAATGGAATGGTCGGGAGCTGCGGATCTATACGGATTATCTGACCAGGATCATGGATAATATTATGTCCAACATCGTCAAATATGCAGACCCACAGCAACCGGTACAGATACGGTCGGTCTGTGACGCGCAGACAGTCGGCTTTTCCTTTGAGAATGCCGTGAAAAGCGTGGAGAAAAAGACAGAAAGCACCTGTGTCGGCATCCAGAGTATTAAAAGCATGATGGCGAAGATGAAAGAAACCTGTGTCACACAACAGACGGAAGACAGATTCCGGATCACCATTCGCTTTCAGGTCGTTTAGTTTATTGCTTCCAGAGAATATCCTACACTCTTGGTGGTTTTGATCTCCACGTTTGCTTTGACGAATCGGAGTTTTTTGCGCAGGAAAGAGATATAGACTTCCAGATTGTTGTACTCCGAGTCGTCTTCAAAGCCCCATACTTTGGCGATCAGCATGTCTTTGGGCAGGATCTGGCAGGGATTGTGCAGGAGGTATTCCAAAAGCTGGTATTCTTTATTGGCCAGTTTGACGGAATTCATATCCGTTTCCAGCTTCTGCGCGGCCTGGTTGAGCCGGATGTTGCCGAAGGACAGCTGGTCGGCTTCCGGATTCTTCGTGATCCGGGTTCTGGCGCGGATCCGTGCCAGAAGTTCTTTCACGTCAAAGGGTTTGGTCATGTAGTCATCAGCGCCGGTGTCCAGGCCGAGAATCTTGTCTTCCACCTGGGATTTGGCGGTGAGCAGGATGACCGGGATACTGATACCCTCTCTTCTGGCGTTTTTAAGCAGATCTATGCCGTTTATCTTGGGAAGCATTACGTCTAACAGCGCCAGATCGTAGATGTTGCTGAGCAGACAGTCCAGTCCGTTTAAGCCGTCATATGCCATATCAACCTGATAGCCTTCTTTTATAAGGACGGCACTGAGACCGTCCGCAATTTCTTTTTCATCTTCTACAATGAGAATACGCAAGTTTATACCTCTTTCTTTTAAAGTGAGTTCCTGTTCGTTGCTTTAAGTGTTTGCTGTGCTCCTGGCTTTTCTCTTTCTGAGTTCCTTATCATAAGTGGCTTTCGTGATCTGCCCGTTCTGATAGAGCTGCTTTAATTTCTGAGCGGAGAATACTCCTCCTTATATTATCATTTTATCATGCCTTTTACCATATCTTCTTCGCCACAGGCGACTTGGCATGGACGGATTCCGTAACTGGGAAGCCGAAGGGTGAACTGTAATTTAGGCATGTACAGGAATATTATAAAACAGCCACCTTAAATCAACCTTGAAAAATAACCGGAATTTCTTCAACGTCCATTTCAGCCGGATGCCGTATGATGTATGCAGTAATGAGGAAGGAGGTGGAAGCGTTGGTTGTATTGAGAAAAAACTGGGCCAATATTCTGACGGCGCTGGTGGTGATCCTGTGCCTGGGGTTGACGGCAATGATCATGAAGGCATGGTTTGACGGTAAATTTAATTCAGTGGAGACACTGCAGACATATATTCTGGGTTTTGGGCTGTTGGCGCCGCTGATCCTGACAGTTATCCAGGCTATGCAGGTGGTCGTGCCGGTGTTGCCCGGATTCTTGGGTTGCGCCGTGGGTGCGGTTCTTTTTGGGTGCAGCGGTGGATTTTGGTGTAATTATATAGGCATTAGTCTCGGATCGATCATTGCATTTTTTCTGGCAAGGCGGTTTGGGAAGACACTGGTGCGCAGTCTGTTTGCCGAAGATAAGTATGACAAATTCAGCGGATGGGCGGCGAACAGCAAATCCTATACGGCATTGCTGTTTGCAGGCATGGTGCTGCCGTTGTTTCCGGATGACTTTTTCTGTTATTTCACAGGTTTGACAGAAATGAGATCCCGCAGGTTTATCTGGATCATCCTGTTGGGAAAACCCTGGTGTATTTTAGCATACAGCATTGCATTTTCCATGATCAGGTGAATACTATTGTGATTTTCAGTTAAGAAAACGATACGATTGAGAGGGAGATTTTCTATGTTAGGATATTATAATTATACAGTGATTCTTACTTATATTGGTATGCTGTTTGGCTTTATCGGACTTACCTGTGCGATTGACGGACAGCTGCCAGCGGCGGTTTTGTGCCTGATGCTGGCCGGTATCTGTGATATGTTTGACGGAACTGTGGCCGCAACGCGAAAGCGGGATAAATACGAGAAACATTTCGGCATTCAGATCGATTCGCTCAGTGACCTGATCTGTTTTGGTGTGCTGCCTGCGGTACTGCTCTACCGCATGAATGAAAGCAGCAGTTTGGCATTGTTTGTTGCAGCTGTTTATGTACTCTGTTCTTTGATCAGACTTGCCTATTTTAATGTGGATGAGGCAGACAGACAGGAGCAGACTTCTGCTCCGAGAACGATCTACCGGGGATTGCCGGTCACTTTGGCCGCACTGATCATTCCGGCACTGTATCAGTTCGGCTATATTCTGAGACTTCCGACGGCTAAGCTGTGCACAGTTGTCATGGCTGGTATGGCTGCGGCTTTTCTGATGCCATTCCCATTAAAAAAACCGAATATTATCGGGAAGATCTGCGTGATCCTTTGCGGCGGGTTTGAATTATTATTTCTTTTGGCGGGGGCGGACATATGAGAGAGACAGTGCAAATGAATACTTTATGTGTACGGAGCAGCCGGCAGGCAGGACAACAGACAGGAGAAGGTCTGCAGCATAAGGATGAGAAGTGGATCCGGTTCCTGTATGGGCATGTGACGGGCAGAATCTTACTGCAATTTATAATGAAAAGCGGAATGTTAAAGCTGATCGGACGATTTTTGGGCACCAGAGCTTCCAGACCGCTGATTCGGTACTATATCAACCGACATCGGATTGATATGCGCGATTTTGAAGGGCAGACATACAATACGTTTCAGGAGTTTTTTGCGCGAAAGCGGAAGGGTTGTCCTATGGACATGGATGAGAATCATTTGATCAGTCCCTGTGACGGTCTGCTCAGCGTTTATCCGATTCAGGAGAACAGGATCTATCCGATCAAGGGTTCTCATTATAAACTGGAGGATCTGGTGGATGAGGCGGCTCTTGCACAACTGTTTGAGTCGGGGGTGTGTCTGATCTTTCGCCTGCGTGCCACGGATTATCATCATTTCTGCCATATTGATGAGGGGTTTCAATATACCAATCACTTTATCGAGGGCGCATTGCACAGTGTTCAGCCGGAGGCCTGCGAGAGGGTGCCTGTCTACCGTCTTAATCGGAGAATGTGGACATTGACGGATACGAAGCACTTTGGTAAGGTGATACAGATCGGTGTTGGAGCTTTTCTGGTAGGAGAGATTGTGTTTGAAACCTCATGCAGTGAATTTAAACGGGGGCAGGAAATGGGACATTTTGAGCTGGCAGGCTCCACCATCGTTATGTTGTTTCAAAAAGACCGGATCAGGCTTCGAGAGCAGATCCGGGAGCAGATGGAGACAGGAGAAGAAGTTGGCGTTCGTATGGGTGAGATGATAGGGTATACTGAGGTGAGAGAAATTGGTTAAGAAACTGCGGTATAAATTTGTGGCTGTCACGATGACGCTGATGGTGACTGTGTTTGGGATTTTTTTTCTTGCAGATTATTTATACAACAGGTACTGGAATGATCTCGATATACTGGATACACTGGAATGGTTTGCGGATGCGGGCGTTTTTCGAAACGAGACAATGGTTGGGGATACGGATATGGATCTGGATGAGACGAATGGATATTCTGTCTATTTCGTTCTTCTGGACAGAAGCGGCAAGGTTGTAAAGACAGCAGGTACCTCCGAAAAAGGCATACCCGAGCAGGTATGGAAGACACTCAGCAATAATCCGCCTGAGGTATGGAAATGGCATTCCTATATCTATACGGTACGCAATTATGAAGACGGGCAAAAGGGCATCTATCTGACCAACACGGCAGAGAGGTCTGTGTCATTCAAGAAGATTCTGGGAACGGTGAGTCTGGCCTGCGCCGGATTTCTGCTGCTGCTGGGAGTCAGCTTCTATCTGTCGAACTATGTGGTGGAGCCGGCCAGGAAAGCACTGGAGAGAGAAAAACAGTTCATTTCCGATGCCAGCCATGAATTGAAAACGCCGGTTGCAGCTATCAGCGTCAATGCACAGGCGCTGATGGGACAGATGGAGGAGAACAGACACTTGAAATATATCCTGTCGGAGTCGGAGCGGATGGACAGACTGATCCGCAGGCTCTTGACGCTGGCTGTTATGGAAGGAGGCGGCAAGAACTCACCGAAGGAACGTTTTTCTCTGTCGGACTGTTGTGAAGAGGCGGCGCTGACAATGGAGAGCATGGCCTATGAGAAAAAGATAAGATTTACCTATAAGATAGAGCGGCCGGTGTCATTTTACGGAAATGAGGATGAAATCCGTCAGCTGGTTGCTATCCTGCTGGATAATGCGATGAAGCATACCTTTGAACAGGGAGAAATACAATTTCATCTGAAAAGAAAGAACAACTATATTCTGTTCTGGGTGCAGAACAGCGGACAGGGAATCAAAGAGGACGATATGACACATATTTTCGAAAGATTTTACAGCACTGAAAAATCCAGAAGCGGGAAAAAAGACAGCTTTGGACTGGGGCTTTCTATTGCGAAAGCGATCGTGGAGGATCATGGCGGGAAGATCAGTGTTAAGAGTGAGTATGGCAGTTATGCCTGCTTTACGGTGTGCTTTGGCGGCGTGGGAGGGAAGATCTACTCGTCTGCCTGAGGATGGAGAATAGAAGAAAAGAATGATTGTCTCAAAGGATGATGCTGTCTGAGCGTACAGTTTTTGATTGACGAATTGCATGTCTGTTGATAGCATGTACTTAAGAATACCTGTGTCGGGAATGATCTGGGTGCAGGTATAATTTCGGATTTTATGAAATAAATTACATGAAAAAGGAGATGCAATATGGGAATTATTGAGAAAATGCGGTTGGACGGTAAGAAGGGATTCGTGACGGGAGGAGCCAGAGGCATCGGAAAAAGCACGGCTACAGCTTTTGCAGAAGCGGGGGCGGATGTTGCGATCGTGGACCTTGATCTTGACGAGGCGAAGAAGACGGCGGAAGAACTGGCGGAAAAGACGGGCAGGAAAGTGATCGCGATCGGATGCGACTGCACTGATCCGGAACAGGTTAACGCCATGGTAGAGCAGGTGGTGGCAAAGCTTGGCGGCCTTGACTTCTGTCACAACAATGCAGGCATCTGCATCAACGCGCCGGCGGAGGAGATGACCTACCAGCAGTGGAGCAAGGTGATCAACATCAATCTGAACGGAATCTTCCTGACCGATATCGCAGCCGGAAAATACATGCTGGCCCATGGCGGCGGATCCATCATCAACACGGCATCCATGTCCGCACATATCGTTAATGTACCTCAGCCACAGTGCGCATACAACGCGTCCAAAGCAGCGGTGATCCAGCTGACCAAGTCGCTTGCGATTGAGTGGGCAAAGCGAGGCGTGCGGGTGAACAGCATCAGTCCGGGATATATCGGGACAGAGCTGACCTTAAATTCCCCGACACTGGTTCCGTTGATCGAAAAGTGGAATGAGATGGCTCCCCTGGGAAGACTGGGAACCCCGGATGAACTGCAGTCAATCTGCGTATACCTGGCAGGCGATACCAGCACCTTCACGACCGGATCCGATTTTGTGATCGACGGAGCATTCACCTGTTTCTAAAGAGGAGATTCATTCC
>OFGA01000495.1_pt1 | contig 32185 bp, 31 predicted proteins | sample 1521471 | NCBI WGS metagenome assembly OFGA01 (sample SAMEA3504086, study PRJEB24116) | mouse gut metagenome | biome: mouse gut; feature: mouse-associated habitat; material: faeces | place: Denmark | collected 2011 | reverse complement strand
TATCCGGTTGGAAAATATCTCTCAGGACACAGCAGAAGAAATAAGCCGGCATCCGGATGTTGCCGCCATCGGCTGGTCGGAAACATTTAACACGGATGGAGACCAGCCTTTCTATATCGGGGAGAAAAAAGCTGCATTATACGGCGCTGACAGTATTTATCTGGCAGAGCTTGTGAATGCCCTGGAAGAAGGCAATCTGCCGCAGGGTGACAATGACGTTATGCTTAGTTCTAATGCGCGCCTTGCGTTAGATGTAAAGATTGGTGATCATGTGACGGTAAAGACACCTTCGGGAGATATGGATTTTACGGTATGCGGTTTTGGGTCGGATGACGCGGAATATTATCAGGGGCAGACCTATATGGCTGCTGTATATATGATGCGGGATGCGTATATCTCGATCATGGAGCAGAACCATCTTCCGATTAATCCAAGCTGCTATATTCAATTTCAGGATGTGTCAAAGGCATCCGGTATCATTACGGAAATCAGGCAGCAGTATAATCTGCCGGAGGAAGATATTTCGGAAAATACAGCAATTATGGGTCTTGCCGGGCAAAGCAGCAATGAATCTATGAAGAATATTTACGGAATAGCGGCAATCTTGTTCGTTATAGTATTATTGGCCGGCGTATTGATGATTTCCGGCAGTATGAACAGCAATGTAGCGCAGCGGACAAAATTTTTTGGAATGATGCGCTGTATTGGTGCAAGCCGCCAGCAGATTATCCGGTATGTACGGCTGGAGGCGTTAAACTGGTGCAAAACGGCTGTGCCTGCTGGGTTAGTCACAGGTACGGCAATTGAATGGGGGATTTGTGCATTCTTACGTTATGGAGTTGGCGGTGAATTTGCAGCTATGCCGGTATTTGCCTTAAGCCCCGTCGGGCTGCTCAGCGGGGCGATGGTTGGCATTGTAACTGTCCTGCTGGCGGCGCAGTCTCCTGCAAAACGTGCGTCTAAAGTTCCCCCGATGGCAGCGGTTTCCGGAAATTCGGATACGGCGCTTTCGGTACGACATACAACAAAACGGAAGATCAGAAAGGTTGAAAGGACACTGGGTATCCACCATGCAACAGCATCTAAGAAAAACTGGTTTTTATTGACAGCCAGCTTTTCACTCAGTATTATACTGTTTCTCTGTATTTCCGTAGGGTTGGATTTTGCGCATGAGCTGCTTCCCGTAACGCGGTCATGGCAGGCAGATACGGATATTACCCTTACAGGCTATGCAAATGAGCGTGTACTGGCTCAGGGTTTAAGCGATGAAATCAGCGGGATTACCGGTGTAGAGCATGTTTGGGGCAGTTCCTATACAGAGCATGTTCCGGCTGCTTCTTCGCGGCAGGAGATTGACCATGTCAATATAACGTCATACAGCGAGTATATGCTGGACTGTGCAGAGGAGAGTCTTGTACAGGGAAATTTATCGGAAGTGTATGGGGACAGCGGCAAGGCTATGACAGTTTTGAATAAAGATAATCCGATAAAAGTGGAAGACATCATTCAGGTAGCGGGACAGGAAATCGAGGTGGTATGCGGCATATCCAGCGGGCTGTATCCCGGCGAATACAGCATTATCTGCTCACAGGAAACCTTTGCACGGCTGACAGGGGAAGAAAATTACAGTATGATAGGGATACAATTAAGCAGACAGGCTACGGATGAAACGGTAAAACAAATAAACAGTCTTGCGGGAAGCAATGTTATTTTTACGGATGAGCGTCAGCGTAATCAGGAATATGCCAATACCTGGCTGGCTACGAAATTTCTGCTGTATAGTTTTATGGCAATCATTGCGATGATTACGCTGTTTAACATAATCAACAGCATTTCTATGAGCGTAACTGCCCGGATAAAGCAGTATGGAGCGATGAGGGCGGTTGGTATGGATGGGGAACAGCTTACCCGGATGATTGCTGCGGAAGCCTTTACTTACGCTGTCTCCGGTCTTATCGCTGGCAGTGGTATCGGAATTGTTCTAAGTCGTTTTTTGTATGTGAAACTGGTTACACGGTATTTTGGAAGCCAGTGGAGCCTGCCGATAGTTTTGATTGCTATTATTGTTGTATTCGATACAGTTTCTGCTGCGGCAGCAGTATATGCACCTGCAAAGCGGATTAGAAACATGCCGATTACAGAAACTATTAATGAATTGTAATAGGAATAAATTATAAAAATTTGCTGCACGATGGAAAAGCCCTCGTGCAGCAGAAGAATGTAAAGAGGCATCTTTATTTGGAAACGAATTATATTTTACAGACAGAAATAGCAATGCATAGATTAGGAAGAAAAGACACTTTGATAACAAGAGCCAGGCTGATGCATTTAGTGATTGGAATGTTGTTAATTTAAGCTCTATCGCTATAAAATCCGAGCAGAAAAAGCGTTTCATTTCATCCCGCCCTATGGCATCATAAGCGCAGCTAATAATGTAGTCATTTTCATCTGCATAATCCATGATAAAACGGATAGCATCTTCGTAATCAACCAGCAGATCAAAATGCTTCACTACTTCAATCGCTTCCTCGGTCAGCATCCAGCGGAGCAGCGCATAGATATCATCAATCTGTTGCTTTACCTGTCATTCTGGTGTTGAGTATAGAAACAGTAATCTGGCTGAATCTGTCATGCCCGTATTTTATGAATCAGACCATTTTCTATATCGCATACCTGATTATCAGTTCGATTCAGTTGGGTGCGACGGTTGATTTACGGTATCTATACTTACATCGGGCAGTGTCCTGACTGCAGTCGGATTGATGCTTGGGTATATCTCTACGAACCAGCTTTTGGTACAGCTTGGTATATTTGTAGGCCGTGGGGCGATTTTTTCATTAGTGATAGTGCTGCTGATTCTTCCGGGACTCCTGTTCCTGTTTGATAAACTGATTACAGGGACGAAGAAAAAGCATGAACGTAAAAAATTTTTATTTCACAGGGAGGTAATAAACGATGAATCACTTTAATCTCAAAAAATCCACAACCGTATTTCTTGTATCGGCCCTTCTTGTATCTGCTTTACCGGTTTCGGTGTCTGCTATGGAAGCAAATACAGACAAGGAAGAAGTTATTTATGTAAATTTGGATAATGATGGATTGGTCAGGGAAATCAATGCTGTCAATATTTTTGACGGGAATACAGAAGGCTTAATCATTGATTATGGAAAATATCTGGATGTGCGGAATATGACAACAACAGACACGATTGACCTTTCCGGTGATGCCATAAAGATTAATTCGTCTGCCGAAAAGCTGTATTATGAGGGGAAACTTGAAAGTACTCTGATGCCGTGGGATATTCAGATACGCTATTTTTTAGATGGCAGAGAATATTCCGCAGAAGATAAAGCTTTTTATCTGCGGGCTGCGGCCGGTAAGCCACAGGCTGTAATTTAAGATTTCGGTCGTACACCGGAAGCTTTTATCCAGCAGAATCAGGGAAGCTTTTTTCTTATGCAGTATCTGCTGAATCTCTACGTACAGGGAGATATCCTCGCTTTTGGCAAGGGTCTGGTTTATATCGCCTAAAATCGTAAATCTGGCATTTGGAAACAGCAGGCGGAAGATTTCGTATTGGAGCGGGTAGTAGACCTGGGCTTCATCGATGACAGACTGGCGGATGTTTTTATATGCATTATCTGATTCCTTATTCGATTTAATTTGTTGTTTTGTCTGTTATCTGAAAGGATTAACGGGAGTCCGGTTACAAAAACACGGATGAAAATGGAAGAAAGACGGGATGTTTTTTGTCATCCATTCGGATGCCTGCTTTTGGATGTTTGCAGCCTGCATCCGCAGGCTTTTGGGTGGCAGCTGTTATTTTATGTTCAGACAGCAGTACAGAACTGTCAAAACTGTCACATTTGAGAAAGATTTTAGCAAGAATCATCTTTTATAATAATTGTTGACACGCAATATTATATATTATATAATATTGTACAAACAACAATTGAAATGACAGGAGGAATCAGACATGGAACAGGAAAAAATGGCGGTTCAGCCGCCTGTACGGGAAGGCTCCCACGGAATGCCGGACTGGCATGTGATAAGCGGCAGCACCCTGAAAATGATTGCAGTTATCACGATGTTTATCGACCATCTTGCAGCCGGTGTGCTTGGCAGGTATCTGAATGCAGCGGGCTGGGGGAATCTGGACTGGAGCAATATGGATGCCTATAATCAGTGGATGGAGCAGAATGCAGCACTGTTTGACGCATACAGCATGATGCGCAATATCGGGCGCGTGGCATTTCCGATATACTGCTTTCTTCTGGCCGAAGGGCTGATACATACAAAAAATCTCCGGAAATATACAGGACGGATGCTGGTATTTGCATTTCTTTCGGAAATCCCGTTTGACCTGCTGTTCCGCGGAAAATGGATGGCGTTCGAATACCAGAATGTATTTTTTACGCTGTTTTTCGGCGTGCTTGCAATGGCTGTCATGGACTGGATTATCCGCCAGCAGCGCCTGCATGTGGCAGCAAGGGCTGTATTATGCTGTGCCGCAGCCGCAGCGTGCATGGCGGCAGCGGATGCCATGCACACCGATTACGGGTCCAGGGGCGTTATCTGCATCGTCATTATATGCCTGCTGCGCAATGCCAGGGAGCTTCAGATTGCGGCCGGAGCCTGTTCCTTTTTGTTTTTCCTGAATGAAATGGCAGCGCCGTTTGCATTTCTTTCAATAGCGGCGTACAATGGAAAACGCGGGTGGAAGCTGAAATATTTCTTTTACCTGTTTTATCCGGTGCACCTTCTGCTGCTGTATCTGTTAAGCATGGCGCTTGGCGTTTCTTCCTATTCCCCGATGTAGTTTTTCAAATCAGGAATTGTAAAATCTGCGGCAAATGCTATAATAAACATATCACACAATACCGCAGCATGCATGGCATGCAATTTCTGCAGGGAAAAGAGGGGAATCCGGATGCTGGTATTACAGGCAGGCGAGGAGCAGGAGCAGACATTTCAAAAGCTTATCCAGACGATGGGAGAGCAGATTGTCTGGGAAGGGCGTTTTATTGTAAAGGATGATGAGCTGATTTTGGAAGGAACGGTGCGTTCCCTGATTTTTCAGTTTGAAACAAAAAAGGTGTTCACAAACCTGGTGGATATTCCGGTAAAGGAAGACAGGGTGCTGGATGTATCAAGGCATCCGAAGATACGGGACCTGGTAAATATGGTTCTTTATGCATTTGGCAAATGGGGGACTTTAAGGGGACTGCGGGTAGAACAGGACTATGCGCAGTTAAACCAGCTTTTTGCGAAAATATTAAGCATGTATTATATTGAGCCGTCGTTCCGGAAAGAAAATTTCCGGTTTTACAAGGTCGGCGTGCGCATTACATACGAAGAAGTGCTCCAGACCGTGCTGGAATTTGAAAAAAAGCAGGAAGAAGACCCGTTTTCGGAGTCACAGGGGCTGTGGCATACTTTAATCTGGAAAAACCGCCAGCGCAGCTTTCAGAAAACGGAAACGACGCTGGCCGAGCGGTCGGAAAACCGGATTGGCAGCAATTTTTACCTGGTCGGGTACCAGTGCCCGAAATGTGCCGGGAAGCTGTTTATGGCGGTTTATCCGGACGGAAAGGAAATGCGCATCGATACAGAGGAAAAGGGCGTATACCTGGCAAGGGTGTATACATGTGACAGCTGCAACAGCTTTTATACGCCGCGCCCGGACCGGCTTATTTATGAAGGGCTTATTTATGAAATGGCTTTTCATCAGGATAAAAAGGCATATGAGGATTATCTGGAGCTGCTGGGGCACAATGCCGAGCGGGCTGCCAATTTTAAATACAACGAATACGAAGCTGTCCGTAACCTGCGTCTGGAACGGGAAAGAAGAAAGGCGGCCGGGCTGGATGCCGGTTCGGATGACAGTGCAAGGCGCGCCCGCAGCCAGGCGGATTACCTGAAAAGCCCGCAGGATGCCCTGCGCCAGATGGAAGAATTTGCCAGAAATGCGGCAAAGCTTCCAGATGATGTATTCCGAAGGTTTGCACACCGGGTAGAGGAAGGATTTTATCCGGATGCGGCAGTGGCAAAGCACGAAAAAAAGATTCTGGAACAGTCCAGGCAGCTGGATGCAAAAGAAGCAGCACAGCGCAGCGGACAGGAAGGCACAGACAGCACGGGACGCTCTGGCAGGGATGGGGATTTTGGGAAAGCAGGCATGCCGCAGGGAAAAAACGGCGGCCCGGATGCAGCAGCGCGAAGCAGAATGCTGCATAACGGGGATTCTGGTACAGGCAGTGCAGCCGGATATGGACTGCGGAAGGATAAAAATTCCGCTGTGGGAACAGGCGGCATCTTACAGAATACAGCTGATGCGGAAAACGGACAGCATGGAAATTCCAGAATACAGCCAGGAACAGGAACTGGGCAGCCTGATAAATCCAGAACACAGCTGGGAACAGGAACCAGGCAGCCTGGAGCTGCCGGAGCGCAGCCGGAAACATCCGGAATGGGAGCCGGACAGACAGACAGCGCCGGAACAGGCATGACGCAGCCGGAAACAATGGAGACGGACACCGGACAGCCGGATGCACGGCCAGGGAGCATAGGAATGCTGGGGCCGGGAGCGCTGCGCAGCCGGAATGCAGCCAGGCAGGCAGAAGAAATCCAGGACGGCAGTACACCGGCAGATGCACAGCAGGCATCCCTTTCCCCAAATATGGAGCGTTACCAGGCCAGGCTCGGCGTGCTGGAACGCTTATCAGACAGGCAGCGCAGGGAGTTAAAAATGCAGATTCGTAATGATGCTTCTTTAAGTGCACGGGAAAAACAGGCACTTGCCGGACGGATTGAACAGCTGGAATTTGAAGAACAGGCAAAGGCCGTGTTAAAAAAAGCAGAAAGCGGTGCGCATAAAAGCTATGCCCAGATGAAGGGTTTTTTGCAGGAAGTGGAAAAAGAACCGTACCCGGACAGCATCAAGCGCCCGGTTCTGGAAAAGCTGCACGAGCTGAGGAAACGGCGCGGAGAAGAAGAAGTGCGCAGAATCATGGAAACGGTTTCCACACATCTGGACCGGGAAGGCTATCAGAAGCTGGAACAGAAATTAAAGGAATATGAAGGAATCGATTTATCCCCCTATACAGAGAGGCTGCGCAGCGTGCGCGAAGCGGCGGAAAAGCAGGAAATTGCAAACATGGTCAAACGCTCGCGAAAGTTGAGCCGCGGGGATTATGTCGGGCTGATGCGGCGTCTGGAAGAAAAACAGTTTGCCGATGAAAACCTCGCCCCTTATATGGAAAAAATAGAAGAACGCGTCCGGAAAATGGATGAGGAGCGCATCCAGGAGCTGCTTGGCATGGCACAGGGGCAGGATTTCAACGCGCTTGTATCGGTATATGAACAGCTGGATGCCGAAAGCTTTCTGCCAGAGCTGAAAAATGATACCCTGGAAATGATTGCCAAGCGCCTGGAAAAAATCCGTACCGATGAATGCGAGCTGCTTGTGCAAAAGCTGCAGGATGAAATGGCAGGCACGATTAAGGAAAATGCAAGGCACCATTTTTATCCGGCCAGAAAGGTTATGCTAAAACGGGCTTCGCCGGAAGAAACCAGTACCATTGATGCCGCGCTTTCTGCCTATGCTGCGGGGCGCAGCCGGTTTGAATATCCGGTCTTTGCGGCAGATACATCCAGAAATCACAGCGGCCGGGAAGGCATGCTGCTCACACCGGATAACCTTTATTACGGCACGCGCATGAATTCCTACGAAATCCCGGTTACATCCATCGCATCCATTGAAGCTTCCACAGGGCTTTTAAACCGGAAAATAACGCTTGAGGAGACAAACGGGGCCAGGCATAAGCTGCCCTATGCCGTTGGGACGGGAGAAATGGAAGACTGGGCACAGATACTGCAGGATTTTGTCCGCTACCTGCAGGAAAAGCCGCCTTCCAGAAAGCTTCCGTATCTTGCAAAGGAAACGCATGATACCATCTGCTGTTACCGCTGCGGCTATATTTACAAAGAACGCGATGTCTGTCCGGAGTGCGGGTACAAGAAGAACCGGTAGGATGCTGGAAGCAGCACTCACAGGGAGTGGGGAGGATTTTGAATGAACTGCACACTGATGCATAAAAGGATTGCCACAGCACAGATAGAGCTGGATGACGAATCGGGATTTATCCGAAGGGTGCAGAGGATACTGCGCCCGGAGCATCTGCCGGTCGGGGTTACGGTGAAAAAAGGCAGTGCAGACCGGGCGGCCTTAAACGAGTGGTGGCTGAACCGTTCGATTCCGGCAAGCCGCATGGGAATCCGCGAAGCTTTGGAGCTGCTGCATCTGCCTGACACAAAAACGCTGCTGATGTGCTGCTTTGGACTGAGCCTTTCTGACCAGTACTGGATGAAGCCGGAAGGCTCCGGGCTCCGCTGGGAAGATATTAATTTTTTTGACCATGATTTTTCCATGGATATCGGGGATGCTTTATTTGGCAGCCGCGGGGCAGATGCCGGTTTTGATTTTTCATCTCCGGATAATACTTCGGATGGATTTCTGAAAAAAAGATGGAAAATTATAGATGGCAGGCGCTGCCTGATAAAAGGCGGCAGCAATCCGTTCCAGCAGCAGCCGTTTAATGAGGTCATTGCCTGCAGAATCATGGAACGGCTTGGAATTGTCCATGTTCCTTATTCGATTGTGTGGAGTGACGGACTGCCTTACAGCGTATGTGAGGACTTTGTGACCCCGGACACAGAGCTTGTCAATGCATGGCGGCTGATGAAGACACTCAGGAAGGATAACAGCACAAGCGTGTACCAGCATTTTATCCGCTGCTGTGAGGAGCTTGGTGTCCGTGGCATTCAGCACAGCCTGGACCAGATGATAGTACTGGATTACCTGATTGCAAACGAAGACCGGCATCTGAATAATTTCGAGCTGCTGCGCTGTGCACAAACACTGGAATGGCTCGGCTTTGCCCCGATATATGACAGTGGCAGTTCTCTGGGCTTTGATAAGTCTGCGGCACATATTCTTGCGGGATATGGGATTTCCTGCAAGCCGTTTAAAAACAGCCATGAACAGCAGCTGGGCCTGGTGTCTTCTTTTGACTGGATTGATTTTTCAAAGCTGTCTGACTGCGGCATAATAATAGAAGAAACGTTTTCCCGGGACGGTGCGCCGGATTATCTGGATGGCGGCAGAATCAGGGCCATTGCAGCTTCTGTGATGGAACGGGTGCAAAAGCTGGAAAAAGAATCCTGCAGCACCAGCCGGCCGGGTGCTTTTCCAGAATCATAAAATATAAACCGGGAATCCGGGCATGCCTTATGGTAAGCATTTTTAAGGCATGCCCTGGCGGTGCGGGCAGGCCCGCACATTTTCCCAAACGGGTGTTTTTTGTTTTTACAAATTCATCGAACGGTACAGTTCATCTTTATCATCCTGCGAAATAGACAGGTAGCGTTTGGTAATTTCCATGCTGGAATGATTATAAATATTCATAATAAGTGCACTCGGCGTTCCCTTTTTCCATGCATGGTACCCAAATGTCTTGCGAAGGGAATGGCAGCTGATATTTCCGTCCAGCCGGTTTATGGCAGCCGCGTCCTTGATAATGTGGTATGCGCGGTTTCTGGAAATATGGCGGAAGTGGTTGCATTTATGGCAGAACAGGTATTCGGTTTCATACACAAACGGGTTGTGCTGCCGCAGCAGCTTGAACGATTTGATGCAGCTTTCATTTAGTGCGACCTCTGCATGCTTCTGTGTTTTCTGCTCATAAATATCCATATGCCTGCGGTATGTATTCCGGGTGCTGTCATATATATCCATCCACCGCAGCTGTAATAAATCGCTTATCCGAAGGGCCGTATTAATGCCCGTTACGAATAATGCATAATCCCGGATTCTGTTTCGGGACAAAAAATAGGATTTCATCTGTTCGATTTCTTCCAGTGTCCTGATTGGCGTGGTCATCATCATGATTCCTCCGTTTATCTTTTGCATGCGTGTTTCAATGTATTACATTTTATAGGTAAATTGTGTGTATGGCAATATGCATAAGGTTGAAAATAGAGACAAATAGAATTATTTAGATATAATAAATGTACAAAGAGAATCATTTTGATAGATACGGCACAAAACAGAAAATATGGAGGAAGCATGCAAGGATTTGCCGTCTTCATTCGTATCAGTAGTATAAGGGCAGGTATGGAGCAGGAATCCGGCAGGCAGAAAGCCGGCTGTGAGGCATGCTGCCTGCAGCTATACAAAAGGGGGAGGGGAGTAAATGCAGAGTGAGGCGGAGGTAAACCGTGCGGTAGAAAAATATGCAGATATGGTACAGCGCATCTGCTTTTATCATCTGAAAAACAGGGCCGACACCGAAGACGTATTTCAAAATGTGTTCCTGAAATACATGCTGCAGGAAGAACCGTTTCAGAGTGAAGAACATGAAAAAGCATGGCTGGCGCGCGTGGCCATCAATGCCTGCAGGGATTACCTGAAAAGCTTTTTCCGGCGTAAAATGGTTCCGCTGGAAGCAGTCAGCGAACTGGGAGAGCAGGCAGACGACAGCTGCCGGGAAGTGCTGGAAGCAGTACTCTCCCTGCCAAAACGGTATAAGGATGCCATATACCTGCATTATTTTGAAGGATATACGGCAGCAGAAATCGGACAGATTATCGGGAAAAAAGAAAATACGGTATATTCCCTGCTTTCGAGAGGCAGGGAACTGCTGCGCAGGGAGCTGGGAGGTGATGGAATTGGCGAATAAAATACAGGAATCATTTCAACATGTCAGGGCAGATGATGCACTGAAGGATTCTGCGAAACAGTATTTGGCCATGCAGCGGTGCCGCGGCAGGAAGCGCTTTTTCGGGCCGGCATTCGGGGGAGCGCTGGCGGCAGTCTGTGCCATGCTGATTCTGGCATCCGGCATCGGGGGATATTCGTGGATTCTAAAACCGGTATCTTATGTGAGCATGGATGTGAATCCGTCCATTGAGCTTGGGCTGAACCGTTATGACCGGGTGGTATCGGCGGTGGCTTATAATGACCAGGGTGCAGAACTGCTGGAAGGGCTTTCTTTAAAATGGAAGCGGTATACCGATGCAATTAATATCGTGGCAGGCAGTGATTTGATGCAGTCCTATCTGCAGGGCGAAGAAGAACTGGTGCTTACCGTAGCCGCAGACAGCAGCCGCGAGCAGGAGCTAGCAGCGGGCGTAAAAAGCTGCAGCGGGCATATCGGCCATGGCAGCCGCAGCGTCCAGGCGGATATCAGCACGGTTTCCGAGGCGCATGACAACGGGCTTTCGGTCGGAAAATATCAGGCATATCTGGCACTGGCGCAGTATGATGAAACGGTAACCGTAGATGACTGCAAGGGCATGAGCATGGCAGAAATCCATGGAAAAATTATCGAGCACGAGCATGGACACGGGCATGCAGATGGATTGGAATCGGATGATACCATACAGGAAGATAATCCGGCCCTTACAGAAGACAGCACGCAGGATGACAGTGCCGGGAACACGGATGAAGAACCGCAGGGGCATCATCATCACAGAAACGGACACGGTTCCTGGTGATGCCCCGCAGGGGATGGGGTTAAGCCGTACCAGATGCACGGTAAAACCGCACAAACAGTATAAGTGCCAGCACCGATACCAGAAGCTCGGTACATGGAAATGCGCACCATACTCCTGTCATCTGAAATGCTGCCGCAAATAAAAATGCAAGCGGAATAATCAGGATAAACCCGCGCAGCATGGAAATCATGTTTGCCGGAAGCGGATGGGCACAGGATGTAAAAAAGGTGGAAATCACAATGTTAAGCCCGGCGAACGGGCAGGCCGTGAAATACATCCTCAGCCCCGCAGAAGCCGTTTCCTGCAGCATGGGATTGCGGTCTTTGTTAAAAATACTGCTGATTTGTTCTGCACCGAAAAAGACGGATGCATAAAGGAGCGCGGATAAAAGGAGCACAGCTGCCGCTGCATGGGAAAGGACTGCCAGGGCGTGCCCGCGCCTTCCTGCACCGTAATGCCTGCTGAGTACGGGCTGGATTCCCTGTGCCATGCCGGTATAAATGGAAAGCACGACCAGGGAGAGATTTGCGATTACCCCGTATGCTGCGACACCCACGTTTCCCTGCAGGTTCAGAATAATCATGTTAAAAATAATGATAACAATGCCAGAGGATAATTCTGTCACAAGGGAAGGAATCCCGCATGAGAGAATGCCGCAAATCTGCCCGCCGGACAGGCTTTTTGCTGCCAGATGGAAGCCGTGCTTCTTTTTCAGAAAGTGCGGCGAAAGCAGCAAAAGGCTGACAGCCGGAGCCAGACCGGTTGCAAGCACGGCACCGAAAATCCCCATATGCAGCGGGAAAATAAGCACATAATCCAGCAGGATATTCGAAAGGCTTCCGCCAAGCATCGCGCGCATGGACAGCTGCGGGGCGCCGTCGTTGCGGACAAAGCAGAGCATGACATTGTTCATTAAAAAAAGCGGGGAAAAAAGCAGGATAACCCGCAAATATATTTCTGTCATATCGTACACCCGTGCATCGGCTCCGAGCAGCGATGCAATGCTGCCGGAAAAGAACATGCCTGCACCAGCAAACAGCACCGCAGCTGCAAGGGAAAGCAGCACGGCACTGGTAAAAATCCGGTCTGTTTCTTTCCGGGAACCGGCGCTTTTATGCAGGGAATATTTCGTGCCGCCGCCCATGCCAATCATCAGCCCGCAGCCGTGAATAAAGCTGTATACCGGTATCGCGAGGTTTAAGGCAGCCAGGCCGTCTGCGCCCAGCCCTTTGGAAATGAAATACGTGTCAGCCAGTATGTAGCAGGATAATCCGAGCGAGCCGAGCATGCTAAAGGAAGCATATTTCGCAGCTTCCAGAAAACAGGATATTTTTTCTGAACGCTGCATTATAAGGACTCCTTTCCCGTCAGATGCTCAATGCGCATTTCCAGCATGCAGAGTGCCTTCCAGTCCTGTTCGATTGCACCTGTACGTTTTTTTTCCGTATCATCCGGGGCATATTTGAAGGCAAGCGCTTCAATAGCCGCCCGTTTTTCCTTCAGGCCTTCCAGAATACGGACGGTGCCAAAGGCAATCACGCTCTGATAATCCGTCCGGTATTCCAGCGGTATAACCCGGTCTTTATATATGACACAAAACGATGCTTTCGCATGCTTTTTTACTGCGTCGAGCTTGTGGCCGTCTTTCGCACAGTGGAAATAAATCCGGCCGTTTTCGTAAACATAGTTTAACGGCACTGCGTAAGGATAATCATCATCTCCCAGCACAGCCAGGACGCCGGACGAACCGTCTTTGAGTATTTTCCTGCATGCTTCTTCTGTTAACTGCTGTTTTTTTCTGCGCATTTCGCGAAACATAACAATCCCTCCTGTGTATTGTGATAATGGCACCCTGCAGACGGCTGCGGTTTTGATATGTGCTGCCTGCAGGGTTGGATCTGCCGCACAAAAAAAGAAAAACGCCGGTTCTCCATTCCTTCCATATCTGGATAAAATTCAGATACGATGGCCTGACGGAATGGGAAGCAGCGTTACCCGGCGGCAAGATGTTTTTCTGTTGTACTGTCCAGTATACCATAAACAGGAGAGTCTTTCAAGTGAGAATAAACGCGAATCCAAATTACATATTTACGAAGCAGCCAGAGTATGATATAGTAAAGAACAGTGAAAAATCAGACAGAAAGAGGATAATCCATGATTTACGAAAATATATTAGATGCCATGGGGCATACGCCCATGATACGCTTAAACAGAATGGTTCCGAAAGACTGCGCACAGGTGCTTGTAAAATTTGAGGGACTGAATGTCGGCGGCTCCATTAAAACAAGGACGGCATACCAGATGATTGAGCGGGCAGAAAAAGAAGGCAGAATACATAAAGATACGATTATTGTAGAGCCGACCAGCGGCAATCAGGGCATAGGCCTTGCGTTAATCGGAGCCGTGCGCGGCTATAAGACCCGGATTATCATGCCGGATTCGGTCAGTGAGGAGCGCAGGAAGCTTGTCCAGCATTACGGCGCGCAGCTGGTGCTTATCCATGATGCCGGGAATATCGGAGCCTGTATTGAAGAATGCATGAAAACAGCACTGAGGATGGCAGAGGAAGACCCGAATGTATTCGTGCCCCAGCAGTTTGAAAATCCTGCAAATCCAATGGCACACAAATACCATACCGGGGTTGAGATTCTGGCACAGACAGAAGGCCCGATACATGGCTTTTGTTCCGGCATCGGCACGGGCGGTACGATTACCGGCATCGGGGAAGTGTTAAAGGCGCAGTACCCGGATATTACGATATGGGCGGCAGAGCCGGAAAACGCTGCGATTTTATCCGGCGGTTCTATCGGGACACATCAGCAGATGGGTATCGGGGACGGCATTATTCCGGAAATCTTAAACCAGCAGATTTATGAAAGCATTTATATCGTATCAGACCAGGAAGCAATCCAGACGTCAAAAGACCTTGCCAGCAGGGAAGGAATTATGTGCGGCATATCCAGTGGGACGAATGTTGCCGCAGCCATTCAGATGGCAAAAAAGCTTGGAAAAGGAAAGACGGTGGTTACTATCCTGCCAGATACGGCAGAGCGGTATTTTTCCACGCCGCTGTTTGAGCTTCCTGTAACTGAACATTAAAAACAGAATGCCGGAAAATTCCTGCCAGCAAAGCAGAACAGGTTTTCCGGCGTTTTGCTTCCCGCAGTCAGTGAGCCGGGTGCCGTGCCTTTTTAAAGCGACATTAAAAAATTCAAAGACCCCTGCGGATTTTCCGTTCCTTTTTCCAGCAGGGAAATTAATGCCCGCATGGTGTTTTCAATATTTTCCTGCGTGGAAGGCAGCAGCGAATTGCCGAGCTTTACGGTCAGCACAATGAGCACGATTTCTGCGAGTGCAGACGGGTATGCAAAATGGATTTCCCCGATTTCAATGCCCTGCTCGATAATGGCGGTAAGCTCCGGCTTTAATTCGCCAATCAGGTAACTGACGTATTTCTGGTGCAGGTACGACTTTTCCTGTGCACTGATAAACGAAGGGGATGCATCCTGGCGCATGTATTCCACCGAGGAATTTTTGCATGCCTGCAGAATCATCGCCATGCGGGTAAACGGCGGGATGTCCGTGCGTGTTGCGAGGTCTTTTGCCGTCTCCAGCGGTTTTTTGTAATTGCGTTCTATCAGCGCTTCTAAAATAGCTTCCTTGGATGAAAAGTAATAGTAAATGCTGCCCTTGCCAATGCCGGCTGCCTGTGCAATCTGGCTGACGGTAATCGACTGCATGTTCTGGTTTTCCAACAGTGTCTGGAGTGAATCTAAAATCTGGTCATATTTTGAAATATCTGGCATAATTTTTTCGCCTTCCTGATAAATAGTTATTCTGCTGCCTGTTTCTGCGTACAGATATCTGCAAAAAAAGTTATATGACTGATTATAGCATATCTTTTCTGGAAAATGTCCACAGATAATTGAAAATTTTTTAGTAATATTTCACCTGAATTTCCTGTTGACCAATGGTCGAAGAAGTGTTATTGTAATTTTAAAGACAAGCCGACCGCTGGTCGAAACAGAAATAAAGGAGGAGATACAATGACATACGCAGATTTTTTTTCAGAGATTAAGGGGCAGTTTATGGAGGCTGATGTCAGCGGCATTACAGAGCATCTGGCATACCAGTTTAACATAGTGGGGGATGCAGAGGGCATTTTTTATGTAGAAGTAAAAGACGGTGCCATTTATGTAGAGCCGTATGAATATTTTGACCGCGATGCGATGTTTACCGGCAAGGCCGAAACGTTTATGAAAATTGCGTCCGGCAAGCTTGACCCGGTACTTGCAGTTACCCTGCAGAAATTAAAGGTTGAGGGCGATATTGGAAAGGCGCTGCGCTTAAAGGAATTTATTGATAAAAAAGGAAAATAATTTATGAAAAAAATATTAAAAGGGGCAGCCGCAGCTGCCGGCATTCTGGCGGCGGTGGAAGCAGGCGCGTCCGCCTATTTATACCGCAGGACAATGAAACGCAGCAAAACGGATGTGGAACGTACCATGAAAATGGCTGGCACAGACTGGAACCAGTATATGCCGCTGATTCAGGAACGAAAAGAGCGCCTGATGGCGCGCCCGCATGAGGATGTGTATAAAAAATCCGGGGACGGACTGATGCTGCATGCGATTTATGTGCCGCAAAAACAGGATGGGCAGGAAGAACGGATTGCTGTCTGTTTTCATGGGTATACCGGGCAGGCTTCCAGTGATTTTTGCGGCATTTCGGATTACTATATCCGTAACGGCTACAGCCTTCTGCTCGTAGACCAGCGTGCCCATGGCAAAAGCGAAGGGGAGTATATCGGATTCGGCTGCCTGGACAGGATTGATGCCTGCTCATGGATAGACTGGGTTATCGAACACTGCGGCAGGGAAGTAAAAATTGTCCTGCATGGCATTTCCATGGGCGGTGCAACCGTACTGATGACAGGCGGGCTGGAACTGCCGGAGCAGGTAAAGGGCATTATTTCAGACTGCGGATTTACGTCTCCAAAGAAGGTATTTACCCATGTACTGCATTCGATGTACCATATGCCGGCATTTCCGATTATGCAGATTACAGATATCGTGAACCGCAAAAAGGCAGGCTACGGGCTGGACGAGTGCAATGCGGCAAGGGAAGTGCGCAAGGCCAGGGGGCCGCTGCTGCTGATTCATGGAGATGCTGATACCTTTGTGCCATGCAGCATGTGCGACGAAATTGAACAAAACTGCCAGTGCAGGGTAACAAAACTGATTGTGAAAGGTGCGGCGCATGCGGAAAGCTACTATAAAGATATGGAAGCTTATGAGAATGCAATGACTGAATTTCTGGAAGGAGTTATGAAATGATGAAGACAAGAAAGGGACATAAGGTTTATCCGCTGACCAATGCACAGAAATTCCATTATTATTATGTGAAATTTTCCCCGAAAAAAGAAGTGCTGAATATCGGGACAAGCCTGACGATTGAGGTCGGGCTGGACTGGAATGTGTTAAAAGAAAGCATTTACAAGGCTTATGACCGCAACGAATGCATGCGTGTCCGCTTTGCCTGTGACAAGGACGGAACCTGTTATCAGTATGTTACGGATAAAGAAGAACGCGACATCGAGCTGGTGGATTTTACCGGACAGACCATGGAAGAAGCCGAAAATACGATGAAAAGCTGGACGAGGGTGCCGTTTATAGAAGATGATATCCCGATGAACCGGGTTGTGATGATACGCATGCCGGACGGATTTAACGGGGTATACCTGTTAGCGGACCACAGGCTGATGGATGCGCAGTCTTTAATCTGCTTTTTGCGCGACATTATCGAGCTTTACTGTAACAGAATGTACGAGGATGTTCCATATCCGAAGGAAATGTCATCTTATATTGAGCAGGTGCAAAAAGACCTGGCCTATGAGGCAGGAAGCAGGGCATGGCAGCGTGACGAGGCATATTTCCACAAGATGATAGAAGAATCCGAACCGATTTACAATGGCATTGAGGGAAGCGGCAGGCTTCAGATGGAACGGGAAAAATCCGGCAATCCGAACCTGCGCGCAGCGGTCAATGTATCGGATTCGGTGGATGCGGATATCGATATTTTCCATCTGGAAGAAGAACCGACAAAGCGGCTGATGGATTTCTGTGAAAAATACCATGTGTCTTTAACTTGTCTTCTGTTAATGGGACTGCGTACCTATTTCCAGAAAAAGAACGGCAATGACGACGTATCGATTAATACAGCCATTGCAAGGCGTGCGACGTTAAAAGAAAAACGCTCGGGCGGCACGAGAATCCATTCGTTCCCGTTCCGTACCATTATTCCGCAGGAACGTTCCTTTATTGATGCGATTTATGAAATCCGCGATAAGCAGAATGAAATGTTCCGCCATGCAAACTATGACCCGGTCGCTTATTTTGCATACCGCAGCCAGCTTTATCCGAATGGGCCGGGACAGACCTATGAGCCGATGGCGCTGACTTACCAGCCGATGACGCTGCGGGAAAACGGCCTGGATAAATTAGGCGGCATCCGCTATAAAACAAAATGGTATTCGAACGGCGCAACTACACAGGCCATGTATTTAACGGTTATGCACAGGCCGGATGACAACGGTCTGGACTTTAACTTCGAGCATCAGGTGCGTGCAGTCAGCCGCAAGCAGCTGGAATATCTGTATTATTACCTGTGCAAAATCATGTTTAAGGGGATTGAAAACCCGAACCTGCCAGTCGGGGATATTATAAAATTAATTTAGAACATGTCTGGGCCATGCAGCCGGTAAGATATGATGATAAATCAGAAACAGGAAAAGAGGAAAATGCCGTGTTTGAAAAATTAACAGAAATTATCAGCAACTATGTAGAAGTCGAACCGTCGGATGTTAAGCCGGAATCCCGTTTTATGGAAGACCTGCGGTTTACATCCTTTGATTTTATGAGCATGCTCGGTGAAATCGAGGATGAATTTGACATAGAAATCGACCAGCAGGAAGCAGCAAAAATCCGTACCGTACAGGAAGCGGTGGACTATCTGGAAACATTAAAATAAATCCGCAGCCGGACAAAGGACAGGATGCATGGCGGGCAGGGCATCCGCAGCAGGGAAAGCCTGGATTCAGGATAATAAGGAGGATGAACATTTATGGTTTGCAATACGATACATGAGATTGTGGTACATGCTGCACAGCAATTCGGTGGCGCCGATGCAGTCAGGTATAAAATAAAAAAAGATGAAATAGAAGCAAAATCCTATACACAGTTAAAAGAAGACAGTGAAAATTTTTCCTGTGTTTTAAAAGCACTTGGCGAGCAGGGAAACCATATTGCGCTGACCGGAATGACATCTTATCCATGGATTGTTACATACCTTGGCATTGTAGACAGCGGCAGCGTGGCTGTTCCGCTGGATGTGTCCCTTCCGGCAAAGGAGATGTGCGAGCTGATTGACCGGGCGGACGTGACCGTATTCGTGGCCGATGAAATACGAAAAGACGTTATCGCAATTGTAAAAGAACATTGCCCGAAATTAAAATACGTGATTTCCATGCAGCAGGAAGAAAGCACCCCGGAAATATTATCTTACACACAGCTAATGAAAGAACACCAGGGCAGCTTTGACTACTGGGCAAACCCGGAATCGCTGTGTACGATTATGTTTACATCCGGCACAACCGGAAAGAGCAAGGGCGTAATGCTGACCCAGCGCAACCTGGCCGAAAATGCAACCTGCCTGGATATGAAAATTCCAGCCAGAACCGTGATTTTGTCCGTGCTTCCGATTCACCACGCATACTGTTTGAGCATGGATATTTTAAAAGGCATTTCCCTTGGAAGCATTATCTGCATCAACGATTCGCTGATCCGCGTAGCCAAAAATATCAAGCTGTTTAAGCCGGATATGATTCTGATGGTGCCTTTGATGATAGAAACGCTTGCAAAGAAGCTGGAAGAAGCAGCAGCGCTTCCGCCGGCAATTGTCAAAAAAGAAGTGTTCGGCGACCAGCTGCATACGATATGCAGCGGCGGCGCGTACTTAAACCCGGCTCTGATAGACCTGTTTGAGGGCTATGGCATTAAAATCCTGCAGGGGTACGGCATGACCGAATGTGCCCCGGTTATCAGCACAAACCTGGACTGGGATATCCGGAAAGATACGGTCGGAAAGCTGATGCCAAACTGCGAGGCAAAGACCGTGGACAACGAGCTGTGGGTACGCGGCAGCAGCGTTATGCAGGGCTATTACAAAATGCCGGAAGAAACAAAAGAAACACTTGTAGACGGATGGCTGCGTACCGGCGACCTCGGCTATGTGGATGAGGATAACTATATTCACCTGACCGGACGCCTGAAAAACCTGATTATAACGAAAAACGGCGAAAACGTGTCACCGGAAGAACTCGAAAACAAAATCGGTTCCGCACGCCTTGTACAGGAAATCCTGGTACGGGACGCTGACGGCGTTATCGAAGCAGAAATCTTTCCGGATATGGAATATGTCCAGAAAAAAGAAATTTCAGATATCCGCGGGGCGCTGCAGCAGCTTATCGATGATTATAACAAAGAAGCACCGGCACATAAAAAGGTGTACAGCCTTAAGGTGCGTGAAACAGAATTTGACAAGACACCGTCCAAAAAAATCAAGAGATATTAAAACGGTGAAAATCACCACTTCGAAGTGATGCATTGCGCCCTGCCGGGCGGAAACACCTTTCACTGCAAGCTGTTTCCGCCCGGCAGGTTTTCTGAAATCCGGCTATGCTTTTTTTCCTGGGAATGATACAAGATGGTGACGGGCATATTCCTGTAAAAGGGAGTCCCCCCCTTTTTTTTGGGGATGTGGATATAATCTGGTCTTTTATCTGAACAAAGAAGGAAAAGTGGCATGGGATTTTTATTAGTTATTGAATATGCCATTCTTATTCACAGCGGCGCGGGACTGCTTAAAAGGCGTGATGAACGGCAAGACTGCCCTTCCGCTAGAGCTGTCATGGAAATATTAACCATATTCTGGATGAACTGATAAACGTTTCAATCCAGGCTTACTCCGCCAATACGCTCGTTGCGCAATAATCTTGTCCACAATATATGCATGAATTTTTTGAGGCTCATCCAAAAGGGACAAAATTTGTGTCAACATTTCTTCTGCCCCATCTATTGGGACACGCTCCAGTGCCCAACGGACTTTTGACTCAAGTTCAAGGCACAAAGGAATGTCCCCTGCTAGTGCGGCAGTCATAAACTGATTCCACGCAGGCCAAAAGGGCGCAATTACACTGCTTATAAGAGGTATAGTCTTAGCTGTTTCTGGGTCTGCAAGTGTCCGATACTCTAAAATTCGTTCCAGCGCAGTTTCCGCTAAAGAAGTAATCTCTTGCGAGAAAATTTCTACGTTTCCTTTATATCCGACCCATGTCCCCTCTCTGGCTTCCCGTGTGCCACATACGGTAAACAAATATTCCCACTCATTCCATAGATGTTGCATTCCTATGTTCAAATAACTCCCTCGGTCGCACCAACTGCCCTGAAATTCCACAACCGTGAAGAACCAACCATTATCATCTATCCATATCCGGGTAGAACCTTTCTGGAACATCCCTTTGGGTTTCAGCACTGCCCGAACCGCTTGTTTGATGAGGGTATTGTAGTTTTCTTCCATATGCTTTTCCTCATTTAAAAATCATATCAAAGCCTAGCCTAAACTCCCATTAACTATATATTGTAAGGCTTTGTATAGTTTTTATCTCATTACAAAACATCTTCTCAGCTCCAATTTGTCATTCATAAAATATAGCACATCTCATCACCAAAAACAATCCCTGTTTTATGTCCGTTCCGCCTATCCAGAACGTCAGGGGACGAGTAGTATTTTTTTGCAAGCGAATCCGCTTTGCCGCCCTTGAAAACGGACACGTCAACACAGACACCGGGGACAGCATAAAACAGCGGCTTATCACTGCCTTGTTCCAGTTCCGCTTTGATGAACAGGAAGTATAAAAAATTACTTTCATGTTTGAGAAAACGGTTTTATAATAAAACAATGAAAAAATCGAAATTTGAAAGAAGTAACACTTATTCTATATGTATTACATGATGATGACGGAATGTGGCAATTTCTATGCGGAAATACACACGAAACAGATGAAGCAAAGTTCGTATCTTTAAAATGGGATTTTGAACGGAATTTCTGCTATGATATTTTCTGTTCTTAGCGGTGTAATGTATCTAAGATTAAACCGGAAATACTTGTATATCTATCTTTTTATTGCTATAGGTTCTTACTATAGCCCCCATTTATCGGGGAGCAAAGAGCGCCAAAAATCAGTATTTAGGAGAGTGTTATAAATATGAAAAAAACTTTAGAAAATAAACGCTTTTCAGTTTTCGTGATATTAAGTTTTTTAGTTTATATAATGTCCAACGGAGAATGGTGTATTCCGATTTTTGCGTGGATTTATCCGATTTTGTTTCTGTGTATGATTTATCTTAATCGGACTCGAAAAGTCTACCTTATAATTAGTTCAATATATGCCATTGGTTTTATTGTCCAGTTTTGGAGAGCCATTGGAATGGATATAAAGATATGTATAATAGTAGCAATCCTGCTGTCTTTTCTGAAAGTTTTACCATATATCTACTGGTCGAAATCAAAAATGAGATTTCAAGATACTGTTATTTTTGCAAGTATAATGGTATCAATAGAGTATATCATTTATCTGATATACCCTGCATTGGGAGGGTTGTCTGACGCTTATACACAATACCAAAATCTATACCTGCTACAAATAGTAACGGTAACAGGGATTTACGGAATCACCTTTTTAATGTATTGGACGGCGGTAATGGCCGTATGGATTTGGAACAATAGGAGCAAAAAAGAATACATTGGAAAATACATAATCGTATATGGTTCTGTAATTGGCTTGGTATTTGTCTATGGCGTTGTTATGTTTCATTTTGCAGGAAATTCAGGTAAAAGCGTTACGATCGCCGGAGTAACCGTTCCTATTTCCGAGCTGTTATATAATGACGAAGATGTATATTCTACATTTTATACCAATACATTTACTGATGAAAATATTACAAATGCACGGAGCAAACTATCATCAGCAGCTGATGAACTTCTCCTAAAAACCGAGTTGGAGGCACAAGCAGGTGCAAAGATTGTTTTTTGGTCGGAACTGAATGGAGCGGTTCTAAAACAAGATGAAGATATGCTGCTACAACAGGCGTCGGATATGGCAAAACAGGAAGAAATATATTTGATTGTTTCGTTACTGGTGAAAACGCCTTATGTGGACTTAAAGGAAAATAAAACCGTGGCATTTAATCCGCAAGGAGAATTAATATCCGAATATTTTAAGCATGGACGTTCAATCGGAGAACTGTGCCAGAAAGGAGATGGCGTACTAAAAAGCTTCGATACAGACTATGGGAGAGTTGCACCGTTTATATGTTCTGATATGGCTTTCTTGTCAAAAATACAGCAGGCAGGTAAAGATAATGTTGATATATTGATTGTTCCGGCTTCGGATTGGAAAGAAATGACATTATTAGCTTCAAAGACGGCGATTGTGCGAGGGGTTGAAAATGGAAGTAATATAGTCAGACATACAAATAAAGGAATGTCGATTGTTTCAGATTATAAAGGCAGTGTGCTGGCACAGACCGATTATTTTCAGTCTGACACAAAGACATTATCAGCACAGGTTCCTATGAAAGGACGCTTTACTCTTTATTCGTATGTTGGAAATCTATTTGTTTACCTGTGCAGCATATATTTATTAGGGAGTTTCATAATTCATAAAATTAAGCGGTAATTATGAAATTTTGTTAAAATTCATAGAACAAAAATGCTGTGCCAATTTAAAGCGCAATTATCTTCCAGTTTATCGGGCCGTTACAAGCCTGTATAAGGTAACCTCCCGCTTTAGGGCATGTTTGAAAATTGACAGCATACCCAAACAGCAGACCTTTTTCCGCCATACTGCGTTATGGATTCTGCATGGCCCCACCGAGGGGCCATGCAGAATATGGATGCCCGCGAAAGGTCGCCTTGTCTGGCAAAAACATTCCTTGCTGTCGGGCATATCGTCCATTATCAAACAAGCCCTGGGTCTTTTGACTAATCAATTTCTCAAATGGCGCTGGGCATCACCAATCTGAAAAGGGGCGCAGGCCGGGTTTTGTCTGTTTCCACAAAATTTTCTGTTTTTGTCCGAAAAAGTTTCACCACAACACCGGCTGGCGTTCATTTTTTGTCAACGTTTGAAACAAAGTGCCAGAACATATATGACTAATTGACAAAAAAGAAATAACTAACTACAATGCAGTCTGTACGGTACAGTCCGCCGTCCCTGTCCGGAAAGGGGCGGCGGTACACGGTCCGGCCGGCTCCTCCTGGGCGGTACAGCCCGCAGAACCGGACGGACGGAAAGGAGAGCGCATTGGGAATCAATTTAGAGAGCATGACCACGGAGACCCGCAACCCAGACACTATGGACCTGGACCGGATGACGGCCCTGGAGGTGGTGACCGCCATGAACAGGGAGGACGCCAAGGTCCCGGCGGCCATCGCCGCCCAGCTGCCCAGCATCGCCCAGGTGGCGGAGTGGGCCATCGCCTCCCTGGAGGCGGGAGGCCGGGGCTGCATCACCGTGGCGGTGGCCTGCTCTATGGCGGGCATCGTGGCGGGGTGCATCACCGTGACGGGGCTGGCCTCCAAGCTGGTCAGCGCGGTGGTGAACGTCAGCCGCATGATCCCCAACCAGTCGCTGGCTATGTTCATTGCCCTGTTTCTCACCATGCTGTGCTGCATCGTACTGGGTATGGGCGTGCCTACCACGGCCAACTACTGCATCATGGCCTCCACCTGCGCCCCCATCCTGATTACCCTGGGCATCGGGAAGATTCCCGCCCACTTCTTCGTGTTCTACTTCGGCATCGTGGCGGATATCACGCCCCCCGTGGCTCTGGCGGCCTACGCCGGGTCCGCCATCGCCAGATCGAACCCCATGAAGACCGGCGTCAACGCCACCAAGCTGGCCATCGCGGCCTTTATCGTACCCTATATCTTTGCCTTTAACCCGGCTATGCTGCTGGTGGACACCAACCCCCTCCAGGTGGTCCAGATCGTGATCACGTCCCTGGCGGGCCTCTTCGGCGTGGCGGCGGCTCTGAACGGCACGCTGTTCCGGAGGATGAATCCCCTGATCCGGCTGCTGCTGGCGGCGGGCGGGCTGTGCATGATGTTCCCGGATACCCTCACCGACCTGGTGGGGCTGATGGCCATGGGCGGCGCTTGCGCGCTAGAGTATCTGTCCGCAAAAAAGGGCAGGGCGTAGGAGCAAAGGCGATATGTGCTGGTTTGAGGCGGTTTGACAGGTTACACTTGTAATTTGGCATGGCATCTGTTACAATAACAGCGGAGGCTCCTGGCCAGGGGCCTCCGCAATATTATTTCAAAGGGGGCCTGAAGATGAAAAAGTTTCCAGCCATTCTGTTTGCGCTTTGTATGCTGCTGGCTCTGCGCCCGGTGACCGCGCACGCGGAGGGGCAGACGATCGTCCATGCCGGCACAGTGGAGGAATTAAGGAGCGCGCTGGCTGACAACACCAAAATCGTCCTGGAGGGCACGGACTACAGCATCGGCTATCTGGGCGTTGACGGTTTGAATAATGTCACGATCCAGGGGACGGAAGGGACCCGTATCCTCACGGAGTACGAGGGGAACTTCGCTCTGGATATAGGAAACAGCGACGTCGTGCTTGAGGATATTTCCATTTGCCTTGACCCGCCCGAGGGGAGCTGGCACGACACGGAACTTTTCATCGTGGGCCTTAACGCTGGTTCCCGCCTCACCCTCCGGAACTGCAGGATCACCGGCTGCCTCCTGTCCTGCGCCATCGGCGAGGGGTGCTCCCTTACGGTGAAGGATACCGTGTTCAGCGGCTGCGCCCAGGGGATTATGGACATGTGTACGGGAGAGGCGCTTTTTGAGAACTGTACCTTCTCTGGCAGCGGCTTCGGCAGAGAGGACAAGAAGCCTTTGGACCATGCCATCGCTTGGCGCGGTTCCTGGGGAAACGATGGTACTTTGGCTTTTGTGAACTGCGTGTTTGAAAACAATGGGAACGCGGGGTTTATGGAAAGCGAGTGGGAAACGGAGGGGAGTTACGCGCTGCAAAACTGCACATTTTCTAACAACCGCTGGGGCGAGGCGGCCTGTCCCGCGACGCCCACCTCCTCCACCGTCCTGGTCAACGGCGAGAAGACCGCCTTTGACGCTTACAGTATCAACGGCAGCAACTATTTCAAGCTCCGGGACCTGGCCTATGTCCTCAGCGGCACGGACAAGCAGTTCGAGGTGGGCTGGGACGCCGCCGCCAGGGCCATTTCCCTGACCTCCGGCGCGGCATACACCGCCGTGGGCGGCGAAATGACCGGCCAGAGCGGCGGAGCCCAGGCCGCCAAGCCCTCCGCCGCGAAAATCCTTCTGGACGGAGAGGAAATCTCCCTCACCGCCTATGAGATCGGCGGAAACAACTACTTTAAATTGCGGGACATCGGACAGACCTTCGATTTCGGCATCAACTGGGACGGCGGGAGCCGCACCATCGCCATCGATACCTCCGTCCCCTACACCGCAGAATAACGCCATACGGTGTTTCATTCACACATTGCCCTGCTTGGCGGGAGCGGAACGGATCGTTCCGCTCCCGCCTTTTTTGCGCGGTTTCTATTGTGAAATCAGGGGCATTATGCTACAATGGGCTTACTGCACATCAGGAGGTATACAAAAGCTATGAAACTCGGCATCGTGGGTCTGCCCAACGTGGGGAAATCGACCCTGTTCAACGCTATTACCAACGCCGGCGCGGAGAGCGCCAATTACCCCTTCTGCACCATCGACCCCAACGTGGGCATGGTGGCCGTGCCGGACGCCCGGCTGGACAAGCTCAGCGAAATGTACAATCCCAAGAAGACCACCCCCGCCGTCATCGAGTTCGTGGACATCGCGGGCCTGGTGAAGGGCGCCAGCAAGGGCGAGGGCCTGGGAAACAAGTTCCTCTCCAACATCCGCATGACGGACGCCATTGTCCACGTGGTGCGGTGCTTCGACGACGAGAACGTCATTCACGTAGAGGGCGGCGCGGACCCCATCCGGGACATCGACATCATCGACCTGGAGCTGGTGATGGCCGACGTGGAAATGGTGGAGCGGCGCATCGACAAGGCCCAGAAGGCCGCCAAGGGGGACAAAAAGTTCCTCAAGGAGGTGGAGATCTTCCAGGGGCTGCTCTCCTGGCTCAACGACGGCAAGGCCGCCCGGGGCTATGGCTGCGACGACGACACGAAGGCCGTCATTGCCACCAGCGACCTGCTGACCCTCAAGCCCGTCATTTACGCCGCCAACCTGGACGAGGAGGGCTTTGCCAATCCCGAGGGGACCGCCTACTACCGGCAGGTGGCGGAGCGGGCCGGGGCCGAGGGGGCCCAGGTGATTCCCGTGTGCGCCAAGCTGGAGGCGGAGATCGCCGAGCTGGAGGGCGAGGAGAAGGCCATGTTCCTGGAGGACCTGGGCGTGGCCGAGAGCGGGCTGGACCGGCTGGTGAAGGCCAGCTATACCCTGCTGGGACTCATTTCCTACCTCACCAGCGGCGAGGACGAGTGCCGGGCCTGGACCATCACCCGGGGCACCAAGGCCCCCCAGGCGGCGGGGAAGATCCACTCCGACTTTGAGCGTGGATTTATTCGGGCGGAGGTCATCGCGTATGACGACCTCATGTCCGTGGGCTCCATGGCGGCGGCGCGGGAGAAGGGCATGATCCGCTCCGAGGGCAAGGAGTACGTGGTAAAGGACGGGGATATCATCCTGTTCCGGTTCAACGTGTAATGCGCCGCCGGTTCGACGTCCTGGACGCCTGGCGCACACTGGCCATCGTGCTGATGGTGGCCTATCATTTTCTATACGATTTGTATATTTTCGGCGTTATATCTGCTGATCAGCTGTTTTCCGCGCCGCTGAACGTGCTGGAGCGGTTCATCTGCTGTTCGTTTATTCTGCTGGCGGGGGCTTCCGCGCGGTTTTCACGGAACAACCTGCGCCACGGGCTCGTCGTCCTGGGGGCGGGGCTGGTGGTGGAGATCGGGGCGGCGGTGGCCGGGCAGACTATCCGGTTCGGGGTGCTGATGCTGCTGGGGTCGTCCATGGTGCTGTGGCACTTTCTGGGGAAGGGCCTGCAAAGGCTCCCCGGATGGAGCGTGGCGGCGGGGAGCGGCGTCCTGTTCTTCGCGGCGCGATGGTGGACCGGGCGGACGGCGGTTTCCGTGCCGTGGCTGTATCCGCTGGGTTTTATATCGCCGGGATTTTACAGTGCGGACTATTTTCCGCTGCTGCCGTGGTTCTTCCTGTTTTTGACCGGCACCGCCCTGGGGGGATGGTGCCTGGCGCACCGGGAGAACCGGCTGCTGACCGTTTCCCTGCCCGGGGTGCTGACCTGGCCGGGGCGGCACAGTCTTATTATTTACGTACTGCACCAGCCGGTGCTGTACGGTATCAGCTATTTGATCTGGAGGTGAACGAATTGCATGTCAACGCCACATTGATCTATCTGGAAAACGAGGCCGGGGAGTACCTGATGCTCCACCGGGTGAAGAAGAAGAACGACATCAACCACGACAAGTGGATCGGCGTGGGCGGCGGCTTCGAGCACGGCGAGAGCCCCGAGGAGTGCGCCCTCCGGGAGACTTTTGAGGAAACGGGGCTGACGCTGACGGACTATCGTCTTCGGGGCATCGTCACCTTTGACTGGGAGGGACAGGAGACGCTGTATATGTACCTGTTCACCGCTTCCGCATGGACGGGGGAGCTGTCCGAGTGCAGTGAGGGCGACCTGGAGTGGGTGCCCAAGGAGAAGGTGTACAGCCTGCCCATTTGGGAGGGAGACAAGATCTTTTTCCGGCTGCTGGAGGAGGGCCGGCCCTTCTTTTCCCTGAAGCTGAGCTATGACGCGCAGGATGTGCTGCTTCGGGCCGCCCTGGACGGGAAGGAGCTGCCGCTGTGAGGGAAAAGCTGCTGGTGTCCGCCTGCCTGCTGGGGGAGAACTGCAAGTACAACGGGGGAAACAATTACTGCCCCGACGTGGAGCGGCTGCGGGAGCGGTTTGAGATCGTTCCCGTTTGCCCGGAGCAGCTGGGGGGCCTGCCTACCCCCCGGACCCCGTCGGAACGGGCGGGCGAACGGGTCCTGGCCCGGGACGGGCGGGACGTGACGGAGGCATTCCGGCAGGGCGCGGAGAAAACGCTGGACATCGCCCGAAAGGAGGGCATCACCAGGGCTGTCTTCCAAGTGCGCAGCCCCTCCTGCGGCTGCGGAACCATCTACGACGGAACCTTCTCCGGCACGCTGGTTCCCGGGATGGGCGTGACGGCAGAGCTGTTGGAGAAAAACGGCGTCAGGGTCTATGAGAGCGCCCGGATCGATGCGCTTTTGGACGCGGAAGGGGCGGAGAGCCTGAGGGGATTGTGAAGCGGAGGGAGGTCCCGGCCCCCCTTCGCTTTTGTTATGTTTCCGTGCGGAAGTGGAAAGGGGCGTTGGTGGATTTCGGGGACGGAATAGGGTAGAATGGCCCCAGTCCACAAAACGAAAGGAGAAAAACGGTATGAAATTAGGCGACAATCTGTTCCGCGCACGGAAGAAGTGCGGACTGTCCCAGGAGGCGGTGGCGGAGAAGCTGGGCGTCAGCCGGCAGACGATCTCCAAGTGGGAGACGGACGAAACTCTGCCCGACATCCGCCAGTCCAAGCGACTGGCGACGCTGTACCGGCTGTCCCTGGACGAGCTCATCGACTTCGATATGGACGTGAAGGAAGTGGAGGAGGCCATCGAGCGCACTAGCGCGGCGGTGGAGGAGAAAATCGATTGGACGAAGGCGTGGGGAAAGCGGTTCCCGGTGCTGCTGCAGTACCGGGAGCGGGTGGATACCGCCCGCTACGCCGCCGGATTGGAGAAGCTTCTGGAGGAATTGAAGGCGGAGCAGAGCTATAGCGAGCAGGACGCCTTCCTGGCGCTCAAGGATATCCTGGCCGGGGGCTGGAAGAGCAGGCAGGGGCATTCCGAAAATACCTGATGCAGAAGAAGGAAGTGGCTTTTAAATGCAATGGCACACGCTACCATGTGAAGATTGAGGACGTGGAAGTGTACGCACAGGGATTCGCCGCCATTGCTGAAAACCTAAGAGACTATCAGGAATTCAATATCGTGGCGGATATCGGGAACGGGACCATGAACGTTATCTTTGTGGTGGACGGCATTCCCGATTCCACCCGCTATTATACGGAGCGTTTCGGCGTAGACTGCTGTGTGATAGAGATGCGTAGCGAACTGACAAACAAGGTGCATTCAGTGGTGGATGACCTTATCGTGAAAAAAGTCCTGAAAGACGGAACAGCGGAGATTGGAGAAAAGTACCTGAAAGCAATCGGGGAATGCGCTACGGAATATACTGAAAAGATCATGCGGAAGTTACGGGAGTATGGCTACAATGAAGAACTGGCGAAGCTCCATTTCCTTGGAGGCGGCGCCATGCTGATGAAGCACTTTGGGAAGCTGGATAAAAACAGGGTGCGTTTCATTGAGGACATCAACGCCAATGCCAAAGGTTATGAATACCTTTCCCACCAGCGCCGGATCAGGAAGCTCCGGCAGAAGTAGGGGAGGGAAAAACAGATGAGCGATAAAAGAGGGATAATCAAAAACATCAAGCCGGTATTCTGCCGGTTTGATATGGATGATGAGCCGGAGCGGAGGGCGTGGCAGATCATCCAGAAACTTAGCAAGGGGAACGGTGAAGGGAAGAACCGGAGCTATAACAGCATCATTTCAGAGGCAGTGGTGGGGTATTACGATAAAGTTACTATGAGCCACGAAGAACTATTGGAAAGGCTGGAAGAAATCATACATAAGGAAGTGGCAGCGATCCCCGGCGTTCCTTTGCAGATACCATACCCCTATCCGGCAGCACAGCCCCAGCAGACGGGGCAGCAACAGGAACAGGCAGCCCCAAAAGCCGAAGAACTGAATGATGCCGCCCTGGATTTTATGGATGGCTTCATGGGAATGTAGCAGGGTGCATTATGCATCCTGTTTTTTCGGTATAAACAGCGCAGGAACAAAGATTTTTCTGATTATGTGGAGATAGAAGATGTTACTGTCAGATATGAAAATGGTTTGCATAGCGCAGACAATTTATTTTGTAGGGAGAAATCATTGAAAGAGTACAGGATCAAAGATGTGGACATACACGAATTCCTGCATTTTATCATGGAAGATGGCGGAAAGCTCCCGGCAGATTTTGATATGTTACAAAAGTGCGGAAACTATCTTATCCATGTGGATGGGGATAGGGCGTTCTGCTTAAATGAGCGGGAAATATATCTGAAGGACAGCATGGAAAACCTGATGGCAAGGTCATTGCCATATTTCTCAGATATGAGAGTTTCCCTTTCTGTACATATAAGAGATAAAGAGGGAAAAGCAGATATAACGGTTCTGGATAACCGCAGGCTTTCCAAAGAGATCACGAGGAAACAGGCAAAAGGGAAATCCCTTACCATCCGCTACAGGAGCGGAAAAACCAGGAGCACCCACCTTTCCACAGAACAGTATATCAGAGGACCGTTCGGGGAGAAAGTCAGCTGTATCTGCTATGCCTACCTTGCTGATGCGCTGATACGGATGCGGCAGGATATGTTTTCCGGCAGGGGAGACTTTTTACCCTTTGTCTACCAGGCAGAAAATGAACGCTCCCTGTCAGCAACGGTACGGGAAATCCATACCATGCGGGAGAAAACCTTTGAAGCAGCAACTTTGGAGCAGTTCCGCAGGGATTGGGAAGAAATGCAGTCCTTGCGGATAATGGATCAGTACAATTACCAGAGGGGCAGGCCGGACAGCGAAAGGATCAAGTCCTTCCAACAGGAGATAAAACAGGCAGGGTACCAGCAAGTGACGGAACAGATGGCGGCGCAGGCGGCTTCCTTCAACCTCCCGGTTTGTTCCCTGACAAAAAGGGGAACCATTGCCCATGTCAGGGATATCAATGCACTGGATAAGAAAGCGCCTGTCTTTATGAAGAAGGACTGGCTTGTGATGCTGGATATCCTTGCCAATAAGAAAGAGATCCCATGTTCCCGGAATACACTGGTATGCCTTAAGAATGCGGCAAGGGATGCATACAGTAAAGCAGAGGAAGCCGACAAGCCGCAACTGGCAGGCATAGCGGCAAAAATAAGCTGTTTCCTTGAAGCGGTAGATAAAAAGGGGCTATCCGGTATTTTACGGGATGACAGTATCCTTTTCAGTGAAAAAACAGAGCTGCCGCCTTTCCTTTCCAATACAGAAAAAGAGAGGTTTCGCCATATCTATGAGGCAGGGGCAAAGGAGCAGATGGCAGTGGCAGAAAGAGCCGCCTATTACCCAGGGCGAGAAAGATAGCTGTTGTGGGGAAGTGCGGCACAGCCGACACACCCGTATACTTTGCCTTGTCAACCCTCTTATTGGGGAGGGCATCCGCTGTCAAGGATTTTCGGCTAGGACTAAAATACTTGACAGCGGATGTTCTTCCCGATACAATGCAGGCGGCAAAGTA
>OFGA01000492.1_pt1 | contig 32272 bp, 39 predicted proteins | sample 1521471 | NCBI WGS metagenome assembly OFGA01 (sample SAMEA3504086, study PRJEB24116) | mouse gut metagenome | biome: mouse gut; feature: mouse-associated habitat; material: faeces | place: Denmark | collected 2011 | reverse complement strand
ATACAGCAATAAATGAGCCGTACTTTTCATAATAACTTACTTGTCATAAGCTACCCCACCTTTTAAGTTTAATAAGCTGATTACCTTCATGATTTTCTCCTGTCTATACATAGTTTCCTCTCAGTTGCTTATAACTGTTTCTAAACACTTTCAAGATTTTCCGTTTCTGTTCAGAAACATTTCCCAAATCCCGTTTCCATCCAATGGTGTCATATAACACGCCGTCTTCTTCCTCTGCGTAACCAGAACACCTCATAAAACTCTCGTTTCCATATGCTTCTTGGAGTTCTCTATTTACAGCATCTTCCAGATCAGCTAAGAATCTATAACTTCCATCTTCTGACAATCCTTTAATACAGACTGACAAAAAGATATTTTCCTGATCTGATTTAGATGGAATCTCTTTGCATTTATAAAAATCCCAGACCATTTCCGGCGGTTCCCATTCCAAAATCATTTCCATAGCTTTTACCACCTTCCTTTTTTACTGATGGATGATTGAAGCTCCTTAATCCAATCTGCTAAAGAGCATAATAAAAATGCCATCAGATTTACTCCAATGGCATTTCTAATAAATGACAAACTATATTCCAAACATTTTTCTTGTGCTTTCTACTTCATCAGCCTTACAACCGACATCTGCTGCAATCTGCTCGTTGGTAAAATCAGGATTCTTTTTCACTGCCTGAAAGATCCTCCCTGACAAAAGCAATCCTTCTTCTCTTCCTTCTTCTCTTCCTTCTTCTCTTCCTTCTTTTCTTCCTTCATTCCTTATTGTTTTTGCCTCATACTCCAAAACTTTTCCACCCATTACAGATCTCACTCCTTCCCTGATAGAATTGTATTTCTTTGCAAGATGTTCCACTACTTTATTTGACATGTCAATAATCGTACACCGTGTATATTCACTGATTGTTCCCCGATCCATCAATTCTTCAAGCCTGTTCTTGATCTGCTCATACTCCTGTTTTAATAATTCCAGTTTCGTCTCATCTTTTTCATACTCTTCGAACCGGTTTTCATGGGAAAAGATGTAAAATGGAATCAGAAACAAAAGGTTTTTCTTAAATATTTCTTCTAACGTATACCGTTGCGATTTCATTACCAGAATATCATATGAAACATTTCCACCCGGTGTAACCATTTTTATTTTCATTTTATCGGGTGTCGATGCACTGCACCGTAGAAATAACACTGCAGAATGTGGGAATGTTACAGTCAGTACACTGTCTTTGATCTCCCCCTGATCAAGTGCGATCTGTGTATCATATTCAAACATTCTCACCAGCATACTATGATCTGTACTGCTCTGACATTCCAAATGATACTTCTTTGTTTCTTCTCCAAGTATCTTAAAACTGGTATCTGTAACCCGCTCTTCTTCATTTCCACCCTGCTGGTTCAGAAAATGCTCATTTACCGAGAAAACGATTTCTTCTTCCCCCGAATATGTCTCACCGAACACTTCATTGATCACGGGAATAATCAGTCCGCTGCAATCATTCAACAAAGTACGGAATACATCGTCATACGGTGTACTCGTTATTCTAATCTCTCCCATTAATCGCTTTCTCCTTCTCCATTGCTATGTCTTCCTTTCTCTTATACTATCATACTTCAATTGAGGTTTCAATTATACATTTCGAAAATACTTTCTTTAGCACGGACCCCCTTTGGCCCCGTGAAAAGCTCCTGCCGGATACCTCCAATTTTTCACAAAGATCTGCCGTTTTGAAAAACTGCCTGTCAATATTGAACGGATTGCCGCCTGATCTTTTCGGCATACGCACGACTTTGCATCTCCAACAAAATCATCCAGACATTTCTTATTATCCAATGTAAATCCCAAGATTTCTTCATCTTTCTTCAATGCTTCATATTCCTCCGGATAAATCTCCCGGATACCTGCAAATAAGCTCGGCGTTGAAAAAATACACATGGCACAACTGCAGCGATTCCAGCCGATCCGATAACAGGGATGGGGATTTACATGATGCCTTTTCAACACCTCCCAGACATCTTTTTCTGAATAGTCAATCACTGCCCGCCATTGATGCACCGTCCTGTGTGAACGCCTCTCTGCGTTGGTTCGGTGGAGCTCCATCTCATTATACTTTGCCCTTCCGGACGATTCTCCCCGCCGTTCACCTGAGACGATTAGAACCTTGCACTGTTCTTTCTGCTTTTTTAATTCTCCAAGCCGGTCCAGATTACTTACCACTGCATCTGCTACACATATCTTTAGATAGGCGGAACACCAGCGTCTGGACAGATCTGCGGACTTGGCGGGAAATTTCATCCGATAACCATATCGCTTAAGCAGCATTTCCAAATCTTCCGGTGCCTGTTCCCGTAGTTGTTGGCATTTGATATAATTCGGAGATAATCTGCACTGCTTCACCTTCTGTGAAACCGGATCAATCCATTCGATCGGTTCCGATGCTCCGATCCTGTACAATTCTCCAAAGAACCCATTTACCCGGTAAGATACTCTCAGCTTAATTCCTTCCGCTTCTGTCAATGCCCTTACATAGTTTCCTATACACCTCCAATCCATGCGCCGTAAAGGATGTCCGCCATCTATATTGTGATGCCAGCATTCGATCTTCTCCCTTGGCACGCCGAGTTCCAACAGTTTATACAGACACGCAACAGAATCTTTTCCACCGGATAAAAGCACCACGATCCGGTCATATTCCTCCAATGGTAATAGCTCCGGCAGATAGGTCTTACGAAAATGCGCACTATCCGTTCTGCCATCTATCCCTGGACTAATCCTGACACATTTACCATACACTGGTTGATCTTGCTTACCAAAGGTCACAGGAGTATCTCTGGTACATTCTGTATCTCTTATGAACATTTCTGCACTCCCATCCACTGAAATTTGTTTCCCTTACATTTTAAATACTCCTTCGTTGATACATAATTGCTGATGACAACCTCCGGTTCATCACACTCACAGCAAATATAATCACCTTCTCCAATTGCTACCAGATTTTTACAATACTCGCACATTGCCGTCTTTTTTCTTTTGCTCATACAGCACCTTCCTTTCCATTTAAGACTATACTGCTTTGGACCATGAGAAAAAGAGCCAGAACATCATCATTGTCCTGACTCTCTTTCCCTGTATCACTATCATACTTAGTTAAAACACCTTTATAACTTCTGACCGTCCCGTAAAGCTCAATACAGCCAACTTTCATCTCAATAATCTGTCGTTCTCCCTTAGAAATACAGACATGGCCCACCTGACAAGGCAGTTTCAATAACTTTCCCTGCTCTTCCAAGTCTTTATATTCCTTTAGCTCCGATACTAGCTTATGGCATCTTTGCAACACCGACATCGTAAATATATTATCTCTTTCTCGATTACTCTTTATTGCAGATTCAATTTCTATCAAATCTTTTTCAATATCTCTGTTCATGTTCCACCTCCGTTAAAGTTCCGTTCTCCTTATTAACTTCCAATAATTCCTTGATTCCTTTTCCTCTTCGCCAGACATTGCAAGCCGGGATAGGAGATCAAGACAAGCCTCTTGACCGTTAGGATGTATCTTAATATTATATTGCTTGCCTCTTTCTCCTTCATACACTATCCAACCTACAGTATTCTTTTCCAGACATACGGCCTCTTCTGCATATTGTCCAATAGAATAGGATTCCTTTAAAATATCAAATTTGGTTAACACTTCATTTAACACATCTATACATTCTTCTAACTTAGATTCCATCACCTTTCATCCTCACCTACCTCTCTCTTCTTTTCTTCTCTCGATATCTGATTTATATCTGTATCATAATTATAATATGTAACTGAAATACCAATATTTGCGTTCTTCCTTAATCACTAACTATTGGTTTAAATACAATCACACGCTATCTAACAGGAACAACGATCAATTGTTATCTTTTAACAGAAACCACAAACATATTGATAATTACCGAGGGTAATCACAGAGACTTTTGTGTGTACACTTTTCTGCAAAGAAAATCCGGAAGCTTCGTAAAACCGAAGCTCCCAAAGTACACATGAACGTCTGATTACCTGCTGATATGCCGTCTCCTTTCTAGCATAGTCAAGCACCATTGTTGTTTAGCAGCCATTCATATTTATTATCCTTCATATAGTCCCTTATATAATATTGTCTCTCTATATATACCTATATATTATATACGCTTTGTCTGTTCTTTAAATTTATGTTATCACTTTTGATAGGAAATAACAGAACACAGAATTATCTACATACAAATAATAAAATCTGAAAGGAGATAACCCGATCATGAAAAAAACTACGAATAAGACGGATCGCCTTGATCTACGTGTGTCACCTGAACAAAAAGAATTTGTAGAAATGCAAGCAAAAAAACAGAACAAAAACAAAACAGAATACATTCTCAGTCTTATAGAACAGGATTCTATATCCATATCTCACGAACAACTGATAAGCAATTCCTTATCTGAAAATCAATTCATTAACGACCTGCTTACCCATCCAGATATTTCCAATAAAGACAAACAGATCATTGGAAAGGAGATAAGAAAATATGTCTGATATCCGTATCGAAGCACTCCCTGGAGAATATTCAAACGACGATGCCTATGAAAAAGTACTGGGTTATATTTCCAATAAAAGTTATATCGGCGGCTTTGGATTTACCTGTAATCCGGATATCTCTATTATCCAACAATTTCAGTTGAGCCAAGATTACTCCCATTATTCTGCCGAAAGAAAGATGTGGCATTTTATTATTACCTTCTCAACGTCCTGGACCCACCAATCCTTATTACAGCTTGCCAGTGACGTTTCCAAAGGCTTTGCCTGGAATTATCAGATTATGTTCGGATTAGATACTGAGGGAAGACCACATCTGCATTTTGGCGTAAATGCATTCAGCTATCATCCTGACTCTCCTGTTTTATCAGAAGAACTCATGCATAATTATCTGAAACAGCTTCAAGACTATTTGCAGAACCATTATCCAACTATGACCGTAACATTACAATTTTTAGGAAAGGGTGAACGAAATGTTTGAACAATATGATGATATCCTTACAATCGAAGAAGTTGCAGAAATCCTTAAAATCGGCATGACTCAGGCATACCGGATCGTACGCTCAGGCGATTTAAAAGGATACAAAGAAGGGAAGGACTGGAAAATCCCAAAACGGGCTCTGAGCGAATATGTCATATCCAGAAGCCATCTGTAAACAATAGTTCTGAATAACTTCACTGTCAATAATAGCTTTTCTACATATATCTGATCAACAAAACTGAAAGTAAATAAGGGTGTCCAATTTGGACACCCTCCATCAGTATCTATTTCATATCTGAAAAATCTGACCATCCCTTCTATAGTCAATATTATCAAGTTAACTATATCTCTATAAGATTCTCTGAACAGTACACAAATTATACCCTGCTAATAAGAAGAGAGTCAGGCATTCTCATATAACGCTTCCTCCTCTTTTTTATATTCGGCTTCTGTATATTCGGCTTCTGTATATCCAAAAGAAATAATCTGGTCTTTTGTAGCATTAGCTTTAATCATTCTTCTAACAGCATCAATTCTTTCGCGCTTAGTAATACTTTCCGTAAGACTTTCCGTGATACTTTCCGTAAGACTTTCCGTAAGACTTTCAATAATCCCCTCTGACCAATTACACATAATCTGCATCCTCCCTTCCAATTCAGCAGTCATAATCATTCCATATTCATCTGCTAATATACGTTTCTTTTCCGCGACACTTTTCGCAGAAACCAATTCTTCCAACATAGCAATCAATACATTTTGAGACCTTTTCATAGCCTTTCCAGAATGACTATCAATACCATTCCTTATATTAATAATGATGCCTTTCATCAAATCTGTATGATACGGATTTTTCTTATTTCCAAAAATTGTTTTTCTGTCAAAACCTATCTCCTCAATGGAATCTTCCGTTTCACTGCTGTCCATACAAATCCAAATGCTCCGAACCCTTTTTAAATTATCAAAATCACTGTGAAAAAACTCTGTCTGTTTTTGCGCTGAAATCATTCTTGCAAGGTAGAATACAATCCTGTTTTCCAAATGGTACCCCAATTTACTGGAATCGGATGATTTCTGAGCCTCAAGATTTACCAGTATTTTCATCTCAGCTTCTTTATGATATGCGGTAAAACGAATGTCATAATAAATAACACCCTCCCCGGGGACATTATCCTCTGTAATTGTCTCTTTCACTCGGCCTAGATTGGAAAGTCCTGCCTCAACCGGCCTTGTTCCTATTTCAATATCATTGCCGATACAACCCATGATATTTTCAATATCCATATTCTGAAACTCTTCCACTGTATATTTCAGAATCCATGATAATATCTGCTTGTCCGCAAGCAAGTATTTTACATTCGTATCATATGCAGAACCTGATTCATTCGTTGCATCGACAGCCTGTGCTAAATTAGTCTCTATCATTATCTCTCCCTTTTCTCTAATTATATGCGATTGTAATAATAAAATCAATGACAGAAATAAATGTTTAAATATCCCCTATTATTACTACATCCGTCCGTTCTAACACTTATTCTAACAGTTTATATCTAATCTAAAAAAAGATGATTCCTACATTTGTGTTTTTTTATGTCTCTAACCCCTGAATTTCAGCTACTTTCAGGCATATACAGGAAAATCAAATAATTTACCGTATCAAACCGTCGATATGTTCGGGACGTAGAGGTCGCGTGTTCGAATCACGTCACTCCGATTTTTGAGAGAGACACCTCAAAGCTTTATATCATTAGCTTTGAGGTCTTTTTATGCTTTTAAACCATATCTGAAATATTTATCCAGACCAGAGTCATATACAGAGACCAATTATATACAGAGACCGGTCATATACAAAGCAGGAATATAATATTGCAAATATTTACAAGAATCATGAACAGGAGCGTATCAAAATGTCAGGAACATTAATAACCGCAATTATTACGATAACATCAGCGTTAGTTTTTTACACGATCGGCGTATGGTCCGAGCATCGAAGTAAGAAGCTGAAAAAGATCCATTTAATATTTTTCTGGCTTGGACTTTGCATGGACACTACCGGTACAATTTTAATGGGCCGAATTGCAGAGCAGTCAATATTTTCAGGAAATCTATCCTTACACGGTATAACCGGCGCGCTCGCTATTATATTAATGATCGTACATGCAATATGGGCTACGATCGTCTTAATGAAAAATAATGAAGATTCGGCAAAGAATTTTCACAGACTTAGTATTGCTGTCTGGGCGATCTGGCTTGTTCCGTATATTCTCGGAATGGTAATCGGGATGAGGTAAATTGAACGTCTGTGCCCGGAAGAATACATAATAAAGAAAGGAAGTGAAGCATGAAAAACGAAAAAATCAGTTGGGGAAGTTTCTTTCGGATCGTATTTACCATCGCATTGCCCATCGCGTTTCAGAATTTTCTGTCTACTACGGCAAGCATGGTAGATACGATCATGATCGGAAGCCAAGGTGAATTGTCCGTAGCGGCGGTTGGGATCTGTTCCCAGATCACCTCTCTGTTTTTCTCTACTTATTTCGGATTTGCAAGCGGAGGACTGCTGTTTTTCTCACAGTATTGGGGCGCGCGCAACGAGAAGGGCATTAACCGGGCTTTTGGTCTCGCGCTTACCTGTATGCTTGTTATATCCCTGCTGTTCGGCGGAACTGCAGTCGCCAACCCGGAATTTATATTAGGAATCTACACGGACAAAGAAACTATTATCGCGATCGGCGCTCCCTATATCCGAATCGTGGGCTTTGCCTATCCGCTTCAGGTGATCGCCATGATCATCAGCTTCCTGATGCGTTCAACAGAGCGGGTAAAACCGCCGCTTATCAGTTCCATTCTTGCGCTGATCACTAACTTTGCCCTGAACTGGATCCTGATCTACGGACGCTTCGGCATGCCCCGGATGGGTGCTGCAGGCGCCGCAGTCGGCACTTTGGTATCCGGTATCGTCAATATCGTCGTACTGTTCATTTTCCTTATAAGGGATAAGAGCACGATCACGCTTAGATTAAGAGATATGTTCTCCTGGCGCGACGGCTTTCTTAAGGAGTATATGGGGAAATGTCTCCCTATTATCCTCAATGAGCTGTTCTACGGGATCGGGCAAATGCTGATCAATATTGTAATCGGCCATCAATCGGAATCAGCCATTGCAGCTATGGCGGCGTTCCGTGTACTGGAAGGATTCGTATTCGCCTTCTTCGGCGGACTTGCGGATGCCTCTTCCGTAGTGGTCGGCAAGGAAGTCGGTTCCGGTCATCTTATGAGCGGTTACCAGTATGTGAAGAAATTCGCCGTACTGTGTCCGGCGATCACCTTCTGCATCTGCCTGACCGGTCTGATCTTAAACAGGCCGATGCTTTCATTATTCGGTCTTGGAACAGACGCTATGTTTTATGGGAAATATATGATTCTTATCTACCTGGCTGCCGGAACTATCCGCACCTGCAATTATATCATGAACTGCTGTTACCGCGCCGGGGGCGAAGCCATATTCGGAACATTGCTTGAGATCATCTGCCTGTTCACTGTTAGCGTCCCGGCAACATGGATTGCAGGCATGGTACTACATCTCCCGTTCCTTGCCGTATTCTCATTCCTGTATACGGATGAGCTGATCCGTCTTGTCTTTGAACTATGGTATACCAGGAGCGGTAAATGGATCAAGCCCGTGACAGATCTTGGAAGGGCGGCTCTGCCTGAATTTAAAGAGGCTCTCTCGATGAAAAGACGATAAACAGAACCGGCTAGAGCACTAACAGCATTGCATAAATAACGGTGAATAATGTGCTTGATATCTGCGTCAGATGTGCGTCTACGATCCGACGGCGCAGCGGGCTACGTCTAGGATTGGGGGCGTGCACCTGGCGCAGATAGTGAGTTCAGAATCCCCGTCTGCATTGACCGAATCATCTGAATGAGTCTCACCCTCCTCTTCAACTGCATCAGCAGCCGTCACGCTGCTTAGTTCATCCGCATAGCTGCTGACGGCTGAATCATCATGATCAACAGCGCTACAAATTTGATGCCCCGTTGCTTGCAGCGGGGTATTTGACTATCTGCCCAGCTCGTCTTGCACGCATTCCTCTGCCCTGCTCTTTTCTTCCTGCCTGGCACATTGTTAGCAGCTAACCAGACTTTATGTGCAGCATCGGACTTACCAACTACAATCTATTTGCTTATGTATTTTTTTACTTTTATTGACAAAAATAATAAGAGATTCGCTAAATATTATCAAAGAGCAACGGCATTGAAAACGTCTAAACCATAACAGAGTTCAAACTGTTACATTAGACAGAGAGATGAGGTAAATCGAAATGAAAGACAGCATCAAAAGAATTCCCATATCATTATGCGGCGTCATGCTTGGACTGGCAGCGCTTGGAAATCTTTTACAAAGCTATTCCGAGAAAGTCCGCTATATATGCGGAATTGCGTCGGGTCTTCTGTTGATTCTTATATTGCTCAAACTGATTCTTTTTCCCGCATTAATAAAGGAAGATATGAGAAGTCCAATCATGGCAAGCGTATCCGGTACATTTCCCATGGCGCTTATGCTCCTTAGCATCTATGCAAAGCCGTTTATCGGACAGGCGGCATATTACATCTGGCTGTTCGCCATCGCAATGCACATAGTTCTGATTATATATTTTACAGTGAATTTCATTGTCGAACTTCAGATGCCGCAAGTATTTGCAAGCTATTATATCGTATATGTAGGGATTGCAGCCGCAGCGGTTACGGCGCCGGCATATAATAAGCCCTATATCGGAAACACAGCGTTCTTGTTTGGCTTCATATCTATGCTCATATTGCTTATACTCATCACTGCTCGTTATGCCAGATATCGAGAAATCCCGGACCCGGTAAAGCCTCTGATCTGTATCTATGCCGCTCCTGCAAACCTGTGCATCGCCGGATATATTCAGTCCTCAATACCGAAGTCCTATGAATTGCTTCTGATTCTGTATATACTGGCAAGTGTACTGTATGTGTTTGCACTTGTAAAAGCGATCGGGTACTTCAAACTCCCGTTTTTCCCGAGCTACGCGTCATTTACCTTCCCGTTTGTTATCAGCGCAATAGCTTCAAAGCAGACAATGGCAAGCCTTGCCGGCATGGAACATCCGATCCCGTCGCTTAAGCTGGTCGTTATAGCCGAGACAATTATCGCGGCAGTCTTCGTGTTATATACACTGGCGAGATTCCTACTGTTTATCTTCGCAAAACCGCAAAGCAAATAATATACCTTGCCGGGAAATGCTGCATTTCCTTAGATCAGAAACCAATTTTCCTGATCCTCTCAATCGCCGCCACCGTATTCTCATAAGACCCAAATGCCGTCAGCCGGAAGTACCCTTCCCCGCTTGGCCCGAATCCTGAACCGGGCGTTCCCACCACGCTGGCACGCTCCAGCAAATGATCGAAGAATTCCCAGGACGTCATTCCCTGCGGTGTCTTAAGCCAGATATAAGGAGCATTCACCCCGCCCGACACCTGATAACCCGCATCCTTTAAACCTTCGTATATAACTTTTGCATTCTTCATATAGTAAGCGACCTGTTCCTTAAGCTGAGCCTTCCCCGCTTCAGAATACACGGCCTCTCCCGCCTTCTGTACGATATAAGGCGCCCCGTTATATTTCGTGCCGTGGCGTCTCGCCCACAGAGAATGAAGCGTGACGCCTTTGCATTTTACCTCCTTGGGGATCACAGTCGCGCCAAGTCTGACTCCTGTAAACCCTGCATTCTTCGAGAAGCTTCTAAGCTCAATGGCACAAGTTCTCGCCCCCTCGCACTCATAGATACTGTGCGGCACATCTTCCTCAGATATATACGCTTCATATGCCGCATCATAGATGATGACCGCACCTTCCTTGTTGGCATAATCCACCCATTCCTGAAGCCGCGCTTTCGTAACAGCAGAACCCGTAGGATTATTGGGGAAGCACAGATAGATGATATCCGGCGTCTCCTTCGGAAGTTCCGGCGCAAAATCCGTCTCCTTCGTGCACGGCATATAGATGACATCACTCCAAGTCTCTTTAACCGGATCATAAGTTCCCGTACGTCCCGCCATCACATTGGTATCGACATAGACCGGATATACCGGGTCGCAGACTGCGATCTTATTGTCTTTTGCAAATATTTCCTGAATATTGCCGGAATCACATTTTGCTCCGTCCGAGATAAATACTTCGTCCGCCCGAACGTCGCATCCTCTGTCCTGATAATCGTTCACAGCTATAGCGCTTCTCAGGAATTCATATCCCAGATCCGGCGCATATCCGTGAAATGTCTCTGCCCGCGCCATTTCATCTACTGCACTGTGCAGCGCCTCGATAATCGCCGGCGCCAACGGCTGTGTCACATCACCGATTCCAAGACGGATGATACTCTTACCTGGATTCGCCTCCTGATATGCCGCTACCTTCTTTCCTATAGTTGAAAACAGATAACTGCCTGGTAACTTCAGATAATCTTCATTTACTTTAAACATTTCTCTTCTCCTTCCCAAGAACACATCTACAGATCCATCATCCTATATTTCTATCTCGCCTTCATACACAGTGACCGCCGGTCCTGTCATATAGACTCTCTTGCTCTTCTCGTCCCACTCGACCAGCAGATCTCCTCCCAGCAGCTTCACCGTAACCTTACGCTCCGCCAACCCGTTAAGAATGCTCGCCACAGCCGCGGCGCAGGCCCCCGTCCCGCAGGCAAGCGTCTCGCCGGAACCTCGTTCCCACACTCGCATCTCTATCGTCTGACGATCGATCACACGGACGAATTCTGTATTGATCCGATTCGGGAATCTCTCGTGATTCTCAAACTTCGGTCCGATCTTCTGAATGTCCATATTCTTTACATCATCCAAAAAGACAACCACATGAGGATTCCCCATAGATACGCCTGTCATCCGGTATTCCATCCCATCTACAGCTATCGGTTCGTCTATAACTCTGCCGGCATCAGCAGGGGTTTTGGCGTCACCATTTGCCGCATTGACATGAATTGGAATTCTTTCCGCTCTAAGCTCCGGTACATCCATATCGACTCTTATCTGCACAGCCTTGCCGTCTTCCACCGTCAGATCCAGATATTTGATTCCTCCGAGAGTCTCTATGGATATACTTGTCTTATCCGTAAGACCGTAATCATAGACATATTTCGCTACACATCGGATTCCGTTCCCGCACATCTCTCCGCGGGAACCGTCAGCATTATACATCATCATCTCAAAATCCGCCTTTTCTGACGGACAGATCAGAATCAAACCGTCCGCCCCGATTCCATAATGCCTGTCGCTTACATATCTTGCCGTCTCTGACGGGTCGTTAACCTTCTCCTCCAAACAATTCACATAAACGTAATCATTGCCCAATCCCTGCATCTTTGTAAACTTCACTTCGCTCTCTTCCTTTCCTGTATCTTTGTAAATTTCACTCTCTTCCTATCTTGTCCTATACAGCCGCAGGAGTGAATCTACTTCGTCATGACACTCAATATCATCTCCGCCGTCTCAACCATATTCGTACCGCTGTCCATACTGCTCTTCTGCAAATATCTGTGGGCTTCTTCCTCCGACATACCATTACGGCTCATCAGCAGCTCCTTCGCTTTCGTTATTAATGCTTTCTGCTGAGAATTCCTGTTTTTCTGATCAGATTTCCTCTTTTTGCGTCTTTGTTCTATAGTATGTATCATCGTCTCCAACATATTTATCAGATCATACGCTTTGACCGGCATAGACAGGCCGATCACTCCGTCCATACAGCCTTCGGTCCATTTATCCGCCGACGCCATCAAAAGCATCTCAAACTCTCCGGGCAGATACTCCCGAAGCCCCGTATACATCATATCCTTCAGCTTATATCCGCACACAACGATCCCCTCGTCTGCCATATCTGCATATTGCAATACCTGTGCACCCGCTGTACAGACCCCTGTTACATCCATCCCGCTGCGCACGATCAGGTTGCGAATCTTGGCCGCATTATCTTTATTGGAAAATGCAACAATAATACTAACCAAACTCACACCCCCTGCCGACCTACATCCGATGCAGATATCTTCCGATCTCCCACTCTGTAACCTGCGCGCGGTAATCCGCATATTCCTTTTCCTTCGCCCGAATCAGCTTTTTCGACAAATCCTCTCCGAGCACCGCCTGTATATATGTGTTCTTCCCGAACTCTCTTGCCGCCTCCAGAAGGCTTCCCGGAAGTTCCTCTATTCCCGCTTTCTTCCGCTGTTCCTCCGTCATTTCAAAAATGTTGCAGTCAATACTGCGAGGCGGCATGATCTCGTTTCTGATGCCGTCTAAGCCGGCCGCAAGGCATACTGCCAGAGCCAGATACGGATTCGCCGACGGATCCGGGCTCCTAAGCTCTACCCTTGCCGACGTCCCCTTCACGGCCGGAACGCGAAGCAGCGGCGTCCGGTTCTTGGCCGACCAGGCAATACAGACAGGCGCCTCATATCCCGGCACCAGCCTCTTATAAGAATTCACGGTTGGATTCGTTATAAAACTGATCGCCTTCATATGTCTCATGATTCCCCCGATGAAATAGTAAGCCTCGCGGCTCAGCCCCTTCTCATCCTCTGCATCTGCAAATACATTGACGCCGTCCCTGTCAAGAAACATGTTAATATGCATCCCGGAACCACTGATCCCGTACTTGGGCTTCGGCATAAATGTCGCATGAAGTCCGTGACGCTTCGCGATCGTCTTTACCACCAGTTTGAATGTCATGATATTATCCGCGGTTTCCAGCGCCTCTCCATATTGAAAATCAATCTCATGCTGTGCCGGAGCCACCTCATGATGGGACGCCTCTATCACAAACCCCATATCTTCTAACGTCAGCACCATATCGCGCCGCGCATTCTCCCCCAGATCAAGCGGACCTAGATCAAAATACGTCGCGCTCTCATGCGACAGTGTAGTCGGCCGCCCGTCCTCATCCGTATGGAACAGGAAAAATTCACACTCCGGTCCGGCATTGAACTCATATCCCATATCTTTCGCCTCTGACAGCACTTTTTTCAGAATATACCTTGGATCGCTCTCAAAAGCCGTTCCGTCCGGTTTGTAGACGTCGCAGATCAGCCGCGCCACTTTCCCCTGCTGCGGTCTCCAAGGAAAGATTACAAAAGTATCCAAATCCGGATACAAATACATATCCGAATCCTCGATCCTAGCAAATCCTTCAATGGACGATCCGTCAAACATGATCTGATTATCAAGGGCTTTCTCCAACTGGCTTGCCGTAACGGCGACATTTTTCATCGTCCCGAAGATATCCGTAAACTGCAGCCTGATGAATCCCACATCCTCCTCTTCAACCAATCTCAAAATATCCTGCCTCGTATAATGATTCATCTGATCTTCCTTCCATTTTCAACTATATACCGTCAACTATATACCCTTTCAGGCATCCCCTGTTACACGACCCTTAATGTGATGAACTATCGTCCGATAAGGTCTGTATAATAAAATGGGCGCTCTCATGCTATGATGAAAACGCCTTTGTTTTGTCTTATAAATTATAAAATAAAAACAGGTATTTTGTCAACTCGACAAAATGTCCAAGATTCCATGCCTCTGCATATCTATGTCTGCATCATTGCCTAAATATCCGATTACTCTGCCTCATTCCAGCAGCCGTCATCCGTCTGTACATAGGAATTGCCGTTATTGTTGCCGCAGCTGATCCCTCTCTTGATCGGAGCAAGGCAGAAGCCTTTGATCACTCCAAGCATGATACAGCATAAGATTACCAGCACCTTTTCTGCCGGTGTCCAGTCTCTTGCAAAAAATTCCTTAATACTCTCCCATATGTCTCTCATCAGCATATCCTCCTTATTCATTTCTGTTTGAAACATCTTCTGTTTGGATTATTACCATTATAGTTTATTTCATGGAAAAATGGAAGTTAAACCATTGAAAAAGCATACCGCATTTGTTAGAATATGATTATTATTCAGATAAAATATTCTACAAATGAGGTGAGTAGATATGGGACTTGCAATTCCAATAGAGACAAGCGCACGCCACATACATCTGTGCCGCGAAGATTTTGATATATTATTCGGCGAAGGCAAAGAACTGACCTTCAAAGCCGAATTAAGCCAACCGGGACAATACGTCTGCGAAGAACGTCTGGCCGTGAGAGGCCCCAAGAGCTCCTTTGAGAATGTTGCCGTTCTTGGGCCTTTCCGTAAAGAGACACAGGTTGAGATCTCCATGACTGATTCCCGCAAGCTCGGGATTCCCGGCATCATACGTCAGTCCGGTGACACGAAGGATACTCCGGGCTGCATCCTGGAAGGCCCCAACGGGCAGATCGAACTGGATCACGGCGTCATCGTCGCCAAACGGCATATCCATATGACTCCCGTTCAGGCAATCCAGCTCAATGTCAAGGATAATGACGAAGTATTCGTAATCATGGAGAGCTTCGAGCGTTCTCTGATCTTCGCTGATGTAGTGGTCCGTGTACATCCGGATTTTGCACTTGCCATGCATGTGGATACTGATGAGGCGAATGCGTTTGCCAACGAGAACAACCCAACCGGCGCACTCTTGAAGCTCTTTGGAGGGCGTACATACAATCTGCAGAAATGGGCTGAAGAGCTGCAGAACGGTATCAACCGCTTCTGACGGATCAGAGCTTCGCCGTCAGTGTCTTAGCGCTGACTCCCTTAAGCATTCCAAGCTTACCTGAAAGTGAACTGGTTGCGTCCCCGGGCGCATCCAGTACCACGCTGATGATCGACACTCCCCGCTCTCTGTAGGGAATCCCCATACGTCCGACCACATACTGACGGAACTCATGGAGCAGTTCGTTGACCGCTCCCGCCGACTCTTCATCCTTGATGATAATACTGATTACTGATACCTTGTTATCCATCGTCTCTTCCTTCCTCCCGCATAACGATTCCCGCCTATGTTAACGCTCCTTAATCTGCCGGCCGGTCACATCAAGATGATACCCGTCCTTATAGATTAATTCTGACACCGTAACAAGCAGATATCCCTTTTTTTCTAATTTATTTATCAGCTTTTCCAGTGCCTCCGCTGTGTATTTTGTTCCGCTGTGAAGCCGGATGATCGCACCGTTCTTCAAATTCTTGTCGTCCATGACTGCATCCACAATATACTTCGCACCGTAATCCTTCCAGTCAAAACTGTCCACAGGCGATACACCTGGCAGTCCAGGAAATATAAAGTATAGCGCGCCATTAAAGGCATCCCTCTAACATGTCCCTGCCTTTTCTCTTAACTCTTTTGAACCGATAGGTGTCTGTTCCATTATACTTTATTTTTCCGTCTTTCACAATCATAAGCAGCTTATATTTATACTTTCCATGTAATCTCAATCGAGTCATCATACACTTTGATCTTCTCAATAAATGCCTGTGCTGTCAGTTTCTTTTCTTCAAATCCCAACTGTTCAAATATAATCCTCTGATAATTTTGTTTTCTGTCGCTGTCCGGGGTTTTATAAACTTCCTTAATCTCTGTCTTACGCGCATCTAATGCTTCTAATTCCTGATTTATGTATTTCATGGATATTTCCGAGGACTCTGCCATCAGTCCGAGGAGCCTGCTGATTTTTTCATTGATTTCCTGAAGTTCCCGCCGTCTCTGTTTTTCTTTTTCCCCTTCTGGCCCCCGGATATATTCTCTGTTGCACTCATCCAGTATTTCTTCCAACCCTTTCTGTACCTCATATTCAATTTCTTCCGGTCTTTGATCAAAGGACTTTTTACTACAGATATGGAGGTTGCCCCGCCCGCTGCAGTAGAGATATTTCTTATCCTTCCACCTCCTCACAGTAAGACTGTATCCACATTCCCCACACTTTAACAGTCCAGTCAGCCATGTATGTTTTCCTTTTCCGGCGTTCCCGATCTGCCTGTTCTGTTCCAGTTTATGCTGACATGCAAGCCATATGTCAGAAGGGATTCTTCCCGAAAAATTCGTCAGGGATACGACATGGTTCTGAAGCTCCGTATATTTCCGTATGTTTCCGGTGCGTTTTCCGACTACATGCGCAGAACAAGTTCCGTCAAAATCCTCCCGGGCATTTGAAAAGCGCTCTACTCCACGGCTCTTATAGTAATAATAGATTTCCTGATCAGCCCGGACATAGACTGGGGAATGAAGAATTCTGGAAAGCGCCACATTATCCCATGCTGCCCGTTTTTTACACGGAATCCCTCGTTCTGCCAGGCTGTTGGCTATCATACCGAGAGAGGTATCCTCTAAAGCGTATCTGTAGAAGATTTCCTTTACAACCTCAAATTCATCCGTGTAATCTAAAGATGGTACGGTACTTCCATTTTCACTTTTTTTCTTCACATTTATCATGCCATAAGGCGCCGGACCGCCCGGCCAGTTCCCCTGACGGATACGGGTATAATAATTGTCAGTTACGCGTTCACCGATCGTCTCACGCTCTAATTGGGCAAAAACCATAATAATGTAAATCATGGCTCTTCCCATGGGAGTGGTTGTGTCGAATTTTTCATTTACAGATACGAACTCCACCTGATTCTTTTCTAGCTCATTCCAAAGCTGTCCAAAATCTATGATGGATCTGCTCAAACGATCAAGACGGTATACAATGATCTTGCTGATCTTTCCTTCCTTTACATCTTTTATCATGGACTGGAATCCCGGGCGCTGCGTGTTTTTGCCGCTGAAACCTTTATCCTTGTATATGAGCGCAGACTCCGGATGGCTGCACTCATGCCTGCACAGATCGATCTGACCTTTAATTGACAGAGAATCTTTTTTATCCTTTGACTGTCTTACATAGATCGCTTCATTAAGTCCAGCCGTCCGCTTCACCTCCTCTCTGCTTAATGCAGTCAGCACACTAGCTCTTACTTACAGCAGGTTTTATTATTTTTTTGAGCTGCCTGAAGTTTTATCAGGAGACCGCGGTAAATATGGATTGCTTCCGGCTCAGTTCCATATCCTTTTTGACTTTTTTTTCTTATATTTGTAACCCTCATAAGCACATCCTCCTTTATGTATAATATGTAAGCCTGCATGTCCATAATTACCTATCTCTAAAGTCAAAAAAACGGGACATTTCTGTCCCGGTCTATCGGCGTCCAATTTGGCCGCCTTTCACAATCCATTCAATTCACTTTAAATGCTTCATATATTCTTCCAAAAAATCATTTGGTAAAATGGCTGGCACTCTAGATGTTGTAAAATCTTTTACATTCCGCGTCACAATATAGTCTGCTCCTATCGACACAGAACATTCCTCTTGAAGACAATCCTCCAAATCACCAAACTCTTTGCGCTCAATAGCAGAAAAAATTTTGAAAGAATCTATCCCCTCAATTTTTACAATCTGACATAAAGATTTCAAAGCTTCCCGCCGATTCTCGTCAGACATACTTTTTCTGAGTACATAGAACATATTTGGTATAGAATGTGCAGCCATATATCCCTCAAGTTTTTTATCTGCACACAACTTAATAATCTGATCAGCAATGTCAAAATACGGCTACCTGCCCATCAGCATATCTATCATAATATTTGTATCAATCAATACCCTCATATTTGTCCTCCAGAGCTTGCAGCAACTCAGCTTTATAATCAATTTCTACATCATTGCATTTACGAAATCTCTGCAAATTTTCATATGCTTTCTGTTCCGAAGACACTGCTTCCATACCTTTTTCTGGAATCAATCCTGCTATTCCCTCTAGCATTTGCACAATATAATACACTTTATCATCCGGCAGTCGCTTAATCATCTCAAAAGCTCTTTCCTGCATCACAGTCATATACTTCAACTCCTTTTTAATGGTTCATTTTGACTTTTCACTCTGTATCGCCTGTGTCCACCGACCACTCAACCGGATAATACCCGCACGCCTTGATCGTCCGAATCAATGAATCATCATAATTATCATAGGGAAGACGAAAGAGCTGCATCTCTGCGCCTGTCAGCTCCTCTACCTTCTCATGGACCTGCATGATCTCCATACGCTGCTGCTCTTCGTCCATCTCGATCATATTCCGGTGGCTTTTACTGTGATTGGCAAGCTCATGGCCTGCTTCCCGGATCTCTCCTGTGATCTCCGGGTATTTTTCTACCCAATCCCCCGTCACAAAAAAGGTCGCATGAATCCTGTGTATCTTCAAAATGTCCAGAATCTTCCGAATATCCTCGTCACCCCAAGCCACTTCAAATGTCAGCGCCGCCTTTTTCTCCTTCATTTCCACAGAACAGATCGGCATCTCTTTGCCGCTGACATTAGAGGAAACCGTTGAATAACTGGAAATATACTTATATGATCCCGCAAGGGCAACTGCCAGTGTCAATGCAAGAACTCCGTAATTTTTCCATCTCTTAAGCTTCTCTTCTCTCATATACATAACTCCAGACATACGTCTTTGTTAACAGTATATGAATGTCTTCCATAGAAATGTATATAAGCCGCCTAATCGCAGAACTCAATACCATTCTCTTCGCTCATGCTCTTAACTCTCGCCAGTGACTCTACTCTTACTCCCATCTCCCTGATCCGCTGTCCGCCCGGCTGAAATGCTTTCTCTATACAGATCCCGGCGCCGATAAGCGTTGCGCCGGCTTCCCTTACCAGCGTGATCAGCCCCATCAAAGCAGCGCCGTTCGCCAGAAAATCATCGATCAGCAGCACCCGGTCCTCCGCCTTTAAGAATTCTTTGGACACGATAATATCATACACCCGTCCGTGGGTAAACGATTCCACCTTAGACGTATACACATCCCCCGCAATGTTCTTCGTCTTGTTCTTCTTGGCAAAAAGTACCGGCACTCCAAAGCACTGGGCCGCTACACAGGCGATCCCGATCCCTGATGCCTCGATCGTCAGAATCTTAGTGATCTTCTCCCCCTCAAACAAGCGCTGGAATTCCTTTCCAATCTCCGTAAAAAGCTCCACGTCCATCTGATGATTCAGGAACTTGTCTACCTTAAGTACCTCATTGCCTTTGATAACACCGTCTTTTCTGATCCGTTCTTCCAATAGTCTCATAAGTATTTTCCTCACTCTTTTATCTTGTCAATATCTGTTAAATTAACCCCCAAGCTGGCAAGCAATGCCTTTAAAAGCAAGTATTGATCTTTTAATTTGGCGTATGTTCTAACCGCATTCTCTTCTTTTGCCAACATCATATATTCCTGGATATTTTTAAATTCGTCCATGGCATTCTTCATTATCTCTGCGCCGTTCATACCGTCACCTCTCTCTTTTAACACATGGTTTATAAGTTGTTTTCATTATATCAATAAGCGATTTTTATGTAAAGTCTTTTCCGCCTCCCTGGTTTGATGTTATACTAAGCAAAAGGAGCAAACAATCATGAAAAAAATACTTCGCAACCTCTTATACACCCTGATAATACTACTCTTCGCGACCAGTCTGGCATTCCTGTTCTTCCATTTCGTGAAGCACGACACCGCCAATATCGCCCTGGTCTATATCCTGGCGCTCATCCTGATCGCTCGGGGAACCACCGGATATCTGTACGGTATCCTTTCTTCCCTGTTATGCGTTATTCTTATCAATGGATGCTTCACTTATCCGTTTTTTGAGATCAATTTCTCGCTGAGCGGCTATCCGGTTACTTTCGTCTGTATGCTGATCATTACCGTCACGACAAGCGCCATGACGACCAAACTCACCAAACAGGACGAGATGATCGCAGAACGTGAACGCAAGCTCAACGAGGCGGAAAAGGAACGGATACGGGCGAATCTTCTGCGCGCGATCTCCCACGATCTGCGCACGCCGCTGACCAGCATCATCGGCGCGTCTGCTTCTTATATTGAAAACCATGCGGAGCTCAGCACCGGCGAAAAGCTGGAGCTGATCACCACCATCAACGAAGATTCCAACTGGCTACTTAACATGGTGGAGAATCTGCTGTCCGTCACAAGGCTCCACGGTGACGGACACAATGTCACCAAAGAACAGGAAATTGTCGAAGAAGTTGTCTCCGAAGCAATCGACCGCTTAGAGAAGCGTCTGCCGGACGCCTCTATCCGCGTCTCTGCCCCGGATGAGATACTTATGATCCCCATGGACCCGCTTCTCATTGAACAGGTTCTCATCAATCTGCTGGAAAATGCCGTAGTCCATTCCGAGAGTTCGCAGCCTGTCGAACTGATCATCACAAACGACGGCCCCACCGTCACCTTCCACGTGATCGACCACGGAAAGGGCATACAGGAATCCGCTCTTCCAGATATCTTTAACGGCCACTACAAGGGTTCTCTCACCTCAGACACCAAACGCGGTATGGGGATCGGCCTGTCGATCTGCCGCACGATCATACAGGCACATGACGGCACGATCACTGCGAGAAATCACGACGACGGCGCGGAATTCTCATTCTCCCTGCCGATATCATAAAACTTTATAACCGCAATGTCTAAACATCCTGTATATTTCATGGGCGCGCTGCACATTGATGGATCCGGTGAGCTTCCATATAATGAAACATATAATATGAAGGCAGTCAAATATCATGGAGAAAGGACAATCGGTTATGAAGCATGAAGAATTGCGTTCTCTGGTCGAGAACAGAAAAGAGGAACTGATCCAGTTATGTTGTGAAATGATCCGTATTCCCAGCGTAAACCCTCCGGGAGAAATGGATGAGATGATCTCCTATTTATGTGCATATCTTGAAAAGCACGGAATTCAATATGAGATCAAGAAAGGAAAGGAGACGGCCCCCAACATAATTGCCAGAATAGGACAAAAGGACGGCCGCGTACTGCTCCTTAACGGGCATTGCGATGTTGTTCCGGTCGGCAATCTTGAAAAATGGGATTTCGATCCTTTCTGCGGCGAAGTCCGCGGCGGGAAGATCCTGGGCCGCGGTACATCCGATATGAAAACCGGGCTTGCCGGTCTATTATTTGTCATGGGACTTTTGGCGGATAACCAAGTAGCTCTTGACGGCGAAGTCGTCCTCAGCATTGTCCCTGACGAAGAAGTCAGCGGTCAGTTCGGCACAAAATGGCTCGTAGAGAACGGAGTTATCCATGGCGACGCCTGCCTGATCGCCGAACCTACAGGCTCCCTGAACTGCGAAATCGGACAAAAGGGCTGCTGCTGGCTTAAACTGACGGCATCCGGCGAACCGGCACACGGCAGTCTGGCTCCTTTCGCCGGCGAAAATGCAATCAACAGACTGCTCAAGGTGCTGAACAGAATCGACACGATCCGCGATATTGCACCGAGATACGATGATGATACAGCAATCGTTATGGAGAAGTCCCGCGATATGGCTAAAAAGCTGATACAGGCAAAAGGCGCACAGCATGTACTCAATCATTGTACCGTCAATCTTGGAAAGATCAGCGGCGGAACAAAGGTGAACATGGTGCCAGACTATGCGGAGGCAGAGATAGATATCCGCTTACCGATCGGCGTTACCTGCGAGATGGTGGAAGAACAGGTGATCAGAATCCTCAAAGAGAGCGAAGTTACAGGCGTCACATATTCCTTCTGCTGGCAGTCTGAACCAAATAGTACCTCTGCAAAAGAGGAAATCGTCGAAATCGTCGCCGGCCATGTGGCAGACATATGGGGCGAACCGTTAGCCCGTACTTATCAGTGGGCAAGCAGCGACGCCAGATTCTTTCGGTATGCCGGCATCCCGACGCTGCAATACGGCCCGGCTAACCTGGAAGGCATACATGCTTATAACGAAACTGTCGATGTTCAGGATGTCATTAACGCGGCAAAGATCTATATATGCACGATCACAGATTTCCTGAACGGCAGGAAGTAGACGGGAGATATGTATGGACAGACGTTGGAAAGCCGGATTAATCCGTGTCGTTACCTTAGAAGATGATTCTCTTGCGGGTATGCACGGAGAGATCATTATGAATAAATTTCCGTGTTTACAGATAGAAACAAAATGCATACCAGATCAGTATGAAGGCATACACAGTCCAGAGACAAAAGAATCAGCAATACCTAAGATCATAGAACTTGCCAAAACATTCAAAGACATCAAAGTATTGATCATAAGCTGTGCGGATGATCCTGCAGTCCCCGAATTAGAAAAACAGCTTGATATTCCTGTTATCGGGGCGGGAAGCAGCGCCGCGGCTCTGGCCTCCAGATATGGCCGGCATGCCGGGATCCTTGGGATCACGGAATACGCACCTGCCCCCTATGAATATATCTTCGGAAATGATCTGATCAACCTTGGCAAACCGGAAGGCGTGAACAACACGCTTGACCTTATGACAGACAGCGGGAGAGAATCTGTCGTCCGCCTTGCGCTGCAATTAAGAAATGCGGGCGCGGATTCTATTGCATTAGCGTGCACCGGTATGAGTACGATCCGTATCGCCGAACTGCTGTCGGAAAAAACAGGTCTTCCGGTCATAGATCCGGTAACTGCCGAGGGACTCATGACCTATTACGAGTATGTAAAAACACTATGAGTATGTATAAGCATTATGAGTATGCAAGAACACTATGAGTATGTATAAGCATTATGAATATGCAAGAACACTATGAGTATGTATAAACATTATAAGTTTCAGAAGGGATAGCGATAAACAAAGATGAATAAGAAGATTGGCGCCATTACGATCGGGCAGTCTCCCCGAAATGATATGATTCCCGAAATAGAATCATATCTGGGAGAAACAGAAATAATCCAGATAGGTGCATTGGACGGCTTGGACACATCCGAGATACAAAGTTTTGCACCGGACAAGGGCGATACCGTACTCGTATCGAAGCTTCGGGATAACAGTTGGGCCGTCATGGGAGAACGAAAGATCATTCCCTTACTGCAAAAATGCGCGGATACGCTGAGTATGCGGCAAGTATCATTGATTGTTCTGTTTTGTACAGGCAAATTCCCTGATGTTCTGCATGCCGGCGTCCCGATCATTTACCCGCAGAAATTGATATATCATATTGTGCCGGTGCTGGCGGATGGCAAACGGATCGGGATCGTCAATCCAGACGCAGCCCAGACCGAACAATGTATACGGAATTGGAGTGCAGTATCAGATAATATTACCGCAACAGACTTGAATCCCTATGATCCTCATGCGGATATTGAACGGGCCGCGTCTGTAATGGCGGAAAATCATGCGGATATCATACTGCTTGATTGTATCGGTTATACCAGAAAAATGAAATCCCAAATGGAAGAACTGACAGGCAAGCCGGTTATCTTGCCCAGAACATTAATTGCAAGAATTGTGGGGGAGTTTCTTGAATAAAACAAAAAAAATAAAATATATACAGTTTTCACTTACTGTATCAGAAAGCAAGTGGCTGATCGCATATGCAGTCAGCCAGATGAAATCTGTCAGACATGCCATGAAGAACGGAAAAGTCATCTTCAAAGGCGGTACGACCGTATCATGCGCCGCGGAAATTTTGGTTGGAACGCCATTAAGGATCTGCGGACGGATTTCCCAGAGAGGGGCAGTATCTTCGAAGGTCAGAGAAGGTGCAGCACACTCTCTGCTGTATAGCCAGGGTCAAATTACGAATATCGATGAGGATTATGACGATCGGATCATGGAAATGGGGCCAGAAGACGTCATAATTACCGGCGCGAATATCATTGATATTCACGGAAATGCAGCAATGCTCGCAGGAAGTCCCGCAGGAAACCGCTGCGGCAAAGGAGTATCTGCAATGACGGTTGAGGGGGCAAAAGTAATCGTTGCAGCAGGAATAGAAAAACTGATTCCCGGCTCTGTGTATGACAGTGTCAAATGCGCCCAAAGAAAAGGGATAGATTCTTCAAGAGGTATGGCCTGCGGGCTGTTTCCGGTCGTTGGCGAACTCGTCACAGAATTAGAAGCAATACAGGAAATCAGCAATGTCAATGCCGTTTTGATCGGGAAAGGCGGCATTGCCGGAGGCGAAGGGAGCTGCTTATTTCAGGCTTGGGGAACGGAACCTGAAATCAAACGTCTTGAAGATATATTGGATCAATGCTACGGGAAGGATATCAGCGGTACTGCCGAGAGCCTCACGGAGTGCAGCTTCCCATGCGCCGGCTGCCGCGAACATCTCTCCTGCAGCTACAAACAAGCCGAACAAGGTATTTCACCTTTTATCCAAAACCAGTGTTGACAGCCCTCCATGAATAGAGTATATTGACGTTTGAATAGCAAAGTATTTTATGAAGGGTATACGGAAGAACTCATGACAACTCCAAATTATTCTATATTAATTATTGAAGACGAGAAAAATATCACTGATTTCATGACGAAAGCTTTAAAGGCCAACAATTACCGGGTAATAACCGCTGAATCAGGTAAGTCCGGGCTTACCCTGATCAGCTCCCAGTGCCCGGATATCATACTTCTTGATCTTGGTCTTCCCGACATAGACGGCAACGATATCATTACATCCGTACGGCAATGGACAAGCAGCCCCATCATAGTGATCTCCGCCCGGACAAATGAGCGGGATAAAGTAACTGCCCTGGATCTCGGCGCAGATGATTACATCACTAAGCCCTTCGGCACGCCTGAACTGATGGCGCGGATACGGGCTTCCCTGAGACACAGCAACCGGATGGATTCCAACGCGGCTCTCTATATCCGTCCTTACAAATGCAAAGAACTATTTCTGGACTTCGACAAACGGGTGATCATGCTTGGCGGCGAAGAGATACATCTGACCCAGGTTGAATACAAGATCGTTGCGTTCCTGGCAAGAAATTCCGGCAAAGTTATGACCTATTCGGCCATTATGTCCAACGTGTGGGGACCTTACGCCAGCGATAACAACCGGATTCTCCGTGTCAACATGGCGAATATCCGCAGGAAGATCGAGAGCAACCCTTCTCAGCCGCAATTTATATTCACCGAGGTCGGCGTCGGATATCGGATGCGTGAAGATGAGAACGAGTTGTAACCTATCGTGCTAAATTTATGCTAAGAAACGTTCTATATGCTATCCATATGCGTTCAATATCTGTTAAAATAGAGAATGAAGGTGGCATATCGTAATAAAGCCTCATTCATTATTCTCTCAAAAAGAGGATGCGCCCATCCCATAGGGCTGCATCCTCTTTTTTGTATCATATAACTCTAATCATGCTGATTCAGCCATTCCTTCATCAGCTCCACGTATCTGTCCGTGTCCTCCACAAAACACATATGCCTGCACGTGCGGAATAACTCCCACCTGGAATTCGGAATCCTGTCATACATATATTTCGCAATATAAGGCGTACACAGATCATTGCCTCCGTTGATCACAAGCGTCGGCTCCTTGATATCTGCAAGCTGTTCTGTCACATCATAGTCCTTCAGGGTTCCCATCGGAGTATACTCATTCGGGCCCCAGCCTACGACATACGCTTCGCCGCCCTTCTTCACCGGCCTGCGCAGACATTCCGGCGATTCTTCTGTCACCTTTCCCGCGGCATGACGCAGCATATATTCCGTCTCGGCGGCAATATATGCCGGATCACTGTAATCGTTGGATTCCGTCGCCTTCTCTATGGCATCCTGCATCTCCTGCGGCAGTTCCTTGATCATACGGTGCTGCTCGATTCCCCACATCCAGGATGCAGGCAGCGTACTGGACAGGATCAGGCTCTTAAGCCCTTCCGGCTTCCGGTTGCAGACGTAATCCAAAAGCTGCATTCCGCCCCAGGACTGTCCCAGAAGATGAATCTCCTTAAGTCCCAGATGCTCTCTTAATGCCGCCAGCTCGTCGATCCAAGTCTTCGCATTCCACAGATCCGGACGGTTCTCTACATAGGATTCCCCGCATCCAATCTGATCGTACATGATAAGCTCACGTCCGTCTTCCTCTGCAAGCCGGTCCAGCACCTCAAAATAATTATGCGTAGAACCCGGACCGCCGTGCAGCAGCACCAACGGCTTCTTATTCCCTGTCGTCTTTCCTACAATACGATAATATGTCTTATACTCCAGATAGGGCATATATCCTTCTCTTACTTCCATCAGTAAACCCTCCTTTTTCTTCTATTTTCTATTATAAAGATTCTTAAGGGAATAAGCAATCCCAATTCTCTGACATTAATACATAGCAGAAAATTTTTTAGACAACTGCTTCAATCAGAGTCTTATCTCCAAGTCTGATCGTTTTTATTCCGATCTCTTTCTTTTTATTAAAATTGAAACTAAGCATATACCCTTTCTTTAAATGATAATGATCAAGATAATCAATAAGCTGTTTTTCACCCCGTTCATTATAGGAATTTCCGCGCCATACCTTCATTTCAATTATGAACTGAACGCCATGATAGTCAATGATCAGGTCTGTGCGTTCCTGATTTCGGGTACGGGATTCCACATAATAGTTACCGGTTCCGTTGATGATCGGCTTTAGATAGAGCATAAAATATCGCCGTCCGTCGTCTTCATAGAAAGCTTGGTTCTGGTCCCCGTAGATGTCATCAAAATGTTCGACGAATTTTGTAAGGAGAAGCTCCATATCTAATTCACCATTCCGAATAAACATATTTTTAGTACGGAGAGCCAGTCGGTACATGTCACCGTTTTGAACCTCAGGCAACGTCAGAAAATAATTGTACAGCCGTGTCTCAAAAATCCTGTTTGCAATACTTACCGTTTCATGTTCAACCTTTATAAATCCGAACATAAGAAGCATATCAGTCGCCGTATCATCAGCGTTATACATTATAGTTTGACCTTGGAACAAAAGCTGATAGATCATATCTCTGAGGGCCGGATAGTCATTTAATCTGCCAATCAGAGAGTCAAACAGTGAATTTTTTTCAGACAGCAGGAATTTTACGGCTTCAAGAACACCGTCATTCGACCAAATCACTCCTGAATCCTTAAAACGTTCTGCCGCACTGATTTTTTCATCCATCAGTTTGCAGAGACGAGATACCAGAAACGGATAACCAGAAGTATAATCATAGAGCAGATTAGATATTTCCTGAATATTCATTCCTGTATGATGATCAATTTCGTACTGTTTCAGCATGCCGGAGATGTCTTCTGGAGAGAAACGCATGGATACATCAAAATCGGCCGCAATATTCCAAGGGCTGTTTTGTTTGTGTTCCATATCCGGACGTATTTTTTGTCTGATATTGCGGATATCATAGACTCCGGCAAGAATTACAGACTGGAAAGTCAAGGTTGGTTTACGTTTTAAATAATAATCGCGGAGCTGGGCAAGAAAATCAAGAAAAACCTGGTTGTTTGATGCAGTGTCAGCTTCATCTATAATCAGTACAATTTTTTTCTCTGCAATTTGACACCAGTTTTTTATGACTTTGAATAATGATTGCAGCGACATTGTTATGGCTGTCTTCTCAGCAAATGAGACAAGCTTCGCCTCTATATCATCTGGAAATCTATGATACAGATCCAGCAATTCAGCAGAAAAAGCTGAGACAAATGCCTGTTCATCTTCAAAAGATAAAGAACTCATAGTTTGAAAATCCATACTTATTACGTCATAATATTTTTCCAGATAATCAGCCAAAGCAGTCAAAGTAGTAGTCTTACCGTATTGCCGTGCCCTGTTGATAGAAAAATATTTTCCTGCGTCTACCATTAACTTGATATTCTGCAGCCGTTCCGTGAGATCTACCATATAGTGCAGAGCAGGATCACAGCATCCGTTGGTATTAAATTTTTTGACCATTTATCCGATCACCTCCGATTTTCTGTGTTTTGGTGTGTTTATCATATCATGTTGGAATTTTTATTGCAATTTTAAAATCATGATTTAGATGTTAATCTTTCGTATTATAAGGGTTGACACAAGTCCGATATCGGACTATAATAGCATTTACGGACCAACAAGTCCGATATCAGACTCAAATATCCTAAAATCACGGCCCACACAACACATAGCCGCCTATAAAAGCTCAAAAAGGAGTACAAATATGATGCCAGAACTACACCCAGGAATGAAAGAATTCAACCGAATCTTCAAAGAATGCAACCGCATTTACCATGACATTGCACTAAAGCTTGGACTGTCCGACAGCGGCTTTGATATTCTGTATACTCTATGTGATATCGGAAATGGCTGTCTGCAGAAGGATATCTGTGACGCCACCATGCTCAGCAAACAGACCATCCATTCTTCTGTCCAGAAGCTTGCGAAAGAGGGTTATCTCTCCTTGCAGCCTGGCAAGGGACGGGATCTGCATATTCACCTGACCCCAGCCGGTAAAGCGCTTATGGAAGAAAAGATCGCCCCTGCGATCCAAATCGAGAACCTTGCATTTACTGATATGACCGATGACGAACAGGCAGAATTTCTCCGGCTTAACCGAAAATACGCTGACAGCCTGCGCAAGCACGCCGCACAATTATAAATCAGGACCGAGTCTTATCAAGCTGACCAAAAAGGAGGACATTGAGATGAGAATACAACTATCTGAACATTTTACTTACAAAAAACTGATTCAATTCGTATTGCCTTCCATCATTATGATGATATTCACTTCTATCTACGGAGTGATCGACGGCCTGTTCGTCTCTAACTTCGTTGGGAAGACAGCATTTGCCGCCGTCAACCTGATCACGCCGCTGCTGATGGGCTTAAGCGCCCTTGGGTTCATGATCGGTACAGGCGGCAGCGCGATCGTCTCCAAAGCGCTCGGGGAAGGAAAACGCGAACTGGCAAACCAGTATTTCTCTATGCTGGTCTATGTCTCTGTGATCGGCGGCATCATTCTCGCTGTGACCGGCATGTTTCTGCTGCGTCCCATTGCCATAATGCTCGGCGCTTCCGGAGAGCTTGCGAAGCTCTGCGTCCTGTACGGCCGGATTCTTCTTGTGTCTCTGACGGCGTTTCTCCTGCAGAACGTATTCCAGAGCTTCTTCGTAACTGCCGAGAAGCCGCAGCTTGGGCTGAAAGTAACGATTGCCGCCGGGCTTACGAATATCGTGCTCGATTATCTGTTCATTGCCGTATTTCACTGGGGAATCACGGGTGCGGCCGCTGCGACGGCGATCAGCGAGATGATCGGGGGAATCTTCCCTGTCTTTTATTTTGCGCGCAGAAATGACAGCCTGCTTCGCCTGGTCAAACCCCGTCTGGATATCCGTGCTCTGGGGCGGGCATGCTCCAATGGCTCGTCCGAGTTAATGACCAACCTGTCGCTGTCTGTCGTCAATTCGCTCTACAACCTGCAGTTGATCTCGATCGCAGGTGAAAACGGCGTCGCGGCATACGGCACGATCATGTATGTGAATTTTATTTTTATTGCTATTTTCCTGGGATATTCCATTGGAAGCGCACCGATCATCGGCTATCATTTCGGAGCGGGGAATCACGGCGAGCTTAAGAATCTGTTACGGATGAGCCTGTCCATGGTAGGGATCTGCGGTGTGGTGCTGATGCTGCTTGCCGAGAGCCTGGCCGCCCCTCTCGCCGATCTCTTCGTAGGATATGATGCTGCTCTGGCTGACATAACCTGTCACGGTTTCCGCCTGTATGCGGTTTCATTCCTCATTACCGGGTTCAATATCTTCGGATCTGCGTTCTTTACCGCATTAAGCAACGGTATCGTATCCGCGGCGATCTCTTTCCTGCGCACACTGGTATTCCAGGTCGCAGTAGTGCTGACGCTGCCGATCCTGCTCGGAATCGACGGTATCTGGCTTGCCGTTGCTGTTGCAGAAGCGCTGACGCTGATTATAACCGTATATTTCCTGGTAAACCGCAGGAAGCAATACCGCTATGCATAAAAGGGGCCCACAGGCCCCTTACCATAATTAAATGCAGTCATGATATTTCAATCTTCTCCTTCCCAAATATCCACATCAGCATCTTCCCATGGACCAGGGCCAGAAGCGACCCTCCCGCGAGCACTCCCGCAGCAAACACCAGCGTCCACAAAAGCGCCGCCGCAAGAAAGACACCTGAGATAAAGAGCAGATACACAGACTGCGGCAGATACTTGAACAGCAGCAGGAGCCCGTTGCGGCAGGTTACTCCCGCATCCGTCTCCATCCTCGCCGCAAGCGGAAATACATAGATCACAAGTGCGATCCACATCCCTGACAGGACACAGATCAACACCCGCATACTTTCGGCAAGATTCCCTTCTACTTCCCGCCAAAACATATAGTCGAAGCCAAGTGCAAAAGCCGCGGCAAGAAGCGGGAGCCATAACTTCAGGGACAGTCTCATCTTGCTTCGGTATACCCTCCAGAAGTCCCGGAATACATATCCTTCTTCACCTTCAAGAATCCTCACTGCCGTCACGTGAAGGGCGCATAACGCCGCGCCCGCAGTCACCAACGGAAGTGAACATAGAACCCATATGATATTTAATTTGATTAGATTGACCGTTTTCTCCACGATCTGAAACAATCTGATGTCCATACGAAACGCTCCTGCCATAGCTCCCTCTCCTTTTTCTTATTAGCCCTTGATCCCCGTCTGCGCGATACCTTCTACATAATATTTCTGCAGGAAGATAAACATCAGCAGCATCGGGATCGCGGAAATCGTCAGAGACGCCATGATCGGCCCGTAATTGATCGGCTTCGATCCGAAGAAGGTCTGGATCGCCAACTGGATCGTGCGCTTCTCTTCTCCCGTAACCACCAGCAAAGGCCACATAAAATCATTCCAGTGCGCGACAAAATCCAGGATAAATATGGTCGCATACACGGTCCCTGAGATCGGCATTACCACCTGGAAGAATGTCTTGACCGGACCGCACCCGTCGATTGACGCTGCTTCTAAGAGCTCATTCGGAATGTCCAGGAAAAACTGTCTGAACATATAGATGCTGAAGCATTTCGCGACAAACGGCACGATCAGTGACGCCCAGGAGTTGATCCAGCCCAGATCAGCCATCTCTCTGTACATCGGAAGCATGATCGCCTCCGCCGGAAATACCATCAGACTGATCACAAGCGTCAATAAGAGATTCTTCCCTTTGAATTCAAACTTCGCCAGCGCATATCCGCAGATGGAGTTCACCAGCAGATCCAGCAGGATGATCACCAGTACATAGAACAAACTGTTCCCGATAAATTTCCACATATTGATCCGCTGAAATACTTCCGCATAATTGCTCAGGGACGCGCCCGTCGGAATAAATGTGGACAGCGAATTCAGCCCTTTAAAAATCTGCGCTTCCGGTTTCAGGGATGATGAGATCATCCAGATCAGCGGTGATACAAATATCAGTGCGATCAACGTATTGCCAAGAT